>Ga0194130_10001663_pt1 | contig 34776 bp, 30 predicted proteins | sample TA2KigsurfametaG_FD_160084 | JGI IMG/M metagenome (GOLD analysis project Ga0194130, IMG submission 160084) | Freshwater microbial communities from Lake Tanganyika, Tanzania - TA2015050 Kigoma 12 surface | ecosystem: Environmental > Aquatic > Freshwater > Lake | place: Tanzania: Lake Tanganyika...
CAGGGATTATTAACAAACAGGAGAAAAATGTTATGGCTTAAAACGGATTATTTTTTATAACGCTGTATCAATTTTTAACCGGCGGATATAAAAAATCTGTATCAGTTTTCACCCGGTGTTGACACCAATCCCCGTTTAGCTAAGAAGTTAGATATCAGCGGCTGTACTTTCTCTTCTAGTATGACTTTTGATACACCAGTGATAAGAAAGTCATCTGCATATCTTACTACATTAACCTTGTCGTTTTCTCCTTTTAATTTGCTACTTCTAAATGATTTTCTGATTAAATCTTCCATACCATCCAGAGTCATATTAGCTATTATAGGCGAAACAACACCTCCTTGAGGAGTACCCATGATAGTTTCATGCTTTATGCCCTTTTCTAAATAGCCTGATTTTAGCCATTGTTTTAATATTCTTGCATTCATTGGTATATTTTTAATTAACCAATTATGATCAATATTATCAAAACAACTTCTAATATCCGCATCCAGAATCCATCTCGCAGAGTTTCTTTTTGATAATAAGCATAGACTATATTCAATAGCATCAGCTGCACTTCTCATAGGTCTAAACCCATAGGAGTGATTATCGCCAAGAGTTTCTGCAATTGGTTCTAAAGACATTTTCTGTAAGGCTTGCATTGCACGATCATACATCGTTGGAATTCCCAATGGTCTGCTATTGCCGTCAGCTTTAGGTATATAAATTCTTCTTAATGGTTTAGCTTTATAGCCTTTCCATTGTAATTTATAGACTTGTTCGGCTTTCTGCTTTGTTCCAGACCATGTTTCTCCATCAACTCCTGGCGTCAATTTACCTTTATTTTCAGTAATTTGTTTTACTGCCAGTTGTTTTGCTGATAGTGATTTTGTCAGCATTCGTTGCAACGACCTTACATCTCTCCATCGCTTTTCTTGTAATGCTTTCACAATTCGTGCTTGTGTCTTTTGAACCTGATTTTTAGCATGATTCCAATTTATTGAATTCCATGCTATGATTTCTGGTTGAGTTGCGTTAATAATCTTTTCAGCTATTTCCATCCGTCTTTCTCTTTTCGCAAAAGTTAACAAGTTTATTGTGATTCTACACCTGTTGGAAGTGGGCACTTTTAAAAGTATGAATATACTCCAATATCTCTACCATTACAGTAAAGCATTCGCTTTCCCCAACATCCTTTACCCTTCCTCATTTGCGATGGTTTGAGGGATGGGGCTTACCATGTTCCGCATTTATGTTTATCACATATCACTTAGGTTTATCCTATCCGCCGGTAGCATTTGTTTACGTTAAACCATCATACAAGGCTTAATCCTTACTACGTACCTTTTGGTTATAGCTTATCAGCATCTTTAGCTATTTCAGTTCTCACGACGTTTATAGATATTTGTTTCCTAACCCTATGATATTTAACCTAGCCTCCAACCACATGATGCTTGCAGTTACAATAATTTGTCACCAAAATATTGCTATCTTTCGATAGGGCGTACATTGTTTGAAGAGCTTCATACAAAGTCGTTCCCAGCTATGCATGTCTTCATAGGTTACTAATAGTAAAAAATATTAGGTTGTTTTTTTTCATACAACAAAACATAATTGCGACTTCATGTCGCACGCATAAGATTAAGGGTAGAATCCTAACAAGTAGTACTATATGATTGCCTACGCCAAAAATCTATATAACACTTCAGAGAGAACACCAAGAAACAGACCAAGAGCTAAAGAAGTAATAATGTAGAAATTCTAGCCTTGAAATATGTGAGAAATATAAAATATTGATGGTAAATTAAGACAAACCTTAAATCTGCAATAAAACTGATTACTTACATAGTTCTTAGAAACCGTTGATCTGATAGAAATTAGTTTGTAGGTTACGAGTTCTATTATGACCATGGCAAATATTGAAGTTTAAAAGTCCATAGGTCGTATACATTAATATTTTTTTCTTGCATTATCGGGTAGATCCATACATGCATATAAAAAGAGATGCCTATAAATTTATTTTCTACAAAAACCAGTACGAAGATATATGCTCAATTAGATAAAATTTCTAAAATCAGATTATTAAGAGATTACTACATATATTCAACAAAATAAATTAAAATAATAACTAATCTCAATAATTTACCATAACTAGAGCAATAAATAATTGAAAAGTACATTAAATAGTTGTTTTAATTAAGGAGTATTTATTAAATGGCGATTAATCTTATATGAAAATAGTAAAACAGCATATGAAAATAGTAAAACAGCATATGAAAATAGTAAAACAGCAAAGTCTTACAAGAGAACAGAAAGAATCTATTGGATTACTTCAAATCGGTACTTTTTTAGAATATTTTGATTTGATGCTATATGTCCATATGGCTGTTCTTTTAAATGAATTATTTTTTCCAAAAACTGATCCTCTTACAGCTCGTCTTATAGGGGCTCTTAGTTTTTCTTCAGTTTTTATACTTCGACCATTCGGAGCAATTATATTTGGATATATCGGTGATAATTTTGGACGTAAACTGACAGTAATCATTACTACAACTTTAATGGCAGTATCATGTATAATTATGTATATACTACCAACTTATAATGAAATTGGAATTACTGCTTCTTATATAATGATTGTTTGCCGTGCTATGCAAGGTATGTCATCTATGGGTGAAGTAATAGGAGCAGAAATATACTTAACTGAAACTATAAAAAGGCCTACTATTTTTCCAGTTGTAGGGTTTATAACAGTTTCTTTAACTTTAGGAGGTGTTGCAGCTTTAGCTGTTGCATCCCTTGCTACCACTGAAGGATTTAATTGGCGTTATGCATTTTTAATTGGTACAATAATAGCCATGATTGGTGGACTTGCTAGAACAAGATTAAGAGAAACTCCAGATTTTGTTAATGCAAAAAAAGAAATTCAGTCTGTGTTTAAAAAAACTGGCATAGATATTGAACTTTTACATAAAAGTCCAATATATAGCGAAAAAGCTAGTAAAATAACTTCTATAGCCTATTTTTTGCTAGAATGTTCAGCACCAACATGTTTTTTTCTTACATACGCTTATTCTGCAAACTTTTTAAAAGAAGTATATAATTATGTACCTAGCCAAATAATTCATCACAATTTCATAATAACAGTAGTAGAGTTTTTTAGCCTATTATTTATTACCTGCTTAAGTTTTAAAATATATCCATTAAAAATTCTAAAAATAAAGTTGTATGCATTTTGTTGCTTTATTTTTATATTACCATTTGTTTTTCATTACTCTAGTAGCCCATTTGGAATAATGTTAGTACAACTTGGTATAGTTTTGTTTGGGGTAAATGTATTACCAGCCGGTCCTATTTTCTACAGCCATTTTCCTGTATTTAAACGCTTTACTTACACTGGATTTGCTTATGCTCTATCACGTGCAACAATGCATCTTGTAACTTCATTCGGTTTTATTTATTTATTCGAATATTTAGGTCATTATGGAATACTTGTTATTATGGTTCCGATTGTTATAGGTTTTGCATTTGGTTTAGATCACTTTGAAAAATTAGAGAAAAAAGTTATATAAAATATATTTTTACATAAGAAGATCTTCTTCCTGTTCAGAAAATTCATTTTCAATACCTATAACTTCATAGCACGTACGTATTAGTTTATTTTTGTACTCTGGTATCCCTAAATATATTGCAAGCACTAGAAATGTAGAAATAGTTTCTTCTATAGTTTTTTTTATTTTTTCTGGAGATAGGAATTTAATAGTCTGAATATTATGCAATCTATCAAATTGTTTAATAAGTAATACGTCGTATTTTTTTTGCTCCCAAAGTAATTCTGTTAACTTTCCTGCGCTGATTTTATGATCAGATTCTTTTACTCTAGTTAAATCCATTACTTGGTTTGCCACAATTTTACCAAACTCCTTCTCTATCATCTCAAAGGTAAGATCTGTATCTTCTATTGTATCATGGAGTATGCTGGTAACTATTATATCAGTTTTTAGCTTATAATCAGAAACCATATAAGCTACTTCCAAAGGATGCGAATAATATGGTTCGCCTGATTTCCTTTTTTGATTACCATGATATTTCTTAGCCCAATAAATAGCTTTATTAATTACTTCAAAATCTAATTTATTTTCAACATCTAATAATTTAAGTTTTTCTTTTAATCTTATTGAGTACTTGCAAGGCTCTGAGTAATTCATAAATACTATTAAGTTGATTATTATTAATCATTCTATAATACTTTCTGATTAAATAACAATTAATTTTAGTAGTTAATACATTATTAACTTATAGATTTTATAATAACTAATATGTAAATTATTGTATGAAGTGCAAGGGTATTTTGAAAGGTAACATAATCAAGGAAATTATTACCACTCTTTCACAATTTGGACAAGTACATTATAGAATGTCTAAAGATGGTGTTGAGTTTTACAGAGCTGGTAAATTATATAATGACCAATTATATTTATTATATAACACTGATCAATTAACTCAAGTATCACTAGAAGATATGAATAACTTACAACTTGTTCTAAGCATTTCATATCTTATTGCAGGAGTTAGTCAATAATTTAATGTCATACCCCTTTACTATAGGAATATTAAAGCTAAAAAATTAAAATTTAGTTTACTCAAAGCAAGTTCAATGTTTAAAATGGTTGAGGTTGAGGTTGAGGTTTGTTAGTAATTAACGCCAGTTTCGTGTTAGAAAGTTAGCTGTATAGTAATAAAAAACTAGGTTATAGGTTACTCCATTTCACAAAATAATAGAAATAATCTATGAAAATAGATTTTACAGAAATATATTGTCATGTTGATGACTTTTTAAAAGAATTAGTGTTGTGCGCCAAGTATACTAGTCTACCCCTGCGCCAGACGAGAAGTCCACTATATACTAACTTTTTTGTATCATATTGTCATCCTCCATTTTAAATTTTGGCGTAAAATTTTTTCGATAAGAATCACCCTCTAATACTACTCTATACGAATTATTAACTATTCTATCCAAAGCAGCGTTAGCCATAACAGGATCAAAAAATATTTCCGTCCATATTTCAATTTTCCTATTTGTGGTAATGATCAGACTAGCATTTATATGCACGGCCGCTATTAAATCATATAAATCAGATGATTGTTCCGCTGATAAGGTTTTTAGGCCAAAATCATCTAAGATTAATAAATCAACTTTTGTATAGTGCTTAAAAATAGTATCATAAGTAAAATCAGTTCTAGAACGGTAAAATTTGTTAAGCAACTCGTTACCCTTTATAAACTTTACCTTTTTATTACGCTGGCAAGCAAACATTCCAAGGGCCTGGGATAGATGTGTTTTACCAGTGCCTACCGGTCCCATAATAATTACGTGATTCTTTTTCTTAATAAATTTTGCTTGGGTAACTCTTCTCTGTAGAGAGCTTTGGTTTCTATTATCTAACTTGTCCTGGAATAACATTAAAAGTAATTCTTCGTATGACATTGTAGCATCCCTTGCTTGTCTTAATCTACTTTCCAGGCTATCGGCTATACCCAATAGTCTTAGTTTCTGTACTAAATTATCAAGTTGCAAGTTATGCATAATTGACCTCCATATCAGAACCATATTCTTTAGGATCTCTAATATAAGCATTAACCGTAATATTCTTTACTTTACCGCCTTCAATATTAGGAATAGAGTACTGATCCAGTTTATTTTTTAAAATATTGGATATGGCCTCATAAGTATAATTATCATAAGACACAGCTCGCAAACATGCAGCTTCTAGTCTGTCATTACCGTATGTCTGCGATAATCTAAAAATACCTTGAACTTTACGTAGAGAGATATTCTACCGCCTGATAAAAGAATTCTACTTATTACCTGGTGTGTAGAATTACCTATATCTTTAGCACAACTTAAATATTTCTCCGGGTTATTCTCTAAATAATATAAAGCAGATTTTGGGGAATCTTTTTTGTCTGTAATCCATTGACCTTTATTATAATTCCTTGCATGGGTTTTTATGATTTGATGTTTATACTAAGCCGTAACAGTCTTTATCCCCAGTCGAACACTAATTTCCTATCCTAAATATTTTGTCGGTACCGAATAAAAATTACCTTTGACTACAAAATGGTGATTATTTTGTACCCTGCATCTAGTCCAAATCGGCATATCAAAAACACTTGACGGTATAGGAAGTAAATGTTCTTTTTCTTCAAATAAAAATATAGGACTTTATGTCAATTGGTTTTGATCCAGTTGTAGTAGCTGATGGAATTTTAACAAGGGAAGAATTTTTACATAAAAAAAATAAATTAAAAGAACGTCAATATGAATTAAGTGACTTACTCAAAAGCTACGACAGAGTAGATGATAAATTTTCAAAAAAGCTTATAGGTCTTATAAACATTAGCTCTCAAGCTTATGAAACTTTCAAGGGTTCGACAGTAAATGAAAAAAGGGAATTACTGAATTTTATATTTGCGAACCTGGAACTAAAAGGCCGTAAGCTATGTTATACATTAGCTTTCCCGTTCTCAGAATTTGAAAAAATCAATAATTGTACCACGTGGCGGAGAGGAAGGGATTCGAACCCTCGACACATTGCTGTGAACACGCTTTCCAGGCGAGCGCCTTAAACCACTCGGCCACCTCTCCGAAAGGTATTTATTTTAGACCTTCTGCAGAAAAATACACTAAAGGCCAATTTTAATCAAGTAATACAATTTAAAAAGAATCAATAAGAGTTTGGGTTTTAGATTTATCACGAATTTATTAAGGATCGGTATGCTAATGAGGCTATTTATACAAATAAAAGATAACTTGTTAGTAGTTTTGTTTAGTAATAGTTGCTAATTTTTCTAATAAGGAGTTCTGCTCAAGCCTTTTCGCAATAACTCTCGGATTAAATTTTTTAATATCATATTCTTGCTCAGCGCAGGAAAAAATATATCCTTTATCATTATCAACTTTTTGTATACATTGGCCGCATATACCTTTCATCATACATTGCATTGGGGCTAATATACCACAAACAAACTCACTATCTTTAAATAACTGTTGCTCATATACTTTTATTTCTTCAAGCATTCTGTTGGTAACATAAGATATTATATAAGCATTTTTTGACGTTTTTAGCTTGTTGATCTTATTGATAAAACTATTAATATTTATATTATCGGTGCTATTGCTAGGTAATATAAATATATGGTTTTCCTCTGCTACCTCCTTTATTTTATCGATATACAAAATGTCGTTTACGTTGTTATAAACAGAAAAAAATATAACTTTTGACCCCTGATCTTTGAGTTCTTGAGCAATTGGTAAAAGCGCCAAGTTCCTAATCCCTTCGCCTATTAAAATAACATTTTGCGACTTTGGAATATATGAGCTTGTACCGGTTGGTCCCATAAGTACGATCTCTTCTCCTGCCTTGAAATTACGGCATAATTCTGTTGATTTTCCCGCTTTTAAGATAATAAAGTAGATTAAGCCTTGGGTTTTATCTACTTTGTAAGGGCTTAAGGCAAGAGGCTTAATAAGTTTATCTGAGGTTTCTGCAAAATTTTGTAACCTGTAGATTTGCCCCGGTTGATAATTTCTAGCAGCCATAGGGGATTTTACTGCTATATCTAACATGTTTGGGGTAATTTCCTTTATAGAATAAATTTGTGATTTTAATTGCTTATCTAAAATTTGGCTGAACCGTTGAAAGGAAGAATTGGTATTCGGGTAGGATTTATTTAGTTGTTTTGTTATTTCTTTATAACCGTTTTTGGCACTAGCGAGTGCTTTAACAACGCTTCCGGAGTATTTCTGATTACAGTCTCCAAAATAACTAAATCTATGGTTATTATTGCTAAATCCGATTATATCCCGAAATTCATTATCTTCGGTGCCAATTGCTACTAATACCGTTTTTGCATTTAAAGTAACAATATTATTTTTCTGGTCCAAAAATTCTACCTGATTTACGTAATCATATTCATCTGCCTTAATTTCCATCGGAGCTAAATTTAGCATAAATTTTACACCGATAGCTTTTGCATGTTCTATCTCTTCGTGATTCCTTTTATAAGCTGGGGATTCCTTGATGTCCTTTCTATAACAAATTGTTACCCCTCCAAGTTGCTGAATAATAGCAAGCTTCTCTTCCGGAGATTTAGCTTTTTGCAATAAACTTGCGTCTCTAGCAAATTCTTCTGCAATTATTTTTTCCTCATCAGATAGATTATTCAGATTTAGCGGGTTATCCTGATATAATTTTAAGAATTTTTCAACTTGTACTTGGTAGTAATGAATTGCTTCAACAGCACTATCGATAGCTGTCAGACCGCAACCTATTATTACTACTGGCATTCTTAGGAGCAAATTGCTATTGCTTTGCGCTAAATAGCTACCCCCATGTTGCAAATTCATTAAAAAATCAGCGGCACTTTTAACTCCTTTAATAAAGTATGAAGCTGAATTTATATATTTCGGTTTTCCTGCTCCCAGGCATAATGCTATGTGATCAAAACCCACATCAAAAGCTTGAGCTGGGGTAATGTTACTACCAAGTCTTACCCCGCCAAGTAGTTTAAAATTATCTCTCCTTCTTTCTAAAATTAATCTGATTAGAGTGAGATTATTTTTATCCCATCGATTGGTAATACCATATTCTGCGACTCCTCCAAAACCCTCGGGAACTCTTTGAGATAGGGGTATTTTTATTTGTTTATAATCTTTTATTGGTTTTGTTAAATCAACATTTAAATCTGTAATTTTTAAGCCGTCAATTGCAATAACATTATGCCCTTCATTCAATAGATAATGACAAAGGGCAAAGCCTGCAGGTCCTAAACCTGTAACTAAAATATTATAATTAGTAGGTTTTTTAGGCAAAGGAGATTCAATATTTAAAGGATTCCATCTGGTTAGTAAAATATATATTTCTACCCCATAAGGAAGATTTAAAACATTATCTAAAATTTTTGATTCGATGAGTGGAATATTAACAGGATCCTGTTTTTTAAAGATACAGGATTTCATGCAATCATTACAAATTCTATGACCGGTTGCAGCTACAAGTGGATTATCAATTAAAATAACGCTTAAGGCTCCAATATTAAATCCCGTTGACATTAATTCATTCATCTCAGAAATTTTCTGATCTAACGGACAGCCATTTACTTGCTGGTGTTCGTGTTTCGTATTGTGAGTACCAAAACGGCAGGAATCTTTTTGTTGATGGTGACAATATATACAATATTTTGCGTTAGAAAGGGCATTCTCTAAATTAACCTCATTATCTCTATAGTCAAAACCAAGAGAAATATCTTTGGCCAGCATCTTAATTCTATTTTCGCGAATTAAGTTATCCGGATTTGCAGGTCTTGGTATAGTAAATAAAGGGAGGGAACTATTATTTAATACCATATAAATGGCGTAGTCTGCAGCGACGTTTAATTCTGATTCAAATTGTTCAGGTGCACTTAGCCACTTTATTACGTTTTCTGCAAAGATTTCCTGGGTGATTCTACCAATTAATCCTTTTAATTTCTGTGATATTTCTAGAAAATTTATTTCTTTGTTAGTATGGTTATAATAATTTTTAAATACTCGTTGAACAAATTTTCTCTTACATTCATAAATAATATTAAAATTTTGCTGACTCTGTTTTAGCGCAAGGTTTTCTACTTCTATTGAAAATAATTCCGCTACAAAATCATCTAAATAAGGGGATAACTCTAACAAAAATTTAGAATATTCAGCAGAATGGTTAGTCCAAGGAGTGGATACCCTATGATCTGTTAATTTTGCATGCAAAATTAAGTTTTTTTGTTTTAAATAAGAGAGAAAAATTTTATCGATTTTTTTTAAACCTTTTAAAGAGTTTAAATCGCTAAAATTTACTGCAAAGTTCAATTTCATATTAAGAATATAGTATAACTCTTGGAACGTGAATTACTAACCTGTCATTCTTTATTTAACTTATAACATTTTTTATATGCTTAATATCTAGATACTTGAGGTAATATGACCTAAAGCATAATACAGAAGGGTAATTTTTACAATCTATGGACGTAGACTGATGATCACTTTAGCAAAATTGCTACTAGAAAAAGCCGAAAAACTAAATATATTATTTCGCACATAATCTCTTTTGACCATTTGGCTAGAATTCTTAATACTTTAATGTATGGGTAGATAGGTTATCTAATAAGCTTTTAAAGCAAAGGTGTAACAAAACTTTTTTACGATACCATACACTAAAGTGCGCAATAAACTAAGCTATAGGCTAGAATTTATCCATTCCTGAAGAACATTTTTAGGTTGCACACCTACCTTAGTAGCAATTTGCTTACCTTCTTTAAATAGTAACATAGTTGGAATCCCTCTGACTCCAAATTTAGATGGTGTTTCCGGATTCTCATCGATATTCATTTTAACTATTTTTACTTTGCCTTCCATCTCCTCCGATAATTGGTCAAGGATAGGAGCTAGCATACGGCACGGGCCGCACCATTCTGCCCAGAAATCAATTATTACTGGTAATTTTGAATTTAGTACTTCAGATTCAAATTCATTATCTTTAATTTGTTTGGTCATAATAATTATATAATAGTTCTTATCAATTGTTTTTTGATAATTTTTCTTTTAAGTTACTAATTAAAGCATCAATTCCATTGTTAGAAATAACATTATCAAACTCAGTTTGTTGAGAGTTTAATATGCTAACACCTTCGGTGATTATATCTCCTACTTTATAAGGATTTTGTTTAGCGTTTGCAAGTTTATGAACTAAGTAATCAACTGCTACCGGTGAATCAGAGTCTTTTTTAAAAATCTCCATACTGACTAAAAATACATTATCATCAACTTTGTTTACTTTTTTAACAACGGCTTTTACGTTGCTGTAATTCTTTGAAAGATCAGCATAGGCTTGAACAATAAATTTCGAATAAACTTCTGTAAATTCCTTTATCTTTTCAGCTGAAAGGCTTTTTTTATGTCGTCCTAAAGTATATTTAGCCATCCAGTCAAGGTGTAAGTTAGCACGTATTAGCGTACTTGAACGATTTACTTTATCAGCGGCTGATAGGTTGGCATCATTTACAATGTTATATCCATCGGTAATTAAGTTATTAACATAAACTTTTAGCTTCTCTGTTTCTTCATCAGCATATGCCATAGGATTGTAGGCTAAAATACATATATACAACAAAATTCTATTAATGACTTTCATAACTATACCTAAATTTATGTAAAACATATTAACTTATTAAGCTTTTAATGTACATCTTTATTTAAAGGATTGGCATTTATAACCGGTGGGGTATACTATTTTTGCTTCTCTTTGATTAAAAATAGCTTCTCTAACTGCGATATACGGATCTGAAGAATTTTTTGAAATATAGTCTGTAAGAGGCATCAGTTTGTAACGCATATCTATAATCGACACGCCGGTTACGGTAAGCATAAAATTCTTATCTAATGAATAAGTAAGAGGATTTAACAAAATATCTGAAATTAAAGGATCTGCTATATCCCTAGCATTAATTCCGCCATAAAAAGGGATTACTATATATGGCCCTGGTCCTGTCCCGTAATATGCTAAAGTGCTACCTAAAGTCTGTTGTGGAGGTTTCAGATCAAATTTGCTTGCTATATCAAATATTCCGGCTATACCAAAAGTTGAATTTATTGCGAAGCGCCAAAAACTCTTAAGTATGCCTTCAGGGTTACCTTGCAGAGTATAGTTTACCGTAGAGACGGGTTCTGATATATTATCAATGAAACTGCCGATACGATTTTTTGTGTAGTCATTTGTAAATCTACCATATATTTTAGCAACAGGTCTTAATAAAAAGGTATCAACCACGCTATTAAAAGCAAAAATTTTGCGATTTAATTTTTCATAAGGGTCATAAACACTGCACTTACCGTTAAATTGATTGTAATCATATTTATATTCGCTACCCTCACTATCCTTGGCCAAAACTTCTCCTAATACACAGTTTAGGATAAATACTGTTTGCAGAAAATATTTTATAAAACGTTTAACTGTAATTGGAGTGATACTCAATTTGATGAAACTCATATAGCTTTTAATTCTAATTTTATGCGGATTATAACAATAGTTTTGCAATAATCACCTTATTTTTTTACTTGGCTTAGTTTTTTGCAAACGAATATAACATAGCTATTTTTAATTAGTGGTTCGGAATTTGGTTCCTCGATAATACTGAAGCCACATTTATTTAGTAATTTATGTATATAATCTTCTTTATAGACAAATTCCAAATATTGATCAGAAAAACCTTTATTATCACTTACCCTACAAGCAAAAGCGAAGTATCCCCCAGAAGATAAAGAATTATAGAGGGTATTAAACAGATCGCTTAATTCTGAAATATTAGCGAAACCGTCAAGACTTAGGATAATATCATATTTTTCGTCCGGATAGGAGGTTAGATAGCTTTCAATAGATGAGTTAATTATTTTATCATATACTTTATCCCGCTTAGATTGCTTTTGGAGTTTAATCATCTGGGCAGAACTTTCAATGCCGGTAATAGAGAATCCCTCTTGCATCCTTTTTTCGATTTCTTCACCAACAAAACCTATGTTACTTCCAATTTCTAGTATAGAATAGTTTTCCGGTAAGCTATCAATGGCCCCAATTAGTTTTACAATTAGCTCTCTCGGTAGATTAAGGTTTTTATTAAAAAACTTATCGATAATATCTTTAGTAATTATACCCCGATACACGGAGTATATTTCGCTTGGAACTTTGGAAATATGATCAATTTCTTTGATAAATTTTAGTAAACCGATTTTGTCTTCACTTTGGCCTTTTTCTAAATAAAAAATTGCTTTTTTATATTTTTTTTTCAAAAAGTAAGCCCATCCAGTCCAATAATTTACGAAAGGATCATTCGGACGCAAAAATTTATCAATTAATCTAAACCTAAATATAGCATCATTGTAATTTTGATTATTAAGATGATATATTCCAAGGTTTATATTTGTTTCTGTGAAATTTTTTAGATTATATCTTAACCTTACTAAGTTTTCTTTAATTCCAAGAAATTGAGTTTTTAGCAAATTAGGAATTCTAAGTACGAATGCCAAACCTGATTTTATATAATCTACTAATTTAGAAAAAATACCCTGAGCCATCATAAATATTTAAGTAGTTTGGTTTATTGATCTTTGATTTGATTTTCAACTTATGTTCTCATATAATCCTGCCTAGTTCAAACTAATAAAGCATATTGAGTGTTACTTATCAAATTAACAAAAAATTAGTTACAAAATTATGTCATTAATAGCTACAAGATTAAGCTTAATTAAGCCTTCTCCGACACTAGCCGTATCTGCAAAAGCTGCAGAATTAAAACGAAGCGGAGTAGATATAATTTCTCTCGGTGCTGGCGAACCGGATTTTGATACCCCAGAAAATATCAAACTTGCTGCTATTGCTGCTATAAAAGCCGGTGCAACAAAATATACTAATGTTGATGGCATGCCGGAGTTAAAGAAAGCGGTATGTGAAAAATTTAAACGAGAAAATGGTCTTGAATATTTACCGGAGCAAATAATTATTGGAACAGGTGGAAAACAAGTTATCTATAATTTGTTTATGGCAACCCTTAACCAAGGAGATGAAGTAATAATACCGGCACCTTACTGGGTATCTTATCCTGATATTGTACTACTTGCCGAAGGCAAACCGGTAATAATTGAAGCTCATCTGGAAACAGGATTTAGAATAACACCAGAATCCCTAGATGTAGCCATTACAGATAAAACTAAGTGGTTTATTTTAAATTCTCCAAGCAACCCATCGGGAGCAGCTTATTCAAAACAGGATTTGCTACTACTTGCCGATATTTTACGAAAATACCCTCATGTCCAGATAATGTCGGATGATATATACGAACATATTACTTTTAATGGATTTAAATTTTATAACCTAGCAGCAGTTGCGCCGGATTTAAAAGAGAGAATATTTATAGTTAACGGCCTTTCAAAAGCTTATTCAATGACCGGTTGGAGAATAGGTTATGGAGCCGGGAATAAGGATGTAATAAAAGCGATGGCGTTAATCCAGTCGCAAAGTACTTCTAATCCCTCATCAATAAGCCAGATGGCAGCTATTGAAGCCCTTATAGGTACTCAAAACTACATCCCGAAAAATGCTCTTGGCTTTGAAAAAAAACGGGATTTGGTTTTTAGCTTGTTAGCTAAAATTAAAAATCTTGAGTGCTATAAGCCTGAAGGTGCTTTTTACTTGTTCATTAGATGTACGAAATTATTTGGTAAGAAGACACCTTCCGGGCAGCTACTCAAAAACGATAATGATTTAGCCACTTATTTGTTAGAGCATGCAAACGTAGCAGTAGTACCTGGCATTGTATTTGGTCTGGAAGGATATTTCCGTATTTCTTATGCAACTAGTGAGGAATTACTTGCTGAAGCATGCCGTAGAATTGAGAGGTGTATAAACCAGTTGGCTTAATGAAGAAAATAATAAAGCATTATTTAAAAAATAGTAAGATACTATTTAATATAGTAGCAGCTGCGATTTTTCTATATCTTAAAATTGCTTATTTTACTAGTAGCTGGCGTTTTATTATGCCAGAAAACCTTGATAAAACAAAGCTTGACGAGGAAAAAGGGCTATTTTTTGCAATATGGCATAACAGGCTAGCTTATAGCATGTATATTTTCGGTAGTTATAAAAACGCTTTCGGTCTAACAAGCCCGCATTCTGACGGCAAAATTATCGGTAAGCTTGTTTTAATGATGGGGCACCAAATAATTGAAGGTTCAACAAATAAGAATTCTGCTGCTGCCGTTAAGGAGATTATAAAGCAAATTTCCAATGGTGGTAAGATAGTGGTAACTCCTGACGGACCAAGGGGACCTATATATAAAAATAGTAGCGTAATTACAAAAATTGCTAGTAAATATGACAAAAAAGTAATTCCTGTTTCCTGTCACGCTTCAAAATATTTTGAGCTCAAAAGTTGGGACAGAATGATGTTACCAAAATTTTTTAGTAAAATATTAGTAGTCGTAGGGCAGCCTTTAATCCTTAGTGGGGATGAGCAAAAGGATAAAATGCTTTTGGAGAGCACGTTAAATAGTTTAACTGACCAAGCGCAAAATTTATTAAAATCAGCTTAATTTATGGATTTTAAGCAGAAAGAGCTATTCTTGTTCTAGGGAACGCAATGATATATAAAAAGATATCCCATCTTCTAAATTTGCTTCCCTAGAATCAAAAATTTCTAAGTTAGAATTTTTTTCTTCCTGAGACTTAGTTATGGTGCTTCTCATATAAAATAAATTATTTATTTTAGCATATTCTTCAAAAGTTTCTTCTCCCGGAGTACCTAAGGTATTATTAAATTCAAAAGATACTATTTCATATTTCTTTTGGCCTATTAAAACTATTGATTTTGCTATTTTTGAATTATCAGGATCAGACTGTTTGCTATTTGCAAGCATTCTGTGAGCAAGTAATAATTCCCGAAGAAAGATAGAACCTTTATCTGATTTACTATCATTTTGTGCTTCAGTAGTAGACGAGAAAGCTGTAATATTTATACTTAGAATAATATATAAAATAACTAGGAAATTAATTAATAGCTTTTTTACCATAACCTGCCTATTTCATTTTTATGACCATAAATTTTTCATTTTAGAGAAAAAACCGCTTTCTGAATAGTTTTGATTTACTTGACCTAATTCTTTATCTAACTCTTCTAGCAGATCTTTTTGCTTTGTTGTCAAATGTTTAGGAATTTGAACATATACATGTGCATAAAGATCACCCCTTACACTAGAACGAACTTTTGACATACCATAACCTTTAATACGTAATTGATCACCGGTTTCCGATCCTGCCGGAATGGTTAATTTTACTTTTAAGCCGTCAATCGTTGGTACTTCAATTTCTCCTCCAAGAACTGCTTTTGTAAAACTGATTGGTAACTTAAAATGAAGATTGGAATTTTCGACTTTATATATATCGTGAGGTTTTATGCAAACAAAAACATATAAATCTCCATTTGCGCCGCCTCTAATTCCTGCTTCCCCTTCTGAGGCGATACGGATTCTTGTATTATCTTCTATACCGGAAGGGACGTTAATAATTAAGCTTTTCTGTTTGGTAATTCTGCCGTTACCGTGACAAGTAGTACAAGGGTTTTTAATGACTTGGCCGGCACCGCCACATTTATTACAAGTTTGTTCTATTGCAAAGAAACCTTGTTGCATTCTAACTACCCCAGCTCCTCCACACTGACTACAATTAGTAGTGGCACTTGCATCTTGTGATCCCTTGCCACTACATGGACTGCATTTTACTTCCGTTGTAAAATTAATATTTTTATCAGTTCCTCTAAAAGCTTCTTCAAGGCTAATGGTAAGTTCATACTTTAAATCTGAACCTCGAATGTTAGTAGATGTTCTGGATCTTCTAGTGCTTCCACCCATAAAGTCACCGAAAAAGTCACCAAAAATATCGTTGATATCCTGGGCATTAAAACCTCCAGGCCTACCGCCTCCAAATCCACTGGAGGCACTGTTACCTTGAGCAAAGGCCGCATGACCGAATCTATCATAAGCTGCTCGTTTTTGTTCGTCTTTCAGAGTATCGTATGCTTCGCTAATTTCCTTAAATTTCTTTTCAGCATCAGGATTGTTGGCATTTTGATCCGGGTGATATTTTTTGGCTAGTTTTAAATATGCTTTTTTTATTTCAGAAGCGTTGGCTGATCGTGGTACTTCTAGAACTTCATAGTAATCTTTTTTCGACATAATACGTTTACAAATAACTTTGTGGGAAGAAGCTTAAACTAAATTTTCTATAAGCAATAACCAGCTGGTACAATAAAAACATTTTAATTTGATACCAGCCGATTATAGGTTATTTAACTAAGTAGTCTAGTAATTTAGTTTACTTATTATCGGTCACATCTTTAAATTGACCATCTACTACTTTATCGTCACCAGAATCTTTATGTTCAGTATGAGCAGCACTTGGTTCACCCATTCCTTCTGTTTTATACATTGCTTCGCCTATTTTCATACTCGCAGCAGCTAAAACTTCTGTTTTTTCGTTAATTTTTTCGAGATTATCTTCCTCAAGTGCTGATTTTAATTCAGCTATTGCTTCTTCAATAGACTTTTTATCATCGCTTGAGACTTTATCTCCATGTTCTTTTAACGATTTCTCAGACGAATAAATAAGCGTATCAGCTCTATTTCTTACTTCTATCGCTTCTTTACGTTTTTTGTCTTCGGCAGCATTTTTCTCTGCGTCTTTAACCATTGCTTCAATTTCTTCTTCTTTAAGACCACCGGAAGCCTGGATAGTAACTTTTTGTTCTTTACCACTAGCTTTATCTTTAGCAGAAACATGCACTATACCGTTAACGTCAATGTCGAAGGTCACTTCAATTTGAGGCATACCTCTTGGTGCAGGTGGAATTCCTTCTAGATTAAATTGTCCAAGCAATTTATTATGTACAGCAAGTTCTCTCTCCCCCTGAAATACTCTTATCGTAACTGCATGTTGATTATCGTCTGCAGTTGAGAAAACCTGGCTTTTCTTCGTAGGAATAGTAGTATTTCTATCTATCAACCTTGTAAATACTCCACCAAGAGTTTCGATCCCAAGTGATAAAGGAGTAACATCGAGTAACAAGACATCTTTAACGTCACCCTGCAGCACTCCTCCTTGAATTGCTGCGCCGAGTGCTACTACTTCATCAGGATTTACGCCTCTATGAGGTTCGCGGCCAAAGAATTCTTTTACTTTTTCAATTACTTTTGGCATTCTTGTCATGCCACCAACAAGTACGACTTCCTGGATATCGCTGGCTTTAAGTCCTGCATCTTTTAAGGCCTTTTTACAAGGCTCCATGGTAGAATTGATCAAGTCCTCAACCAATGCTTCGAGCTTTGCCCTTGTAAGCTTAAGGTTCATATGTTTTGGACCGCTGCTATCTGCTGTAATATAAGGCAGATTGATATCGGTTTGTTGAGTTGAAGAAAGTTCTTTTTTTGCTTTTTCAGCAGCTTCTTTAAGCCTTTGCAGGGCAAGAGGGTCTTTTTTTAAGTCAATACCATGGTCTTTTTTGAATTCGTCAACCAAGAAATTAAGAATTCGCATATCGAAATCTTCACCGCCTAGGAAAGTATCACCATTAGTTGCTTTAACTTCGAAAACGCCATCACCAATTTCAAGGATAGAAACGTCAAAAGTACCACCCCCTAAATCGTAAACAACTATGGTTTTATTTTCTGTTTTATCAAATCCATAGGCAAGGGCTGCAGCTGTTGGTTCATTTATGATTCGTAGCACTTCTAGCCCGGCGATTTTACCGGCATCTTTTGTTGCTTGCCTTTGAGCGTCATTGAAATAGGCTGGAACTGTAATTACGGCTTGGGTAACGGGTTCACCAAGGTAATTTTCCGCCGTTTCTTTCATTTTTTGTAGAACATAAGCACTAATTTGGCTTGGTGAATATTTTTTGCCGTCTACTTCTACCCAAGCGTCATTATTATCAGATTTAACAATTTTATACGGTACAAGTTCCTGATCTTTTTTTACCGTTGGATCATCCATGTTACGGCCAATTAGTCGTTTGATAGCAAATAAAGTATTAGCTGCATTTGTAACAGCTTGCCTTTTGGCCGGGTCCCCTACCAATATTTCTCCGTTTGCAAATGCTACCATGGAAGGAGTAGTTCTTGAACCTTCGGCATTTTCTATTACCTTAGGCTCTTTACCCTCCATAACCGCTACGCAAGAGTTTGTTGTACCAAGATCGATACCAATAATTTTTCCCATAGTTTTCCCCATTGAATATAAATTGTTTGACTTGAAAGCTCTTATCTGCTTTTTTGGTTTAGTCAAATATATCTGTTGATATAGTGCAGGATAAAATTTTTACAAGATTGATAAGGTAAAAAATGTTAAAAATAATAAAAATTTTCCTAATTTTTTTAGTCTCAACCAGTGTTGTAACCGAGGCTTCTGGAACTGTAAAAGTTAAAGATATAGAGAAAATAAAAAAAGCAATAGTAACTATTAATAGCCGGGTATCCGTTTCTGCCTATCAAAATACTGGCAGTTGGTCTGGGACCGGCTTTATTGCTGATCTTGAAAAGGGCTTTGTCATAACAAATAATCATGTGGTCGGAAGAGCTGCGGTAGGTACATATTTTATTACTTTCCATAATGGTCAGCAAGCAGAAGCGAAGGTTGCTTATTATGATCAATATGCTGATTTTGCAATTTTGAAAATAAATCCTCAGGAATTACCTGAACAAGTCGAAAAAATAGAATTTAGTAATAAAGAACCGCACTTAGGGGATGAAGTTTTTATTGTAGGGAACACGGAAGATCAAGGATTTTCATTTCATAGTGGTTATTTATCGGATCTTTTTGATATTAATGGTCAAATGCCTCAAGGGTCTTATGTGATAAATATGAATACCACCGGCGGAGCAAGTGGTTCGCCTGTTATAAATTCTGAAAGTAAAGCAATTGGAATTTTATACGGTGGTGGAAAAACCCACGCTCTTGCGTTGAAGAAGTCATATGTAACGGAGGTACTAAATGCTTTGGAAAGCAATAAATCAGTACAAAGAAAGCATATAGGCGTTCTTTCGGTTTTGTATTCGCTTGATAAAGCAGTAAAGCATCGTAACTTTCCAGTCTCTGAAATGAAAGCCTATATTAAAAAATTTCCTGACGCCCGCAATAGAGTCATTACAGTCCGTACCATTATTGCCGGCTCAACTGCTCAAAATGTGATAATGCCAGGAGATATTATTTTGGCAGTAAATAATAAAGAACTAGGTGGTGACCTTACTATACTTGACCAAACAATGAATAATGCCAATGAGAATATTACTCTGACAATTTTTCGAAACGGACAGAAATTGGACAAAGAAGTTAAATTATATGATCTAGAAAAAAATAAAATTCGCAGGATGTTTGATTTTGCTGGGGCAATATTTTTTGAAGCTGACGATTATGCTGCGGCAAAGTCAGGGGTGCCCATCGGTAGTGTGGCAATTGCCAACGTTCAAACCGGAGGGAGTTTTAGCAGTATTCCTGAAATGTTCGTCCATAATTATAAAAGTGTTTATAGGTTGGTAATAGAATCTATAAACAATCAGAAGGTTAAAACGTTAGATGATTTAATTAAAGCTGCCAATGAGGCAATAAAACAAAAGTTTATAAATATTACTTATAAAAATTACCAACCATATTTTACGTTCTTTGATCAAGAAAGTGGTTTTATATCAAGTCAGGAACAGTTAATGCAAGACATTACCTTCGATAGTATTGATACCAAACCAAGAATATTAAAGTATGATGATAATTTAAGTGAGTGGATTTCAGAGGAGATTTAGGCTTCTACTAAAGCCATTTTTTAGAATAATTGCTTAACGGTTTTAGTGGTGCCGCTAGAGAGAATCGGACTCTCGACCTCATCATTACCAATGATGCGCTCCACCACTGAGCTATAGCGGCACTTACGTAATGCAGTCAATTAATTGACATATAATAGCTAATAGGTCAAGAAAAATTTGGAATTTTGCCAAACTTCTTTTGCTATACAATTTTTTGATACCATTTTTTCTTTATAAACTTCTTATCTGTACGAAATTATTACCATTTTGTTGCTTAACAAAATTTAGAAACTGGCTTATAGAGTCTACTATATCGTCATGCTTACCATTGGGGAAATTAGTAATCTCGGAAGTGATTATTCTGCTAAAAGCTGCTTGGGCAGGTAATAATACTGTCCCGCTTTCAAAAAGGTGAGTAACTGAGGCAAACCTTGTAATTTTATCAAGAGAAGGCTTTATAGACTTAATATTATTAAAACCAGAAATTTTTAAATCTTGAATCAAGGATTGTCCGCTCGCCTTGTCTTCAATTAAAATGAATCTTGGCTTATATTTATGAATCTGTTTTTGAATTTCATTTTTTAAATCTGAATAAATTAGTTTTTTCCGAATCATTTGGACTAGGTAATATTTGTTTTGCAAGATTCCCCATACTGTTCCAACTGTATAGTCAGATGTTTCTGATGTTTTGATTGCGGTATCCCAGCTATGAACAAAAAAATCGAACTTACCAGGTAGTTTTTCAAAATAGTGGATATTGTGCGGGGAAAGTAAATGATAATTAGCAGGTAAAGGTTCTTGTAAAAACTGAGCAGCATAATTTCTGCTGCCGATTTCGCGTTCAAGATTTTGCAAAAAATCTTGTGTGTCACGGATATTGTCTAAAATCTCTCCCTCTTTGTAAATTTTATGGAATTTGCCGAAGTTATATTCAATGTCTTTGGGAGCTAAAGCAGGAATTTTTAAAACTTCCCAACCGTTTGATGATTGTAAATGAGCGGATAAATCTTCTTGATGTAATCTTTGCATGACAAGGACAATTGCGCCATTTTTTTTGTCATTAAGCCTAGTAATAAAAGTCTGTTCGAACCATTCTATAACTCTATTGCGCATTTTGAGGGAATTGATTTGGGTAGGGTTGTGCGGATCGTCGATGATCAAAAAATCTCCTCCTTCACCAGTAGCTGAGCCGCCCACACTTGTAGCAAAACGAAAGCCATTTTTAGTAGTCAGAAATTTACTCTTCTGATTATGGCTTTTTGATAATTTAGTTTTAGGAAAAAGTTTTTTATACCAGCTGGAAGATACCACTAATCTTGTATCTATTGAATGCTTAATACTTAAAATCGAAGAATAACTAGCAACCATTATTCTTGTCCCAGGATTGAGAGATAAAAGCCAAGCAGGCCAGGCAACGCTTACGCATACTGATTTTAAGGTTCTTGGAGGCATATTAATTATAAGGCGTTTAATTTGCCCAAGACGCACTCCTTCTAAATATTCTGCTATTAAATCTATATGCCAATTAGCGTGATATTTAGCTCCTGGATTTATCGTACTAAAAACTTTACCGATAAAGCTTGGAAAATCCTGACGCAAAATTGTTTCAAGAAATTCTTCGGTATCTTCCACTGTTTTTGATCCCTTATGTTTTATTCTGGAGATTATACTTTTCAACGAACCGCTTTATAATGGCTTGATCCTCTTTATTAATTGTATAAGCTTCATCCATTTCTTCCTTACTTAGCTTGTTTAGTTGAATGATGAGAACAACTAATTTATTTAGCATATCGGTAATATTTTTTTTAATATTTAAGGCGTTTTTCGATTTATGTGATTCTATCTCATCGAGTTCATCCTCTAATAATGAAACAAGTTTTGCTATAAACCCGTATAATTTATTAACTGTAATTTTCATTTTTACCTTTGCTTACTTGTTTTTCTTAATTATTACCAAAAATTTTGTCTCCCCCCTTTATAGCCTCTAACCCTACAAATTCTCGTTTTTCGTTTAAAGTCATAAAAGAAGCGGCAGTTATTTTAGACCAAAGATTTTCTTTACGTTCTGTGAGAGCTGATATTGAATCACGATCAAAATCAATTATTAAATCCTCTTTGAGCCAGTAGGAAAACCAATTACTTAGCCCATCAGATAGTTTATCCAGTAATGGAATGATATTTTCCTCCCATAGAGCGAGTCTTGCTTCCTGCATATTGCTATAAGTATTATCACCGTTAATGCCAAGAAGTTGCGGTGGAATATTAAAAGCTATTGCTATGTCTCTTGCACTTGAATCTTTTAATTCTAGAAACTTCTCAAATTTTTCTGCATTATTAGTTTCTTGCCATTTTAAGCCTCCTTCAAGAACCAGTGGTTTTCCTGAATTAGACGAGCCACTAAAATTATCATAAAATTGTTGCTGCAGCCTTTCGAATTGCTCATCCGTTAAATAACCATTACCATCTTGAAAAACTAATGCGCCACTAGGTTTTACGGCATTTTTAAGAAGAGCTTTGTTCCAATCCAAGGTTTTTGAGTATAAGTTTATGGATTTAGCTGCCGCTGCTAGCGATGATAAACCGTATAGATGATTAGAAGGATGATAATTTTTAAAATGTAGAATACGGCTTACTCTGCTTATCCTGTCGATAGGGTAAAGCTTTGATCCTCCCAAGCTTTTATGTCTATATGCTGTAGGTCTATTACTCTCGGTAACTATTTCAACTGCTTTAGGATGTAAATTATATATTCCTGAAGCAGATGAACCATCATAGCCAGATAAAAAAACATAGCTATTACCATAGAGTAATAAATTAGAAATTGTTTCGGTAAAGAAATCCGCTCCTGAAGTTTCAGGATTAGGTTTTTTTAGCAGTTTAGCGACAATATGGTTATCAGCATAAATTTTTTTGCTTCCTTGTTTTCTATATACTAACCAAGGTACGTGGCTAGCGGAAGAGGCTATTAAACTTACACATCTATGGACTATAACATTCTTAGAATATTGTTCAGATCCAATAGTTTCTTCTGAGGGAAAAATAGCCTCCGGAATATTGAGTATATTAGCAGTTTTCTTCTCCCGGTAGTTACGTAATTTTTTTATATAATCTTTTAGCATAAACTTATTTTTTTACTTTTCGGTAAGTTGTTTATACTTCGTTAATCTCTTCGCACTAATAAATAAAATTAATATTATTTGAATTATTATTTGTATATAAGGGGTTCTTCTTTAAGTTGATTTAAAAAAATATTATATATATTATCTGGTTGTTAAAATTATAAATTTATAAGGAGAGCTAAAATGACAGTATATATAGGTAAATTGGCGCCTGATTTTACAGCAAAAGCAGTGATGCCCGATGATTCAATAGACAACAATTTTAATTTAAAAACTTATTTAAAAGGCTATAAAGGGATTTTATTTTTCTATCCACTCGATTTTACTTTTGTTTGTCCTTCGGAAATTATTGCTTTTAATAATAGACTAGGAGAGTTTAATTCAAGAAACACTAAAGTAGTAGCTGTAAGTGTTGATTCCCATTTTTCACACCATGCTTGGAAATCAATGTCGGTGAATAAAGGAGGGATAGGAAATGTTCAATTTCCATTAGTGTCAGATTTGAGTAAAGAAATCTCTAAAGCTTATAACGTACTTAGTGATGAAAGTATATCGTTTAGAGGTACATTTTTAATTGATGATGATTTTAAAGTAAGGCATTATCTAGTAAATGATTTGCCTCTTGGTAGAAATGTTGACGAAACCCTCAGAATGATTGATGCGTTAGACCATCATAATGTTCACGGTGAAGTTTGTCCAGCAGGTTGGAAAAAAGGTGATCAAGGGATGAATGCTACAAAACAGGGAGTTTCTGATTACTTGACCTCGCACGCTGAAGGATTATAAAAGGATACTTGCAGGGGTTTTAATACATGTTAGAGAATCTTTTTGTCAATAATAAAGCTCCTGCCTATTCTGATGAAACTATAGATATATTAAGGCTTATCAGAAGTGAAAATGTTGGTCCTAAGACCTTTTTTAATCTGATAAAATTTTTTGGTTCAGCGTCTCGTGCATTAGAAAATGTAGAGGATTTCTCAGTTAAAGGAGGAAGAGCAAAACCAATTAAGGTTTATTCTAAGGATTCTGCTTTTAAGGAACTTAAAGAACTAGAAAAAAATAATAGCTATTTAATAACTTATAAAGACCTAAATTACTCTGAATTATTATTGCAAATTCCTGATTTTCCTCCTGTTTTATCCTATAAAGGAAATATATCATTATTAAATCATGAAAAAATTATTGCGGTAGTGGGGGCTAGAAACAGTTCAGTTAACGGTAAAGCTTTCGCAGCAAAATTATCCAAGGATCTTGTAAAAGCTGGTTACGTTACGGTTTCCGGTCTTGCGAGGGGAATTGATTCAGCAGTCCACTCCAGTAGTTTAGGCAATACAATTGCCGTAATAGCTGGAGGCATAGATCACATATATCCACCGGAAAATAAAACTTTGTACGAAGAAATAGCAAAAAATGGTTTGCTTTTAGCAGAGTTGCCTATAGGATGTAAGCCGCTTAGTCAGCATTTTCCTCAGCGTAATAGGATTATATCGGGACTTGCTCTTGCCACGGTAGTAATTGAAGCCGGTATGAAATCCGGATCATTAATCACTGCAAATTTGGCCGTTGAACAAAATAGAGATGTTTTTGCCGTACCTGGCTTTCCACTGGACCCAAGGTGCATGGGCAGCAACCAGTTAATAAAAAATGGTGCATATCTGCTTGAATCTGTTGAGGATATCCTAATAAATGTGGTGTCTAAAGAGAAATTTCAAAAAGAATTGGAAGAAAAAGCAAGTTATTTTAATAATATGAGCCTTTATATGGGAAATAATAGTAACCTTCAAGTGACTGATAAGAATCGTGCTGCAGTAATTCAATTACTCTCAGCTTCTGAAGTAACTTTTGAAGTAGTAGCACAGCAGTTGCAACTAGAACTACCGATATTGTACACAGTATTTCTGGAACTCGAACTTGCGGGTAAGATTACAAGATCTGCCGGTAATAAAATTTCATTAATATATTAATTTAGGTTTGTATGAAATTAGTAATTGTTGAATCTCCCGCAAAGGCAAAAACTATCAACAAATATTTAGGTAACGACTATAAAGTCATAGCGTCTTTTGGTCATATCAGAGATTTACCTTCTAAAAATGGATCTGTATTACCGGAAAAGGATTTTGCTATGAAATATGAGATTTCCGATAAATCTTCTAAATATGTTAATGAAATCATAAAATCGGCAAAAAGCGCTAGTGAAATCTATCTAGCGACTGATCCAGATCGTGAAGGGGAATCTATCTCGTGGCACGTAATGGAAGTGCTAAAGTCTGAAAAAGTGATTAAGGATTATAATAAATTTAAGCGTATTGCTTTTAATGAAATCACCAAAAAGGCTGTACTTGATTCGATAGCTCATCCAAGAACCGTTGATGGTAATTTAGTTAACGCTCAACAAGCCCGAAGAGCTTTAGATTATCTAGTTGGATTTACCTTGTCCCCGATTTTATGGCGTAAATTACCGGGGTGCAGATCAGCAGGTCGTGTCCAATCAGTTGCCTTGCGGTTAATCTGTGAAAGAGAAGACGAAATTGAGCGTTTTATTTCCAAAGAATTTTGGGATATTAAACTTGATATGCTTGGGAGTAAGGGAGATCTTTTTGTCGCACGGTTAACCCATGTAAATGGCAATAAACTAGAAAAATTCTCTATTACTAATCAGGCGCAAGCAGGTGAAATAGTTCAGAAATTGAGTTCCCGTAAATTTCAAGTTTTAGCAGTTGAAAAAAAACAGCAAAAGAGAAATCCATCTGCTCCTTTTATTACCTCTTCTTTGCAACAAGAAGCTTCAAGAAAACTTGGTTTTAGTGCTAAAAAAACAATGCAGGTGGCACAGAAATTATACGAAGGAATCGATGTTGGAGGTGAAACGCTAGGGTTAATTACTTACATGAGAACAGATGGCACAACACTTGCCGCTGATTCGGTAGATAGTATAAGGAAACTTATTGGAGAAAAATACGGAGCTAAGTACTTGCCAACTAAACCAATTATCTACAAATCTAAATCTAAAAATGCTCAAGAAGCTCACGAAGCAATTAGACCGACAGATATAAATCTATTACCTGAAAAATTAGCTAAAAATTTAGATGCTGATCAATTAAAACTTTATGATTTAATTTGGAAAAGAACTGTAGCATGCCAAATGGAAGCAGTAGTGATAGATATGGTGGGAGTTGATCTTATTTCTGACGATAAAAGTTTTATGGCAAGAGCTACTGGTTCAACAATTGCTTTTGATGGATTCTATAAAATCTATCAGGAAGGTATAGATGATAACAAGGAGGAAAACTCTAGAATTTTACCTCCGTTGACGGAAGGAGAAGATATTGCTACTAAAAAAATTATTCCGGAACAACATTTTACGGAACCGCCGCCGAGATACTCCGAGGCTACCTTAGTAAAAAAATTAGAAGAATTAGGTATTGGCAGACCTTCCACTTATGCAACAATAATTTCGGTATTGCAAGACAGGCAATATGTTACTATGGATAAAAAAAGGTTTACTCCAAGTGAGCTCGGTAGATTAGTAACAGCATTTCTGGTCGGTTTTTTTGAAAAATATGTACAGTACGATTTTACTGCTGAGTTAGAAACAGATCTTGATAAAATTGCCGAGGGAAATGTTGGTTGGAAATCATTACTTTCCGAGTTTTGGAAAGGATTTAACGATAATGTAGGAGAAGTTAGCAATCGCAAAATTAGTGAAGTAATAGAATACGTTGAAAAATCCCTTGAATACCATTTATTTGCAGGTAAAAATGGGAATAAAGAAATTATTGAAAAAAACAAAAAATGTCCTTCCTGCCCAGATGGTATACTTAATTTAAAGTTGGGTAAATTTGGCGCATTTTTGGCCTGTAATAATTATCCTACTTGTCAGTATAAAAAACCGATTTCCAAGGGTATGGATCAAATTTCTGATCAAAATGCTCCGGTAACTGAACCTGCCAATAATAAGGAATTAGGGACCGATAAGGATGGTAATATAATAACGCTTCGGAAAGGTCCATATGGATGGTACGTACAGCTTGGGGAAGCAAGTTCACCTAAAGATAAGCCAAAAAGGTCAGCCCTCCCGCCAAGTATAAATCCTGATACTATAACTTTAGACGTTGCGGTAAAATTGCTTAATTTACCTATTTTAATTGGCTATCATTTACATTCGGGGGAAGAAATTTTAATGGGTATAGGCCGTTTTGGGCCATATTTAAAATACCAAAATAAATTTGTCTCTATACCTAAAAATGTTGACCCTTTCAATGTTGATATCAAGCAAGCAATGACTTTAATTGAACAAAAAAATCAAAAAACCGAACCAGCTGTAAAAACCAAGGCGAAAAGAAAAAAGGATAGCTAGAAAATTTACCTTAGAAGGGTTTAAGGTGCTATTCCATTTCAGTCAATAATCTATGCTTAGCTCGAGCTGATTGATTTGTTTGTTGTAAAGATAAAAATTAGCTGTGAACATTTTAATAAAACCTTTGGGTAACTTTTATTTTTGAGTTTGACTTTTTTAAATAGTATTTATATAATCGACGGAAAGTGAATTTTAAATACTAAATTAGGTATAGATAGAGTGACTAAAATCATTAAGGCAAAGTATAAGGCAAGTAGAAGACTAGGTAAAAGTGTGTGGGGAGATGCAAAAGATCCTTTTAATACAAAAAATTATCGCCCAGGTCAGCATGGTCCTAGTGGACGCCCTAAAACTTCAGATTACGGCACTCACTTACAAGCTAAACAACTTGTTAAAGCACATTACGGTAGAATAACTGAAAAACAGTTTAGAAATACCTTTACTCTTGCTAATAAAATGAAAGGTAATACGGCAGAAAATTTTGCCGGCTTGCTTGAAAAAAGAATAGACATGGTGGTTTATAGGTTAAATCTTGCACCTTCAATATTTGCTGCTAGGCAGTTAGTATCGCATAAGCATGTGAAATTAAATGGCAAAAAAGTCAATATACCAAGTTTAAGAGTAAAAGAAGGCGATATAATTGAACTTAAGGATTCCTCAAAACAAATAGTAATTTGTGCAGAATCTGCTCAAAAACTAGAAAGATCAGTTCCTAATTACCTGTCTTTAGATGCTGACTCTATGTCCGGTGCTTTTGTAAGAACTCCTTCGATTTCTGATATTCCTTATCCGTTTGAAGCCGATTTTAATAAGATAGTCGAGCTTTATTCTCGCTAGGAAATTTTTAGGTTTGTTTTATATCTATGGTGCTCCAAAAAAGACTTTTTGGGGCATCTTGCGTTATTAGTAAATCTAAGAAGAATGATTATAAGTTAATCATTTAGAATCCCCCTCTACGGATAATTTCTCTTGTATCAGTCCAGCCATTTGGGTGCATATATCTTCTTCTCCCAGATATTCTAAAGTAATATTAACTATAGTATCGTAATCACTAAATAAGTATTCTAATATTAATTCACATGGTTGGTTATCTGTGAATTCCTTCAGTAATTTTCTTACGCTTGGTTTTTCGCTAAAAGACTCTTCCAATAATTCTACTCTAGAACCTAATATAGCGCTAGTATCATCTAAGCGTTCATCTACTTCATAGGATGGTAGACATTGTTTAGTTTTAATATATGAGTAAGTATTTAGTAAATCCCAATAATCATGGCTAACTTGTACTTTTAAGGATAACAATTGTTGCCTTGATTCCTCTGTTACTTGGGTGTAAAGCTTGGCCAGTCGATTGAACATTAACACCGCTGTATTTACATCTGTAATGCTTTTCTGTACATCAGTAACAGGAAAAGACTCGCTAAGAAGGTGCTTTGCATGTTTTAAGCATGAATGTGGAAGCTCTTCATATACTTTTTTATATGTGGTTTCCCTACCTGCTAAGCTTTCAAATTTATCCATGGGATCACTAGTGTGGCACAACTCAATAAAATATTCTGTAATATTATTTTTTATTGCTTTATGGATCAGTAAGGGGTTTCCTTTACCGGAGTTAATTGCCAGTTGTGACGCTTGATCATAGTAATTATGACCTTCCTTAAAGTGTTTTTGAAGATTTTCTACATATCCCATATTATATAGAGTATCAACCTCTCGGCTAATTCCATTAGATATACTTAAGTAGTGCAGGGCTATAAGAAGATTTCCTTCTTTAATATGGTAATACCCAATATTATAATATAGACTTTTTTGTGTGTCGGTTAGTATTTCCGCATTAATATATTTTTGTAAATTCTGGGGTACAACAATAACTTTTACTGCCTCTTCGTAGTACCCATTATTATATAACACAGTAGCCAAATTGCAGATAGCATGCGTATAATTGTTTTTACTTATGGCTATATTTATAGATATTGCTACCTTGAAACAGTCTATAGCTTGTTTATAAAGCTTGGCAGATTCTTCGTATTCTTTTGTAAAGGCTTTATTATCAGCCTTCCTTAAATAGTAGGTAGCTAACACATTAGGAGACATTACTTGAAAATTTATTACTTCAGAATTAATTCGTTTCTTATTTTCTTTTTCCTCTTCTCGTTTCATATAAAAAAATTTCTCCAATTCATTTTTGGTATAATAATATCGAGGCCAAAATATCATATTGCTCTAGAATAAATCAGTAACCTTTATTCTAAAAAATAAGAAATAATATACTGAAACCTTTTTAACCTATAGTTGATTCAGTGTATAGTATTTTTTTGAAAGATTTTCTAAATATAATGTTACTTTACAAATTATATAAAAAAGCCGTTGCAATATACTTACTTTCAACTTTGCGATCAAAACTATAATTTCCACGTATTTTAAAACGGAGCGCTTTTCTGTGTAAAATATTTAGGCTAATACCTAAATTAAGCCTAGGTTTTTTGTGCAATAAATATTGATTTTTTATGCAACAGTAATTATCTTGCGTAATTACTGTACTATTAGAAAAACCTTTTATACTGACTAAATTTTCTATTTTTGCATAAAAAACCGGTTTTATAATAATCCCTTGGTGGGTTAAAAGTTTTTTAAAACTGAGTTTAGTCGTATTAAGTAAGAACTGAGTTTTTCTTCTTGCTATAAGAACTTCAACTTCTCTATTTTTTTTATAAAATTGATAAATATCAAAATGTGAATATGTAGTGCGAAAGGATAGTTTAATTATTGTATCTCTATTTAATGTATACATATTCGTGCTTTCTATACCTGCTTTGAACATTTTACTACGTGATCGAGTTCTAATAGATGGCTGATAATCTATTGTATGTTGTAGCAATGATTCTCCATATTGCACATTACTATTAACCATAACCTTATCTGTCAGGGTAAGGGAGTTGTATAATATCAGAGAATTTATTTGTGAATTCTGTATATTTTTTGTATGTCTATAAAAATATGTTTTAGAAATTCCCTTGAAAAGTGCTACCCCTAATATCACCTTCTCATTTAATTTTGTATCAAACCCATTGATATAGCCCTGTTGTTTATTACCAAAAATAGTAACATTACTTAAATCTTGTTGTTTAGTATGTTCTTTTAAAAATCTTTTCCAAAACTTTTTTCGGTCTACTATTTCGGCTTCTACCTTTTTCTCAAATAAATTACTAAGTCTATTACTAACTCCGATTGAAATCATGTCGAAATCATCTATGAGACAGTTCATAATTACATTTGGTTTTTGAATAGTACTATTAGCATAAGTACTATCCACTTGGATTTCTGGAGGAGGTTCTGGAGGGGATTTAGGTATAGGAGTGGAAACCATAGGCAGAGATACAGGTGGTAGGGGAGCGGGATGTGCAGGTGGTAGAGGAGGGGTAGCAGCTTGTTCCACCTTATGCTCTGCCGGATGTTGTACTTCATGCCTCAATTCATTTTGAACATGAGGCATCGGTTCTATTTCCTCAAGAGCATTTTCGCCGTCAGTAGGGAGGATTGGCTCAATGCTGGTTCTAATATACATAGGTCTTAGCGGCATCGGCTCTATTTCCTCTAGTGCGTTTTCGCCGTCGATAGGGAGAGCTGGCTCAATGCCTGTTCTAATACTCATCGGTCTTAGCGGCATCGGTCCTATTTCCTCTAGAGCGTTTTCGCCGCCAGTAGGGAGGGCTGGTTCAATGCCTGTTCTAATGCTCATCGGTCTTGGAGGCATTGGGTCTAGGTAATATATACTGCCGGTTCCAGAGGCTAAACACAAACTAGGGTAGATCCAAAGTAATGTGATTAACAGAAAACCCTTACTAAGTAGGGTAGGAGTTTCAAAATCAATCATTAAATAGTTTTGAGCTTTTTAATCAATAGTTGATAAAATAGTGATATTTTTCTCTAGCTCAAGAAAATGTTACCTTTACTATCAACGCCATCGGATAATTTGTTAACCTATGATTTATTAAGAGCACTATAAAAATTGGAATAATACGATTCAGAACATTAGGTAAAAAAGAAGAGTAATAAATTCAGGTTTATCCACCGTTAAGATTGATTGGTGAAGCGTGCGCATACTATTTATTTATTTTAGGTGATAAATTTTTATTCCAATGTTTTTTAAAACTTTATTTTCTGCCGTAAAGGATAATGAAACCGTCTTCATCTAAGCATGCCTTATCTCCTGACCGTAACCATCCTGAATCATCAACAATTCTTTGGCCGTTTTTGCCTAAATATTTCGTAGCAATTGAAGGATTTTTTATTAGTAACTCTCCAACTTCAGAAATTTTTACCTCAGTTCCTTCTAAGGCTTTTCCTACTGTGCTTAGACGAAAGCAGCTAGGGCCACTAATAGCAACGTTCGGTCCGGCTTCAGATAAACCATAACCGTCTAAAAGGGGTTTCTTCATACATTTAAACCATTCTTGAGCAAAAACTTGATCAAGAATATCTCCCCCACAATTCCAGGCTCTTATTTTGGTGGTAAATTTGTCTAAAGCTTGCGGATTATGGTTAAACAGCCTGGCATTGACGTAAACTGTGAAGATCGTAATGGAGCTACTATTATAGGTAAGGCTTGCAGAGCACATAACCTAGAATTAGTGGAATTGTTACTTGAGCATGGAGCTATTCCATGTGGTGGTGGTTATCTTTATGAATTGCTAAAAGAGCCAACTGTATATGATGTGGCAACAAAAGAAACAGACGAAGCAATAGCAAAATTATTATTAATTAAAGGAGCAAATGTAGAGTATATAGATAATAAAGGTAATACCCTTTTACATTTAGTATGTTCAAGGAAAAATCCTGATCCAGAGGTATTAAAATTACTAATAGCAAATATTGATGTAGCTATTAGAAACCATAAAGGACAATTAGCTTCAGATATACTAGAAGAAACCCATCCTGAATTAATGGAGCTATTTCCAGTTTCAGTTTCAACAAAATTGGTAAAATCAGCGGGAGAAGACTTACATGAATTATTGTTAGATCACCCTACAAAAGAATTGGAATTTAAAGAATCTGAATTATATGGAGCACTAACTCCAGAAGGAGAATAATTATTTCCTATATAAGCAAGCTTTTAGAGGGCGTTCTATCTCTAAAAGCTTGCCTTATTATTTTATCCTATTTGCTAATTCTTGTAGAATTATAGATTGCATATGTAGGGCTCTTAAGTATTGAAGTAGTAAAACCAATTTATCTACAAGAGTTAATATGAAAATAAAAACACCGTTAATACCTTTAATTTATAAATTTACCCTGGACTTAGATTCTGAGGATAAAAAAACAGCAGATTATATTATTAAATTTGTAGGAGATAGGCCGAAGGGTAGAACTGATACTGGGCACTTAGTTAGTTTAGAGGAAAATAACAGCCAAAGTCTAATTATAGTAAAAGCAGGTATAACGCTTAGCCTACTTAGGCAAGTAGCCGAACATTATTTAAATAATGATAATCTCAAAATAGAAAAGAAGTTAAGTAAATTTATACCAAATGATTATTTTAGGCTTTTAAAGCAACCTACTAAACCAGAAGTAGGTAAAGAAATATACGATTCTTTTTGTAGTTTAGTAAAAGATAATCAAGTATTTACATCAGTATTAGAGGGGATTAAAAAAGGTGAATCTATTAATGTTTATGATGTTTACAATATAACACTAGAAATGGTCAAATATAATGCTCTATTATCTGAATACATAGGGTTACCTGCTTTATTTGACGTGATTAATTGTGTTTTTTCCCAAAATATCGTAAATCTTTACCACGCAACTTACTTGAATATAGAAAATATTCCTACAGCAATGGTTTTAATGGAAACAGATAAATCTATTGTTTATATAGGTTCAAAAATGCTTCGCGGAGATATAATAGGTTTTGATCATCTAATCAAGCAGATTTTTGTAAGTACTAATAAGACTATAGCTGAAGCAACTGAAGCATTTAGCATACTAATTAGCACACACGGGTTAGATGGAGTATTTGCAGCGATTTTACACAGACAAATTTGGGGAGAAAGCGCTGATATAAGTCCTGATAATATGCTAATAGTAAAAGACCAAGAGAAGTTTAAAGTAATCAACATTGATCTTACAGGTTTTCGTTATGAGAGGATTCATGATTTAGAGTTATCTAATCATGTAAGACTTTTAGGTTGGCTAAATACAATAAATGAATTGAATGAAGAAATTATCTTTGATAGGTTATTTGATCCATCAGTTTTTAAAGATAGGTACTTAAACGGCATAGAAGCAAAAGAGATAATTCATCAGGCGGTAATAACAATTTTGAAGTCAGTGTTGTTACCAAAGGTCAAAAAAGAAGTAAATACTGTTAAGAACTTCTATTTAAATCTAAATCTGCAAGAGTTAAAAGAAGCTTTAATAGAATTCAGTACCGAAATTTATGAATCATTTGCATTTAAACCCTCCGGTGACAGCTTTGAACAAGTGGTAAATAGAAATAATAACTTTTTATCGGATTTATTAGAACATATGCCGTCTGAAGATGTTAGCTTATGTGGGGATGAACTAGCATAATTGATAAATAATTTAATTTCACTGGAGCTCTATAACTCTTTATCTCAAAGTATTACTGTGAAGTCGAAATTAAGCCATATTACGATTTTAATATTTAGTTCCTGATAGTAGGATAACTCTATAAATTAGCTTGATGATTAAATAATATATACTTAATTATGAAAAACATCCTCAAATTCGTGTTAGGAGTAATAGTATTGGTTACGGCTATGTCAACACCGGGTGAAAACTGATACAGATTTTTTATATCCGCCGGTTAAAAATTGATACAGCGTTATAAAAAATAATCCGTTTTAAGCCATAACATTTTTCTCCTGTTTGTTAATAATCCCTGA
>Ga0194130_10001665_pt1 | contig 34771 bp, 51 predicted proteins | sample TA2KigsurfametaG_FD_160084 | JGI IMG/M metagenome (GOLD analysis project Ga0194130, IMG submission 160084) | Freshwater microbial communities from Lake Tanganyika, Tanzania - TA2015050 Kigoma 12 surface | ecosystem: Environmental > Aquatic > Freshwater > Lake | place: Tanzania: Lake Tanganyika...
ATCATGCGCTACAATTGAACCATTCAAAGGGAGTATCCCATGACCGCAACTGAACTGAACGCAGCCTTCGCAGGCATCCTCGATGAGATCGCCTATCAGATCGAGGTTTTCGATAAGCTACGCACTGAGGCATCTGACGATGCGTGGGATGAGGCCTGTACCGTTTCTACCATCGCTGACCTATTGAGCGACCTGCAATGGGGCGTCGATGAGGCAGTAAGGCGGGTAAAGGTTTAGCGATAGTGAACAATGGGCAAGTCTTGACCGTCGCTCACGCTCACGCCCGCAGGAAGGGATGATAAAGCTGGGGAAGAACTGGTGCCAACTGGCTGGGAGCCTTGGCCGCGTCGAACGTTTCTACCTGATACTTGAGTTCCTTGAGCTTTGCCACCAGTAGGGCAGCATCAGCACGCGGTGCGCGATTCTCAGGATTCTCGGGCAGCTCGCCACTTTCGGTCCATACCATGTCATTGAGGTTCTGGAGTGAGCAGATCGCCTCCTCCATGGCTTCCCAGGCGGCGTCTAGGGCTTCGCTGTACTTGTGAAGGTCAGTCATTGCAAGGTCTCTCAGTAGTTGGCGCACTTGACGAGAACGTTCGAAGCCTCAGGGCCGAGACGCTGGCACTCGAAAGCCAGGCGGCGTTCAGAGGCTGCGTCGATGCGGTGCTGAGCAGTAGCACTCAGAAGACCAAGGCCAGCAAGGGAGACGCCAGCGCAGAAGGCAAGAAATTTCATGGGATGTTCCCTGGTTGCTTTTTTATTGTAGCGGATTGGCGGATGGTGTCAAGCCCAAGGCCTAGCGCGACAGTGAACAATGGGCAAGTCTTGACCGTCGCTCACGATCATCATCGTAGAACGGGCTGACGTAGAATGTCAACTATCTGCGAGATCCATTGACACAAGAAGGTTGCGCTTTTATAAACATCCTGTGCTAGTACCAGGCTCTCGCGATAGACCACCTTCGCTGTCGATGCAACCAAAGGTGCGGTGATAACCTGCGCCTGTTGCTGCTTCAGGAGAGCGTTGTAGGCGGCCAGGATCTCCGTCTTAGTGGATTTACTGGTGATGTTCATGGGATAGTCCCTGGGGTAATTGCGGGCGTGATTGTGAACAACGGGCAAGTCTTGACCGTCGCTCACGATCATAAGTTTTACTAATCAATCAAGACCTACCAATCAGGATTGCTTATTGTTACGAAAGTTCACAGAAAAACAAACACTAAAAAACCCTAGTACGGATGTACTAGGGGCAGTTGATTATATCAATCGAGATAGATTCTCGCTTCGTTGTTCAACTGCTGCAAAGTGTAAAGTATACCATAGCGTGTGAACATTTCAAGGATTGATGACTCCTTATGTTTATACAGCACAGTATCAGCAAAATCGGGAAGATCTTTGAGGGAAGATACTAGCAGCCAGGGAAGACCCCAGTTGATTAGGTAATTGTAGTGGAAGTCTTCGCGGGCCTCCTGTGCACGATCTGCGATCTGTGAGACGATAGTGCGGTGATTCATTGGCATGTTGCCTTGTAGACTCTCTTATCATAGCCCATGGGTGGCTGCCTTGGCCATTGATTACATAAAGATACAACGTTGACGGGCAGCGGCAGGGCGTGTAGGATAGGTGGGACCTCAAGGGATCATCCCAATGTCTGCCATCAAGCACCACCTGGAAGAGCTCACCGATAAGCACGGTTATTATGCAGCCTGCAGTGGCAGGGAACGTCAGGCCTATACGTTCGCCGTCTTAGACTGCAACGACAGGCTTCTTAAGCACATGCATGGCCGCTCCCTCGAGGAGGTGAGACTGATCAACGATCTGATTGGAGACCTGCAAGAGATGTGGGATGAACTTAAGAGCGTTAATGCATGGCAACCGGTGACGTATTAGTGATTTTAAATATACACTTACCCCCCACCCCCGTGGGGTTTTTTTCATTTGCCTGACTATCCGCTCACAAAATCTGTGAAAATTTCCGATACAGGTCGACAAAGAGGAGGAGATTAATTAGTAGGAGGGGAATACCGATGAGTGTGGAGATGAGAGATACGCGAAGTTCATGAGAGGCTATACGGGCATTTATTTCGGAGATGATTTGGAGATCACGCAGGGAGGATATAGAGAGGGGAGATAGGGAGGGGGAAGGATCTGTGCGACGTGATTGAGGGTTAGAGGTCATGATTAATAGAGGGATTGAAGGAGGGAGCGTTGTTGAGGGGAGAGGAGTGGGAGGATACGGAGGATAAGTTTTTTAGAGAAGTCAAAGCCGAGGTTATGGTGCATTAATTGAAGGATTTGGGATGATGCGATTGTATTGGATTGATTAAGGGAGGAAGCTAAGGCTATGGGGTAAGAGAAGTAGTGCATATTATTTATAGGGTATGACATCATTATACCAGCAAGAGGAAGTAATATAGGAAGAATAAGGGTTATGATATAAATAGTATATAATAGGGAGTATAGAATGGGAAGAATAGGATGGAGTAAGGCAATTAATGGCGACTTTAAGTGCTGGATTAGGGTGGGTTGCCAGTGATCCTGAGAGGATATTAATTGCTTGTGGTGTTGGGGTAAGTGAGTATAGTTTAAATGAGGTTATTGTTTGTTGTAATGAGATAGGTGTTAGGAGTAGTACATTAGTTAGTAGAGCGAAGAATTTATTAGATGATTGGGATGATGCGAATGATGCGGAGAGGGATGCTTATACGGATGATAATAAGGGCAAGATATTAAGTAAGGCGGATGTATTAGAATGGGATGTAAGTGGAGGTGGAGCGAAGCAGGCAGCCAAGGATGAAAAGAATAGAATTTCTTATGAATTAAGGTTAATATTTGGGGATTGTTTAGTAATAATGAGTAGTAGAGGTAATAGTGGGATTACGCCATTGTATCGATCATGAGCAGTCATCCTGAGGCAGATCCACTTGTACAGGAGCTCATTAATTGGGTGGAGTCACAGGAGTTAGTGGATGTATGGTGTAATGGGTGTGGATGTTTTAGGAAGATGAATAGTGGGTATGCGAAGTATTTAGAGGGGGAGATAGAGGGCTGTATGAAGTGTAAGGGTAGTTAATATTTCTCAACATTGGTGCCAGGTTTTCTTCCTGACATTGCTCCGCCGAAGAAAGTAGCGTAAACTTTGCGAGGAGACGAGGGAGCCCCCGGGAAACTGGGGTCTTTTTTTATGTTGGCCGATAAGAGATATTAATCTGTAATGAGGTTGACGAAAGCAAAAGAACTAATAACCTACATCTGTTGAGCATTTTTCTAATGAGCCGCAGCCACGACGATCATCTTGAGCGCCTTCTTTCTTGGGCAATCTTTGAGTATCTTGACAAGGGTATGATTGACGAATTAGAGGCTGATATAGGTTATGTCATTGATAGGGCAATTAAACAATATCAGGATAAAATCAAAATCTTGGATTCCGCAAAACGTCGCTTCCTGGTTGTAGATGAGGTAGATTAATAGAAGCAGTTATCTGTGGTCTGTTCCGATTGGGAATTTTTTGACGGATGCAGTCAAGGGTTTTGCGAGTCATATGGGTATGAGCTGCCTTTATCTAGGTGCAGTCGACAAGGGGGTTGGCTTCTACGAGAAATTAGGCTATGAGCCTGTAACGCTAGCAGAATGTCCCGAGGATTTTCAGAAACCGCTAACAAAGATTACAGAGGAATATCAAAAAGAGGAGCACCCGTATACAATTGCTCAGTAGATGAAACTGGATCTTTAGGGCATTACATCAAGACAAATTAAAAATTACTTACACGACGACTGGCAATTAGATCTCAGACATCGACGACTCCGTTTGTGACTACAAGTTTGAGATAGAGGTTGATCCTTCGGACATGTCTAGTCATCAACTATTTTCAGTGTTCTCTAAAGTCCTCTCCGCGATGGGTTATGGCGAGTTTTCGATCACGAAAGGTGCTTGTGGTCTTGCTTTCAATGACATGAGAGACATGGAAATGATGGACAAACTTGTCAAGGAGTACGAATTAGCGGAAATTTAACAAGAAGCGGATACTGTCAGAAAGCGTAAGGAGATACATAAAAGCGTAAACTGTAGTAGCAAGGAGAATCAGGGCTATGAACCTGGCTGAGTATTACTTCAGGCATGTGATCCCAACGGGATGGAGGGGTATCCGCTCCTCTTTTCGTATGTGGAAGGACTTAATGGCCGGAAACTATGATGATTATGTCTTACTAAAAGAGGATGACCCGTTTGAATCCTGTCAGGATTGGTTTTGGTTCTCTTTGGGTGAGGACGAAACGCTGCCAAAGGACTTTTTAGAGTATCTGCAAGAGCAAATGAGTGAAATCGATGCAGGTAGGGTTGAATTGGTGCCATTTGACCTAGAAAGGGCGCTTGAAATTAATGAACTTCTCCATGGTGAAGACGATGGGCATGTTTGATTATTTCCGTTCAAGCTATGATTTAGGTGAAGAGTTTACTGATGTCTCTTGTCAGACAAAAGACTTAGATCAGCATGGCATTGGTGGCTCAATGAGCTATTTTTGGCTTTCTCCGGCGGGCCACCTTTATGTAATGACGTATCGAAGTACTCATACTTTTGAAATTATAGAAAAAGGTGATCCAGAGTATAAAGAAATTATGAAGTTTTTGAATTATCGATGGGTGCCAACTGGCGATCATGGCCGTGTTGAGCCGTATTATATTACAGGATATGTTGAAGTTTATCCTGAAACCTGGAATGGTACTTGGGAGGATTGGCCAAGGTTAAAAATCCACTTTAAAAATGGTAAGTTTATAGAGTCCAGACGGATTGAACGCGGTGAAGCTTTTTAAATTTAGCCGTGAAGAGGATTTTGGTACTGATTTTACGCTTGAATTGTTGATTTTTAAGCGTTTTACGTTGATCAGCTTGTATTTTGGATGGTACGATTACAGTAGATACTTTTGTGCTATGATCTCAGGCGGTATGGCGGATGCTTTAAGTATCCTAATTAGCGCTGGAAAATTTAGTTTCGAGGTCCGTATTGGTCGTGCCAATCATGTTATTAGAGGCAATGAGCCCTGGTTGGATTAATGAGAAGTTGTTACGGCGCTGGATTATTGACCGGATTCGTCCTTGGGATGCTCTTTTCAATTGCTTCACATATACTAGATGAACTGAAACCACCCCAGAAGGGGGTGGAACCACCCCGATTTAGGGTGGTTGACAAGTATGCAGGGTGTGATATTGTTCGTTGGGAACCTCAAGGTTACGCCGAGTACAAATTCTTCCTTTATTGCGGAAAGACAAATGACAATTGAAGTTAAGGGACTTGAAGATGGTGGCCTTGAGATTTTGTGGGATCCAGATGATCCAATTGAATGTGCTTTAAATGATTGGACGGCGGAGATGTTCATAACTGCTATACTAGAGGAAGCTAATAAAGTCATTGCCGAGCATGAGATACAAGCTCAGAGCGATTCTTGAAGACTACCTCGAGAGGGGCGTCCAGCATGGTATTAGACGTGCGTATAAGCACTCGGACAGTCCTACAGAAGGTCACTTAGTCGATGAGATTCTATCGGCTATCTGGCTTGAGCTGGATAGTAAGTTCGATATTGATGAGTAAACGGTATAATAGGTTACGTTCACCCCTATTGGGGCGGAAGTAAGCCGACGCGGAACGGATCGTTCATTCGCTATTCGGAAACAGCGAACGCACACGCCGACTGAAGGAACGCTCTTTAACCCTGTTAAGGAGATTCGTCATGTCGATTGCCACTTATCGTGGTGTCAAATACGACATCAGCGTGCCCAAGGAAGAGTACAAAGCATGGTGGAATCAAATCCATCATGATGCTTCTCGTCATCTGGTCTACCGTGGACAGGACTATCGTCCCTGTCAAACCTCTAAGTCGTAGCATCTGCTACAATACACAGGTTGGAGACCGCTATGGCCGAACTCGTTCTCATCTAAAAACAACTCAAAAAACAGCAGAAAATCGAAGCTCACGTTTATCTGCGTTGGCAGCTAGCAATGGAGCAAACAAATGCCTCGTCTAAAACGCTGGGAGAGGCCTTCAGAAGCTCCCAGGCGCAACGATAAAAGCCGTCAGGCATCAGCGCGTCTAAGGCAGATCAAGAAAGCTACAAAAGCCCAAATGAAGCGACTCCGTGAAAAGGGTCGCTTTTTTTTGGTATCCAAGCTTATGAACCCAGATAAACAAAGAAATAAAATGAAAAAAGCTCTTTGCGGAGCCCAAGAGGCTCTTAGCAGAGAGGATGCATTGAAATACCTGAAAAAATATGAAAAAGCATTTCAAAAACTAAATAACGGAGTAAGTATCAAAGATAAATCTTCTTACGACAATAGAAATCATAACTGCTCGGCAGAATAACCTAGACATAAAGCCCCAATGGCCAGTCCTCTGCTTAGTTACGCAAATACGAGGCTGAGGATTGTTGCATCTAGCACGGTAACAGTTGTTTCGGGTAGACCTACGGAGACACCTGGGGATGTCTACTTGATTAAATGTTTTCTAAAAAGAGCTCAATACAAAGGTGTTTCATCTGGATCGAGGAAAGTCCCGCTACCTGCTGAACTTGGTGGTTTAATGATGCCGGGCGCCGCTGGCGATCAGTTTTACTATCGAGGTTATGCATTACAAAAAGCTATTATCACCACTGGTTTTGCCTGGCAAACAGATAATTTGAAGTCAATCAAATTTACAGATATCACAGCGCAAGAAACATTTCTCCTGCCTGGAATGCAAGTACAGATGAAACTTGGTAATGATCCATTAATGAATGGTATTATTGAGCGATCTAGTGGCGTATTTGGCGGTTTGGGTATTGATCAAATTATTTATCCAAATATTGGTGGAGTCGAAATTCAAATCAAGGGTGGAGAATTAGAGTAATTGTGGCTAAATCGATAAACGCAAATAGCATAATCAAAAGCTTAAAAAAATTAAACACAATATTTGAAACAGTTGAGAAAACAGGTAAAACCCATACATCCCGACTAGAGATAAGCACAAGAACGGAAGGAGAAGAGGTCTTTGAGTTAATAAAAAAGTTTCCTTATGAAGCTAGAAAAGCTTACAAGTTAGCACTTGAAGTTACTGCAAACGATTTAGCTGCTTCGCTAGATGAAGCGATGGAATCAAGTGTATGGCGATGGAATGATGATACCAGGGATATAATTGATACCGGTGATTTAAGGGATTCACAGAAAGTTGAGGTTGACGAGAATGGTATTATTATCAGATACAGAGAAGAATATGCTGCTATTGTTCATTATGGAGGCTATATCGAGTCTGGACTCAATCCTGCTGTTCTTATTTATTATCCGGCTCGGCCATGGATTGAGGCTGTACTAACAGGGAATGGCCCAGTAGAAAAATTTGATGTCAGGAAAGAGCTCGAGGAGAATTTACTTGAGTTTTTAGGGAAAAGTATTTTAGGTAAATCACGCTAGGAATACTATTTCGCTTTTTAAAAGAAAATGGCAAAACTTCCTTTTATCGTTGAGCCCAAATCAAAGCCCGTCTTAACAAAAATCGGGAATGATGAAATTGGTATTTTCGAAATCGAAAGACGAGGATACTTGACCGTCTCGGAGAAGACTTTTGTTGATAGCTTTACTCAGTCTAGTGGGATCTTGAAGGATATTGTAAAAATTTCGAATCAAGTATCCTTGTTAATGAAAATGGGTCGCGACGAGGCCTATAATCTTGTTGTTAGAGTTTTAAGTGGAAACACTGAGACCAAGAACGAGAAAGCTGTAGCAGAAAGATATGAAGTTGAAATTGCTGAGATGACATCCAATATGGCTGAGATGCAATCAAAGAGGGCACTTGCTGTAGCAACCGTATTATTACAGAGTCGAGTTGATTCGGAATGGGAATTTCAAGATACTTTAGGTTTAGAACCTCAGATAGTAGAGGAGCTTTGTTCGTTGTACGATTTGGAAGAGTCTAAGATCAAACCGGAGCAACCCGAGACCCTGGCACAAGAAATACTGGGAAAGTAGAATCAGGTGAATACGGAGAGCCAATTGATTTCTCTGAAATCTATTGGTTTTTGAAATTCACCTTCCCAGGCGATACGGAGTTTACATTTGAGAGATACGGCGAATTACCATATATCTATGTCTTAGAGGCATATGAAAATGGATTGAGAATAAATAGAAAAAATCTTCACTACTATGAAGCGCCACACGCTCTTCAGACATCTATACTTGCCAATATTAATAGAGATCCTAAAAAGAATCGCAAACCCTTTTCTTTTGAGGATTTCTGTATGTATTTATCTTTAGAGGATAGAGATATTCCAAGTTCTGAATTCGGATCAGCGGCAATGGTGTTGATCGAAAAAAGAATCTTTCCATCATGGGCTTTATTTGCATACAAAGATCTTAAGAGTGCAGCCTCTGGGCTGCCGCCAGATGTCCTTGCTTATTTGTCAGATGATATTATTATTTTGGCTCCACAGATTTCCGAAGGTTCTGTTAAAGGTATGATGATAGCAATGCAAAAAGCATCTGGAAAATTAAGATATCTGGAATCACCCTGTCATAAACAAGTAATCATTAAAGTACCAAAGTTTGACGGTAAATTTTATTGTTGTGAAAATGTAGTGATTGAATTAATTACTGGTTAGAATTGTATTGAAGAATTTTTCCTGTATTAAGCCATTCATCAATCCTTTCTTCATTAATCAAGGAATAAAAATTTTGCAGTCTATACCAAGACCTCCAATCCAAGCTACCTTTTGAATGGTTGCATGATTTGCATGCGGGAACACAATTACTTGTTCGATCTTTACCTCCTCGGCTTTTAGGTCTAACGTGATCAACAGTTAAACTTTTCTCATCAATTGGAGGGCTGTTGCAATAAGCGCATCTGTTGTTCCATGCCTCTTTAATACTATTACGCCACAATCGTTTGGCTTCTGTTGTTGTCATTGCCTCAAGATTAAAAAGGTATTCGAAAGCCTTCTCTCGAAGGGGAATAATCTGATTAATCATTGAGCTATTGTTTGGACAACCACTAAGGGAGTGTAAGCAAGTGGGCTTTTCATAAGCGCTTTAGCGGTTGTCTAATATATGTTTCCGGCAAATGGCACACTAAAACGCGGATTTATACTCATTAATGGCTCAAAATTTTCCAACCTCGCCATTGGTGATTTATAACACCTTGGGCGCAAATACAACTTTTGTAAATAGCCTTGGCGATTATACTTTTACTGGTGGTTCTACATCAAAAGCATTTGCGATTGTCACACCTGGCAGACCATTGCCAAACTTAGAGAATGTTACCGGTGTTGAATGTATTATTCATGATATTGGTGACGTAAGAAGGAAAAATTATTTAACCGATAATAGCAGTCTTTTATCGACCTGGAAGGTGTTTTTAATTGCGTGGGATCCAGCATATGGTACAAACATTAATACAAGTGCCAATATTATTCTTTCGACTTTTGCGGGATCTAAGGCAATAGAAACAGTGGCAACCTCTTCTGGCTTGACTGCGCGAGTTCAAACGCTTGTTTTGATTCCAGAAGAAGGTGCAATTAATCCAAACCCATAACAGGGTAAAAAGTAGGCTACCGTCATTAGGAACAATAACTTAGTGGGGTGAACCCCCCGAATTTGCACTTCGTCCGGGCAAACCGGTTTTTCACCCATGGCAAATTATTCAGCCGCATTTGGCTACGACGTTTACCTGATGCCGCTGGCTTCCAGTAGCGTTGATATTGATTTTACTGGCGTTACTAGCGCCACTGGTACAACTCAGCCTGCAGCCTTTATTAAGACTGACACCACTACACTTGGCAACGGTTTAAACATCGTTCCTGCCACTGCCTCAGTTGCGTACAATGGCACGACTGGTGTTTTCACGGTTGCTGGTTCTGCGTTCAGCATGAATGGCACTGATAAGCCGGTCCGTCTGTACGGTTTAACGAACGCTGCGCTAGAGACCGATACCAGCTCCGAAGACATCATCACTTATGATGATGAAACCAAGGGTTATGCCACTTCAATTGCTACCTCCAAGACTTGGAGCATGACCCTCGAGGGTGTTGCCGACTTCCAGGATTCTGGCTATCAGATTCTCCGTCTGACTGAGCAAAATACCGTTGCCAACTCCCTGCGCGTCAAGATCGCCCGTATCGGCCCCACGGGTACTGACGAAGCCGTTTATGGCTACGGCACTCTTGAGGGTTATTCAGAGTCGATTGAGGCGGGCTCAATTGTTAGCTGGAGCGCCACACTTTCCGGCTATGGGCCTTACAAGCTTGATATTGATGCCAATCCGGCTCCGGCTCCTACTCCGTAACTTTCCGATCATTTTTGTATCAACTACCCCGCTACGGCGGGGTTTTTTGTTGGCAGACTAGCTTAGCATTTTGACCATAATGGCAAACGAGATAATTATTTATGTTTCTTCGAAGGCTGATGTAAAGGGCCTCTTGGGCGCAGAGATGGCGGCAGATAAGTTGGTAAAAAGTCTTAGTCAATACCCCGATGTCGCAGATGAGATCAATAAGACTCCAATGAGGGTTAAGATTGAAGCAACTAAAGGCGGGAATGTAAGAATTGCAGAGATTACGGAACAGATTAACGATTTAAATGACGCAGATACTAGACGTTTAAAAATAATTTCCAAAACTGCTAGTGTAGAAAAAGATTCACTTATTAGCAAAAGACAACTTCTTTCGGTCCTAACACAACAGAAGAATAGTGTTAAAGCTGGGACTGAAGCATTTAGAGAACTAGATGGGGCTCTAAAGCGTGTCAAGCTGGAAGTTCTTGAAGCGCAGGGCGTGCAAAACGGTAGTATTGCTCAAATAGAAGCCATTAATTCACAGTACAGACAACAGCAACGTGAATTGAATAATACCGCAGAGACATATAACAATTTACAGGACAAAATACGGGAGAATGAACAAGCAATTAGGACCCTGCAAGGTGTTCAAAAAGGTAGTAGAACGGATCTAGTAGCTACTATACGTTTACTGGAGCAGCAACGTGATGCAATTAATCCAGCTACCGACAGAGGAAGATTTGATGATTTATCAAAAGAAATAGACGGTCTAAAGGGCGAACTTGCGGGTTTAGATGGTCCATTAAAAAACTTTAATAAAATAGTTGATGGCGTTGCTCGATTGAGAGTTGTTTTCGATTCGCTAAATGGTGCGATAAGGATAATTAACGGAACTATCTCGATTTTTGTTAATAGATTAAAGCAAATAGAGGCATTTCAATTAGCATTGCGAAATGTTGGATTTGCGGCCTCTAAGGCAAATGTGGCATTACAAAAAAGCTCTGATATAGCATTGAAACTTGGCGCACCACTTCAAAGTGTTGAACAGTCTTATAGAAGGATGATTCCTTCGTTGGTATCACTTGGAATCGAATCAAACAAGAGTGATGCATTTATTGAGTCGTTGACAGCAAGAACGCAAATTCTAGGCTTAAACTCTGAACAGACTGGGCGATATGTTGAAGCATTTGCTCAGGTGTTGGCAAAAGGCAAACTTTCGGGAGAGGAATTAAATCAGCAGATCTCTGAACTTGACGGTAAGCTTCGATCTGATTTAGCTCAATCGCTTGGTATTAGCACCACTAAATTCGTTGAATTGGTTGAAGCGGGACAGATAGGAGCAAATACATTTGTAGACGCTTTCATCAAATCAGCAAATGGAGCCGATGTACTTGCTGCTAATGTAAAAAATGGAACTGCTACAATTCAACAGTTACAAAATATTCTTGGTACTATCAATACTAAAAACATAGAAGTTCTTTCTTTGCAATTTGAGTCATTATTTAAAGCAGTTTTACAAACACAAGTAGCTTTCGCAAAATTGGTCAGCGTTTTAATTAACAGTCCTGTTTTCATATTGATTGCAGGAATCGTTAGAGATTTAGTAGAAGGATTTCTTTCATACCAAAGAGCGACTCTGGGATTAGTTACTTCTCTAATTAATCTTCTTCGTCCTTTAAATGATGTTTTATTCAAATTGGAAGAGCTCACCGGAATCGCCTCTGGAGTAGCTAAGGCAGTTGGTGTATTATTTGGGTTACTACTCACCTCTTCCGCTTTATTTTTGTTCGCCAAAGGTTTAGGAGCACTTAAAGGGGCCTTTGCGGCTCTTGGAGGAGGGATCATAATTAAAGCAATTACCAGTCTTCAAATTTTTAGTCAAGTTGTCACCGCAATTAATTTAAACGGTCTAATTGCTGGATTGAGATTATTAGGCGCAGCCTTTTTAAATTTTGCAATCTTAAAAATTGGCAATCTCTTCTTGGGAATTATCAAGGGGGGTGGTTCTTTCTTGGGTATCATCTTTAAAATTGTTGCGGCTTTGGGATTATTGAAAACTGCGCTAATAGTCGTTGCAACTGTAATAGGAACACAGTTAATCAGGTCACTTGTTGCAGGAAGAGAAGGATTTCGAAGAGCGACTGAGGCAACAGACGTAGCGACCAAAGCATTAGAAAACTTTAATAAAACTTATAACACATCAAATTTAAAACCACCAACACTTCTAGATAAAATCACAAAGTCCTTTGAAGGATTTTTTGAAAACTTTTTGAATCAAGCCGGCCTAAGACGATTTAATGGATTTATGAGGGGACTAGAAACGGCTCAACCCATTTTCCGTGCCTTTCAAAAGGAAATAAATAAATCAGGTGGAGAATTGAAGACTTTTAATGATCTTCAAAAGATAAATAGTCAGGATATTGTAAAAAACCAGGCAGCGCAGGATGGCTTATTAACCTCGTCCAAGGCGATACTTTCAGTGATTGAAGCGGAGATAGCATTGATGGAAAAAGAAAATCCAGCTATGACACAACAAATAAACATTTTAAAAAAAAGGGCGGAAACGGCGAAGGCAGAAATAAATCTTAGACAGACTAATATTAAAGCCTTGGACGAGGAGATCGCAAGAAGAATTCTTAATGGTGAAATAATAGGCAGCAATGAGCAAAGAATACAGGCACTTGATGCTGGAATCTCCAAGATGGTAACACAGCAAAAAGATTTAGATGTAAGCATTCAGGCTAAAACCTATAAAGAATTAGCAAATAATATTATTACTGCTGAGCAGGCGCAGGCTAAAAATGCGGTCTCTACAATTATTAGTAATAAATCCTTGATTCAAGCTTACAGAATACAACTACAGACACTAGAGGAAAGAAGAGTTACAAACGGTAAGTTGAATGCAGAAGAACAGTTGAAAGTTGATGAATTGAATTCAAAGATCCTACAAGCTACCGCTGAGGAAGCGCAGGCTTACGGACAACTTAAACAAGCCATTACAGATGCATTCACAAAAGGCATACAAGACGCCCAACGGCTTGCGGATGTTGCTATAACTGCTGCTGGCAACATTAAAAGTGCTTTTGATTCTATTAGTCAAACTGCTGTCAGTGGAATACAGGCAGGACTTAGTGTTATATCCGCAATATCATCAGCAATTCAAGCTGATGCCGATAGAGCACTTCAGGCAAGTATTGCTGATCTAGAAGCAGTTGGACTGCAGGGAATTGATTTTGAAATAGCAAAAGCAAAACTTCAAGCAGAAGCTGATGCCAAAAAGAAAGCCGCTCTTGAGACTGAGCTTCGATTACGTTCGCAAATGTCTAATATTGAATTTGAAATTGAAAGCATCAGGATTGAGGTTGCCAAAAGAGTCGCGATTACAGAGGCGAGAATAGCCCAGCAAAGATTAGCGGCTGAGGCTGCGATTGCTAAGGCTAGAGGACAAGATGATTTAGCTCAAGCATTAACGAACGCAGCTCAATTGCAAAACCAAGTTATCAGGGGCATCCAGATTGAGGCTGATCTAAATCAAAAAATTCTCTCATTTAAGAGGGACCAGGAAAGAGTTGCTATCGCTACCGCTGCTGCTGATGCGGGCATCCAGGGATTTGCAAATCTTGATCTTGGATCCTCTATAGGTCAACTTCAGCAATTTGCCGGACAGGCTAGATCTGCAGTTAATGAATTTGCTAATTTAACGGATGGTACCTTTGAACTTGGTCGAAATATTGATAGCACTGCGGTTCAGAAAGGGCAAGAGGAGGCCGACAAGATCAAAGAGAGTATCGACGCCGCCGCTGCGGCGGCAACCAGTATGAGCGATAACTTTAAGGCGGCGGCGGAATCCATGAGTTCAATAACTGATAATTCCTTTACTCTTCTTAGAAACATAGAAGCGATGAATGCTTTTGCTTTTAATGCTCGAGCAACGGGTGGCCCAGTTACTGCCGGATCGCAATATACAATTAATGATGGCGGCGGGCGAGAGGCATTCTTGAATAAATTTGGTCGCATGAGCATGCTTCCGGCAGGACGCAATCTCCAGTGGACCGCTCCTACCTCCGGCTTGGTCATTCCGGCTAATTTGGTCTCTGACTATATGGCTAATGTCAGAGCAAAACAAATCAGTACTCTGAGTACAAGAAATCAATTCAATAATGGTGTTTCTGGGAATCTTATAACACATGTATCTACAAGTTCAAGTCGCAATTCCTCAAGTGCTAACTCCAGAATTGTTAACAATGTAACAATTCAAAGTCAAAATCCAGTTGCGGATGCTTCAATGCTGATGACTCAAATACAGAAGATCAAATCGCGGAGGAGAAGATGATGGCCATAGGTACATTTAGGTTGCAATACACATCAAATGCCAGCAATTTATATCAGATTGATTTCAGGCATTTTCTTGACGAAGAAATACCAAGAAAAACGCTAGGACAGACTAATATTAATTTTTCTGTGTTGGGTGTTCCTTATGGTGTAGGCCCCGCTGTAACACAGCCTAGTATCTGGACAGTAAATTGCGCACTAGAAAATAAAGTTACAAGTTTTGCCCTTAAGAATTCAGCCTCCTATAACGAAGTCCGTTTACTGAAGGAATTATATTTAGCTTGGGATACTGATAGGGCAAACGGTCTTGCTGCCAAATGTGTACTAACTGATGGGTTGCTATCATTTGGTTCTTCATATGTGGCCGATGTATGGTTCTCTGAGCCGCCTGTTTATTCGTTAATCTCTAGTTACGCTTCCAAGTATATTAACGTCGTCATGGGTCTTACAGAGGTGTAATGGGTTACCTTCCTGTTAATACTGCTGGTATTAGATTAATGATAGATGGAGTTAATTACTCCAACGAATTAATTTCTTTTGATGTATCAGATGATTCGATTATTGGATCATCGATTATAACGACCAATGGCACGATTGTATTAGCTCAAACCCCAACGGGTCTAGCCGTCAACGACTACAATAATTCTGTATTTTATACTGGACAGATAGTAGAATTAGATATCAAGCAGCCAAATGGTGAATTTGTAAGGCACCCACGAGGGTACTTAATTGTTAAGAGTTCTAATTATAATACGGAGTCAAAAGAAATAACCATCGATGTTGGATGTTGTCTTTCTTTAGCCTTGAATTACGAAGATTTAATCAAAGATGATCCAGCAAATCCAAATTTTATCACTCAATTAAAGTCCTTTACTGACGCAAATTATTACAATAAATTACCTGCTGATCAGGAATACGATGCAAATGTTATTGCCAACCTTTTGACGGCTGAAGGTGCATGCATTTATCAAGATAGATGGGGATATATACAAAAAATAAATATTTTTGGTTCAAGTGGTATTCTTGCATCTAATGTAACAAGCAATTATAAATTTACGGCATCTGATGTCCAGACATGTTTATCCTTAACACCCCAAGCAGATGAGCAGTCAACCGTCCAGGCCGTAAGGGTTACCTTTGATTATGATCTTTTCGGTAGAGGTGAGGGTACTAATTTTACGCCTTATACAACTGATGCTGAATATACTGCTGCAAACACTTGCGATGCTTCCGGTACTAGTGATGTCGACGAGGATATTGCGATAGCACAAGTTGAAAATCCTTCGTACGAATTTATTACTACAAGGTCTGAATTTATTACAAGCGAAACAGTAACGATAACAACCAAAAAATACAATGGGCCTGGTAAACAGATATCCCAAGATAGAGTAGAGGTATGGGTTACGAAAAGAGATTATCTGCGTGACTATTTTACCGCGTATGTAGAGTATTTACAAAACAATCCAGTAAACCCTAGTGATACTACTGAATCTATTGTTCTTGCTGCTGAAAACATTTTTCATCTTCACTCAATTTTGACAAGTCTTACTGTAACTGACTATTATTATGGCTCTGGTGGTGAGCAAATAAAACAAATAAAATCAGATTCTACGTTGGGAGCGGCCTGGGAAGAAACCGAAGCTGTTATCGAAAGTATTGCTGGACCTACTGGATCACTTGCGAATGCATCTTATTGGTTTAGTGTATGGTCGCGTGTAGCACAACAAAGTACAACGACCAACCTTTATTTTCCAACTTATACGGAAGAAATAGTTGTCGAATATGACTACCAAGCCCAAGCCACCGGAGATCCTTGGTACAAAAAAACAATCAGGAGATCCGGAGGTAATCTTGCAAATCCTGACCAGCAGGATTACATGAAAGATCTTGATGAATGCGCCCCAGAAGATCAACGTACAGAAAATAGAGAATATATTGCTAGAGAAAACCTAGCATTACCAACTGGACTTCCTTACATCACTTTTTCGAACAATGGATTAAGCGGTCTTCAGGTAAATAGATTTGAAATTATAGAAGATTACACTTATCCATTAAGCTATGCAGAAGCCAAGAGCCTGGAAAGTGAAACATCTTATAAAAACCATGTAGACAAATATGCTTTAATTACTTTAGCCAAAACCACTCTTGATCGATATGGCTTTACAATTCAAGAAGCTCTGAGAGCCGAATTTTACTCCTGGTATCCGGGATACCCATATAGATTATTGTTGGAAAGCGAAAATAGAGCATTTTACATGAGGATTACTGGGGCAACCTGGAGTGTTAATCAAAATGAAGCTGTTTGTTCATTTGAGAGCATGATGGTGTCTGAATATAGCGGACATGCAGGCTATCCAACTCTCTCGAACTCACAATTACAGTATTTATTACCAGAGGTTATCTCAGCAACTTCTTCTAACAACAGCATTGCCAATCATGAAGCCACTTTGGGTAATTCAGTTAGGTCTGTTACTGTTACTGTTACGCCTAGCCCTAGTCCAACGCCTCCTCCCAGCCCTGTTTCTGTTGCTGTAACAAGCCTGCCGACAATCAACCCCGTTTTACTGAAGCCTTTACTTTCAATTGCACAGCCAATTGTATTCACCCTGCCTGTTCGTCCCTCTATCGTCGCAGCTAGCCTCATACCATTAACCCCGACCCCTGGTCCGGTTGCTATTCAGTTCAACCTTCCGATTACCTTGAGCTTCAGTTCGATACCAATCAACTTTGGTACAATCACTGCTCCAATAAATTCCTTGAACATGGGAACAATTCTTACTCCAAATACACAAGCAATTAATCTCGGTACAATCACTGCCCCCACTCTTTGATTTATGGAATACTAGGCGGAATTTAGGGACCAGATGGCTATCATAAGTGCGGAGGAGCTGAATAATCAGGTTGTAGATCTGTATACTGGTACTGATTATTTTTACGGTCTTCTTCTGAATGCACCCGGCACGACCTTCACTGGTGCTAGCACGCTTGAAGATGTACTGGCCTTTGAGGTAAATTCAAGCATCGGTGGTTACGAAAGACAAGAGTTTTATTATGTTTCTGGCGATATAAATACATATAGCGGTGGTGTATCGGTTGACGCCAAAAGAATTACTTTTACCAATAATGCAATTGCCGGACCGTCTACCAATTGGGACGTTACCCATGTAGCAGTGATTCGATCGCCGTTAACGCTCTCTGCGAGTAATGTAAAGTCAAATTATTGCACCTTCAATCAATCTGCTACTGGTGTTGATATTGTAAGCAACAGACTGACTGTTTCCAGTACTACTTTTCTAGCAAATGGTTATGCTGCAATTGTTTATCCGGCCTCCGGTCAAAGCCTACCTGCAGGCATAACTGCCGATACAGTTTATTATGTTAAGGTTATATCCTCTGGTATTATTGAACTTTATACTACTTCCGCCTTGAGTACTATAGTGGATATTACTGGCGTTTCTGCAGGTATTGGATTTATCAAGAACGCTAATGGTAATTTGTTTGGCACCTATGCTCTACCGTCTAGCGTGACTGTTGCCGGTACTCAAAGCGTGATTTATGATATAAGCGTTAAACAGGGTCAATAACTATGGCGGATCCCCAGGGGATTATCACCAGGAATACTGATCTTCGTAAGAGCAACCGAGTAGGGGCTCAACCGGTATCCCTTAAAGATGGATTATACAATGCATTGAATGGTGCAGAAGAAGGAGTGTATAATCATAAGGTTAGATGGCAGGGCTACAATAGTTCTAATAATCCTATAGTAAAGGCCTATGGGACTACATTGGTTGTTGACCAAATCCATGGTTCTAAAGGCATTCCGAAAGGTACGGAAGTCGTATTAAGGGCATCTGAAGGATTTACTTCTATTGATTTTCGCTAATGATCCCAATTCAATATTTAAATCGAATTCTTAATGATGCCTATAGAAGAGCAGAACTTGGCTCAAGGCGAAAGGTAGAACAAAACAAAAAAGCAAATACCAGAGGTTATAACAGTAACAATGACTTTGAGGCGAAGCCATCGACTGGCAGTAGCAGGAAAGTTGATTTTACTTATAATGCAGGGTTACCCAGAAATAGAAAAGTTGTCATTGATGATTTGGATGCAATCAGTAGTCAATCATCGGTAAAGAGAAAAAAACTAGAAGAATACAAAGAATTAGACAAATCATATAATTATGAATATTTTCAAATCAGCAGAAGGGATGGCTTTTGCGCTATTTTGCGTATCGGCGTATTAAAAACCGCTACATCTGAAAGTCTGAGAGAAAAAACCAAGAGGATAAAAGCCAAAAGAAAAGCAAGTGATTCCCTAAAAAAAGATAAAATTATAGCACATATTGTTGTTTTAACATATGGAGCGGTTTGGGAGCCAGAAAATATATTTGTAGATGGTGTACTCAAAGTTGGCTCTCTTAAATTTAACGAGCAGAACTGGACCAAGTTATTTACACCCGGACTTATTGATTCTATTTACCCCATTGGCAATAATCCAGGATCTTGCACTTCGATAAGATTTTGGGAGAAAAGTAGTATCATCGCGAATGGGATCGGGACATCCACCGGGGTATCTGAATTTCCATTAAATTTTGAAGAGTCATCTGGATCTTTATTTCCAAGTTTCGATTTACCTACTTATCCTTTTGATCGTCAATTTGTACTCGATCTTCATAAGGGGGTTTGCAATTTTGCTTACATAAGAAAAAATACACCAGCAGGCACCCCCGCAGACACAAAATTTTCTATTTTCAGTGAAAAAGACTCAAGTCATAAAATTTTATATACAACCAATGTTTCTGGAGGTAGTCCAAAAGCAGAAAGTATTGGAGAGCTTATTTTTCATCGCTATGAACAATACAATATTGGCAGTAAGCGATATATCGATGCCCAGATTTCGTGGGGCGCTCCTTTGGTTATAGATCGGAATCAAACAGTAGTTACTGCGCAACAATATATTTTTACGGGATCTGGATTTACAGTTTTTGGAAGGCATATTTCGGATGGTGGTACGATTTTACCAAAAGGTTACACTTTTAGTGGAACAGGGCAAGCGGGTCTTCCCGCCTTCTCTCGAGGAGCAAATCAAGAACATACCAAGCTGGCTGTAATATTAGATGGAACAAATAGCACAGTATATGTGGCGAAGCAGGATAACACAGACCCAAGCTTGGCAGGCCCTGGGAATCAGTATAGCAGTAATGTATTTGTTTTGCCGGATTTTTCAGTGGAAGTTCATGGTGAAAAACTATGGTTAAATTATTATACGACAGTTAGTGGTGAACTTAAGCAGCCAATCCAAGCAAATGCATTGATTTGGAGTGATTGGAATAACCCTCATCCAATTCATAGCTTCACGGATCCGTATTGGAAAGTCTTTATACCACAAGGTCAATCAGTCTTCTATGTGATTGAAGACAATAGTGGAGCCAAAGATGAACAAAAATTATGTAGATGGTGTGTGTCGCAAAGAACCTCGTATTCTTCATTTACTTATAGCTGGATAAAAAATGACTTTCTTGCTTTCAAAGATAATCCACTTTCTGGCGGGCTTGAGCTTAAGAGTGCAACAATTATCCTAAATGTTCCAGGTGATCCAGAAGGTCACTATACGGTAAGCAGTGGCACTGGCTATTTAAGTGACACTTATTACTCAAATCTAACCGGTGGTTTACTACCTTTGCTTAGATATGCCGAAAGTTCTTATGCTTTACCTAACGAGAAAAAGATTACCGTCAAGCTCACGGAAGATGGAGACTTGTATGTTTGTCAACCTGGTAGCGACAGAGACTTTGGATCTACTGAGTTCAGTCCACTTGTCAAAAATGGGACTCCCGGAAAATTAATACCTTTCAAAACTGCAAATATTGCTGACAGACTTGAATTACCGGATACGTCTATATATCCGTCGGGTACCGGGGCACCCCTTTTCACATCTATGCCATTAGAAATTCAGACGATTCCCAGTTCCGCGCGGTCTGTTGCCACCATGTACTTTAAACCCGAGAATTATAATTTAACTGCTTCTTTAGGCATTATTTCCATGGGTGGCGCAAATTTCAATGGGAATATTGATGATACCCAGGTTTCTATTGACGATAGTTTGGACGTGTTTCAAACGGTTCAATATAAACGCAAAATTTATTATTATGGCTGATCTTAATTATACAGCAAAGGTAAACTAAACTGCTTTCAAAAAGACCATGCCTTTACAAATTAGACGTGGATTGTCGTCTCAGATGACATCAAGTGTCACACCAGAGGTTGGTGAACCTATTTTTACTACTGATACCGATAAGCTATATATTGGCGATGGCACTACAACAGCAGATGTACTAGTTCCCGTCAATCCAGATATGGACACGAGGGACTTGGGAGACGTTTCTACATCTTTACCTGTCGATGGCCAATTTTTACTTTACGATAGCGCATTGACATCTTATGTTCCAACAAACGCAACAATAGATAACTTAACCAATGTAGATATCACTTCGGTCGCGAACGGTGAAACATTGGTATATAATTCGACAACATCTAAATGGGAAAACGGAGCAGGTGGCGGCGGTGGAGGTACTCTAAGTGGTTTATCTGATGTTACAATTACAAGCGTTGATGACGGCGATCTTATTAGATATAACAGTGTAACGGGTAAATATATTAATGATCCGTATGCAAGAGGACTATCAACTTTGATTCCCGCTTATATGGGCGGTGGCGCACAGATAGAGGCGGTTGCTGGCAACACTTCTTTACTTTTTACGAACGGTCCTGGTATCTATGCTGGAGTTATGGATAACTCATTTAGTACTGGTACCATTGGACAATGTTTAACGGCTGATGGTAATGGTGGGCTGAATTGGGAGCAGGTATTGCTTGAGAATGCAGCAGGTGGTACTCTTTACGATGCGGTAGATGATGCTGCTGCTGCTAGCGGAGGTGTTCCGGTTGGCGGCATTTACAGAGATGGATCAACGCTGAAGGTAAGAGTTTCGTAGGAATAATATGCTGCACCTTAGGCGTGACGCCTGTTACTTATGAGCGAAGAAAACCTTCAGGCTACCGAGACGGAGTCTGTAGCGCAAGAAAACGCTACCCAAGATCCTAAGGATGGGAAAACCTACAGTCCTGAGGAAGTTGCCAATCTGATGAAGGCCTTACGGTCTGAACGAGAAACTCGCAAGACCTATGAGCGTCAGATAAGAGAGAAGGATAACCAACTTCAGCGATTTGCTGATGTTAATCCTGATGAATACGAAAAGCTGCTAGTCGAGGCTTCTCGTGCTGCTGAAATCGAATCACGTTATGGTGAATCCATTAGAGCGATTGAAGAAAAGTACGGTCGACAAGCTGCTGAAGCCGAGCAGAAAGCAAAGTTTGCCGAATCTCGAATTCAAGAATTAAACAAAAGATATGCACTTGAAAAAGTGTTTAATGCAGTCGGAGGTCGTACCGATGCTGCGGATGGCGTATCGTTCTTCGATATGTTTGCCGATCAAATGGGGGCACGTTTCCGGCAAGAATCTGATGGTTCTCTGACGGTTGTTGATCAACAAGGTGATCCTTTGCTGGATTCGGAAACTGGTAAGCGTTTGACTTCTGAGGATTTTGTCGCTTCATTCAAGATCCATCCTGTTTACGGGACATTCTTCAAGGGCGTCAAAGGCTCGGGTGCTGGGCTTAATTATGGTGGTACTGATAACAACGGTATTCCCATTGAGGATCTCAGTGGATTGAGTCGAGACGAATTATTCCAAAGAGCATTTGGTTAGGATCAAGGCCCCGCAAGGGGCTTTTCCATTAGGAATAATAATCTTTTGGAATTATATGTTAGAAAGCACCCGGTTTTTGTCGGACTGTGATAGTTGGACTGGCGGGGTGTTTCGATGTAGGGCGTGATGCTCAACAAAGTTTCACCTTTCCTTTTTGTTCAACTTAGGAGTTATTTAAAATGGGACTTAGTCTCGTCGAAGCTAAAAAGCATTCGCGCAATCCCCAGGAACTCGCAATTGTTTCCGAGTTAGCTGCCGGGCCTCTGCTTTCTGTGATGCCTTTCCGCGAAATCCAGGGCAATGGTCTGTTCTGGAAGCGTGAAGAGTCGCTTGGCGACGTGGGCTTCAGAAACTATAACGCTAACTACAGCGAGAACTACGCTGAAGTTAGCCAGCAGTCTGAGAGCCTCCGCCTGTTCGGTGGCGACATCAAGATTGACCGCGCTATCCTTGACCTCGAGGGTCCTGAATCCCGCGCTTATCAAGTGCAAGCCAAGACTCGTGCAATGCGTCTGGCTTGGGAATCCCTGTTCATCAATGGTGATTCCAACCAGTCTCCTGCTGAGTTCGACGGTCTGGCTACTCGCCTGCCTGCTGCTGCTTTTGCAACCAACAGCCAGGTGATCCGTAACGACACGACCGCTCAGCCTCTGGATCTGGGTAAACTGGATGAGGCTATCGATGCTGTGGATGCCCAAGGTGGTACCAAGTATCTGGTCATGTCCAAGTCTGCTCGTCGTCATCTGACCTCGATTGCACGCACCTCCGCTCAAATCGACATCGCTCGTAATGAGTTCGGTTATCAGCAGATGGTGTATGCCGGCCTGCCCGTGATTGAACTGGATCGCGACCACCAGAACGCCGCTATCCTCGATTCGACTGTCGCTGATCAGAGCATCTTCGTCGTAACGTTCGGCAACGATCTGCTGACTGGTATTCAAAACGGTGGCGTTCAGGTTCGTGACCTGGGTGAGTCCAGCGCTTCTCCTCAGGTTGTGATCCGCGTTGAGTGGTATTGCGGTTTAGCCATGGTGAATGGCCGCTCTGCTGCTCGTCTGACCAACGTCGACGCATCCTGATAAACGGGGCTACGGCCCCTGTTCCCTTTTTTGTACCTCTACCCTTTTAGATAAATGGCTGCAAGATCTACTGGTATTTTTCCTAGAGAAAAATTTGATTTAGACGCCAATCTGGTTGTCACTACTTCTGATGTAGACCCTGGTGTGACTTTCACCGGAATCAGAACCATCCGTTGCATTCTGGTCAACACCACCATTACTGGTAACGCTACTGTTACCTTTAACGTTGGTGGCAAGGATGTTGTCTTCACCGCTGACGATCTCGATCCGAACGGTGTCGGCATTGCTCATGTCCGTGGCGCACTATGCGACACTGATAACCTCGTTAACTTCACTCCTGCTGCCAATGCTGGTACCGTTAGCGTTGGTGCTGCTTTCCTCGATATGGTCGACAACGTCTGCTGAAATTGACGAAAACGGAATAATAGGGGTGGCTAGGGTCACCCCTTTTTATTGTCATGCATTTACCTGAACTTCCTACTATTTTCGTAAAGAACGGTGAGGAGCGCAAAGCTTACTTTACTGTTCAAGCCAAAGAACTTGTCGAGGCTGGATGGGTTCAGAAGGGCACCAAAGAGCACAAGCCCTCAGCCGCGAAAACCAACCAAAAGGCTACTGGAGCCGTAGAAGAAATCAAGCCCGTATCTGAAGCACCCAAGGAAGAGGCTGCAAAATGAATGAGGATATTCAATATTTGAAAGGTCCTCGCATTGTAGATGGCGTCAATCTTGACGCCGACATTCTTGCTTCTCATCCAACCATTCAAAGGCGTGAGATCAGTGATTCTATTAATGATGGGAGTTTAGGTAAGCCTGCTTATGCTCCTAATTCACAGAACAAAGATGGTTCACCTTTTTGATATGCCATTCAAATCAGAAAAACAAAAGAGATATTTATACGCAAAGGAACCTGCTGTTGCGCAAAAGTTTCAGCGTGAAGAAGACAAACAGAAACGGCAACGCAATATAAAAAAAAGAAATAGAAAAGGAAGCCTAAATCAAAAGGAGTTAGTATGGCGTTATCGCTGATTGCCGCAAGAATGACCTCTGGACCTAAGTCCAAGAGTGGTAAGGTCATTTCTGAATATGGCAGCAAGGCTTCTCCCGTAAATAAGATTAGGCGAAACGGTGCCACTGATCGCTATAGAAGGAAGGGAGGAGAGGCACCCGCTAAAGGTAGTGGGAGAAGATAATGGCTGGCAAATCAAGATCTGCTGAGTTTTACGCCAAGAATCCTGAGGCACGTAAGAAAAAGTATGCTTACGATAAGAAGAGGAATGCAACTTCTGAACGCAAAGAATATCGTGCAGAATTAGCAAGAGAGCGTCGCGCTAGAGGGATTATGGGTAAAGGTGGCCCTGATGTTAGCCATGCTACTGGAGGGGGTTTCAAGCTTGAGGATCCCAAGAAAAACAGGGCGAGGAATGGTCACGGAAATAATGGCAGACTAGCGCCTGGAAAGGGCACAAAAAAAGCCAAGCGCTGATTTTGTGGCAACCTAAAAAAGCCTGATTTGTTCTATGGCGACGCGGATTAGCAGTGCAGAATCAATCCGCTTAGCACTCCAAAAGGATGCACTTGTGGCGTCTATTTTGGAGGTAATTTCTATTGATATTTCGGGTCGTGCGCCGATTGCTCTTGGTCCATCGGCAGCGATCAAAAGGATTCCGAATATTGATGGTTTAGAAGCGGCGTGGGATCTAGAATTTATTGGCTTAACGGATGAAGAAGCTTCTATAGTGGCAGATGCAATACGTTCGTTATTCATTGATTCAGAGGTTTCTTTTAGTTCGTCAAAACTTACTGCTCGGATTTACAGCCTTGTTACGCCGCAATTAAAAGCTTTTGTTGAACAAGCGAAGAAAGATGAAGAAGATCGCAATCGCGTGAAGCGCGTTGAGAGCGCCATACAGGTTGCTCAAAGCGTCAAAGACGGGAAAGATGGCGCAATAGGCTCACAAGGCCCTCAAGGCCCTCAGGGGCCACCGGGAGTGCCTGGTGATCCCGGACCACAGGGTTTACCAGGTAGAGACGGCAAAGATTTACTTGCTACCGATGCGACTCTTAATGATCTCAAGGATGTTTATATTGAAGACAGCAAAGTTGGGCAAGTATTAACATACGACGGAGCGACTTGGGTTTCCCGTTATGCACCGCAAATATCCAAAGCTGCTGGTGGCGGTGGTGGTGGAATCACCTTGCCAAGTGGTGGCAATGAATTCGCAATACTTGAGAAAGCTTCTTCTGCTAATAATGATTATAGATTTACAAATTCACCTACTCATGATAGCGTTAAATTTGATACAACTTATGTCGCAACACCTACAACGGGAGAATTACTTTGGGATCCGGATGATCTAAGTTTAAATCTGGGAACAAATGGTATTCAATTACACTTAGGACAGGAAACTGCTGTTTTATGTAGAAATAACAGCAATACTGTAACAATTCCGAAAGGTACTCCTGTTATGTTTGCGGGAACCTTAGGAACTAGTGGTCGACTAAAAGTAAAACCCGCTATTGCAGACGGATCATTACCTGGATATTACTTTTTTGGTGTTACTGAACAAAATATACTTGGTGCATCTGATGGTTTCGTAACAACTTTTGGCAAGATACGCGGTATTAATACTACTGCATTTGCGGATGGCGACATCCTTTGGTGTGACCCTTTAACCCCAGGTGGATTTGTTAATGTTGAACCTACGGCACCCAACCTGAAACTTCCTGTCGCTGCGGTAATTCGCTCCCATAGCAATGGTTCAATATTTGTTCGATGGAATACCGGTACCAGCCTTAAGGATTTAAGTGATGTTGAAGCGAATGGCTCAAAAGTTGATGGAGACATATTGACATGGGTTGCGGCATATAATAGATGGGAACCATCAGCTATCGATGGGGGCGACTTTTAAAATTTAGCAATCAGGTACCCTAATTTAGGGTTACTGTATTCCGTGACGCCAGGCACACTTGATATAACTGTATATCAGAAATCAACATTTACACTAAATGTTGATGTAAGCTTTAGCTTAGTAGGCCATAGCGTTTATGCGCAAATTTGGGATAGTAGAGCTTTAACAAAAATCGCTGATCTAACCGTAACCGTAACCAATGCGGCAGCAGGTCAATTTACCCTAAGTCTTAGTCATACTGTTACTACAACCTTGACGAAATCCGTTCTGCGTAATGCCGTCTGGGATTGCATGGTGGTTTATAGTACCGGTGTTAGGGAGTATATACTAGAAGGCGACGTATTATTTGACCCTGGATATACGGTGCCTTGACCTGTTCGAAACAGAACAATGGTTAACGTTAACGTACAGTCAAGCACAGTCATTGTTTCTGGTACTTCTGTTGCGGTTACATCAACCCCAAGCGTATCCACCACAGTTTCCGGAGGTACTACTGTATTGGTGGATAGCGTTCCCGTTGTTAACAGTGTAGTTCCCAGTCAGCAAATTATATCTGTAGATTCATTACCTACGGTTAGCAATATGCTGACTGGGATTAGAACATTGGAGGACTTGCTGGATGTTGACTTGACTGGAAGAATAGACCAGAGCTTGCTCGTTTATGACCAGTCGACAGGATCTTTTACCACTGCTCAGGGTCATACTGTTCCCAGCATTGCCGATGGAGGCAATTTCTGATGAGTAACACCATCCGCATCAAACGTAGATCTTCTGGTGCTGCTGGCGCTCCAGCCAGCCTTCAAAATGCAGAAATTGCTTTTAACGAAGTAGATAATACACTCTATTACGGAAAAGGTACTGGGGGTGCTGGAGGCTCTGCTACCACCATTGAGGCCATTGCTGGTCCTGGTGCATACGCAACGCTAACCAGTGCTCAGACTATTAGTGGTGGCAAAACATTCACTGGATCTGTTTCGCTTGGTTCTTCCGCTACTGCAACAACGCAATCCGCAAATAACAATAGTACATCTGTAGCGACTACTGCTTACGTTGACGGTGCTCTTGCTAGCTTTAGCAGTACTTTAACTGTTGCAGCAGATTCTGGAAGTGCGGAGACAATTGATCTTGCGACTGAATCGCTAACAATCTCTGGCGGTACTGGACTCAGTTCAATTACCAGTACAAATCATGTTACCTTAAATCTTGACAATACTGCGGTAACCAGCGGCAGCTACGGTTCGGCTACTGAAGTTGGGACTTTCACTGTTGATGCGCAGGGTAGATTAATTGCTGCTTCTAATACATCGATTAATATTACCGCATCACAGGTTTCTAATTTTAGCAGTGCGGTTCAATCCGAATCAATTAGTGATCTAATAGCTCCTACGGGTGCGTTGAATTTAAATGGTCAGTTTATTCAGTTTCTTGCTGATCCGATAAACGCTCAGGATGCTGCCACAAAAAATTATGTAGATAATATTGCTGCTGGCATTCATACCCATGAAGCTGCCCGCGCAGCAACTGCAGCCGCTCTACCTAGTTATACATATAGTAATGGGACTAGTGGTGTTGGCGCAACATTAACTGGCACCTCTAATGGCGCTTTGTCGATTGATGGTGTAAGCGTATCTCAGAATGATAGAGTTTTAATTAAAAATGAAACCTCTGGTAATGCTCCATACAATGGCGTCTACGACGTAACCACAGTTGGAAATGCCAGTAATCCATATGTATTAACTCGTTCTACTGATTTCGATCAAGATACCGAATTACCGGGATCATTTATCTTTGTTTCAGAGGGATCCACCAATGCAGATAATGGTTTTGTTTGCACGACGGATTTACCTATAACAATTGGCAGTACTGCCATTAGCTTTACCCAGTTTTCTGGTGCAGGTCAAATCGCCGCAGGTGATGGTTTAACCAAATCGGGCAATACCTTTAATGTTGGGGGAACCACTGATCGCATAACTGTTGCAGCCGATTCGGTCGATATTGCCGCTACTTATATTGGGCAATCAAGTATTACGACCCTGGGTACAATTACGACCGGAACTTGGAATGGCACATCGATTGCGATTGCAAACGGCGGTACCGGTGCGACGGATGCTGGTACAGCAAGGACAAATCTCGGATTGGCTATTGGCACTGATGTTCAAGCATACAATGCTGAACTGAGTACCCTAGCTGGCATGGGGTCGGCGACTGCCAGTGCCTTGGCTATTTTAACAGCAGCGGAAGTTCAGTCAATTGATGGTTCAACAAGTGCAACCGCAACCACACTTGCTGCTACCGATAGATTTGTTGTTAACGATGCTGGCAGTATGGTGCAGGTTGCTTTGAGCGATCTGGTTACGTTCTTAAAAGATGACACTGCATCTGGTTTTGATATTGATGGTGGCACTTATTAATAGATAGCAGAAGGTAGAATATAGTTGATTATACTGGCTACATAGTCAGTTGGGTCCCGCTAAATAGCCTGAAGAAGACTGCCAAATGGCAAACACTGTTAAATTACGCAGATCAGCTACGTCTGGGTCTATCCCCACAACTGCGCAAATTGCCTTAGGGAAAGTTTCAATTAACACTTTTGATGGCAAGGTTTTTCTCAAAAAATGATGGTACGGAATCCATCGTAGAGGTTGGAGGTATAAGCTATACGATCAGTTCAACGGAAGAGTTTTCGTCTTTGATGTCAGATCGATCAAAGTTGCCAGTTTATCTAACAAGGTAAATATTACGATACAATAATTATTAGATTATCATAGAGCTTATGTATTGCAATAAAGCACAGTTAACCGCATTTATACAGGCTTATGCCATTGCCGTTAAAACTGAAAATCAAATACTCATGGGATTAGCGGGTGATGCTATCAATAAACTGCTTGACACAATACAATTTGATGATAATAATGGAATAGATCAAGAAGCAAAACCTTCGAGCAGTAGGAGAAGAAAAATAACAGATGAAGAATTTCAGTAAATGAGGTAGAATAAATAGTCAACCAAATACCATGAAAGAGTCTGAATCGCCCGTATTTGGGATAATCGAGAACTCTGTACCAATTCTACTTGGTGCTGCTTGCATAGGTTTGGCGGGTTTATTTGTGCAAGTGGCGAAGCTTGACAGTCACATGTCCAGTGTTATTCGTGACATCCAGGAGCTAAAGGTTGATTCAAAGGATCGTATCAATGAGCTAGAAAGAAGGGTGCGAGATTTAGAAATGAAGAGACGTTGATTGGTTGGCAAACTAAATCGATCGCATAAGGACCATGGGCTTTTTTGCTTGGTTGCTTGAAAATCATACGGATGTGTTTGCTGTATTAATGACACTGCATGCAGCAGCGGTTGTTATTGTAAACATGACTCCAACTCCAAAAGATGATGAGGTCGCAGGGAAAATATACAAAGTAATTGAAATGGCTGCTGGTATTTTTACAAAGATTGCGAAAAAATAGGGAGACTATGCGGCATAACTGTCGCCTTGAGTTTCTGTCATGTCAGCTCTTAACTGGCAAGATATTGCATTAATTGCAAAAGATTTGGGCGTAAAATATTACGATCTTCTGGCTGCGCAGTGGGCGTTGGAAAGCGGATATGGCAAGTATGAGTCCGGCAAGAATAATTTTTTTGGTTTAAAGGGTAAAGGAACTGTTAAAAGAACAAGAGAAGTATATAACGGTAAAGAGGTATTCATAGATGACGAATTCATGGATTTCGATACCCCCAAGGATTGCATTAAATATATTGCAGATAGGTGGTATAAGGATTATCAGGGTTACCAGGGTGTAGACAGAGCGGCCAATCGAGAGGCTGCGGCAATCGAACTTGAAAAGCAAGGTTACGCCACTGATCCAGAGTATAGCAAATTACTAATTACATTAATGAAAGAGAACGCGCCGATTACGGCTGCGACTACAAAAGACACGCCAAGCAAGGGCATCAAGTTAAGGGATGCTGCTAAATATTATGAGGAGAAACCCCATCAGGTTGAGGCCTGGGACAGGCTGCAAGCAACCTTGACGGCTGATCAGATCAAGACCTTTGAAACTCTTTACAGGGGGAGCTTGGAGACGCCCGGAAAGAGCTCTAGCGAGTTCCCCTTGAAAGTTCCCTATTATTACCAAAGAAATAGTACAACGGGTCATGGCGAAAGAATGTGCCAATCCAGTTGTATCTCAATGGCAATAGAATATATTTTCCCCGAGGTAATCGATGGAGATGATGATAGCTGGTTGCTGGAGGTATTCAAGTATGGAGACACAGTTTCGCAAATTGCGCAAATGAAAGCTCTTAAAGCGAATGGCATTGAAAATGTAAAATTTTTGATGGATGGTTCAGAAAAAGATTTAATTAGGATTTTAGATAAGGGCTATCCTATTCCTGTTGGAATTTTGCATAAGGGATCTGTTGGGTCACCCAGTGGTGGTGGTCACTGGATTTTGCTGATTGGTTATAATGAAAAGTATTTCTATGTTCATGATCCATTTGGTGAATTGGATGTAATTAATGGTGGATATGTAAAAACGGATCCTAATGATGGAAAAAATCAAAAGTATACCAGAACCAATTTAATGAAGAGATGGTTGATCGCCAGTAAGTCTGATGGCTGGTATTATGATTTCTCACAAGCGAGATTAGTATAATGACAAATCAACAAGTATTAATACCATTCCTGCCTGGATATATGTGGAATGGCGTTAATCTAGAATCGACCGGAGTTGCTCTTCCGCCAGCGCAGGTCATTAATCCTGAAAATGGAGAAATACGTTATTACATCAAGCCGATTGGCTGGGTTTGTTCGGCATATATCCGCCGGAATGGAATTCTCTCATACCTGGAAACACTTCATTAGCAACCCAAGTTGTAAACCCTTCTGAAATTAAATAGGCTCTTTTGTCGGCAAGAGTATGATCGTTTACTTCTTCGGTGACTAGAACACCAGAACGGAATCCGCAAAGTCGCATTTTATTAACCACGACTTGAATTTATTCTAGCATCTGCATCGTTAATCATGCCGTGAATATAGGATTGGATTCTGGATTCTTTCCAATCATGATCATTAAAAAGGATATTTGCAATTATATTTAGATCGTTTTCATGATCTTGATTCCATTCGCCTTGAATGACGGCATCTTCAACAACTAGATTAATTTGAGATAGAACATTTAATTCAGTGATTTCTTCTTGCTGTTCTATAATAGATGTCGCATGATTTATTCTGTTTTTATCTAACATCTTAAGAATAAGGAAACCTGTTTCCGAGTTAACAAAAATAAGCCAATCGGCTAATGCTTGTATAGCAGAAGTAATCAGATTACTTGAGGATGCAACCAATGTAAATAGATAGCCTTTCATTTCATAGTCCCAATGAAACTCTTGGTTTGTTCATATCCTGAACCTGTATTCCAGTATCATCAGATTGAACGGATGCCGTTTCATAATGCAGTGTAACTAAACTTTTACTGCAAAATCCTTTGACACTTTCAAGGATGCCGAGATCATGATTCCATACTGCTTGCCTTCCTCTAACCTTAGAATGCCATACTTCTAGGGGTCTATGCTGATCCTTTTTATCATCACTTGATGGCTGCCTTCTGATAATCCAGGCGGCATGGGCAACGTGCGAGAGAGCGTCTGTTCCACGGATTTCATTCAGTTGAGGCTCTTTATCGGATCCAAAGTTTTCGAGCCCGACCCTGTTGGTTTGAGCCAAAACAAATAGATCAACATCCAATTCCTTAGCTGCCGTCATAAGTTTATAAGCTCTATCCTCTAACATTGAACTTGGATTAGTTGTTGAACTACCTTTATGACGTGCTAAGGCATGGAAGTGATCAATTACAATAGCACGAAGTTCTGGGTCTTTTGCTTTCATGCTGCGCATTGTATTAATGCATGCGTCAACACAAGCACCCCATGGTGCTTCAACTAAAATTTTGCCACCTACTTTTTCTAATTCTTGAGCAACATATGCAACAATTTCTGCAACTTTATGTTGAGCCTTTGTTGCGCCAGGAAGTTCTAACTCACCAACAGTTACGTGGCCCAGTCCATTAGTTGTTGACCAATGTGGTTTAAAAGTGGCTTTACTAATGTTTGCAATGATTCGAGCTTCAATTGAGCGTGCATCAAGTTCTGCTGAGATAAATCCTACCTTTAAGCCGCCAAGACCGAGTGAGGATGCTATTTGAACGCCCAAGGCGGTTTTACCAACGCCTGTTCGAGCGGCAATAACCATTAGTCGGCCAGCCCTTGGCACACCGGGACGAGGCTTGGTGACACCACCTTCTATGTCCAAATCAAAGGCGGGAACTCCGGTCGGGATGGGTGCGTCTTGCTCTTTAGCGTTAAGGATATAATCGGCCCAGTTCAGTCGGCCATTTCCTGGATCACCTGCGATGGCTTCGGTAAGATCTACAATTTGGCCTTGATTCCCGATTGTTCCACTCAGCATGCCAATCCCTTCCATGATTCGTTTATGGACGAATTCATGCGCTGACTCTAAGTTTGGATCAGTCTTCAAGTATTGAGATGCTTGATATAATGTATCTTTATAAAGAGATAATACTCGTTTTTGTTTTAAAATATCTAATGCTGTATTCCATTCTGAATCAGCATCGCCGAAAACACGCATAGCGGAAAGTGATGACAATTCAGAAATTGTTGTACAGAAATCAGAAAAGGGTACTTCTAATTCTTTTTGTGGTAAATTTTCGTAGCCTGTGATAAGACTTGTAGGAGAGATTATTTTTCCAGTGCGTTCACCGATAAAGGTGAGATCGATTTCTTTTGCGATTATGCGCAATACATTTATCGACCAAAGGCTGGGGGGAAGTTCTTGTCCATGACCAACGCCGAAAGCAGTTCTAAATTGTGACCACAATTCGCGTGCGACACCCGAGGCGCTACCTAGAACCCTGGACAGAACTATAGATTCTTGTGTTTGAGTTTCATCTCGGTCGGCGATGGTCGATGGTTGTAGTTTCTCGACAATCCGAACAGTCGACATAACAGTATTGACTGCATCTTTATTAACTTTGGTTACCTTGCCGTTTTCAATTTGAAGCAGAGCAAGCTCGGCTGCCTTATTGATGTAATAGGGAAGATTAGAGTCAGGGTTCATTTTGAGCAGTTTCCTGGTTAAAAATGGTTTCAGAGAATTTGTCGATTTCCGCTTGCCATTTATCAATTTCTAATTGATTTCTTCTGGCTTTAGCAAGATCAAGTCTATATTTCAAGTTAGCCAATTCGTTATTAAAAGTTTCTTTTGTTTCCTTTAGTAGGACTTGTTGGGCTTCATCGTTTACCAATCCAAGATCGTAAAATTTTTGCACATTGCCTCTTTTTTTCTCCTGTACTTTACCTGATCCAAATATCCCTTCATATGAACGATTGGTACATTCTTTTACCCACCAATCATCTTTATTTAAACCTTTACAAATTATTTTAATAAAACCTTCGACATCATTTTTATCATAATTAAGGTTAGACATATGACTGACTAGTGCTTGCCAGCGATCATTTCCAAAACTATTTAAGCTACTATATGTGTCAGGTTTATAAAAATTCCAGCTATCGATACAACGTTGTCGATCATTTTCGGTGGGTCGTTGTACTGTTGAGACTGGGGTTGTTTTTTTAGGCTTCTCTTCAACTTTTACAATCTCTTCTTTATGTAAAGCGATTTCACTTACCTCAATATGCCTAATTTGACTACGTGATGTTAAAATTTTTCTTTCGCTGTCGAGTTTTTTTGAGCTGTAAGCAATATAAGGATCTTTTAAGATTGCGATGCCCTCGTCGGAAATCTCAAGAAATCCTTGAGATATGAGTTGACCGAGGCAGTTTTTCCGCGCCTTGGTTTGGCAGTCGAGTTCGATCTCGCAATCTTTCCAGGTGTAGTCGGGACTACCCTCCTTGAGAGATGCGAGCCAAAGCCAGAGCAGTCGAGCCTGCTTGGAGAGGGAGCTGTTGCAAACGATTTCGCGGATTGGAGCCCGGACCCAACCGTTTTTGTAATCCCACGGACGATGGACCGAATGGAGCGGCCCGGAAGGCACTGAAGGTGCGTCGTTCATCAACGTGTTTTGACCTGACAAAACATAGGGACGGTGTCAACCCCTGCCGCTCACAGCATATGGATTTTCATCGGGGGTTACCTGAGGAAAGGTTGCTTCAGGGAAGGTTTGGGGTTGTCTTAGGCAACCTTTGGGGGTGGTCTCAGGAAACCCAAGGGGGGTTGTCTTAGGCAACCCCATCCTTAGATATATATATACTAGATTAAAAAAGATTAAGAAGACTCTTATCATCATCATTAGTCTTATGCGCGAACCGGAAGAAAAAGTCCCCAAAAGCAGGCTTCTGTACAAAACCGAGGAGGCGTGGCTGAA
>Ga0194130_10001669_pt1 | contig 34749 bp, 31 predicted proteins | sample TA2KigsurfametaG_FD_160084 | JGI IMG/M metagenome (GOLD analysis project Ga0194130, IMG submission 160084) | Freshwater microbial communities from Lake Tanganyika, Tanzania - TA2015050 Kigoma 12 surface | ecosystem: Environmental > Aquatic > Freshwater > Lake | place: Tanzania: Lake Tanganyika...
TGGATCGGAATACTTAGTGGTATCGATCCGAGGATCCAGCCTAGTATTCACGGGGTGTGGTCGGAATCTAGGCAGTCGTCATAATGGGCCATTCCGAAGGACCATAGACAGTTCAAGGTACTGGCCTACACGGTTTACGTTGTAAGTTGAAACTCTGAGGATACGATTCTTTACAAGAGCACGACAATATGATGACGTTTCAAAGATGGACGCATGATTTACGGGCGACAGCGCTGGTTTTTGTTGCTGCGATCTCGGGGTTCGTCGATGGTTTGGTGGCGGGTGAGTGGCGGGTTCCTGTCGGTGGCAACGCCTTTCGGGTCGAACCCTCGCCTGGTGGCAATAACTTGCGACGCAATGGTGTTTTGACGTGGGGTGATTCCAAGGATGTATATGCCGTTTTCGTGCATATCGACCGACCAGCGGAACTGAGTCTTGCGATCGAAGCGAAAGCATTACAAGGCGAGTCGACGCTGGAGACACGCGTCGGCGAGCGATCGTTTAGCACGAAGATTTCTGGCACGGAGCCAACGGTGCATGCGGTCGGCAAGGTTCGGATGGACCAAGCTGGCTACGTGCGAATTGAGTTCCGAGGGAAATCGCGCACCGGGGATTCGTTCGGAGAGATTCGCGAGGTGATTGTCCAGTCGGACGACAGTGATCTGAAGGTAGATTATGTCCGCAACAATGAAGGGAATATGTTTTATTGGGGGCGACGAGGTCCATCGGTTCATTTGACGTATAGTTTGCCTCGCGAGCGAAACATCCAATATGGTTACAGTGAGATCACGGTTCCTGTCGGCAAGGATCCGATCGGGTCGTACTACATGGCAAATGGTTTTAGCGAGGGGTATTTTGGGATTCAGGTGAATGGACCTGAAGAGCGCCGAGTCTTGTTCTCGGTTTGGAGTCCATTCCAGACCGATAACCCCAAAGACATTCCAGAGGATCAACGCATTGCGGCGTTGGGCAAAGGCCCGGGTGTGCGTATCGGCGAGTTCGGCAACGAAGGATCTGGAGGGCAGAGTTTTTTGGTGTATCCATGGAAGGCGGGGACGACGTATCGTTTTCTTACCGAGGTCAAACCCGACGGTGAGGGACGCACAGTTTATACATCGTGGTTTGGTGATAAGAGTCAAAATGAGTGGCGACTCATCGCCAGTTTTCGCCGACCAAAAACGGATACGCATTTCAAGGGCTTCCACTCCTTTCTCGAGAGTTTTGATCCCAGTTACGGCTACATCGAGCGCGAGGCCGAGTACGAAAATGTTTGGGTCCGCGATACCGAAGGGGAGTGGCACGAATGCTTGAAAGTTCGCTTTTCGGTCGATGCGACCGGGGGTGGCCGGCATCGGCTTGATTTCGGGGGTGGTGCGGAGGGAACTCACTTCTTCATGAAGAACTGCGGCTTCTTTTCAAATACTGTTAAAGCCGGGGATAGTTTCACACGGACGTCTACCGCAGACCAAAAGCCACAGATTGATTTTTCAACGCTGCCTCGCGAATAGCCTTTTGCGGAATCAAGATGCCATCGTCGCGATTACTCGAAGTGTTCTTGCGATTCCGAGCGGTAGTAGAGATACATGCTGGCGAGAGAAACCGCTGTCAGGAGGTGCCAAACAGCGTGGCCTTGGAACCACGAATCTGGAGTGCTGAATTGACCTGCGACATCGAGTTGCCGGCAAGTGACTGCTAGGATCATTGCAAGGAGCGAAACAGCAAGCCATCGGCGTTCTCTACTGTAAGCGTGGAGTCTTCGAAATGAAAACAGCGTGGAAGATGGAACGAAATCGGCGATCGCGAATCCAGCGACGATCGCAATATGGAGCGGGAGGACTTGGCCAGACGACATCGACCATTTGTAGTGGTAGAGCAAGTAGGAGATCGAGATGACTCCGATGGCGAGCAGTGGCCATGTAGGAACTCGATCGTTGAGGTTCGGCTCGGAATCCTTCGAAAGGCTTTCGGATCGGAGCGAAGGAAACTGAGGTACATAACGCCCCAAATTGATTGCAATGCATGCAAGCAAAGGTGCGTACATTGAGCCCACGTCGAGTTGCTGTCCCCATCGCGTGAGAGATGCATGGAATAATCCGCTCCCGAAACCGAGGTAGCAGCAGGCGGCACCGAATAGAAAACTCATTGCGGGTGTTTTCGTAAGATAATTTCGGTTTGCCAATCTAGGGTTCATTCGATCGTAGCAACCAAAACAGATCGCATAGAGTCCTACGAGGACGTAGGCTAGATTCGACCACGTGTTGGCTCGAGTTCGAAACAGATCGTCCGCATGGATTGTTTCCGCGTAATTGGAGTTTCGCAATTCGTGGCTTGCGATCCAGGTGCCCCAAATATTTTGTCCTCGATAGCACTCTGCAGTTACTCCGAAAAGCAAAACGAGTAAGCCAATAGTTCCCCATGGGTACGCATGGATCCAAAGAGGGGATTTGTTTTGTACCGGATCGACGGAAAAAGAATTCGGAGCGGGCATGAAGTAATGCTGGAGATCGATCCCAGGAGCATGTCACCCGCGGCCAGCGATAAATGGCTAGCTACGTACACAAGGATATAAATCACTGGCGATACATCGGGAAGAGCTCATCGTACAGATATCTCACACGGACTGTGGGTCTTCAATCGCTGTTATTCCGTGATGCGAATGGCATCGTTCTTTTTAATAACCATAGGGCGACGTTCGGTTCCGAATTCGACGTGGCAATCGAGCATGACTCCGAGGGATGCATCGCTCGGAATCTCAAGTTCGACAGCGATGGTGTTACCTTCTCGCTCGATGGATTTGGCTTCAAAAGGGCCAAACTGTACCCAAGACGGTTTTCCTTCAGGGAGAGGCCGGCGTAGGGCTTGTGGGTTGATATCGATCAGCACCTTGTGTGAGGAGCCTCGCACCAAATTGCCTGGCCGAATCGACGGTAGCATGCCATCGTACTTGTTCCCAGGCAATGTGTTTTCTTCGAGAACCCCGACAGGGCTTCGTTGCAACCCTCGATTGTTCGACGGTTCCACAACGCCAGCGTAACCACCTAGGATGTAGGGGAAGCGGCCAGGCGTGACGTGGTAATGGTAGCCACGCTGAGGGTCGGAATGCCCATTGCATGCATCGAGTGCATTCCCACTGGAAAGTTCGAGTGCCATTCTTCCCTCGGATTCGTAAGGGCCGTACAGAGGGAATCCGTCAAATGCAAAGCCAATGACGGGCGAGTGCCCTTTGCCGTTGTCCGAGAATGGAGATTTCACACATGCTGGGTACTTGTGATAGTGATAGACACCAGTCTGCTGCGGGTGACCGCAACATGCATCCAGCCATACCTCAGAGTAACCTTCTACCGCATTCATTCCTCCCATTTCAAAAGGGTTGAAGAAAACGACACCATTGAGTGCCATGCCGATAGGCCCCATCGGAACACGTGTGATTTTGCCAGCGAGTTTTGGCTCAAGCGGCAGCCGGAAGGTGAAGTCTTGGACGCGGATCGAGTTTGGATTGTCGCTATTCGGAAAGATCGCGGTGGGATGATTGGGGTAGCCTTGGCTCCGTAGGATCAAGAACGTGTCATCATGACTGATCTGCAGGTTTGGGATCCCGTCCTTATTGGAGTCCTTGGAGTGGTAGGAGAAGAGGTCTACGAAACGATTGGCGTCTTTGTAGTAGTAGATCGTCGGTTCGGTGGTGGATATGTACCACTTTCCACCGATGGGGCGGAGATCGAGCTCCGAGACGGACGGTGGATCGTCCCCGCGGACCGTAGCCTGAAGAAAGTAGGCATTCAGACCTGGACTAATAAATCCAGCAATGACAGCACCGGCGACAGCGGCACACGCTGTCCCGATAGGGGCATAAAATCGCACCATGAGGTCGTTCCTTGCGGCTGAAAGGGCGTTAGACGCTGCAGCGAACGAGCAAGTATGCGCTCGAAACCTGAAGAGACGATGAAGCAGCCCCAATTTCCCGAAGGAACTTCGAATTTACGGAGGTCAGAAGGGGGGGCGGACTTGCTTGGCTGGCCGCTCTCGGTCCATTTGCGTATGTTGATTGAACAGGGATTAGCACTGTTTTTTCGACAATCCTCAGGGCAGGGCAGGGGGGGAGCGACTAATTAGGCATCATGACTGCAGTTTCATTGGGATTTCCTGTGCCGAGCCAGTCGGACTCGACCATTGACTGGGGCCAAGCCTTGGAGAAGCATCGTCGCTGGTTAGCGACGGTGATTCGTTCGCGTTTGTCCGATCCTGACGCGGCTGAGGACGTCCTTCAAGAGGTTGCATTGGCGGCGATTAAGCAGTCGAGTCGTCCGACGGACCCGTCCAAAGTGGCCCCGTGGTTGTACAGGATTGCTCTGCGCAAGGTGATCAATCATCACCGCGTAACAGGTCGTCGGCGGAGGCTGCTCGAGGGGGCTGTCGCGGCTGGTAGGGCAGATGAGGAGTCTCGAGAGCCTCACCCTGGCGAATGGATGTTGCGTCAGGAGGCGATTGGATCGGTCGAGGATGGATTAGGCAAATTGGAAGCACAGGATCGGCAATTACTGATGCTCAAGTACTCCGAAGGTTGGGGCTACCAAGAGTTGTCCGAGCATCTAGGGATTTCGATCAAGACGGTCGAGTATCGGTTGCTCAAGGCGCGGCGTGCGTTGCGAGCGCAGTTGGGATAGTAGCTGGGATGCTTGAAGTGGCTGTTTACAGTTCGGATCTTATTAGGTGATTGTGAATTGTTTAGGGTGATGACTCCTATGGCACCATTAGAACTGCAACGATTGATTGATGGTGAGATGACTCACGCGCAGCGTGCTGACTTGCTGCATCGATTGGGTAACGATACCGAGCAATGGAAAACGCTGGCGATGTCCCTGCTCGAGGAGCAGCAATGGAGTCGTGAGGTTGCGCAAGTTGTAAGGCCCGAGAGCGTTCCAGCACCAATGCAACCATACTCCGAGTCACCGACGGTGATGTTGGCGCATCCTACCCCTTCGCTTGTTCGAGATGAAGGTACCAACAACCACGGTTCCGGTACCTCGTCAGGTATGTCGGCAGGGACGAGGCGATCTTGGAACTGGGTGAGTGCTCTCGCTGCAGGTGCATTGTTCACGGTTGGCCTCGCGGGAGGTTCGTGGATGCGATCGTTGCAGAGTGCCGGGGAAGGGCAGGGGGGGGCGATGACGCAAGTACCTGTCGTCGATGGAAATAGCCAGGTTGCCGTGAATGCGCCCAAGGGCCTTTCAGACTACAAATCTTCGTGGGAAGCAGCGGCTCCGTTGCGCATGGTCGTTTCGGGGCTCGATTCCAAAAAATCAGAGATCCCTTTGGTGAATGCCAAAGACATCGATCCGAATCTGCTGATGGCGAGCGAGGCGTTGGAGATGGCCAAACTCAACAAACAACTTCGTCGGCAAGGATACGAGATGGATGTAAGGCCTCAGTACTATTCCGGAAACTTGGGAGATGGCCGAAAGGTTGTCGTGCCCATTCATAACGTATCGCTCAAGCCCTACGGGTTGTAGGAGCGGTCAGACTATTACTTTTCAAGTTGGATTTCACAAGAAGGGTTTGACGGAATCATGAAAAGCATTTTGCGATGGAATCGAACGTGGATTAAGGCCGCGTCGCTGATGGGAGTAGCTGTTCTTGGGATCGCGGGTGCCAGTTCCGCACGAGCTCAACAGGCATCGGACGATAGTAAGACGGTACAAAAGCACTCGGTAGTTGTCGTTAGTTCCGGTGACGAAAATACCGAAAAGATCATGGAGAAGGTGCGTGATGGTATCAAGGAGTTACCCAAGGAGCAGCAAGAAAAAATCCTGAAGCAAGTTGAACAAGCGATGTCGGGTGCAATGAAGGCAAAAATTGCCACGGTCGTCGGCGATGCTGCTGAAGGTCAAGCAGGAGCTACCTCGCATACGATTACGGTGACCGCGGTCGAGAAGAACGACGGTAACAAGGACGCGACGGAGAAAAACAACAAGTCAATTCAGGCACGTGTTGTTGTGGTTGGACCAGATGGAAAACCGCAGGAGATGAATATCCAGCAAGGGGTACCTCGTCAACTACCACGTATTCCAGGAAATGTAGTCCCCGCTCAACCTGTCCCAGGCTTGAACGCATTCAAAATCGAAGATCTTCGCATGATGATCCCGCAAATGGTGCAAGGACAGATGATGCAAATGGATGCCAACGGTCCCAGTTACCGTATTGGTATTGCTATCGTCCCTGAAGATGAAGGTGAAGGAGAGGACGCCGAAGGCCTGGTTGTTCGCGAAGTGATGGAAGATTCGCCTGCCGAAAAAGCGGGTATCGAGCAGGGAGATGTGATCATCGCGATCAACGGGAAAGAAGCCGAAGGATTCACGGATTTACTCGAAGCGGTTCAAGCTGCCGGCAAGGCGAACGAGGATTTGCTGCTACTCGTCGAACGCGATGGCAAAGAAATGAAATTTGAAATCACACCAGCGAAGACCCAAGGCTCCGACGTGGGGATGCTCAACTTTAACTTGGCTCCTGAGGCGGGAATGATCCTCGATTTGAACGACGCAAAAGCACCAGCAGGTATAGCTTTTGGTCCTGCGATGATGGGCGGAAAAGCAGATGCACTTAAAGAGGAGATCGGCGAACTCAGGAAAGAGATCGAAGAACTCAAGGGTATGATCCGAAAGCTGATGGAAAAATAGTCGAGGATTAAGAGCAGTTTAGCGAAGGTGCATCGACGAAACGCGATGCATCATGGATAACCAAAGGATGGCTCGCTGGCGGCTTCGTGGTCCAGGCGAGCCGTCCTTTTTTCTTATCCCCATGTGAAGAATCTATGACGCTTGCATCGACCGTCATCATCTCTGCCAATCCCAAGTCCGGTGCGAGGAGTGGATTGGACCAAGCATCGTCTCTTCGCACCGCGCTTGAGCAATGCGGGTACATCGCAGAGATGTACACCGATATCGACGCGATGACTTCACGGACGGAGATTTGCCAGCGAGAAGGGACGCTCCGTACCGTAGTTTCTGCTGGGGGTGACGGAACAGCGTCCTTGGTGCTCTCGAAAATCCCGTCTGGGATCCCGGTTACATTGTTTCCACTGGGATCGGAGAACTTGGTTGCCAGCTATTTTGGGATGTCTCGCGATATTCATCAAACTGTAGCATGCATTGAAAAACTGGACACGGAGCCCTTGGATTTGTTCCTTGCCAATGGCCGATTGACATTGCTGGTGGCCAGTGTCGGTTTCGATGCCGAAGTGGTACGGCAAGTCCACGAGAATCGCAAATCGCACGTGACTCGGTGGGTTTACCGCACAGGTATCGTCAGGGCGATGTTCTCATATCGATGGCCAAAGTTTCGAGTGCAGTGTCTCGATGCGGATGGTGGATGGGGCGAGTCGGTCACTGCTAATTGGGTCTTTGCCTTCAATGTTCCTAGGTACGCCGCAGGAATTCGAATCATCGAATCGACGTCGATTTCGGATGGACTGCTCGATGTCGGAACGTTTCAAGGAGGGGGGTTGTGCCAAGGATTGTGGAACTATGGCATGGTGGTGCGAGGAGTACATGAGCGGTCGGGCGCATGGAAACGCTTTCAGACGTCAGGGCTTCGGGTCTCATTGGTGCAGGGCAATACAACTGCCAGAATTCATCCGGAGATTGCCTATGAAATCGACGGAGATGCCGGTGGGTTTCTTCCGTTGGAAGTGCTTTATTCGGGCAGGAAGGCCATGATTACGACCAGAAGATCGGTGGGCGTTTAAGTCGGCGGCAAAACTTGAGTTTTCAGCCGTTGGTCACACCGACGAGGAGTCTTGCAATTTGCTGATTTCATCATTGAGTCGATCGAGAGAGCGATTCACCATCATACGCACGGCGTCTTCTCCGCGCGAGACGAGTTCCGCAATCTTGCGATAGGAGTACCCGTCGAAATATCGCCATTTGAGGATCTGCTGATGCGCCGATGGAAGCTTGCACATGGCCGCATGCATGCGTTTGAGTTCGCTTTCGCGATGAGAACCTCCTGTGGGAGTATCCATGAGTTTTTTGTGCAAGCTCGGTGAAAGAGGCCCCTCTCTCGCGACATCTCGTTTCATGGAGTTGCGAAAGTACCTGACGGCATCAAGAAAATTATTTACGAGCATAGATCGAAGCCATGAATCGACGTGATTAGGATCTTTCGATTTGAGGGACTCGAGGTCCTCGTAGGCTTCCAGCATGGTCTGTTGAACCAGATCGGAAGCATCGATCTTGGATTGTAAATCGCGTGCGATCAAATCCTCGGCGAGTTCCTGCAGCATGGGGCGAATGCGGCTGAAGAACTCTTCCTGCGATTCAGGGTTGGGGGGCGGGTTTTCGGAATCCATGGAGTGGATGGAGATTCGGAGGCGTATTAGGCCTTCACTGTCCAGGTGTCCCCGCTGCTAAACAGTTTCTGAAGATCTCCCTTGCCTCGTTGCGAGACCGTTTGATCAATCTGCCCGCGTACCGCTTCCTCGAACGTCTCGTGGACAACATTGCGGAAGACGCCGATCGGTTCTGGGAATGCGGGATGCCTCATGCGCGAGAGGAGGTAGACGAGAGCTGGGTCTGCGTGTTCATCGTGGAATAGCAAGTCATCTTCTTTGACTTTACCGTCCGCGAGATTCACGATCTCTAACGAGAAACCGTTCAGGCGGATCCCCTTGTCTCGATTCTTTCCATAGATCAACGGCTTGCCATGCTCGAGTTCAATCGTGGTGTCATCACGCGTGGCCTTGTCTTGAGCGTAGCTAAACGCACCATCGTTAAACACGTTGCAATTTTGGTAGACTTCAACGAAGCTCGTGCCACGGTGTGCGGCGGCTCGTTTAAGAACGGTTGCCAAATGCTTAATATTGCTGTCCACCGAGCGAGCGATAAATGTGGCTTCGGCTCCAATTGCGATACTGATAGGATTGAGGGGGTGGTCAACAACCCCCATCGGCGTGCTCTTCGTGATCTGTCCTTCGACACTGGTTGGGGAGTACTGGCCTTTGGTCAACCCATAGATCCGATTGTTGAATAAGACGATATTGAGGTCGACGTTGCGGCGCAGCAAATGGATGAAGTGGTTGCCGCCGATGCTGAGCGCATCGCCATCCCCGGTGATTACCCAGACGCTCAGGTCGGGTCGGGACAGCTTTAATCCGGTGGCAACTGCAGGAGCACGACCGTGGATCGAGTGGACACCGTAGGTGTTTACGTAATAAGGAAAACGGCTGCTGCATCCGATCCCTGAAATGAAAACAGTTTGTTCGGGAGGTATGCCAATCTCCGGAAGAACCTTTTTCATTTGTGCCAAGATGGAGTAGTCACCGCATCCTGGGCACCATCGAACATCTTGATCGCTCGCGAAGTCGTCAGCTTTTAAAACGTTTAGCGCGGTACTCATGTCTGGTCGTACTTTAGTTGAATAAGTTTCAGTAGGAAGTGAGTCGTTGTTATGTTGTCGGAAGCCTCAATGATGACGAAGGCTTCGTTGAGTGCTGGATTGATTTGCGTCGACGAGCTTACTTGGTCGAGACCGCATTCGAGCGATGCGACGATTTGGTCATTTCACAGATCTTTTCGAATAGCTCTGTCACCGTAAACGGCTTACCCTTGACCTTGTTGTAACCGACCGCATCGACGAGGTATCTGCTGCGGATCAACATCCTCAGTTGGCCCATGTTGAGTTCCGGAATCAGGACCTTCTCGTATCGCGAGATGATTTCCCCGAGGTTGCTGGGGAAGGGGTTCAGATAACGAATGTGGGCTAGAGCCACACTTCGTCCGGCTTCTTGGGCTTTTTGAACCGCGGTTAAACAGGCTCCGTACGTTCCACCCCAGGAGAGAACGAGGAGTTCGCCACTCTGAGGACCGACGACCTGTTGCGGGGGCAAAAGCTTGGCCGCGTTGGCGACCTTTTGAGCCCGGATGTTGACCATCTTTTGATGGTTTTCGGGATCATAACTGATGTTGCCGGTGCCATCTTCTTTCTCGATTCCTCCGACGCGGTGCATGAGGCCCGGGGTACCAGGAATAGCCCATGGCCTCGCGAGCAACTCATTGCGTAGGTACGGCTTGAATGGTCCGTTTGGATTGTTATTTCCTTGCGGATGCTCGATCTTGATCGGGGACAATTTGGAAACATCGGGGATCAACCACGGCTCGGCGCCGTTGGCGATGTAACCGTCGGAGAGCACGACCACTGGTAACATCAATTGTGTCGCCAGCATCCAAGCTTCTTGGACGATTTCAAAGCAGTCTCCGGGGCTTCGGGCCGCGAGAACCGGCAAGGGGGCTTCGCCGTTACGCCCAAACATCACCTGAAGCAAGTCGGCTTGTTCCGTTTTCGTGGGGAGTCCCGTGCTAGGACCGCCGCGCTGAACATCGATGACCAAAAGGGGCAACTCCAGCATGATCGCCAGTCCCATCGCTTCGGTCTTGAGGGCGATCCCTGGTCCGCTGGAGGTGGTAACCCCCATCTGTCCACCGTAGGCTGCTCCGATCGCAGAGCAGACCGCAGCGATCTCATCTTCCGCTTGGAAGGTGCAAACACCGAAGTTCTTGTACCGTGCCAGTTCGTGAAGGATGTCGCTGGCAGGTGTAATAGGGTATGAAGCGTAGAAAACCTCTTTGCCGCTTCGCTGGGCGGCAGCAAGCAGTCCCCACGCGAGGGCTTGGTTACCCATGATGTTTCGGTAAGTACCAGGGGTCAGTTTTGCTGCTTCGACGTTGTACGAGTGTCCGAGCGCCTCGATGGTCTCGCCAAAAGCCCAACCCGATCGCAACGCCTTTTCATTTGCATCTGCGATGACCGATTTGCCAGCCCCGAATTTGCCATGGATGAATCGCAATGTCGCATCCATGTTTCGGCCGTAAAGCCAATAGACCAACCCCATCGCGAAAAAATTCTTGCAACGATCGGCATCTTTGGAGCCGAGGCCAAACTCAGCGACCGCTTCTTTGGTGAGGCGAGTCATCGGAACCTTGATCAAGCGATAGTTTTCCATCGCGGGATCTTCAAGCGGGCTCGTGCTAAGCTTGGCAAGCTTGAGGTCCTTGTCCTCAAAACTGTCTTCGTTGACGATCAGCAATCCTCCCTTGGGGAGATCCGCCAAATTCGTCACCAAAGCAGCGGGGTTCATCGCGACCAACGCGTCGAGCGTATCGCCCGGTGTATGGACTTCGTGTGAAGCAAATTGAACTTGGAATCCCGAAACCCCAGCGCGGGTGCCTCGCGGCGCACGAATCTCTGCTGGAAAGTCAGGGAAGGTCGCGACGTCATTTCCAAGAAGTGCCGATGTGTTCGTCAATTGCTGACCGAGCAACTGCATACCATCACCCGAGTCACCCACCAATCGCACGGTGATTCCACTGACAAACTTGACAGGTTTCTCGGTCGACGAGAGAGATTCGGTAGACATTATTTCCGTAGGATCAATTTCGATAGGATCGAGGTAGGATCAAAAAAACGAGCGACTCGAGATCTCCGCTGTGCCATCGGCCAAGCTCGCATGGATATTGCTTGCATTGTCCAGCCATGAACTTGGATTGCCGGGCATTCTGGAGAGAACTCCGCTCCCCTGAGACGAGGGACTCGCGTTGGGGGTATTTGACGGTTGTATCGATTCTCGGAGCTCGGTTGGAAGCCCTATTTTGGCAAATCACTCCTAGGTTGAGTATGTCAAAATCGCCGAAAACCCCCACTTTCCCAACGCTTTTCTTCCTAGGAATCACGAATTACGGGCACCTAACCGTAGGAAGCCTACGCGACTAATTCCCACGGCTCACCCCCATTGCTCAAGCGGTCCACTCGACGTGTGTGGGCTTTATTCGATGTGGGAGGCTTTATTCGACTTCAGACGTAACAGTATCGAGCACTCGGAGCTCAAAGTGCTCCAGCAATTTTCCCAAAGGTAAGATCAACGCGCGATAGAGATTCCACGAAGCGAACGCCCAGGGAATTGCCAAGAAGAGTGCCACTGGGACGGACGCCATCGCTGGAACGAACCGACTGATCACAAACTCGATCCCGAGCGGGGCGAGGCTCAAGCAAAACATCATAGGTATCAAGGTTGAGAGGAGCAACGTTGATACAACCGCCTTCCAATTGAACCGCTTGGGCTGAATCCCGCCAGCTGGTAATCCAAACGGGGCTAGGATCGACTGGAGGTTTGTTACCAGAAAGCAAACGGGGATGAAGGTGATAATCGCTAGCGGGGAGTAGAGAAGTTTATCCAACGGGATGCGCCAATAGATACCAATCCCTATGCATGTCAGTCCGGCGATCGCGAATACAGGGATGCCATACGCGACGTTACGCCCGTTCAAGATCTGATGCCTGGGAATCGGTGAGAGGACCCACGCTCGGAAGCCCGAGCGATCGAATCCAAACAAGTTTCCTAAGAAGCCCGAAGATGTGTAAAGGCAGAATCCCGCAATTCCCAATACGAGAAATGTATCCAAAAACGGATTGGCCGATGATCTCCAGTAACTCATGAAGAACAACAGAATGATCGGCTGGATGAAGGGACCCATCAATTGCAGTTTCATCTCAGGAGCTCGCCAAATCGAAATCCAGGTTTGCGCCACAATTGCGGACGATGTTTCATCCAACATTGGGAACGATCGTTCCATCCACGTGCTGCTCCCCTTGGTCCCTTCCTGCAATCCTGCAGTGGAAATTGCTTGGTTAGTCGCCGTAGGGGATGTCGATTCCGCTTTTGGTTGGGAGAGTCCGGGAGCCGAACCGAATCCATGCTGGTAGTACCGCAATGTGGTGGCATAGTTGCGTCGTAGCGATACCGCTGATATCGCCAGCATCCCAGGAACCAAGAAAAGCGTTTTCCAAGGTGATTTTGGAATCGACTCGGCACATGCGGCAAACCAAAAAGGAGGCAGGGTGATATCAAGCCAACTCAAGGCCTGATCCAGCACACCCGTGAACTCAGTAAACGACTCCGCGCGAAATGGCGCGGCTGATTCTTGCAATGAAGTATCCGTTTCGGGTGGTGTGTCGACTGGCAACGCTTTCGATGAGGAGGATGCAGTCGGTACCTCAGCCATGGAATCGGTAGCCATGGAATTTGCAGGGATCGGCGCTTCGGGGCTGGCCTCAGGGGTGTCTAGTTCTATGGGTGTGTCCGTAACGATGCTGTTGTCCGTAGTGCTTTCTTCGATCTTGCTGTCATGGAGATTCCCTTCGATCGATGGTATGGGAGCAATTGAGGGCAACGTACTATCTGGCAGTACTGTTGGTGGCGGAGGCAGAACACCGTGGGGGTTGGGCTTTGTGATGCGAGCAACGTACGAGGTGAGTTGACTGATGGAAATAGCAACGCCTGCCATCGTGATGCCAACGATAAATGGCAAGAAGAGCATTACCATTCGCCTACGTTTTGGATTGGCAACCCACGCTGAAAGGATACTTCGAAGGTGCGATGTCAGCGCCGTGATCATCACTAAATATGCCAGTAATGGGATAGCGATCAGCAGCACCGAGGGGCCGTGCGAGATCGATCCCCCGAGGATCAAGCCGATGCAGATGCACGTGAAGTAGATAAAGGGCAAGTTTCCAAGAGAGAGGATATGATTGAGGGAAAAGACATGGCTGGGGGAAATTGGCAAATGCATGATCCGGTCCATGCTGACTCCATCGCTCCGGGTCAGTTCGGTCGAGATTTCGATGATCCAAAACAAAAGAAAGACGAATACGAGACCGTTCCAAACGTAGCTCGTGTAGTTCATCGAACTCGCGTTCCGATAGAGAAAGAATCCCCCGATGGAACCGATGAGAACAGCGAAGAGAGTCCCCATACTGATCGCCGAATAGAACACAAAAACGACGACCTTGCCCAGGATCGATTCCCGCGACCAGCGATTCGCTACGACTCGCGATTGAAGGAAAACAATGGCGCTGAAATGCTGAATGCAAGTGCGGATCCAACCGGATAACGAATCATTCTCGGCGTTGCTTCCCGTTCGCGAAGCATGTTCTCTCGAGGGCAGGGTAGGGGAGGGGGGTGCCGTCGCAGACAGGGCAGGGCGGGGCAGGGGGGTGCCGGCGGTCTCAGGAGTCATGGCGAGGCATCCCCTTCCTGGGTCTTCTCGGCCTCAAGGGTGGATGGCACTGACCCACCGTGATCTACAGGGACGACTGATGGGCCGATGCTTGCTGAAGTCTCCGTAGAATCCAGCCAGTCCAATGTCGCCGTTGATCCACTTTCGCTGCCAGCAACTTCGATGAATTTCTTTTCGAGTGAACCCGATTCCAGGATTTCCTGCATCGAGTTTTGGAGGACCAATTTGCCTCCAACAATTACGCCGACATGAGTACACAGTCGCTGAACGATTTCAAGGACGTGGGAGGTGAGAAAGACGGTTGCACCACGATGCGTGAACTGCAGCAATAGGTCTCGAATGACCAAGGAAGCGACAGCATCTACTCCCTCGAACGGCTCATCGAGAAAAAGAAGCTTCGGATTGGAAAGCAGAGCTGCGGCAAGCGATAGTTTTTTTCGCATCCCGTGCGAGTAATCGATCGTCAATTTTTTTGTTTCGCGATCGAGGCTCAGCAAGGTCAGGAGTTCGGAGGATCGTTTGCGAATTTCGTCGCGTCCGAGGCCGTGAATGCGCCCGATGAACGTCAAATAATCGGTGGCTGTCAAATTATCGAAGAGCGCTAAGTTTTCGGGGATCACGCCGATTTGCCGCTTTGCCTCCAAAGACTGTTTCGAGTCGAGCATGTCACATCCGAGGACACGGATCGAGCCACTAGTGGGAGCTAATAATCCCGTCAGCATTTTAATCGTGGTCGATTTACCCGCGCCGTTAGGGCCTAGGAAGCCATAGAACGTGCCGGGTTCTACCGTTAAGTGGAGGGTGTCTACCGCAAGCCGGCCATGGAAGGCTCGGCAAAGTGCATCGGTGGAAATAACGGAGTTCATAGGTCAGAGTGCTTTGTTGGATGGCTCGAGTTGCCTACAAAATCTTCGAGTTTGGAAAAATCATACTCCTAGAATGGGACTCTGGGCTCCGTCGTCCTGCAATTTGCTCGCTGTGGCAACTCGACTTTCGACAAACTCCATTCGATTTGCCGCTACAATTCTTGGGAGAACCTGATGTGAAGGTTTGATTTTTCAGTCGAAATTGAATGATGGGGCCGACCATTGGCGAGGCGAAAGAAATCTCCAGCTTCCTACTCGCTAGACGCTTTGCGCGCCTTGCTGGAGCAGAACTTTTCGCTCCCGACATTTCGATCGGCTCACGGTGGGAGAGCATTCGGTGTAAGCGGAACAACCAATCGGGCTTCGGGCAACCTCTCGGACCATGCTACCAACGGCGAATCTTCCGACGGCGAAGTTGCGTATACGGACAGCGATAGAAGCACGAAAGAATTGGTGCTCGCACGATCTGCACACACTCGTGCGGAACAGTGGCAACCACGATTCCAGAAGATGATCGATCGCTTGCCATCGAATGTTTCCAAGGCTGGTAAGCCTCACGAAGACAGCATCGAGATTCTTGCGATTCATGCCTCCACGGTATTCGAAGCGGTGTACCGTACTCACTCCGAGGAGTGTCTAGCCGAGGAGTATCTGGTCTTTGTTTCGACCGATTGGAATTTGGGTTGTGGTTGCTCATGCTCGATCAGTGCTGGACGAGGAAACTGTTTGCACACCGTCGCTTTGCTCCGTCGCGTGCATGAAGACCTAGCTTCGCCAGGGTCGCAGATCGCTCAAGCGGTTTCTCAAGGGAGGTTTTCGGATCAAGGTTTCCAAATGGTGGATTACATCCCCGATTCTGGCCTAGCACAATTGGGCAGTCTGGATCGCTTGATCGCTTTACCCAAGTGGACGGAACACGCTGAATCGATTCGAGTCGACCGTATTCCTCACCGACGCACTCGGGTGGTGTGGCATATCGAGAGGCACTGGGGTATCGGTATTACGCCCTACATTCAAGTCGCTAACAAAAAGGGGAACGGTTGGAACCGCTCTAAAGAGATCGAGATCGCAGAACTTTGGAGCAGTGGAATTGAGTTGACCGAATCGGATAAACGCGTTCGAAAATGGATGGAGCATGAACTGGCAGGAAAGGATTTGCCGGTGATCGACATCCTAGAAGCGCTCGTCGGACAACCTAATGTCTTTTTGAGCCATCAACACGAAGAGGTCGACGTCTCCAGAAGCGATGGCCGCATTGTTTTGCACGAGATTCCGAAGGCTCGCAAGTTGCGACTTTGCTTTCGCGAGGAAACGCAATGGCCTGCGACCAATGTCTGTTTCCTCAACGACGGGATCGTAATGGTCTCTGAGATCGCGCGAAAAATCGCGGTGGCACGATTCGATGCCAAGCAAACAGAGATGCTCTATGATCTACGACGGATTGCTGATATTCCGGCCAAGCATCGCGATGTGATTTTCCAAAAGATGGAGGCACTGCAAACATTTCTCAATGTTGAGTTGCCGTCGCGGGAAGAGCTTGCAATCGCGGAATTGGTTGCCCACCCGGTGATGCTCCTCAAAAGCTTTCGAAATGGAGTCTTGGAGTATGGGTTGCGGGTCCGCGATGGCAAAGGCCGCCTGCATCGACCAGGCCAAGGCGTATTATTTCAGATCGATCGAAGCGGGGATGCGCCGACGCAGTGGGTTCGCTCTGCTGCCAAAGAGATCCAGCTTTGCCAACACTGGCGAGATCGACTCGGAATCGAGGTCGCGAACTGGGATGGAGCCATCGAGGATTTTTTTGAAGCGATGACTCTGGTCAATTCGTTGCAGACGCCTACGAATTGTGCTGAGCCAAGTGAGGGAGAAGCTGCGCACAACCACATCGAGGTATTGTGGGATCCAAGAAGTGAATCGAAACCGCAACTGGCAGGAACGATCGGCATCGCAAACTTGAGAGTTTCCATCGAACGGAAACGGGATTGGTTCCAATTGGCCGGTGAGTGTCTGTTGGGAGAGTCATCGATAGGGTTGCAGCAATTGCTGGATGCGATCGATGATAGCGAGTCTGTCCGGGTTGGTGCTGCAGCGGGGCAGGGCAGGGGGGGGAGCGATGGAAGCGAGTTTGTTCGTGTTGGGGATCTAGGTTGGGCGAAAATATCCACCGAGTTGCGGCGGAATTTGAAGCAGTTGCGAGAGTCGGTTCATAGCGAACGCAAGGCTTTGAAATTCGACCATTCCGCGGCGATCGAGATGCGAGCGCTGCAGCAACGGCTTCCGATTCAAACCCACAAGTCGTGGGAAGAGTGCTTAGACCGAGTCGCTAGTGCTCAGGCCATGGAGCCAACGTTGCCCGGTGGGTTTGCAGCATCGCTTCGCGACTACCAGTTCGAAGGTTATCGCTGGATGCGACGGTTGTGCGAATGGGGTGTGGGAGGTGTATTGGCCGATGACATGGGGCTCGGAAAAACCGTGCAAACGCTCGGCGTTTTGCTCGACAGGGCAGGGGAGGGGCCATCGCTCGTCATCGCACCGACATCGGTCGGTTTTAATTGGATGCGGGAGACCGAACGGTTTGCACCTGGGATCCAAGCTTTCCTCTATCGCGAAACCGATCGAGACGACTTTCTTCGTGGGCTGGGGCCTAACCAATTGGTGGTTGCAAGTTACGGATTGGCGTTGCGGGATATCGAGAAGCTCAAGCAAGTCGATTGGAATATTCTCGTTCTCGACGAAGCGCAAGCGATCAAGAACGGAAGGAGCAAAACCTCGAAAGCGATTGCCGATCTTGGGTCCAAATGGAAAGTTGCTCTGACGGGGACTCCGGTTGAAAACCACCTCGGTGAACTGTGGAGTTTGTTCCATACCGTTGCGCCAGGTGTTTTCGGCTCATGGGATCAGTTTCGGATTCGTTTTGCGAGTCCTATCGAACGAGATAACGATCCTGAGCGGCGAGATGCCCTTCGGAAACGCTTGATGCCGTTTGTATTACGGAGGACGAAAAAAGAAGTGCTTCGCGATTTACCATTGCGTACGGATATGAATCTGATGGTCGAGTTGAGTCCTGCAGAACGCAAGCGATACGATGCGGTTCGTGCGACTGCGATCATCGAAGCCGAGACCATCGCCAAATCCTCAGAGGATCAGGAGCAACGCTTCCGAATTTTGGCGATACTGACCCGATTGCGTCAGTTGGCATGCCATCCTCGATTGGTGGATGAAACCTGGAGTGAGTCCTCGGCAAAATTGGATCAACTCAAAGAGACGCTACTGCAACTCCGAGAGGAGGGTCATCGCGTTTTGGTTTTCAGCCAATTTGTCCAGCACTTGCAATTGATTCGAGCCATGCTCGATCAGGAGGGGATCACCTACCAGTACCTCGATGGCTCAACCCCTGCGAAAGCAAGGCAGAGCGAAGTGGATCGTTTCCAGAACGGAGATGCCGATGTGTTTTTGATTTCGCTCAAGGCAGGAGGGACCGGATTGAACTTGACCGCAGCCGACTATGTCATTCACATGGATCCATGGTGGAATCCGGCCGTGGAGGATCAAGCCACCGATCGTGCGCACCGCATTGGGCAGACCAAGCCGGTCATGGTCTACCGCATCATCGCGCAGAATACGATCGAGGAAGAGATTCTCAAGCTTCATGAAACCAAACGGGATTTGATCGCAGGGGTGCTGGATGGAGCCGAAAGTGCGGCCAAACTAACCACAGCGGACTTGATCGCGATCATCCGAGGTGAGCATTCTTAGTGCAGGCGTCTTTATCGCAACGCTTTCTATACGGGTAAGGATTCGCGGGCGTTGCGGAAACGGAGCGCGTTGAAGCGCAATGCAGTGATGCGAAGAGCAGGGCACTGCAGGGCAGGGGGTTAGCGCACCCAGTTTCCGGATTGCTCGCGGACTATGTTGAACCAGTCGGTTGCTGTGTGAGGAATGTTGTGCTGGTGCTGGTATCCGAAGCGTTGCATGATCCCCTCGTCGTGGTAGGCGAGAACGCCCAGCAGGATTAAGAGGGCGTAGGTCATGAGGTTAGGAATGCGATTCTCGCCCCAGAATTTGAGGGCGGTGCCAAAGCTATGCTTGAACACATACCGACCTCTTCGAAATTCGACCGACCAAATCTCGTCGAGCAGGATGTGCGACATGAAGCCGATGAAAACGGCTACGGTTTTAAAAAGTCGAAGGTTGATGTTTTCAGAGGAAGAAACCAGAAAGACAAATAGAGCGGCGATGAAAGCAGCCGGCAAGCTGTGCCACATTCCGCGGTGGACTGTATATCGTCGGAATAATTCTGCGATGCCAAACCGGAGGAAGAAGTAGATCCCGCCGGTGATTAGAAGCATCATTTCGTGCGAAAGCCCAACCCGTTCAAGTCGGCTGACCATGAGCATAGGGACGAAGGCAGCCGCGAATGCAACGGCTTCGCGAAGCGGAATCCCCGAATCGCTATCGAGATCGGGGAGCATTCCGCTGACCGCGCAGAGTCCACCAGCGATCACGCAGCTTTCCCAAGGCATCCCCGATTGGTATCCCCCTAAGCCGAACAGTGTGCCGGCGATGGTGCTGACCGTAATATGCGTTTTGAAGTCGGCCATAGGGTAGGGGGGCTTCAAGGAATTAGGGCAGGGGGGACCGTGAGCGGCGATGCGCTGGCGGCCGGTTCCACTGCGTTTGGGATATGTACCTCGGGAAGGGTGATACCAAGAGCGCGGTGGCAGAATCAATATTGGCTCGTGGGACCCGAATGTTCTTTTGTGGAAACTGGCCTTCGTTCCATCGATGGCATATGGTTATAGTCGGGCCCGGCTGATTGGAAGGATGGTGATTCAACGGCAATCGGCTAGTTCAACTTCGAGAAAGCACAATTGCATGCAAACATACGACATCATCATGTTGGTCGTTCTCGCGGCCGCGACAATTTTTGGGGCGATCAAAGGGTTTGCATGGCAAGTTGCATCGTTGGCTTCGATCGTGGTCAGTTATTTTGTTGCTAGCTATTTCCGAAACGATGTTGCCAAGGTGATCAATGCGCAGCCTCCTTGGAACATGTTTTTGGCGATGTTGCTGCTGTATTTCGGAACAAGTTTGGCGATTTGGCTAATGTTTCGCATGATCAGCTCGTCGATTGACAAGATCCGGTTGAAGGAATTTGATCGTCAATTGGGTGCGGGTTTTGGCTTGATCAAAGGTGCAGTGCTTTGCTGTCTAATTACGATGTTTGCGATGACGCTGTTAGGTCGAACTCAGCAGCAAGCGATCGCGAACTCACGGAGTGGACATTACATCGGCCAGGTCCTTTCCCAGGCGGGCGGAGTTCTGCCGGCGGAGGTTAAAGAGGTCATCGGTCCGGTCCTCGCGAATGTTGGCAAGCAACTGGAGCAGAGTCGCGATCCGAACTATGTCCCCCCTGTGAATACGGGATTGCCAGGAGGCGACGATCCTTGGTCCAAAGGGTTGGACGCAGCGGTGAACGCATGGGGACAAGAAATGACAGGTGGCGGGCAGTCGCCAGCGGGTGAGCGTAACACATCGGGCGGGATCCTCAGCCGCTGGTTGAATCCGAATGACACACCAGCGCCAAGCAACCCAACGCCGGCGGCTCCGCTGCCAATAAATCCGACTCCGGGGAAGGCCCCGGGCGGTTTGTACCCGCCTGGTTATCCGGCGAGTTTCCCGAGCACAGGTGGGAATTTAAGCCCCGGATACAACCCGTAAGGTTGCGCAACCGTCAAAGCTAGCCAAGCCCCCCGGGCTTTGCGAGCAATTCAATTTCCCTCTTTCGGCGATGGTCCCTTTTCGGAAAAATCGAAATTTCCAGCGCAGTTTCACTTCGGCGGCGTGCTTAAGTGGGCCGAGTCGGGGCAGGATCCTAAGAGTCCGATGGGTTGGGGCGGCTGTCGATTAGTGGATGTTTAGCGTGAGCTTGGTGGTCGGTTGCTTCTCGGCAGTTCGACGCTCGTTGTTTTCCAGTTTTCGGTCGATGCCTTGGGTTGCGTTGGCTCTAGAGTCGGGGCGACAGAGTTGATGGCGTACGGCGATTAGGTAGTCAACCGCGGAACGACAGTCTTGAATCGGTACCCAAAAGCCGTCTCCCAACAGGGCTTCCAATCACCAGAACTATCCCCAAATAACGTCCGATAATGTTTCTTATGTTCGGTTTTCGGTTACGAAATCCCTGGGAAGCCAGGGGTTTTGGTTTCTCGGGCTTGGGTTGGTCGCATGTTGCATTCGTGTTCCCTGCCGGTTGGTTGGGTGTGTTGCTTGGAATGCTTAGGGCAAGTCGCTGTTTCCCATTTTCTGCTCGAGATCGCTGGCAATCTTTACGGCCAAAATTGCGGTTTGGGGCCCGCCGAGCCTTTAGGCGGGTGCAGGAATCCTTGTGCATCGGTTCCGCTCAAGCCATTCCCGTGCGATGATAGCGACTCGGGTTTTCGGATCTTGCCGCTTGTAATGCCGAGGAAACGTTTTTGCTTCCGTCAAACCTTAACGGCCTCAGCCCAGGCGACCCTAGAGCCGGTGAGCTTCTTGCGGGGGATCTTCCAACTGGGGATCTTCCAACTGGGGGGCCGCCTGACGGCCGAAATACCACTCGGCCGTTGGGACCCCATTTGCGCCATCGCGCAAGGCGGCTACTTATCATCGTCTTTACCCTTATCGGTATTTGGGGATGCGGATGGCTGGTCCGTTTCTTTGCTCGCTCCGACGAAGTCGCTCGCTTGGCTTCGATGATCCTGTTCGCTCCCGCGCCCATCGTGGCTATTTGGTTTGGTTGGCGCACGCGGTTGCGATTCGAAGACTGGCTCGTCGCTTCGCTATCAATTCTTGTTGGGTTTCTCGTCTGGAACAGCGTCATGCTCCAGGGTCTCAACGATCCTGTGCAGTTTCGGGAGGTCGTCTCCAAGAATGCCGTGCATTGGTTCCTGTTCTTGATAGTTGGTACTGCAACAGCCCGATCGATACAGTGGGCGTCTCGAATCGGAATATGGTCTATGGTCAGTTGCGATGACGAGCCAGAGACCAAGGCGTTATCGGTGATTCGGCTGATGGGGATAACGGCGACAGTAGCCGTGTTTGCGGTTTCCTATCGCGCGATCTTTCATGCTTCGCTCGAAGAAGCCAAATCATGGATTTATATGGGAGCACCAAGTGGACCGATGCATTGGTACTCGTGGTTTCCACTCCGATCCAAGATCTGGGTTTCGGGAGCCATCGGTGGAGTGTTGATTGGATTTCATTGGTACGCGGTCGTCGTAATCCTTCGGTTGGGTTCGTACCGCATGCCGGGTCTCGTTCTCTGGAGCATTGCAGTGGCGGGCCTTCGATGGAGTGCGAACCAAATCTACTGGGGCGAGATACCGATCTGGATCGATCTACCGATTACGATCGATCTCGACTTCCGACCTTCGCAAATCGCAATCCAAATGCTCGTCGAAGGAACCTTGCAAACCCTGATCACGTGCGTATCGATTTATGGATTGCGCGGTTGTGGTTTCCGGATCGGGAAAAGGGGCAGGGCCCCCCTGCCCTAGCCTTCCCTAGCGGTGCTGCCATGGGGGCAAATTAGGTGGCATCCAACTGTGCGAGCCGTCGTAACGCCACTGGCTCAAGGCCAGTGGAGGCCGGACAATCCTTCTGCGTCAGATACCCCAGCAATGTTGGAAATGCTCGAACGAAGTCAGTTCTCGGTGGTTAGACGCTGAAGGTGTGACCGTGTTGGCTCACGGTGCCATCTTCGAGTTGCTCAAGGTACGAGCCCATTTTCCGGAACTTGTCGTAGCGGCGTTCGAGGAGTTGTTCTGGATCGGTTTTTACCAATTGCTCGAGGGTTTTTGCAAGATAGTTCTTCAGTCGAGCCGCCATTTGATGATGGTCGCGATGCGCGCCGCCGAGGGGTTCCTCGATGACATCATCGACCACACCGAGTTGTGGCAAATGCTCCGAAGTGAATCGCAATACATCTGCAGCCTTGGGCGCATGCTGATGGCTCTTCCAAAGGATACCGGCGCAGCCCTCAGGGCTAATTACGGAGTAATAAGCGTACTGCAGCATAGCGATGCGATCCCCGACGCCGATCCCAAGTGCGCCCCCCGAGCCACCTTCGCCTATGACGATGCAAATGATCGGCGTTTTGAGCTGGCTCATCAGGAACATGCTTTCCGCGATCACCTGAGCTTGGCCTCGTTCCTCGGCACCGATCCCTGGATATGCACCTGGAGTATCGATGAAGCAAATAATTGGAATACTGTACTTTTCAGCCAATTTCATTTTGGCCATCGCCTTGCGATAGCCTTCGGGATGCGCGCAACCGAAATGGCACGCCGCGCGTTCCTTGAAGGTTCGGCCTTTTTGGTGCCCTACGACCATGACTTTTTGACGCCCTAGTTTGGCGAATCCGGTCAAGAGAGCGCGGTCGTCGCCAAAGAACTTATCGCCATGCAATTCGATGAACTCATCGAAGGCTAGGTTCAAGTAGTCGCGTGTGTAGGGACGGTCCTTGTGGCGGGAAACTTGAACGACTTGCCAAGGGGTAAGTTTCGAATAAATCTCTCGGGTCTTATCCGTCCAGCAACGTCGAAGTTGACGAGCCAATTCCTGCTGCTCTTCCGAAGGGTTTGCAGCGGCTTCGAGTTCGCCCAATTGCGCTTCGATATCCAACATCGGTTGTTCGAATTCAAAGCCTGGTGATGCGCTTGGCATGATTTAGAATGGGTGATTGGTAGGTTGAGGATTTGGGAGTATCAAACTTAGCAGTGACTCTTTCTAAATACGATCTTAGATCGAGGCATTCGATAAGCGTGGCCATGACGGGTACGGCCTAGGTTGGGGCATCGATTCGGCCGCCTCCCTGGAAATCGTCGAAAACATTGATATCTGGAATGCGGGGTGGCTTCTTGAAGATCGGGGTGCCGCGGAGCATTTTGAGGACATCCCACATGCTGTCCGGTCGGTCCTCAGGTTTTTTGGCAAGCATTTTTCGGACGATTGCGTTGAACTCAGGAGTCACGTTTTCATTGCCGACGAGAATCGACGGGACGGATGCTGAAAGGTGTTTGCTCAACAGCTCGTTGGGTGTGTTTCCGGTGAAGGGAGCGCGGCCGGTGATCAATTCGTAGATCATGCAACCCATGGAGTAGATATCGCTGCGAGGGTCCAAGGTTTGTCCGCGGATCTGTTCTGGGGACATGTAAGATCGCGTTCCTTCCACTTTGGTTTTACCGGCAAAGAGCTTGCCGAGTCCCGTTTTGACTTTTTTGGCGATCGTAAAGTCAATCATTTTAACTTCCCAGTTCCTACTCAAAAGGAAGTTATCAGGCTTGATATCGCAATGGACATAGCCCTTGGAGTGCAGGAAATAGAGTGCCTCGGAGGATTGCTCGGCGATGTTTGGTAACTGATACGCGATGGGTTCGGGCCCTTTTCGCATCGCCATTTTCAAGTTGAGTTCGCTGAATAGTTCCAAAACAATGAACGGCGTTTCAGCATCGGTTCGATATTCGATGAGTTTGATGATGTTCTTGTGGCTCATCCCTTTGGCCACTTCGAATTCATGCTTGAGGAACGCGATTTCCTCTTTGTTCCCTCGCTGTTCGGGGCGGAGGACTTTTAACGCAAAGCGAGCGTTGTCCTTGTCTCGAATCGCTTCCCAGACTTGGCAGGTACTACCGAGTCGGATCAGTCGAGCGAGTCTATAGGAACCGAGAAAGTCGCGAACCTTGACCATTTTAAAACTACTACTGTGGCAAAAGGAATTATCACCCCCCTGCCCTGCCCTGCATCGGGGACGCCGAGGCAAGTGAAACGGATGCCGATTGTGCCTCGGTATGCCGTTTCGATTTGAACTGTCGTTTCGCCTCGGAACATCGAGTCGAACACAGAAAGTTCGGGTCGAACACGGGTTGGTCGTGGTACAAACCCGGGGGATGCATCTTCTGTACTATAGGCAAAACCCGCAAAATCCGAAAGGATTGACCTTTCCAGCGACTCCCCTACATTCTCTCGCAATGCCACGTGGTTGGGCGAGTTCAGTCCCGGGGCGTAACGCGAAAAAAGCATCGCAACTCGAGCGTTGAGTGGCGCAAGCCGTATTCAAAACCTTCTATTTCCAAGGAATCTATACCATGGGCCGTTCTGGAGTTATCACATTCAAAGGTTCCCCAATGACCCTTCTCGGGGACGAACTCAAGGTGGGAAGCAGCTTGCCTGACTTCACCCTTCATTACTTCGAGGGTGGATTGAAGACGATTACGCCTAGGGATTTGGCCGGCAAGCCGACGATTATTTCCTCGGTTCCGTCTCTCGATACCGGGGTCTGTGCTATCCAAACCAAGAAATTCAACAGCGAATTGGCCGCCATGGAAGGAAAGATCAACGCTGTTACTGCTAGCCGCGACCTACCGTTCGCCATGAATCGCTTCTGTGGCGCTGAGTCCATCAAGAACATGCGTGTCGGTAGCGATTACCAATCGGGGGATTTCGGAAGCAAAACTGGGCTTCTCATCGACGAGCTCAAGCTGCTGACCCGAGCGGTTATCGTTGCGGATGCCCATGGCAAAGTCGTTTATGTAGAGATCGTTCCTGAAGTGACCTCAGAGCCCAATTACGATGCGGCGTTGAGTGCGTTGAAGTCGATTCTCTAGACCCGAGTGTGGGATCGAATCTTAAGAACTGAAATCGCGGGGGCGTAGAACGACCTACCCCCCTGCCCTCTGCTGTGCCCTCTGCCCTAGCCTTAGGCGTTAAGCCATGAATACAAAAAGCTCCTGCCTCGAAGCTTCGCGGCCTCTTCCTCAGAAAAATAGTCGCTATCGCGTTTCAGCTGTCGCGTTTCAGTTGTCGCGTTTCAGTTCGCCAGCAATACGTTTTATTTCGCCGGCCATACGTTCGACCATCGCACGTAACTCTCGCATTTCTTCTTTGAGCTGTTCGTTCTCTTCCATCAATCGCGCCATCGGGGCTCCTGGAGCGTTTGGTCCGGGTGGATTGATTCCAGGTTGTCGTTGGTTTTGCATCGAACGAGCAAATGCTTCCTTGGCGTTGCCTAAGTCCTTTTCAATATCGTCAGCCTTGCGAGTGACCTCGTGAGCCATGTCGTGCATTTCGGCCATCTTGAGGTTTTCAGCGGCGACTCGCAGGTGCTGAAGTCGTTTCGCAGTTCGCGCGAACTTCTCAGCTTGCTCGGCATTCGGACGCCCTTGGCGGGCACGCTCGGGCGCCTCCGGACGGTTTTGTCGTTCTGATTGCTGCTCCAATGCAGCCGTCAATTCAGCGGCTTCACGTTTGCGCTGTCGAGCTTGTTCAGGTTTACCGTTCTTTGACAATTCCTCCGATTCCTCCAGAAGCTGCGCAATTCGAGCTTTGATTTCTTCACGCTCATCAGCGTGAGAAGGTGCAGCGTTTGAAAGGAAGCAAGCGGTGGAAACGGCAGCGGATGCAAGCCAAAGGTGGTAACGCATGCGAAAGGTTCCTGGGTGTGAAGTAAGGGAGAGGCGAGCCCGATCGCACAGGAATGTCAAGGTTCCGTGTGGGGCGTGAGAGCAGGTTTTTCCATGCTCTATAGAGACGACTATACTTGGTTGGGAGAGCGAGCGGCAAGACCTAGGGTCCAGTAACAATTCACGGAACCGGTAAATTCAAGCAATCGCTATCAAGAAGGGGATTCCGTGCGTCTCGACACGGGCGGGCTGCTTGGTGGTGGAACTGTAGATTTTCGTACATCGCGAGCCGCGAGCTCGCGTCCTATGATATCAAAGCGTGTTTTGCTTTCGAACGGTTCTAGGCTACGAACCAATTCGCTCATCAACTCCTCGATCCGGCCGAAAACCTTGGTGATCTTTCCTTCGAAGTAATGAGAAGCGATGGCAGCAGGGATCGCAACAATCAAACCGGCAAGAGTTGTGACCAGGGCTTCGTAGATGCCCACTGCTAGGAAATCGGCTCGATTCTGTCCCGCGGTCAGTTGGGTGGTGTCGTGGAACGCGCGAATCAATCCCCATACCGTACCGAGCAGTCCTAGAAGTGGCGCGATACCTGCACCGAGATTGAGCCACCGAACGTTGGCATACGCGCGATCGACTTGCCTTTGAGTAGCTTCGGTGACCGCTGTGGCGATTTCCGATTGAGGCCGTCCTGCAAGAATTATTCCTGCTTTCGCGATCTCGGAAGCAGCGCATCGAGACTCATTGCAAATACGATACAGTTCCCTCGGGTCGATTTTACCCGACCTCAGCGCGTTAGTCATTGTTTTTCGAAACGAGTTGGGGAGAAGCCGTCCTGAACGCAAGCCGATCCAGCGATCGAAAACAAAGGTCACCACGACCAAGCTGGTGACGCCGATCGGGATCATGAACACACCACCGCGAATCAACAGATCGATAAAATCGATCCCCATTTGTTTTTTGTCGACCGGTACTTCCGCTGCGATGATTGTCGGCGACGAACCATTTGCGTCAGTGGTTTGTCCCAAGCTCACTCCGCAGAAGACAACAGCCAAAACGAAGATCCCTACAAGCAATAACCGTTGCCCCTTGTCTCTCGATTGGGGATTGTCTGAATGCGTTTTGGGGCAAGCGGAACATAAAAGGGATCGCGATCGTGGTGGCACGCACTGCTCCTTTGTGACGACGAATAAAACAGTGGAATTAGTATAACCCAAGGCCGAAGGCATCAACATCAGAAACTGAGAGGCGGGTCCTATCTCAAGCGGAAAAGCTCCCCGTGAATCCCTTTATGAATACCCCTATCAATCCGATAAAGTCTTGCTGTTTGTGAATTATTCCACAGCGGGCCCCACCGAAAAGCATTCCGCGTCGCTAGAGAGGTAATCCCAAGGGATCCTCGAGATCGCGCCTGATTGTTCGAGCATGAGTACCGTATTTCGGATCGTTGCCTCAAAATTGCTGCGTGCTATGCGATCACCAGCAGCGATGCTGCGCCAATCGATGACCAGGAAACGTATCTCTGATTTCGATTGATCGAGCCATTTCGAATGGTTTCGAAGCAGGAGTTCGAGCGATGCAAGTTCGCTGAGTCCGACCTCCAGGGTCGGAACAGTCAGAAAAAATGTGTCGGTGGTTCCGACCACCAGCCAGCGACTCGATGATCGAAATTGTGTGGGGAGAACGCGAGATCCGTCATGCCTGTTGATCCAATCGGTATAGATTGGGAAGGTCGATAAACCAGTCGATAAACGAATTGACGGAGGCGACGAGAGGTCTTTCGGATTCACGGCCCCCCCCTGCCCTGCCCTTTCGAGGGATGGCTCGCGTCCGGCGTCGTTGCTTTCTGTACTGCCCTCTAGGGCATCCCCCCTGCCCTCCCCTGCCCCGGGTTGATCCGGAACCGAGTGCCGGCTCAGGAGTGTAGTTTGGATATTGACCTGGGGGTTCGCGATAGTAGTAGGGATCAGTTGATCGATGGCGACCAGTAAACGAGGGTCTGCCGTGGGCCACGCCGCTAATGCGATGACGCTCCACGCGAGCGAGATCAAGGCAAGTGGGAAGATCAAATAACCGCCCGATCTTTCGCGAAGCCACTGGATAGCTTGCGCTGCCGGCCAAGCTAACATCGGGGTTGCTACCACCCAATCGCGATCAAGGTGGGTGGTGAATATCCACCAGAGAAGGATCCATACCAACCATGCCATGGAGGAAAATCGAATCTCACGATCCCGATACCCAGCCACGGCACCGATCGCGGCGAGCGGGATCAGCAACAGTCCATGCGCCATGGAGTTCCAAAGAATGCTGTTGAATGCATCGGCCAATTCGCTGAGCGACGCGCCGAGCATGGCGATGTTCGAGTGTGCAATCGCCAACGTTGGAAGGAAATCGTGGGATAGCGGGGAACCGTGCAGAAAAGCTCGAAGTTGCCATGGTATTGCAGCTGCGACGAATACCGTGAGCATCGCCAATCGTGCGATAACGGATCGACTCGCCACGGAGTTGCGATCGTTCCAATTACATTTTCGATCGCGCGAATTGAAGTTGATCATGCGATAAAGAAGGATGCTGCCTAGGAAGATACCAAGGAGTGATTGGTAGCTAAGTGCTCCCGCAGCAATGCACCATGAACTGAGCTTGGGGATGGGCTTTTCATTAGGGAATTGGATCAAAACCATCGATGCGGTAATCCAAAGCATTAGCCCCCCTGCCCTGCCCCCGAGTCGGACCAGTTCGTGCATCCCCGGGTGAGCTATGAGCAAAAAAGCGGTCAGGGCGGCGGCTAATGCACCGAATCGCCAGCGGATATTCGAAGCGATCATGAGAATAGCGATCAGCCATAGCGACGCATGGAGGACTTGTCCGGAGAGCCATGCGCACGTGAGATGGCGAAGCGTCGCTTCGGGTGATAGGCTGGGCCGTATAACCTCAAGAAACGATGTCATTGCCAGGGCCGGCATCGTGTTGCCTTGAGGGCCGTTTGCCGCACGATGGAGATCGAACCAACCGATCGAGTTATCGAGGTAGTATTTTTTCGTTGAGAGCATCTCGATCTCTCGGACGTCTGCATCGTAGCTAGGTAAGCATGAGCCGAGTACTGCAATCGTTGCGAGCCATACGGCACCGACGACTGAAAGACCGATCAATCGACGACTCCAAGAGGATGCGAATGAGGAATCGCTTTCGATAGAACGTGGTGTTGCGAGATAGAACAACAAGTACCATCGCGACGTCAGAGCTACGATGACTGTCGATAGGGCAAGGGGCAATAAGAAGCGGGGGCCGAAAATCCAGCCGTTCGCTAGGGTCAGTAGCGATAGGATTGCATGGCCGATCGCGATCGAAAACCCGCGAGTGGCCATTGGACCATTCCAGTGGTCGAGCGATTCCCTGGTAGCGATGGGGTGGCCTATCCACCACGACGCCGCAAGCCATCCTGACGCGAGGAGAAGGATCGGAACTCGGTCCATCCATGAGGCGTAGAGAAGGCCGCCGGTCCATTGTTTCCAAAGATCGGACAGGCTAGCGACATCGACGAGCCAGAGTTCCAGTCGTGAGGTTTGTAGGAATTCTCCGTAGGGGTCGGCCAGCGGCATGGAAGGAATTAAGAGCATTGCCGCCGAGTAGCCGACCAAGAGCAGTCCGGCTGCAACGATTGCGATCCATTTTCCTAATTGTGGCTGATTTTTTGGCACTTGAGAGTGGGCCGAGCAAGCGAAATCGTGGCTGAGAACTAAACTCACGGTGTACCGTCGGTCTGCGGCGGGGGCCAGCGTTGGTCCCCCAGTCGGACGTAGATTGGACGTATATCGAACGTAGAATCGTACGAAACGATGCTGGCGGTGTTTTGCGATACTCCTTACGGTATCGTAGAAATCGTTTGCAAGCCAACAAGATTCCCTGCTATTGTTTCCCTTATGAACCAACCACTTTCAGGCATATTTACACCGAATATTACACCACTGGACGCCAAAGGCCGGCTCGATGAAGACAAGCTGCGGGGCTATGTCGATTGGTTGATCGAGCATGGGGTTCACGGATTGTATCCGAATGGCAGCACGGGTGAGTTCGTACGTTTCACTCCGGAGGAGCGACGTCGGGTCATCGAAGTGGTGGTCGATCAAACACGAGGGCGAGTGCCGATTCTCGCTGGGGCTGCGGAAGCCAACGTCGCGGAAACCATTCGAGCGTGTGATACGTATGGAGCCTTGGGTTGTCGGGCAGTCGCTATCGTTGCACCGTTCTACTACCGGCTAGCTCCAGATGGTGTCTTTGCCTATTTCAAGGAGATCGCTGACAACGTCTCGGTGGATGTTACTCTTTACAACATTCCATTGTTTGCATCGCCGATCGATGTTGCGACTGTCAAGCGATTGGCGCAAGAGTGTCCCCGCATTGTCGGGATCAAGGATAGCTCCGGGGATATTCCACACATGATGCGGATGATCGCCGAGGTTCGTCCGCTGCGGCCAGATTTCTTTTTCTTGACCGGTTGGGATGCCGCTTTGGTCCCGATGCTCTTAGTCGGCTGCGACGGTGGTACCAACGCTACCAGCGGTGTGGTTCCCGAGTTAACTCGGGCGATCTACGAAGCGTGCAAAGCAGGTCAGTGGGACCGGGCGATGCAATTGCAGTACCGTTTATTGCCGCTGTTTGATGCCATGATCGCGACGGTCGAGTTTCCAGAAGGCTTTCGACGGGGAGCGCAGATCCGAGGTTGGGATCTCGGGCAATCCCGACAGCCGCTCACACCGCAGCAAACATCTGCAGCGGATGTGGCGCAACGAAAGATTCGTGAGATGCTTTCCGGTTTCGATTTTATGCAGGCCAAGAGTCCACAAGCCAAGGTTGTAGCGGCGGATGCAAGCGATGCTGTGATCGATCGGATCGTATCCGAGGTTCTGATGCAATTGCGTTCCAAGTAACCGGATACGCAAGTCATCGGCCGATTGTAAGCCATCGGCACAGGTGATAACTCGGTTTTGTTTCGTCGGTTTTCGACTAGATCCATGTGACCCTGCTAAGATTGATAGGAGCCATGAAGATTCGAGAGGATCGCGACTGGGAAACTCGAGTGCTGTCTGTGATGGAGTCTCGCAGTCGTGCATTGGGATGGCTCTCGATGGCGTCTATCCTAGGTGCACTTATCTATGTGCTCGTGGCTTCGTTGCAGAGTGTACGCAAGCACGAATTGGGGGCCCCATTCGTGCTTGATTTGAATCGCGCGAGTGAGGCCGAGCTCAATTTGTTGCCAGGCGTTGGTCCGAAAATGGTGCGATCGATTTTGGATCACCGTCGATCTCGAGGCGGATTTGATAGCGTTGAAAATCTTATGGAGATTCCGGGGATCAAGGAGGGACGCTTGAGGCAGTTGGCCCCGTATGTGCGCGTCGGACAAAGTTCCGCGTCGGGAAACATCAACGAGCCGGCCACGAAAAAGTGACCGGAAGGTGCGCGTGGGGTTCTGTTACGGATTGACTCCCTGGACTAGGCCTTACAATCGTGGGGGGTGGATTCCTAAGGACGGTTACTTTTTGGTAGAGACTACCGCGCATGCATTATCTGGAAGGTCCGATCGAATTCGATTTGGATAGTCGTTTTCAACCCGCGGGGGATCAGCCGCAGGCGATCGATGCTCTGGTTCGTGGGATACGTCGTGGGGACAAGCATCAAGTGCTGATGGGGGTTACCGGTTCGGGGAAGACGTTCACCATGGCCAACGTGATCGCTGCGGTCCAGAGACCGACGTTGGTGTTGAGTCACAATAAAACGCTTGCGGCCCAGTTATACGCTGAATTCCGGGATTTCTTTCCTCGCAACGCGGTCCATTACTTTGTGAGTTACTACGACTACTACCAGCCGGAAGCCTACATTCCCCAACGCGATATCTACATCGAAAAGGATGCCTCGATCAACGAAGAGATCGATCGTTTACGATTGGCTGCGACCAGTGCACTGGTCAGTCGTCGCGACTGTATCATCGTCGCAAGTGTTTCATGCATCTACGGATTGGGGTCACCGGATGAGTACCGACGGATGGTGATTCCGATCCGTGTTGGTGAAACATTTCAGCGCGAGGATTTGATCCTGCGGCTGATCGATATTCAGTACGAGCGAAACGATATAGCCTTCGAACGCAGTCGGTTCCGCATTCGTGGGGACACGATCGAGCTGTGGCCATCGTACGAGGAGTTCGCGTATCGGATTGAAATGTGGGGTGACGAAATCGAACAGATATCGATCATCAATCCTGTGAGTGGCGAAGCGATATCGCGGCACAAGGAAGTCTATATCTATCCTGCGAAGCACTTCGTGACGTCTGAGGATCGTATCTTGAGCGCCGTGCGTGTGATTAAGCAAGAGCTCGAGCAGCAGCTTGAAAAGTTCAAGGCCGAAGGGAAGTTGCTGGAGGCGCAGCGACTCAATGCGAGAACGCGGTTTGATATCGAGATGCTCCAGCAAGTCGGGTACTGTCCTGGCATCGAAAACTACTCTCGGCCCTTGTCTGGAAAACCGCCGGGGGCTACTCCAGACACGCTTTATGATTTCTTTCCTAAAGACTTTTTGCTGATGATCGATGAGTCGCACGTTACAGTGCCTCAAGTGCGAGCGATGTATGCTGGAGATCGCAGCCGTAAAACGACGCTCGTTGAGCACGGGTTTCGGCTTCCTTGTGCGCTCGACAACCGGCCGATGAAATTTGAGGAATGGGAGGAGAAAAGCGGCCAAGTCATCTTTGTGTCAGCGACACCGAGCGATTATGAGCTGGAGAAAACCGGCGGCGAAGTAGTCGAGCAAGTCATTCGGCCGACGGGTTTGCTGGACCCGTTGGTCGAAGTGGTACCGGCGCAAGGCCAAGTGATGCATTTGCTCGGGCAGATTCGCCAGAGAGTTGCCATGGGAGACCGAACTCTGGTAACCGCGCTGACCAAACGCCTCGCGGAGGACTTGGCTAACTTCTTCACCGATCACGATGTAAAGTGCCGTTGGCTGCACAGTGAACTCGATGCCTTCGAACGGGTGGAATTGCTGCGTGAGTTGCGAGATGGTCGCTGCGAGGTTCTCGTCGGAGTAAACCTGCTCCGCGAAGGCTTGGACTTGCCCGAGGTTTCTCTGGTTGCCATCCTCGATGCCGACAAGGAAGGTTTTTTGCGCAGTGAAACGTCGTTGATCCAGACGATCGGTCGAGCGGCTCGGAATGCAAACTCAAAGGTGATTTTGTACGCCGATACGATCACCCATTCGATGCAGATCGCGATCGAGGAAACGAGGCGGCGTCGCAAGCGGCAAGAGGAGTACAACGCTGAGCACGGGATCACCCCTGAGACGGTGAAGAAAGGGATTGTCGCCAGCATTCATGAGGCGGCGGAGTCGAGGAAACGAGCTCGGGATATGGTTCGCCGCGACCCGGTTGGACAAGTGATCACGGAAGCATATTTGAAGACGCTCGAAGAGGAGATGCTCGCCGCGGCGGAGAACCTCGAGTTCGAGAGGGCCGCTGCACTTCGGGACAAAATCATGCGATCCAAGGAGCGGATCGGAGAACCACTCGAAGAAGACTCCGCGGACTCAGAGCGAGTCGTCGGCGCACGCCAAAAGAAACGGTCTGGGAAATCTTCAAGCGGTCGCGTACCACGCAGGAAGTAGCTGTTTCGTTGTAGGGACATCGACAGCAGCTACTCAATCCAAGCAATCGGGCCGGACGGAGCATGATCTGTTCAGCCTGTCTCGCGAGTTTCTCGGCTGGCGAGTGCGGGCAAAGGAGCATCGGATAGATGGGCTCGCACCGGCACATCGTCGAGTCGATGTCTGAGTAGCTCCATTTGGTCATGGCATAACGCTTGTCCGATTTTGCTCGCGAGGAACAAGCCGGAGTGGAGGATGGCGGTCGCGATCACAATAGCCCAACCCCAAGGAAATTGTCCGATCATCCATTGCGAACCGCCGAAGATCGCGGCAAAAAAGATGGAGCAAAAAAGAGTAGGTAGAAGATCCAGACCAACGTCCAGACATTAGGCCGAGGAGCGAATCGGCCAAATAAAACCGAGTGATTGGGCGCGTGGTCGTCCAGGAAGTAGACGGAGAGGTGAGGTGACCAAAGGCGATGCAAATGGGGTTCGAGATGAAATTCAGCGTAGTCCCCGTGGCTGAGGTATAGGGTTTCGTCGTTCATCTGTTGCAGAGTCGACGCAAAGCTTGAGATCGCTTCGTGCCTAGGGTAAGGGATGTCCAGCGTGAAGGTTGGACGGATCGCGAATTGAACCCACTGAACCGTCGCTTCGGCTCCATTGAAATCATGGTCGAAAGGGTAGTCGGCCGTCTGGAGGGAACCCATCTCCAGGCGTTGTTGTTGTTGCCTTCAAACTCCTGCAACCG
>Ga0194130_10001671_pt1 | contig 34720 bp, 43 predicted proteins | sample TA2KigsurfametaG_FD_160084 | JGI IMG/M metagenome (GOLD analysis project Ga0194130, IMG submission 160084) | Freshwater microbial communities from Lake Tanganyika, Tanzania - TA2015050 Kigoma 12 surface | ecosystem: Environmental > Aquatic > Freshwater > Lake | place: Tanzania: Lake Tanganyika...
GTATCGGAGCCGGTGTCGCTGCCCGTGTCCGAGCCGGTGTCGCTGCCGGTATCAGAGCCGGTGTCACTACCCGTATCGGAGCCGGTATCGCTGCCCGTGTCTGAGCCGGTGTCACTGCCGGTATCGGAGCCGGTATCGCTGCCCGTGTCCGAGCCGGTGTCACTGCCGGTGTCTGAGCCGGTGTCAGTGCCGGTATCGGTGCCCGTCCCCGCTTCTGCTGTGAACCCATCAATCTCAAGGGGGTCATTCGCAAGCACTACTCCGCCAAGGCCTCCAAGAGCGAGGGCCTGGTTGGTCGGAAGGTCGGGAAGATCTGGTCCGTCGCCAAGCGCGTCGCCACCGCCGCCTAACTCGTCAACATTGGAGTTACGGGGAATGGTTCCAGGAGCTGTGGTGGTGACACCGAGCGCGCCGATGTCCGGTTTGGGACCCTCCTCCACCGGGGTGTTGTCCTTGGCATCGCCAAAGAAGGTGACGCCTGGCGGGTTGTCACTGGAAGCGCTGGCTTCATAGTTATCGGCGTCCGGCCGGTTGCCAGCCATGCGCTGTTCGTTCTCCAGCGCTTCGGCGCTGAGCTGGGACTGGGTGCTGCCGGCTGTCTGTTCATCCGACGATGAGGGCACGACTTTCACTTCCTCAGCCATGGTCGTGTCACCAAGAGGAGCAGCGATGCCAGGGCAGACCTGGACTGCCTGCCTGAACAATATGACTTTGGAGCGTGTTCAGCCTGGTGCTGTGTCTGAGTTGTGTGGGAGCAGGGCCGGTGGTCATCGTTCCAAGCCAGGGAATTCCCGGAAACCTCTTACAAGGCAAAGGGTTTCACAACTCTGAGAATTTGATGTGAGTTTTTTGAGCCATGACCCTCTGCTGCCGCTGCTTGCCAGCGGCCAGGCCCGTGGCTACCGAGAACGCAGTGGGCGCAGGGCTGGCGATGGCCGCCACGATCTATCTGCACTGGGCCGCCACCCCCTATACCTGGGTGCGCAGCGGGCTCTATCACTCGATCATCAGCGGCGAAGGGGTGGTGCACCGCCTGCACAGCTACGCCGCCGACCTGCCCGCCCACACCTGGCGCCGCAACGCCAATGCTGTGGCCCTGAGCTGCGCCTGCATGGGCGGCCAGCCCGACCCCTGGACCATCCCACCCACCAAGCCCCAGCTGGAGGCGCTCTGCCAGGAGGCCGCCGCCGTGGCCCGCAGCTGGGGCTGGAGCGCCGAGCAGATCACCATCCAGCGGCTGATGACCCACGCCGAGGCCGCCGCCAACCGTGATGGCCGCGACGCGCACGACAACTACGGCCCGGTGATCTGGGGGGGCACCGGCGAGCGCTGGGACCTGCTGCAACTGGAGAAGGGCGGCCCGCCCACCGGCGGCGAGCAGCTGCGCGAGCGCGTGCGCCAGATCCTCCGGGGTGACGCCAGCCCCGGCATGGCCCCCCAGCCCGCGCCGCCGCCCCTGCAGTTCCGCCGCGCCAGCAGCATCGAGGCCCGCGGTCTGCCCCTGGCCACCGCCATCGACGAACACGGCAGCAGCTGGGCCCTCGCCGCCGAGCTGCTCGAGCGCTACGACCTGCCCTACCAGTGGGAGGCCAGCCGCCGCCGCATCCTCGTGGGCGCCCTTGATGTGGTGCCGCTCTACCGCGAAGACGCGGTGCAGGCCTCGGTGGGTTGGCCCCTGGTGGAGATCACCCTGGCCCAGGCCACGGCGCCGGTGATCCTGCGCGGCATCCTGCGCGAGCAGCGCGCCTGGTGCCGGGTGCTGGAGTTTGCCGAGGAGTTCGCCATCAGCGTGGCCTACGACCCCTTCCGCCTGCTGGAGCGCCGCGGGGGGTGAGGCCTTTCTCTCCGCGCGAAGATCCCCCCATGCCCGCGCCGCAGCAGCCTTTGCATCTCCTCGTCACCGGTGGCGCCGGCTTCATCGGCAGTCATGTGTGCCTGGCGCTGTTGCAGGCGGGCCACCGGCTCACGGTGCTCGACAACTTCTGCACCTCCCGGCCGGCGGTGCTGGAGCGGGTGCTGGGCCTGAGCGGCGTGCCGGCCGGGCGCCTGCGACTGGTGCGGGGGGATGTGCGCGAGCCGGCGGATCTGCAGGCGGCGTTCGTTGCGGCGCCGGTGGATGCGGTGCTGCACCTGGCGGGGCTCAAATCGGTGGCCGAATCGGTGCAGCGGCCCGGCCTCTACTGGCAGGTGAACGTGCAGGGCAGCCGGGCGCTGCTGGCGGCGATGGAGGAGGCCGGCTGCCGGCGGCTGGTGTTCAGCAGCAGCGCGGCGGTGTATGGGGCGCCGGAGCAGATGCCGATCCGCGAAACCACGCCTCTGCAGCCCCTCAACCCCTACGGCGCCACCAAGGCGGCGGTGGAGGCGCTGCTCCATGCCCAGGTGCGCGCCAGCGAGGGCCCGGGCCCGGGCAGCCCAGCGGCGCCCTGGCGCGTGGCCTGCCTGCGCTATTTCAACGCTGTGGGCGGCCACCCCACCGGCGCCCTGGCGGAGGATCCGCTGCTGCCGCCCAGCAACCTGTTCCCGCTGGTGTGCCAGGTGCTCAGCGGCGAACGGCGCGAGCTGGAGGTGTGCGGCGGCGACTGGCCCACGGCCGATGGCACGGGCGTGCGCGATTACATCCACGTGCAGGATCTGGCGAGCGGCCACCAGGCGGCGCTGGCGTGGGTGCTGCAGCCGGATGCGGGCTACCTTGCGGTGAACCTGGGCAGGGGCGAGGGGGCGTCGGTGTTGGAGGTGCTCACCGCCTTTGGGCAGCAGGCCGGCCGGCCGGTGCCCCGCCGGATCGTGGCCCGCCGCCCGGGAGACGGCGCGGTGTCGATCGCCGACCCCAGCCTGGCCGCTGCGGCCCTGGGCTGGCACGCCCACCACGACCTGGCCGCCATGGCCCGCGACGCCCTGGCCGGCGTCGCCGCCTTCACCTGAATCCAGCCGATGCGCCTGCCCTGGCTGCGAGCCCGACTGCGTCTACTGGCCCTCGCCGGCTGGGACCTGGCGGTGCTGCTGGTGGCCTATGCGGGCATGTACCAGTTGCGCCTGGGCCGCTGGTGGGGCGACAGCGCCGAGGCGCTGGGCTTTGGCCTCAGCTGGCTGCTGCTCTCCTATCTGCTGGGGCGTTACTCGCGCGAGAGCCCCCAACCCGAGCAGGCCCTGCGCCGCCTGGGGCTGGCGCTGGCGGCGGCGGCGCTGCTGCTGCTCGGCATTCAGCTCAACAGCTGGCTGGCGCGGGTGCTGATGGAGGCCACCCGCTTCCGCGGCTTCCTGCTGCCCTGGGCGGGGCTGGTGGTGCTGGGGTCGCTGCTGGGGCAAACGCTGCTGCGCCGCCGGCCGCCGCCGGGGCTGCCCTGGCTGCTGGTCACCACCCCGGCGGAGCAGGCGGTGCTGGAGCGGGAGCTCGCCGGTGACCACCGCCGCTGGGGCGCGGAGGGGCTGGCCTGGCGCTGCTGCCGCCTGGAGGAGCTGGAGGCGGTATTGGAGAGAGCCGCAGGCGAGGGCGGCCTGGCGGGCGTGGCGATCAGCACCGCGGCCCTGGGGCCCCAGCGGCCGAGCCAGCTGGGGGCGCTGCTGGCGGCCCGCGAGCGCGGCCTGAGCTGCTGCGCCCTCGACAGCTGGTGCGAGCGCCAGCTGCAGCGCCTGCCGCCCGAGCTGTTCGACCCCGATGCCCTGCTGGTGGGCGAGGGCTTCCAGCTGCAGCCCGGCGTCTTCACCTGGCGCCTGAAGCGCTTTGGCGATGTGCTGGCGGCGGCGCTGCTGCTGCTGGCCACGGCGCCGCTGCTGCTGCTGGCGATGCTGCTGATCAGGTTGGAGGATGGCGGCCCCGTGCTCTACCGCCAGCGCCGCACGGGCCTCTATGGCGCCCCGATCTGGATCACCAAGCTGCGCACGATGGCCGTGAATGCCGAGGCCGGCGGCATCCGCTGGGCAGCGGCCGGCGATCCGCGCATCACCCGCGTGGGCCACTGGCTGCGCCGCTGGCGCATCGACGAACTTCCCCAGCTCTGGAGCGTTCTCAGCGGCAGCATGAGCCTGATCGGCCCCCGCCCCGAGCGCCCTGAGCTGGAGGTGGAGCTGGCCGCCCAGATCCCCCAATACCGCCTGCGCCACTGGCTGCGCCCCGGCCTGAGCGGCTGGGCTCAGGTGTGCTTCCCCTACGGCGCCTCCATCGCCGACAGCCGCGCCAAACTCAGCTATGACCTCTACTACCTTCGCAACGCTGGGTTGCTGCTGGATCTGCTGATTGTGGGGATGACGGTGCGGTTGTTGGCTGGGGGAAGGGGGGCTGTGGCGGAGACAGGGGGCGCTGTCTGACTTCAGGCATTTGCCGGAGCTGCTGATTCCCGTTGGCTTGGCCGAATGAATTCCCAGAGCGTGCCGCTGGATCGAGCCAAGGAAGGAACGACTGCGATCAGCGGGGACAGCACCAGCGCAGCGATCAGGATCTGGAGACCCGGCTTTTCAAGGCTGGCGTTGCGAAACCAGTGGAGCGGATCCAAGGCAACCGAGAGCAGATTGCAGCCGAGGATGAACAACAGCGTGTTGCCATAAAGCGCTGGTCGCGAAAGAATCGCGCTGGCATAGATCAGGGTGATCAGCAGGTGAAGGGTGGCGCCTGCGATCATCCACGGACTCCGCCGGCCCGGAGCCTGCAGCCAGGAAGCCCTCGCTCGCGCCAGCCCGTAATTGAAGTACTGGCGCATCAAGCCTGAAAGGGTGCAACGGGGTTGGTAGTAGAGCGGCAGCTGCGGGTAGATGAGGATGGGCTTGCCGGTGTGGGCGATCAAACGCCTGTTGAAGTTCTGGTCTTCATTGGGTGTGGTGCTGGAGTCAAAGCCCCCGATCTGGAGGGCCAGCTCCCTGTCCACGCAGAAGAGCCAGGCGGTTTTCCAGGTGAGGCATGGCTTGGTGGCGTAGCGGTAGCGCGAGAATCCCGAAAGAAAGGGGGTTGCCGCCAGCAGCGCAACCGCGCAGTCGATCAGCCCGCGTCCCAGGAAGCGCTGCTTGAAGCCAGCAGCGCAGCAGTGCTGGCTGCCTTGGCTGAGCGAGAGCACGGAATCGATGTCTTGCTGCAGGTCGCAGCCCGGGGCAATCAGCAGATGTCCGTCCAGCCGCAGGCAGATTGGATGTTCTGCTGCCTGCAGGCCGATGTTCAGGGCTTCGGCTTGGCGCCTGGCGGGATTGTGCAGCAGCCTGAAGCGAGGGCCTTTGAGGCTTGCCGAGGCGATGAAGGCCTCGACAAGGGCAACGGTGTTGTCGTTGCTGCCTCCGTCGATGACCAACACCTCGTTGTCAGCCCGTAATCCCGTGAGGGACATGAGCAGACGACCGATGTGATCCTCCTCGTTGAAGACCGGGATAAGGATGCTGATGGCTTGCCTTTGTTGCATCACACCAACCAGCCGATCAGCCGTGACCGCAGTGCCATCAGGTGCGGGTAGTGCGGGGCGAAGGGCTGCAGGAGTAAGGCGGCCGCATGCCAACTCTTTGTTAAAATTGCAAAGAATGCAGAAGAGGAATTATTCATTGATAAGTTCTTTTTTGTTTGACGAATGAAATTATTTTCTTTACGCATTTGGAGTTAATTCTCTTTTTCTCGAGCTTGCTCAGGGTTGGATGCCAAATGTGCCGGGAGGGTCTCCAGGGTATTGGGGGGAAGACTGGAAAAATTCCTAGCTCGTAAAGGCGATGTCCTAGGTAAAGGTCTTCTCCGCCCCAGCCTTCCACTAGAGGCTGAAAGCCGCCCACGTAATTAAAGACTTGGGCGGAAATCAGCAGTTGGCATGAGTCAAGAGTGGGAGCGTAGAGGCGCTGTGGAAAAGGAAGAATCCCAAGTAGTCTGGCGCTGTTGAGGGTGAACAGCTTGCCTGCACGGAAGTAGTAATTGAAAAAGGTCTTGGCTCGCGACCAGGAGTGCAGTTGGCTCCCGTCGTTTCGGGGCAGATAGGCTGCTGGCAGCGCAATCCAGGGTTGATGTAGATGCCGATCTAGGGCATGGAGCGTTGCTTGGCTCGTCTCAATGTCGCCGTCGAGGAAGTAGTAATGGGTGAGTTCTGGATCGACTTGGTTGGCTTGGGCTGCCGCCAGGTTGCGGAGGCTGGAACGGATGGTTTTCGCTTCCGGAGGTGGACCAGGGATCTCGCTCAGTAGAGTGATTTCCACTGGCACCCCGGTGGCGGCGGCGGCCTTTTGCAGCCTCCCCAGATCCCACGATCCTCCGTTCGTATTGCTGGCCTGGTGTGCAAGCCGCCGGTCGTCGCCGAGTACTTGCAAGTGGCACACGCCCAGGCGATGGCCGCTCGAGGACGTGATGGCCTCTGCTAGGGACCTGAGGCAGCGCTCCAGAGGCTCGGGCCGGTTGCTCACGATCACCACGGCAATGCGGCTCCTTCGCGCCAGGGTCTGATGTATTTGGAGGCGTCCAAGCCCTTGCCGCAGGGCGCGAAGACCGAGCGTGCTGATCAGCGCTGCCAATCCCAGATGGTGGCGGCGCAGGCTTGGCAGGGAGGCGTGATACAGGCGGTCGGGGTGCTGACAGGAGAAGCCTTCACCCGCGTAGCGGCTGAAGCGGGGAATGCGCCGGATTCGGGGCCGATGCGCCATCGCCTGAAGATGCAGCAGGTGATCGGCGTTGGCGCGCAGGCGGCTATCGAAACGCAGCCCGAGCTGCTGGAACCAGGCGGTGCGATACAGCACATCCTGTTGACACACCTCTGAGAGGTGAAAGCGCAGCCAGGGTGCCCCTGGCAAGCGCGAGCCCACGCCCAGATCGGCGCCGGTCGGGAGCTCAGGCCAGCGCGTCAGCTGGTCGCCCTGGCCGAGGATCAGAAACCAGAGGGCCGAGGTGCCGGCGATGGCCTGGTTGATTGCTCCGTAGATGCCCTCCGCGGCGCGCTCCGGCTCCAGTGTGAGGCCGTGAAGCCGGGCCGGAGCGCTGGCCAGGGCCTCGGCGCTGGCGCTGCGGTACACCACCCGGAGACGGTGCGCATAGGGGGCTGCCGCCAGAACCGCCTGCACGCCCTGCAGCCAGGCCAGGCCGGCGGCCTCGAGGTGGTCGATGGGCACCAGCACCGCCAGCGCCTCTGGAGCGGAGTGGGGGCTGGGGGTCATGGCCTGGTCAGCACCTCCCGGTAGAGGTCGGCATAGGCGGCGGCGATCCGCCCGGGCGTCCAGAGGCTCAGGGCCCGCTCCCGGGCGGCGTCGGCCAGGCGCCGCCGCCGTTCCCTGCTCTCCAGCACCCAGCCGATGCCATTAGCCAGGTCCGCAGGGTCGTAGGGCTCGGCCAGGTAGCCGGTGCGCTGGTGCTCCACCACGTCTGGCAGCCCGGTGGCGTTGAAGGCCACCACGGGCACGCCGCAGCTCTGGGCTTCGGTGGCGGTCTGGGGAAGGTTATCCATGCGGGAAGGCACCACCATGACATCGGCTGATCAGAAGAGATTGCGCAGCCTATGCATAAATTTGTATGTGACGGGTATGGTGCTCTCGAAGCCCATTAGACTCTCAAGATATCATTATGCAGATAAATAGCATCCATCTGCAAGCATTGCCCAGTTGACGGGTTCGTAAAGCCTTGCTGGAGCGCCCAAATCCTAAATCCAGTCGCATCGAGGCGATTCACAATGTCTTGCCACATCATTTGGCCATCATATAGTGGTATCAAGGATATTTCGCAGAGTACACCTTGAGCTTTTGATAATGTTTCAGGCGCTCCGTCCAGTACCTGCCACTCGAATCCCTGGGTATCAATCTTGACGAAGAGTTTGGATTCTGGCGTTAGGTAACGTGAGGCAACTGAGTCCAGCCTGACTATTGGCACGTATTCAGAGCCTACATACGCTGAACGAGGCGCTGCGCTGGCATGAGATTCAAGCATAGGAAGAATACTTGAAGATACTGAGTTGCCAGCAACGTTGATCTTTACTTCACCGTCGTAATCGCCAACCGCCGACCGCTCGTGAACTTCCCAAGCCGAATCAAGCGCAGAAAATGCTAGTAATCTCTCGCGAGCAGTGCTAAGCGGCTCAAAACTCACAATCTTATCTCTATATCCATGTCTACGAACCTGTCTAGCAAACTGGCCTTCATTAGCGCCAATATCGAAAATGAGATTGGTATTGCTGATCTCCAGTGCTTTGGCCAGTTGTGCTGCTGCAGAGCTGGAAGGGCAATAGCGCGTGATTTCAATACCTAAGCTGTTCGCGACTCTTCGGATAAAACTCTTCATTCTGAATACGAAGCGAAAGAACGGGAAACCGCATTGAAAATATCATGACTAATCGGAATCCCCGCTATGTCATCATGCATTGCTTTGAACCAAAGGCATATTCTTAAAAAAAGAGACTGGACGCTTCGCCCTTTGACCGACAGAAGCGTGACGATCACTCCATAGACAAAGCCGGCGTTCCTGCCGTAGATATATCTTGCGAAAAGCAGTCTATTCCTTATGCTGTTATAAAAGTACTCCGGTTTCTGCTGGCTGGACATTCCCACTCTGTGAAGCACAATAGCCTGCGGATCTGCCATGATCTTGAAGCCTTTACTTTTGACTTCTAGGCAAAACTCGGCCTCTTCATAAGCCAAGAAATAATTCTCATTGAATCCTCCTATTTCTTTCCATAGATCAGCTCGGCATAAAATAGCAGCTCCTGGAAGATAGTCAGCCTCATATGGGAAGCAGTCTCTTGGCTGATCCCCGCCGATATTCAGTGTAAGCCTATTGATAGAGCCTCCACATGCCCATACTCTTTTGGGGTTGTCTGCATAAGGCATGCATGGACCAACTGCGCCTACGCAGGCAGATGCGAGAGTATTACGCAGGAGGTCGACTGCACCATCTGTAACAATCGTATCATTATTAAGAATGAAGATGGCATGATGTACATCTGATAAAAAAGTATTTACCGCCATGTTGTTTCCTTCGGAGAAGCCAGCCTTCCCTCCCGTTTTGATGACTCTTACAAATTGCTCGTGATCCCTCGATGGTACGTATGACTGACGCGGATCGTTGTCTGAAACAATAATGTCTAGCCCTGCTATCCTCGCCAACGAATCTATGCAGCTATGCGTGTCTTCATCGGATCCGTAATGCAGGACCACGCAAAGAGTTCGTTCTAAAGCCTTATCCATTCTCTTGCTCTCTTTGACCTTCAATTGATCCAGGGCTGGAATTCTTCTTTAGAATGCAGAAGTAATGCGAACCTCGCCAGCCCTCATGGATTAAAGAAAATGAGCCAGCGAACCCATAAATTCTTGCCCAGGCCTTTTCACTAAAGTAAAGGCGAAGTGTATCTTCGGTCATGATGTTGACGTGAGTCGGATCCTGAAATGCTTCTTTCATCGGAAAGCACGGTGTTTCAGAATAGAAATGGCCGCCAACTCTTAGGACGCGCCATACTTCATTCATTAGTGAAATAAATGGGAAAGTTACGGCATCCGCCTTCTTTGCGACTCTTGGAATGTGTTCAAGTACATCGAATGCCGTAATTGCATCAACTGATTCATCATCGAATGGGATGTCCTCAATTCCAAGTGTGCATTTCTTGACGTTCGGACTAGCGTCAAATGATCTAATGTCTAATCCGAGGACAATTGCTGCTCCATATGGATTTCTGGGCCTAGGCCCTGATCCTAGATCTAATGAAGTGCCAACACTCAGGCGCTCGCTAGCTGCTAATTGTTGAAGATCTATGGCTTGCCTGTAATATCTTGCCCTTAGCGAGCGGCGCGTAAGAAAGCGAGCAAGGCGAGTTGCAAGCCTCATTGATCACCTCTCAGGCCTGTAAGCCGATGTAGATACTTTATAAGCTTGGCTCTGGCGCGAGATCTAAATGGCATGAGCTGATTGAGAAAAAAGTAACGATCTGCGCCGAGATCTCTTAAAATGAATGATGGATGCTCTGTGATCACGTGACCACCTGTGCTTATAGATGTATATGTTGACTTCTGTTTTTCCTGAGTATGTGTCGCATCCTCTCCAAATCCCACATTCCTCACCAGGTTGCGGTTGGGCAGGGCCGTCAGGCCACCATTTGATAGGCAGGTGAAGGTCCACCGGTAGTCCCAAGTGTCCGGTTCTCCTTCTGCGAGAAGCCTGTCCCAGATGCGTGCCCAGTAGCGCGCTTCCCTGGCGTTTTCAAAGATGGACGGGAGCAGGCCGCTTTTCTTCAGGGCTGGCCATTGGCGCAGATCTGCATCGTATTGCTGCCAGCACCGCCGCCAACTGGCCCAACCCCAGCAGTGGTTGTAACGGCTGAAGTAATAGCTGCCGTCGCCGCGCCAACGGCCGTTCTGGAAGTTGTTGCCACTGATGCACCACACTCGGGTGTCGTGGCGGTAGCGCTCCAGCAGCGTGGCGCAATAGGGAAAGAAGGCGGGATGGGGCACACAGTCATCCTCCAGGATGATGCCCTCTTCTACCTGCTCGAAGAACCAAGTGATGGCCCTGCTCACGCCGAGACGGCAGCCCTGGTTGGTGTCGGCATAGAGCCGCTCGATGTGACAGGGCCAGTCGATTTCATTCTCGATGACTTCTCTGGTGGCGGCCACCTTTGCAGCTTCACCGGGGCGCTCGAGGTTGGGGCCGTCGCAGGCCACGTATAGGTGCTTGGGTGCCACCGGGCGAATGGCGTCAATTACCTGGCGTAGGGTATGGGGGCGGCGCCAGGCGATGAGAAGGAGGGGGCTACTGACAGATCTCACAAAAGAAGCTTAAGTGCGTCGATAGTCAATACAAGCTGATCTGGGATGAGACGCCTGTCGCAGCCCAACATAATAATGATAGGGTTCGGAATGGCAAAGCGTCATGGATGTTCGTTTTGTTGTCTCATTTGTAGGCGATGGCAAATATGGAGCCTCTTCTCCTGGACTCCATGTCTATCCTGGGATCAAAACCTCTAAGACTGCAGTCGGAAAAGCCGCTTATCTTCAGTATATTCAGAAGGTTCTCTTCGTCGAACATGACAGCGTGCTCAGATCTTCCCATGTATGCGATATAATTAACCTGGTCAATCATGCTTCCTGTGCTGCATAGCCCAGGGCGGTATGCACTTTCTTCTTCTAGAAAGTGTTTTCCCACCTAGATAAGCTTGAATGTATAGCCTTGCATTTGGAACGCAAATAGAGAAAAAGCCTCCTGGCTTTAGGGCTGCATAGCATCTCTTGAGCAGTATGCACAAGTCGGGGAATGCAAAGTGTTCTAATGTGTGCGAACTGTAGATGCTTTGGAGTGAGTTATCGGGGAATGGCAAGCCTGCGCGCAAATCCCAAGTCAAATCACATTGTAAGCTTCTGTCCAGAGTGATCCACCCGTCGTTGCCACGCTTATTGCCGGCTCCGATTTTTAGCCGAATGGTCTTGTTGCTCTTGGCTAGGCAGATGGCCTTGCGCTTGGCTGACGCATAGAGCAGATGCATCACTGTCATCTTTGCCAAGAGCTTTGCGGTAGTAATAATCTTGCTTGAAGCTAGATCACTGCTGCTATGCATATCCGCCGATCAGCGTATCGCCTCTGTTGGCCGGTTTAGCCCCTCAATGATAGCAGCAATATTCTGATAGCGGAAAATATCGAGGTCGTTGCGCCTTATTGGCAGCAGCCTGCCCTTTGGCAAGATTCTAAAGAGTGTATAACCACAAAGGATGGCCCTAAAGTCTTCCATGAATGTTCTGCTTGGAATCATCGTTTCATTGAATTCAAACTGGATGGCTCCTATGCTCTTGGCTCTGATCATCTCCTTGAATCCCATTAGGACTTTTAACTCGTGCCCTTCCACATCAATCTTCAAGAAATCAATGAACTCGATTAGATGGTTTCTACAGAAAGAATCTCCTGTTTCCACGGATACATCCAGGCATCTCTCCTTTTTCCCGTGAATTACGCTTATGATGTCTTTCTCCAGTGATGCGTGGCTCGTTCCTGTTACCGAATCAGCATAGTCGTGAAGCTGGGCCCTGCCTGAGGCATTGGATAATCCAATGTTATATACAGCTATCTTGCTGTTGTGGTTTGTTCGCCTCGCCAATGCTGAAAACGTACCGGCGGATGGCTCAAATGCATAGAGTGTATAGGCATATCCGGACATAAGGCTATCCATCATGATCGTCCAATCTCCAATATTTGCTCCAACGTCGAAGATGATCGGAGGCCTTGATTCATCGCTGCCTCTCCTTCTTTCCTGATATGTCTTTAAGGCACGCTCTGCAAATCCTTTTTCTCCGGAGATGCCAAAATCCTTGTGGTTCAGAATGCCTAGGCCACGTAGTCCTGCAAGCACCAGCCCTTTATTGAACCTTGCCAGCCAAGGCCTACCAAAAAGATAGGCATATGCATCCAGTAGATCGGAGATCATTTGCTTTGTGCTTGACTAACTAGAAACGGAAATGCAAGTCGGCACATATTCTCTCTTGTCATTCGTGACCATGCAAGTGGAACTAAAAAGGTGGCAATTGTATAGGATAAAAATGTTGCCATGGCCGCGCCAACGAATCCCTCCCTCGGAATAAAAATCAGATTTAATAGTATGTTTGCCAGGCATCCAATGGCTGTTCTTAAGGCTGATAGCTTTTCGAGCTTCATCTTCTGTAGCCATGCTGAGCTCGAGGTGCCTGTCGACACGCTAAATGCAGCCATTCCCAGCCAGGTCATTGCCCCTTGGGCTGGTCTGAACTCGTCGCCAAATATAGTTGGAATAAGTGGCGAGAGAAGTGTCGTTGTTGCTACTGTCATCGCAATGCCAATGACCCAGGAAGCTTTGTACAGTTGCCTCAAGGCTTGATCAGAGGCAAAGCTTCCAGAGCCTAGACCAATTCTCGGCAGAAAGGTGCTCGTCACGACAACCGGTATAAAGTAGATGCTCTCGGCTGCTTTGACGGCTGTTGAGTACTGCCCAACCTCTTCTGGTCCTTTTATCCAGTCTATCATTACCTGGTCGCTCTTCATATACAGCATTACAGATAGCCCCGCCAGCAGTAGCGGCCAGCCACGTTTCAACAGCGCTTCTGCTGTTAGCCATGTGGCTCCTTGTCTGAATTGATTGAAATCCCATTGGTTGGCAAAGCCCTGTAGCAGCAATGCCTTCGCTGCTATGGCCGCGGCTTGAACAGCCCCGAATACCATCAGTGGCGCCTGGCTCACCAGTGCCACAGTGGAAGTGAAGGCTCCAGCCAAGGTCTCCAGAATGCCTGCCTTGGCCACGCAAGTTCCCCGCTGTTGACTCAGCAGCTCTACCTCATACACCTCTGCAGAGTTGAAGAGGTTGGCCAACACCGCCAGCCCCATCAGGCCTGCCACCACGGGATCCCTGGAGGCCCAGGCGACAGGAAGTAGCACGAGGGCAATCAACAGTGTGCCCACCAGCTCAATCCGAAACGCTGTTGCCACTAGGCCTGGAAGCTGCGGTTGTTCGCATAAGAGAATGCCCAGACTCCCTTTCACGCCCAGGCTTCCGAGGGGGCTCAGCACCCCCACCAGTGCGGCCACGTAGCTGAGCTTTCCCAGGCTGGTCGGGCCCAGATACCGCGCGGTCCAGCCGCTGATTCCGATTGAGACTGCGATCCGGAAAAGCTGGCTCCCCGCCTGGCTGAGCAGCGACGTGCTCAGGCGATCCCCCTCCGCAGGTGGTTGCGTGAGTGACCTACCAACTGGTTCATCACCCATGCCTTATCTGCCTTCTGTAATCAGCGTTCGGCTCGATGCCCACTGGCAAGTGGCCGAAGAGCGTCTTCGATCATGAGCTTCCATTGCGGTGAGATGGGGAATCTTGTGCCACCACACATGCCAACCCCCGTTTGACTTTGCTCTGTACTGAGCAGAAGTCAAGGCATTCGCCTTCGCCGCTGGCTTCCGCCGACTTTCTTGGCGATGCGCGCCTTGGATCCAATGCCCTCGCTGCTGATGCATCGGATGTTGCCCCACCACATCACAGTCTCTTTGCAGTGGGTGAAGTTTCAATTGCTCTGCCATGAATCCTCGTCCATGCCTACACAGCGGGCGAAGTTCAGCGCATCCGCAAAGTTCATCTTCTGTCGCTGTCGCTCCCGGGATTGCCTTCCGTCCCGCGAAGACTTTGATCACGGCCTGACGGGGCAGTCTATAGGCACCACACAGCACCCATTTGAGCTCGAGCGCCATAGTGATTGGCACAAAATCAGCGGAACTCGCGTCGACCAGGGTTGCTGCCTGCTTGGCTTGGGCCTGATCGTCATTCACCAGCAGGCGCACCACCACATGGGTATCGAGTGCCACAGGCACGCTCACAGCTGAGCGAAGCGAGCCGGATCCATCGCTTCCAGGCTCAGGGGAGGGCCTTCATAGCCGGTGCAGCCGATAAAGGCTCGGGCGGTGCAGTTTGTCTCGCGGCCCTGGGACACCAGTGGCATGCCATCGGCCTCCAGGGTCAGAGCCAGCCGGTCTCCAGGCTGGAGGCCCAACAGCTGGCGTAAGCGTGCTGGAATCATCAGCTGACCCTTCGACGATAGTGTGAGCAAGGCGTCCACAGTTCTCCACTCCGAAGATTCACCAGCGTAAGGGCCTTGGTTCGCTTTGCCCGCCCCATCACAACCCTTTCTCCCCCTCGGCGATCAACGCCGCCGGCAGCATCGGCCGGTAGAAGTGGTAGCCCTGGAACAGGGGAATGCCCAGCTCCTGGAGCGCGCCGAGGATGGTGGCGTCTTCCACGCCTTCGGCGACGAGGTGGAGGTCCATGTGTTTGGCCATGCTGGAGATCACGGCCACGATCTGGCCGGCGTAGCCGTCGCTGCCGAGGGCCATCACGAACGACTTGTCGATCTTGATTTCGTTGGGCTGGAGGGTGTTGAGCAGGTTGAGCGAGGAATAGCCGGTGCCGAAATCATCGAGGGCCAGGGCATAGCCCTGGGCGCGGAACTGCTGCAGGTTGGCCTCGGTGGCCGGTGTGCTCTCGAGGATCGAGGCCTCGGTGATCTCCAGGGTGATCAGTTCCGGGGTGAGGCCGGCCCCCTGGAGCATGCCCCGCAGACGCTCGTGCAGATCCGGGCCGCTGAGCTGGGTGGGGCTGATGTTCGCAGAGAGGCGCAGACCGGGGAGATCCAGGGCCTCGCGGATCTGGCAGAAGCCCTCCAGCGAGAGCTGGAAGATCAGGTCGCTCAGCTCGCGCATCAGGCGGTAGCGCTCGGCGATGGCGATGAAGCGATCCGGGGGGATGAAGCCCAGCTCCGGGTGTTGCCAGCGCGCCAGGGCCTCAAGGCTCCACCAGCGGCCATCGCCGGTGACAAGGGGCTGAAAGGCCATCTGCAGGGTGCGCTGCCGCAATGCCTCTTTCAGCTCGCTGAACAGCTTGTAATCGTCGAAGCTGGTGGTGGTGCTGGCGGCGTTGCTCACATCGAAGATCGCCACCCGCTCGTGCTTCTGGCCCTTGGCCTGCACGATCGCCGTGTCCAGGTTTCGCAGGATCGCCTCGGCGTCGGTCTCGCCGGGATGCACCACGCTCACGCCCACGCTCACGCCGATGTCGAGGCTGGTGTTGCCCAGGTCGGTGATGTCGTTGAAGGCACTCACCACCCGCGAGGCGAACTGATAGGCCCTCGCCTTGAGGGTTTCCTCGTTGGCTTCACGGATCGCCGAGAGATCCATCAACACCGCGAATTCATCGCTGCCATACCGGGCCAGGAAGTCGCCCAGGCGCACCGTCTCCTTCAACTTGCGTGACACCGCGATCAGGGCCCGGTCGCCGGTGGCGTGGCCGTAGGTGTCGTTGAGGCTGCGGAACTGGTCGATGTCCACGAACAGCACCGCAAAGGGCTTGTTGGAGCGCCGTGCCCGCGCCGATTCCACCTGGATCTGCTCCAGGAAGGCGCGGCGATTGGGCAGCTGGGTGAGTTCATCCACCAGGCTGCGGTTGTGGGCTGTCTGCAGCAGGCGATCGAGCAAGACCGCCAGCGCATTCACCTTCAGGCGGATGTCACGCTGTGGGAGATCACCGCTGTCCCCACTTCCACTGACAGCGTCTGCGCTGCTGGGCTCCGTAGTGCTGGTGCCGCTGAGTTGCTCCAGCAGCACATCGAGCAGATGGCTGGTGTGATCGAGGCGCAGATCCTGCTCCTGCTGCCGGCGCAGCAGCACCAGCAGCAGCACCAGGGCGAGGGCCAGCAGCTGCAGCCCCGTCTGTTGCAGGTGGGCGATCGCCAGCACCACCACCGCCGCCAGGGCCAGCAGCGCCACGAAGCGGCGGCCGTCGCTGCGCACCAAGGCCAGCCATTCCTGCTGCCACCAGCTCTGAAGGCGCCGCAGCATCCTGCCCATGCCTGCCCACATTCACCCAAACGCTAGCGACGCTGTTGACGGTGGTTAGCGTTGTGATGAACCTCAGCCCGGCGTTCAGTGGCCGATGGTCGTTCCATGCGGGTGCCCTATGTGGGCCCGGTGAAGGTGGCCTTTCAGGATCGGATCTGTTGTGTGGGTCCGCTCGTGTTGGGCAACGACGTGTTGCTTGGGGGTGTTCCGATGGAGGACATGGACCCCACCATTCACTCGGCGCGCCAGCGCCTGGAGCCCGATCCCCGCAGCCCCAACATCCCTCACGCCCTCGTGAAGTGATGTGGGCCCTGTGGCAACCCTGAGCACGCCCTGCGTGTGGCCCGATGTTGCCGCTCTCGTTCAGTGTGTCGTTGTTGCTGTTGCTCAGCAGCCTGTCGCTGCAGGCGCTGGCCTTGCAGGGGCGGAGCCTGCAGGTGGTGCAGCAGCGCCGCCGCCTGCTGGAAGACCGGCTGATGGAGGCCGCCCAGCAGTTCGCCGGCGCCCTGCAGCGCCAGCACCGCTGCCTGCTGCCCCTGGCCGATGCGCAGTGGGCCGAGGCCGCTTGCGCAGAGCCGGGCGCGCTTGAGGCGTTGCGGCAGGGGGTGGCCGGCAACCAGGGCTGGCAGCTGCTGCACTACCGCCCCCAGTCCGGCGCCGAGGGGGAGGGCCTGGCGGAACTGCTGCTGCAGTCCAGTGACGGCGGGCCGGCGGCCGCCTTTGCTCTGCGTTTCAGCACCGATGAGAGCCCGCGGCTCCTGGCGGTGCAGGAGCTGGGGCTGCGCAGCGCGACCGCGGAGGTGGCGCAATGAACCTCACCGAACTGCTGGTGGCCGCCACGGTGCTGGCGATCAGCGCCAGCGCCTCACTGCAGCTGTGGGCCTCCGGCAGCCAGTGGAGCGTGCGCGCCGAGCAGCAGCGCCAGCAGCACACCGCCCTGGAAACCGAACTGCTGGCGGTGCAGGCCCAGCTGCAGCAGCTGGCGGGCACACCGGTGGCTGCCGATTGCCAGGCCGCTGCCGACTGGCTGGTGGCCCACCTGCCGGCCCTCGCACGCGACGGCCACGGCGTGCGCCTGCGGCTGCAGGGGCACGGCGGCCTCGAGCGCCAGCGCTGGTATGACCCGGCGGCCCTGGGCTTGTGCGGGGTGGGGGGTGATGAAGGAGCCCCCGAGGCGGAGGTCAGTTCGGAGGGAGCTCTCCCGCCTGCTGAAGCACCGCCTGGAGGAGAGCTTCCCTGAAGAGCTCAGTAGAGTGAATACATCGATCGATGGGATGAACGCATGCCCACCTCCATTCGCCTGGATCCAGCTGTGGAGGCTCGGCTCGCCCAGCTCGCTCAGGTCACGGGTCGCTCGAAGGCCTTTTACCTCCGGGAGCTGATTGAAGGAGGCATTGACGACCTGGAGGATGCCTACTTGGGCGCTGCGGTGCTGGAACGGGTCCGCTCGGGCAAGGAGCAGACCCACAGCCTTCACGACGTGATGACAGAGCTTGGCCTGGACGCTTCGGATCTCTGAGACCGCAAAGCGGCAGATCAAGAAGCTCGATCGCTCTTCAGCCCAGATCCTCGTGCGGTACTTGAACAGGCTGGTGCTTGAGGTTGAGAACCCCAGGCAGCGGGGAAAGTCACTGACCGCCAACCTCACGGGACTTTGGCGCTACCGCGTGGGCGACTACCGGCTGATCTGCGACATCCAGGACGGCGAACTGGTGGTGTTGGTGCTCCAGATCGCCCATCGGAGCCAGGTGTACCGCTGAGAGGGCCGGTTGCTGGTCTGTGGCAACCCTGAACCCATTCGCAGGGATGGGTATGAACCACCGCCGCCTGGGGCTGCCGGGCCACCCATGTAGGGAGGCACGGGCCGCCTTCAGCCTCCCGGAATTGCTGATCGCTGTTGCTGTGCTCGGGATCCTGGCGGCGCTGGCGTTGCCGAGCGGTCAGGGGGCGCTGGCGCGGATGCGGGTGGAGGCGGCGAGCCGCAGCCTCATGCTGGAGATCGAGCGCGGGCGCGACCGGGCCCTACGCGATGGCCGGCCGCTGCTGCTGCCCCTGGAGGGGGAGGCGGGGCTGCTGGCGGAGGCCGAGGCCACCCATGCCGCCCTGGAGGTGCACCACAACCTGCCGGAGGCGCTGCGGTTCACGGCCAATGGCCTCTTGATCGATGCCGGCACGGTGGTGGTGGCCAGCCCGGCCACGCCCTTGCGTCGCTGCCTGGTGCTGGCCCTGCCCCTGGGCGTGCTGCGCCTGGGCCAGTACGCCAGCGAGCCCGCTGCCGGCCTCAGCAGTGAGCACTGCCGTCCTGACCCCACGCTCTGATCTCTACGCCTTGATCGCCATGGTTTCCGTTGTGCAACGCCGTCTGAAACGCCGGCCCCACCTCGGTTTCTCCCTGCCCGAGCTGCTGATTGCCCTGCTGCTGGGGGGCGGCATGGCGGCCGTGCTGCTGCAGCTGCTGGTGGTGGAGAGCGGCACCTCCCAGACCCTGGGACGCCTGTTGCGCGAGCGCCAGCTGGGCCAGCGGGCCCTGGAGTTGGTGCGCCAGGAGCTGCAGCAGGCCCAGTGGGCGAGCACCGCGCTCACCGTGCCGGCGGGCTGCTCGCTGGCGGGGCGCACGGTGGTGCTGCAGCTGGGCACGCCCGCCGGGGGGATCACCTATTCGGTGGGGGCGTCGCCCTCGCCGATCTGGCGCGGGCGGGTGCTGATGCGCTGCGGGCCCGCCTACGGCCTCAGCGGTGAGCTCGCCAGCACGGCGCCTCAGAACCGGGTGTTGATCGATGCCCTGCCTCCAGCGGCGGGGTTTGTCGCCGAGGAGCAGACCAGCGGCGTGCTCCAGCTGCGCCTGGCGCGCCAGCTGGCGGCCGATCAACCGCTGGTGCTGGAGCTGCCTGCGCCGCGGCTAGGCTCCGAACCGAGCGCCTAGGGTTGTTTTCGGAATTGGCTGGGCCCTTGGTTCCGGTGCTCCATCCACAACAGCGCAGCCAGTTGCATCAGCTGGGGGCGCGCGCCCATGGGCTGGTGCCCCATCTGCAGCGCCTGCTCTGCTTTGCCGAGGCTGGCAACGGCCAGTTCTGGCTGTTGTTCGACAGCCAGGCGGCTGCCAGCGGGGAGCAGCCCGCTCCCCAGCTGTGGGGCGATCCGGCAGGTCAGCTGCAGCACCAGGGTGCCGCGGAGTTGTTCACCGAGGTGCTGGCCGATCACCGGATCGTGTGCGTGGCCGAGCCCGGCACCACCTTTGCCCCGGCAGAGCAGGCGGCCCTGGCGGTGCTGGCCGAGCTGATCATCACCAACCTGCGCAGCGGCGCCGATGCCCTCGAGGCCCTGCGCCAGGCCACGGGGGTGGCGCACGAGTTCGCCCGCCTGCGCGACAGCGAAACCGGCCATCACCTCGAGCGGGTGAGCCGCATCACCCGGATGATTGCAATGGGGCTGGCCGAGAGCCATCAGCTCAGCCCCACCTTCATCGAGCAGCTCAGCCTCTTTTCCAGGCTGCACGACATCGGCAAGATCGGCATCCCTGACGGCATCCTGCTCAAACCTGGTCGCCTCACCCCCGAGGAGATGGTGGTGATGCGCACCCACGTGGAGCTGGTGCTGGAGATCCTGCACAAGCTCCTTGGGCAGCACAGCATCCCCGACCAGCCGGCCACCCGCCTGATGGCCAACATCATTCGCACCCACCACGAGCGCCTCAACGGTTCCTGCACCCGCCGGCCTGTGCGGCGAGGCGATCCCCCTTGAGGGCCGGATCGTTGCTGTTGCCGATGTCTTTGATGCGGTCACCAGCACCCGCCCCTACCGCCGCAGCGCCTCGGTGAGCGAAGGCCTTGGCCTGGTGCGCGAGCTGGCCCACAAGGGCGAGCTCGATCCCGCCTGCGTGGCAGCCCTGGAGGCCAATCGCGAGGAGCTGGAAAGCGTGGTGGCGGATTACCGCGATCCGCCGGTGCTGGTTGGGTGAGCGCTGGCCATCAGGTTGCCCTCAGCTGCCGCCGGAGGTGATCTCCCGCACGCGGCACTGGGCGCCGCCCTGGTTGTTTCCGTCTGCACTGGTGGTGTAAGTCACGCCGTTGGCATCGCGCACCGTGAGGCTGTAAGTGGGATGGCGGGGGTTGGTGACATTCACGTTGAAGGCCTGAACACCGCGCACCACCAAGGCATCCACAGCCGTGGTGTTCACCAGGCGGCCGAGCGCATCGATCGGCGGGCCATTGCGCCACAGCTCATCGTTGCTCAAGGTGTAACGGATGGGAGCGGTCATACCCGGCACATCGAGGGTGAGGGTGCTGCCACCGCCACTGGCCTGTTGGGCCTGCTGGATTTCGAAGTTGATCAGGAACTGCACGCGCCCGCACTGATCCTGCAGACGAAGCAGCGCCGCCATCTGGCTGTTGCTGCGGATGTGCGACTACTGAAATGCCTCCCGGCCGATGAAGAACTCCAGATAGGGGTTCTCTTTGATCTGCTCAACCATTTTTTCATCAGTCAGCCCCATGCGGGCCTTGATGATCAGGGCGCCCAGTGCCATGCGAAAAGGCTTTGCCGGGAGCCAAAGCCCTTGCAGAACTGAGCTGCATAGTCATTTTCCAGCTCATCCCATGGGATCAGCTCAGCCAACTTGATCCAGCGGTTGTCACCAGAGAGCTTTACTCCAAACGGCAGGAAGATGTCCTCGAACGAGAGCTGATCACGATGCTCACGTCGGTACATGTGGAAAACTCTGGGCAACTTTTGGGAACAAACGAGCCCAATCTCGTACATCTTAACCGAAAAAACTGCTCGCATCCATTGCGGCGCAATGGATCTGGCTTTTTTCAGGAGGCCCTGTTTCCGGTTTGCTTGGGTCCTGCCGTGGTGGTGCTGTCGTTGATTTACAAAAAAACCGGCTCGAGGTGATGAGCCGGTTTGTTGATTATGCGAAGTTTTTAAGGCTGTTACCTGGGCACCGCAGGTGTTGTGAGGGAGACTTCTCCGGATGAAGCAATCGTCGCTGTTGCTTGGGTGGCGAGTCTTGGGTAAAAGGTACCAATGGTTGTGTAAGTTTGCACCGTTCCTGCGGCAGAGCAGGTTGCCGGGGTGACTCCTGGAGGTGGATCGAATTGGGATTGTTCGTTGGTGATTTGCAAAGCTGCACAGGCGCGAGCTGTGCTTATTACAGTGCTATCGGCTGCTTTTGCTTCCGCTTTTCCCTGTTGATTGAGGAAAGCCGGAATTGCAAGTGCTGCGAGAATACCGAGGATGATCACAACGATCAGCAGCTCGACCAGCGTGAAGGCGGCCTGCAGCTTGGTGCGCTTCTTGGAGCTCTGAAGGCGCTGGAAGAGGGCGCGCTGGGCCAGAAGCCTGGCCTGGAAACGGGAGGTCATGAAGGTCAGCCTGTGGCTGAAACGTCACTAGTCAGCATGGCCTTGGGCTCCGGCGCTGCCAACAAGCCAGGGCTGAGCAGAATCTGAGGATTGTCTGAGAAGCGGGGCCGTGGCTCGCTGGATGGTGCGCATCTCGCCCCTGCGGCTGTGGCTGCAGAGCACCTCGCTGCTGGCGGTGCTCGCTGGCTACAGCGTGCTGCTGCTGTTCAACCAGGCCCTGGCCGGCGTTCAGCGCCAGGCCGGTCACCGCCAGCTTGTGGAGCAGGTGGCCGCCGCTGTTCAGGGCCGTGCCCGTAACCGGCCCCAGCTGGAGGCCTTGCTGGCTGGGGTGCTCAGCCCGGGGCTGGCGCTGGAGCTGTTGCCCCCAGGGGAGGCCCCGGCCCAGGCCGATCCGGTAGCCCTGCAGCGCAGCGCTGACGGTGCCTGGCTGGTCAGCCCGGTGTCCCTGGCGCTCGCCGATGGCAGCAGGGCCGTGCTGCTGGTGGAGCAGAACGTGAGCACCTCGGTGCAGCAGGAGCAGCTCTCCTTCTGGCTGCTGGTGGTGGCGGCCGGGGTCGCCAGCCTCTTCACCAGCGGGCTGCTGCGGCTGGTGCTGCGCCGCGGCCTGGTGCAGCCGCTCGAGGAGTTCACTGCTCAGCTGCGTGCCACCCAGGCGCCCCCCGCGCTCGATGACGCGATCGATGTGGCCGCCCAGCCGGAGGAGCTGCAGCCGATCGCCACCGCCTTCAATGCCCTGCAGGAGCGCCTGCGCGCCTCCTGGGAGCGCCAGCGCGCCTTTGTGGATGGGGTGGCCCATGAGCTGCGCACGCCGATCACCCTGATCTCCGGCCACACCCAGCGGCTGCTGCGCCAGCAGCAGGCCTTCTCCCAGGCACCCTCGCTGCTCCTGATCTGCGAAGAGGCCAACCGCATGGGCACCCTTGTGAGCGATCTGCTCGACCTCGCCCGCCGCGATTCCGGCCGCCTGGTGCTGCGTCGCCGGCCGATCGTGGGCGACGATGCCCTGCTCGAGCTCTATGAGCGGATGGCCCCCCAGGCCGCCGGTCGCCTCCAGTTCGATGCCGGCAGCGCCGCTGTCCCCGAGCCGCCGATCGGCATCGGCGATCCCGACCGCCTGCAGCAGTGCCTCACCACCCTGGTGGACAACGCCCTGCAATACAGCCCCGCCCCGCGGCCGATCACCCTGGCCGCCAGCACCGGCCCCGCCGGCGAGCTGGTGCTGCACGTGCGCGACCGCGGCCCCGGTGTGGCTGCCGATGAGCGCGAGGCGATCTTCGGGCGGTTTGTGCGCGGCAGCGCCGCCATCCGCTCCGACAGCCGCGGCAGCGGCATCGGCCTCTCGGTGGTGAAGCTGCTCATCGAGGCCATGGGCGGCCAGGTGCAGGTGGCCGACGTGCCCGGCGGCGGCGCCGATTTCCAGCTGCTGCTGCCGCCTGTAAAGCCGTTGGGGCCGATCTGAGGCGCCCGCCGTTCACCCGCGCGGGGGGCCCTCCTTGAGCATGAAGCCCACGCCGCGCACCGTCTGGATCAGGGTGGAGGCGCCGGGGCGCTCCAGCTTGCGGCGCAGGGCGCGCACATACACGTCGAGCACGTTGTCGTCGCCCACCCAGTGCTCGCCCCACACCGCCTCCAGGATCGCGGCGCGGCTGTGCACCTGCTGGGGCTGGCGGATCAGCAGCTGCAGCAGCTCAAACTCCTTGCCCGTGAGTGCCACCGGCTCACCGCCGCGGCTCACCTCGCGGCTGGCCGGATTCACTTCCAGGTCGGCCAGGCGCAGGGGTTGCAACGGGTCGCCCGCTGGCCCCGGGTCCCCAGGCCCTTGCCGCAGCCGTGCCCGCACCCGCGCCAGCAATTCCTCGATCGAGAACGGCTTGGTGAGGTAGTCGTCGGCGCCGGCATCGAGCGCCTCCACCCGCTCCTTCACGTCGTCGCGGGCGGTGAGTATCAGCACCGGCGTTCGGTCGTCGGTGCCCCGCAGCCGCCGGCAGAGCTCCACGCCGCTGAAGTCGGGCAGGGTCCAGTCGAGCAGCAGCAGGTCCCAGCGTTCCCCCCGCGCCTGCATCAGCGCCTGCTGCCCCGTGGCCGCCTCGCTGCAGGCGTAGCCCTCCAGCTCCAGCTCCGTGCGCAGGAAGTGGCGCAGCTCCGGGTCGTCGTCGACGATCAGCACCCGCGCGGTGCCCATGGCTGGATTCCCGTTGGCTGCAGGTTATCGGTGGCTTGCAAGCCCGCCTGGCTTGGCCAGGTCATTCCCAGGAAACCAGTAAACTGGTTGCCCAGGTGAGCGGTGTGATGAAAACCACCATCGACCTCCCCGACGTGCTCGTGAAAGCGGCTCGCCAGCGTGCTCTCCACGAGGGCCGCACATTCCGGGAGCTGGTGGCCGATTACATCCGCCAGGGCCTCAACGAGCAGGCCGATCGGGAAGCCGCGGCTGGCAATCAGGCCACGGCTGTTCGGATCGCTGCGGATGGGATGCCGCTGTTTCCCCGGCAGGTTGGCGATTCCCCTCCGCCCGCTGATCTCGATGCCCTGCTGGCCCTGGAACGGGACGCTCTCCTCGACGACGACCTCCACAGAGCAGGTCTTCGGATCTGATGGCTGGACCATCGGCCGCTGGTGGATCTCTGATCGACAGCAACGTTTGGCTGGCCCTCAGCTTTGAGGCCCATCCCGCCCATGCCCAGGTGCGGGCCCTGCTGCAGGCGGCAACGGCGGAGTGGCCCTGGCTCTGGTGCCGCGCCACCCAACAGAGCTACCTGCGCCTGGCCTCCACCCCGGCGATCCAGCGGGCCTATGGGGTGGCAGGCGTCACCAATCGCGATGCGCTCGTTGCCCTGAATGCCTGGATGGCCTTGCCGCAGGTCGCCCTGGTGGGCGAACCCTTGCAACTGATGGGGTACTGGGCCAGGTTTGGCGCTCTCGATCAGTCCTCCCCCCGCCGCTGGATGGATGCCTATCTCGCCGCATTTGCCATCAGTGGCGGCTGGGGGCTGATCAGCCTGGATCGCGACTTCCTTATTTTCCGAGAGCAGGGCCTGCAACTCCAGTTGCTGGAGGGCTGATGCGGCTGCTCCCCCCCGCTGCCGCCTTGCCGCCGCCGCTGCCCCTGCGTAGGGTCGGCGCCATGCTGTTGCTGCTTTGCTGCGCTCAGCTTCTCGGTGTGTCTCCCTTGGAGCAAGAAGCACATCGCGAACCGTCTGCATCAGGCTGGCGGCGCTGGGCCACTCCAGCGTGAGGCGCAGCTCCACGGCTCTCAAGTCAGCCGATGCCCCAGTGCGAGGTGAGCTCGCTCAGGGGCAGGGCATCTAGCCCCTCGCCCAAGGGAAAGCGATGGGGGGCTCGGCAGATCAGCACGGTGCTGGCCACGGTGCCCGGAGGCAGCTCGGAGGCCACCTGCCGCAGGCGGAGTCCATCTCGGGCGCTGGGGAGTTCGCCCCACTTGGCATCCCCCAACCAGAACCGGCCGCCCCGCTCCAGCACCACATCCACCTCTTTGCTGCGGTCGCGCCAGAAGTGCAGCGTGCCGGCAGAGGCTGCATTCTCCAGTTGTCGGCGCACCTCCCCCACCACAAACGTTTCCCACACCGCACCCACCAGGGGGGAGCGGTGCAGGTTTGCCTCCGTGCCGATCCCGATCAACCAGCAGAGCAGGCCCGTGTCGCGCCAGTAGAGCTTGGGGCTGCGGCTGAGCCGCTTGCCGGCATTGCCGAACCACGGTTCCAGCAGAAACACCAGGCCACTGCGCTCCAGCACCGAAAGCCACAGCCCGGCCGTGCTGGCAGCGATCCCCACATCCCGGGCCAGTTCTGCCCGGTTCAGCAGTTGCCCGGAGCGAAGAGCACTGGCCCGCAGAAAACGCTCGAATTGCTGCAGGTTTCCCACTTGTTGGAGGCTGCGCAGATCGCGCTCCAGGTAGGTGCTCACATAGGAGCGGTGAAAGTCGCCGGCCTCGATGGCCGGTCGGCTCCACAGCTCGGGAAAGCTGCCCCGCAGCAGGATTTGCGGCAGTGTGCTCTGCGGGGCTGTACCAAGGATTTCCGCCAGACTCAGCCCGTGGAGATTCACCACGGCAGCCCTGCCCGCGAGGCTCTCACTCACGTTCTGCATCAGGGCAAAGGGCTGGGATCCCGTGAGCACGATCGCCCCGTTTCGCTGCCGCTCCTGGTCCACCACCACCTTCAGGTGCCGAAACAGCCCGGGGGCGTATTGCACCTCATCGATCAACAGGGGCAGGGGGTGGCGGGCCAGAAAGAGGGCCGGATCCTGCTCGGCGGTCGCCGCCTCGCTGGGTAGGTCAAGCGACACGTAGTGGTGGTCTGGAAACAGGTGCCGGCACAGGGCTGTTTTGCCGGTCTGCCGCGCACCTGTGAGCACCACCACGGGGCGGGTGGCGGCGAGCCGCCGCAGACGCGGCTCGATCTGGCGCTGAATCCATTCCCCCATGGGTGAGCCGCTCGGCTGCCATGGCCCAGTCTGATGGCATCCTGTCAATCGTTCGACCCTGTCGAATGATTGGCGCGGTCGGTTGCTGTTTCCGTCGGCAGCTGCCTTGCCGCCGCCGCTGCCCCTGCGTAGGGTCGGCGCCATGCTGTTGCTGCTTCGCCGCGCCCGCACCCTTTCGGCCCGGATGGCCCGCTGGGGGGTACTGATCGTGCTGGCCTACCTGCTGATGGCCCTGGTCACGCCGCTGCTGGTGCAGGCGGGCTGGCTGCCAGATCCCAACGCCGGCCTCGACAGCCCGATCTACGCGCCGCCCTCGCCCGCCCACTGGTGCGGCACCGACCGCCTCGGCCGCGACGTGTGCGTGCGCACCCTGGCCGCCAGCGGCGTGGCCCTGCAGGTGGTGGTGCTGGCGCTGGTGGTGGCCCTGGTGGTGGGCGTGCCCCTGGGCATGGCGAGCGGCTACCTGGGCGGCTGGGTCGACCGGGTGCTGGTGCTGCTGATGGACACCCTCTACACCCTGCCAGTGCTGCTGCTTTCGGTGGTGCTGGCCTTCCTGCTCGGCCGCGGCCTGCCCAACGCCGCCGCCGCGCTCTGTGTGGTCTACATCCCCCAATACTTCCGCGTGGTGCGCAACCAGAGCGCTCAGGTGAAGGCCGAGCTCTACATCGAGGCGGCCCAGTCGCTCGGGGCTGGCCCCCTCTGGATCCTGCGCCGCTACCTGCTGCGCAACGTGATCACCTCGGTGCCGGTGCTGCTCACCCTCAACGCCGCCGATGCGGTGCTGGTGCTCGGCGGCCTGGGCTTCCTCGGCCTCGGCCTGCCGGAAACCATCCCCGAGTGGGGCGGCGACCTGCAGCAGGCCCTCACCGCCTTGCCCACCGGCATCTGGTGGACCGCCCTCTACCCCGGCCTGGCGATGTTCGTGCTCGTGCTCGGCCTCTCCTTCCTCGGGGAGGGGCTGGAGGCCTGGCTCAGTGGTTCGGCAGCGGCTGGCCGGGGGGAGTAGTCCCCAGCAGCTGCACGAGGCAGGAGATCACGCCTTGCCGATCTTCGGCGTGCAATGTTCCCAGTGCCCTGAGGATCAATCGCGCATCCAGGGTGAACAGCTTGAAGCGCACCAGACAGGGCTGCGGCAAGCCTGCCGATCCCCACTGCTCAAGGGGCCAATCCAGAGGCCAGCTCGATTGTTTGGCGGATGTCACCATCGCCAGCAGCACGTGGCCTGAGGCTTGCTGAAAGCTGGGCTGGGAGAGCACCACGGCCGGTCGCCGTTTCTGTGCGCTGCGATCCGTGAAGGGAAACGGCACCAGCACGACGGAATGGGCCTCAAGTGGCGTCACAGATTTCCGAAGGCCTCCTCATCGGCCTGGCTGCTCCACTCCAGCAGGGTGCTCTCCAGGCCTTGGAGGTAGGTCAGATCCAGCGGTGACACCGCCCGCACCCGGGCTGAGCCGTTTTCCACTTCCCAGCTCAGCTGGTCTCCTTGCCGGAGTCCGAGTGCCTCCCTCACGGCCTTGGGCACGGTCACCTGGCCCTTGGATGTGAGCGTGGCCAGTTCCCGTGGCCCGCCCCCGGATGCCTGCTGCATGCCCGTGACACCCCAATGGGAAAGGCTTCCTTACTGTAAGGCGGCTTGCTCGTGCGGTCTGGGTGGCAGCGCCGATCCGGCAACGCCGCTTCAGCAACGCCGCTTCAGCACCCCCCCCTCAGCACCGCAGCCTGAGCGTGCGCGGCAGCTCCTCGGCGATCGCCCCTTCCGCGTCGAGGGTTGGATAGGGGCGCCCCTCCCGCTGGCACCAGGCCGCCACCTGGGGATAGGCCCATTCGAACAGCAGGCGCCCGTAGCGCTCCGGCTCCACCCCCTCGCCCGCCTCGGGCACCAGGCCGGCCGCCTGGCGCTGGCGCAGGGCCTCAAACAGCAGCGTCGCCGTGGCCACGCTCACGTTCAGCGACTGCACCATGCCCTGCATCGGAATGATCACTCCCTGATCCACCAGCGCCGCCGCCTCTGGGCTGAGGCCCCACTTTTCCGCCCCCAGCACGAAGGCCGTGGGGCCGGTGAAGTCGCAGCTGCGGTAGTCGACCGCCGTGTCGCTGAGCATCGTGCCGTACACCTTGAAGCCCCGGGCCTTGAGCGCCTGCAGCGCTTCTGCGCTGGATTCGTGCCGGTGCAGCGGCACCCACTTCTGGCTGCCCTGGGCCGTGCTGTTGAAGGTGGGCAGCCGCCCGGCCAGGCACACCGCGTGCGCCTCCAGCACCCCCACCGCATCGCAGCTGCGCAGGATCGCCGAGAGGTTGTGGGGCTTGTCCACGTGCTCAAGCAGCACCGTGAGATCGCCCATGCGCCGATCGAGCACGGCCTTGAGGCGTTCGAAGCGGCGCGGCAGCAGGGGCATCGGGCGGGGAGGCGCGGAACGGGTGGTTCCAGCTTCGGCCAGCGCCTTCAGCTGGCTGAGGGTGGGCGTGCTGTGGGGCTCAGCTGGCGCAGCCAGGGTTCAGCCGGGCGCCGATGTGTTGCCAGCTGATCACCTCCACCGCATGGCGCGTTTGGTTCTCGTTGCCCCCATACACCAGCCAAGGGGTCTGCCAGGGTGCCGTTATCGCACTGGGAGCCCGGCAGGCTGCCTTGAGGAGGTCGCGGGTGATGGTCTGGCCGGATTTCACCTCAATCGGCTGAAGGCGGTTGTCGGTAGCGAGCAGCAGATCCACCTCCAGGCCATGGTTGTCGCGCCAAAAGTAAAGCTCCGGGGCCAGCCCCTGATTCAGCCGCGCCTTCAGCACCTCGCCCACGATCAACGTTTCGAAGAGGGCCCCCCGCAGCGGGTGCAGAGCCAAGCTCTCAGGCGTGTGGATGCCCAGCAGCCAGCAGGCCAGACCTGAATCCACCAGGTAGAGCTTCGGGGTTTTCACCAGCCGTTTCCCGAAGTTCTCGAAGTACGGCGGCAGGCGGAACACCACATCGCTGGCCTCCAGCACCGCCAGCCAATTGCTGGCTGTGCTTTGGCTGATGCCGGTTTCCGTAGCCAGGTTGCTGAGATTGAGCAGCTGGCCGGTGCGCCCAGCGCAGAGGCGGAGAAAGCGCTGAAACCGGCTCAGATCCTGCACCCGCACCAGTTGGCGCACATCGCGCTCCAGGTAGGTGGCCACGTAGGCCGAAAACCAGTCCTGGGGCCGCAGCGCTGGCTTCAGCAGTTCCGGATAGCCGCCCCGCAGGATGGCATCGTCACTACTCCAGGCCTGCAGGTCTGTGGCAGGGCGTTCGGCCAGGGCTAAGGGCAATAGGCGCGCCAGCCCCACCCGTCCGGCCAGGCTTTGGCTCACGCCGGCCATCAGGTTGAACTGCTGGGAACCGGTGAGCACGAACCGACCAGCTTGCCGCTCCTGATCCACCAGCAGCTGCAGGTGCGAGAAGAGGTCGGGCCAGCGTTGGGCTTCATCGAACACGGCTCCAGCCTGGAAGCGCGTAAGAAAACCGCGAGGGTCGTCTTCTGCGAATGCGCGTTCGATCGGATCCTCCAGCGACACGTAGGCCAGCTCCGCGAACAGCTGTCGAGCCAGGGTGGTTTTGCCCGATTGGCGCGGACCGGTGATCGCCACTACGGGGAAGCCCTCAGCCAATCGCTGCAGGGTGCGTGCCAGGTGCCTGGGGAGGAGCGTCGCTGAGGTGTCCGCCGCCGAGGGTTGTATTGCCATGGGTTCGCGCGCTGCCCGCATTCAGACTGTACAAATTCCGTGTTGAATCGTGGATATGTACAGAATTGGGGGGCACTCGGGAGTTTGGGGCAGGGGCAGTTCGCTGTTGGTAGGGCTTCCAGGGCCAGGAGATCGGTATCAGAGCGGTGCAAAGGGCGTCCGGGCTGGTCACGGCGCCTCGTCGCGCAGTTGCTTCACCAGCTCCAGATCCATCGGCGCTCCGCCAGGTTGAGGGTGCAGAAGGGGCAAGCCGTTGCGCTGAGCCTGGCGCCGGGCCAGCACCTTTGCCGTTGTCAGCACATCGGCGTCGAGGGTGAGGGTGCTGCACATCGGCTGCGACGCATCAATCCGCCACCTTTGGGCGTGCGGGCCCGGCCACGCCAGGATTTCACGGTGCCGCGCCTGCCGGGGATGCCACCTGGGAGTTCCGAGTTGCCCGCCGCGGCCGGGTTTGACCAGCGTGTCTACGCCGCCGTGGGCCGCATTCCCCGCGGCCGGCTGGCCACCTACGGCCAGATCGCCGAGCTGATCGGCGCCTACGGCTGTGCCCGCCAGGTGGGCTGGGCCCTGCGGCGCCTGCCCCTGCCGTCGAACGTGCCCTGGCAGCGGGTGGTGAATGCCAGGGGGCAGATCAGCTTCACCCCCAGCCGGGAGGGCAGCGACTGGATCCAGGCCGAGCTGCTGCGCGCCGAGGGGATCCCGGTGGACGGCCAGGGCCGCCTGCCCCTGGGGCGCTATCTGTGGGTTCCACCCCTGGAGGATGCGGTTGACGGTTGAGGCAGCCCCGATCGGCCTGGCGCCGCGCCAGCTGGCCTGGCAGGTGTTGCAGGCGGTGGCGGCGGGGGCCTACGCCGACGGCGCCCTGGAGCGGGAGCTCAACCGCCTGCCCCTCGAGCCCGCCGACCGCGCCCTGGCCACGGAACTGGCCTATGGCGCCATCCGCCAGCGCCGGCTGCTCGACGCCTGGCTCGACGCCCTCGGCAAGGTGCCGGCTGCACGCCAGCCCCCCCGCTTGCGCTGGCTGTTGCATCTCGGTTGCTACCAGCTGCTGTTCAGCGCGCGGGTGCCGGCGGCCGCCGCCGTGAACACCACCGTGGAGCTGGCCAAGCGGGCCGGCCTGGGGCGCCTGGCGCCCGTGGCCAATGGGCTGCTGCGGGCGCTGCTGCGCCGCCGCGCCGATCTGCCCGCCGGTGCGCCGCCATGGCAGGGCCTGCCCCAGCTGGAGGGGGAGGCCGTGGCCCCCGCCACCGCCCTGGGCCTGCGCCATTCCCTGCCCGCCTGGCTGGCGGAGCGGCTGCTGCAGTGGCTGGAGCCCGAGCGGGCCGACGCCTTCGCCGCCAGCTGCAACAGGCCCCCCAGCCTGGACCTGCGGGTGAATCCCCTGCGGGCCAGCCGCGACCAGGTGCTGGCCGCCCTGCAGGCGGCGGGTGTGGCCGCCGATCCCCTGCCCGAACCCCAGGGGATCGGCCTGAGCGGCCGGGTGGGCGACCTGCGCCAGCTGCCGGGCTATGGCGAGGGCCACTGGTGCGTGCAGGACCGCAGCGCCCAGCGCATCGCCCCCCTGCTCGAGCCGGCACCGGGCCAGCGCATCCTCGATGCCTGCGCCGCCCCGGGCGGCAAGAGCACCCACCTGGCCGAGCTGATTGGCGATCAAGGCGAGATCTGGGCAGTGGATCGCGCCGAGGCCCGCCTGCGGCGCCTGCAGCGCAATGCTGAGCGGCTGGGGGTCACCAGCCTGCGGCCCCTCGTGGCCGATGCCAGCCAACTGGCGCGGGAGCGCCCCGACTGGATCGGGTCATTCGACCGCATCCTGATCGATGCGCCCTGCTCGGGCCTGGGTACCCTCGCCCGCCACGCCGATGCCCGCTGGCGGATCGAGCCGGCGGCGATCGCCGAGCTGGTGGCGGTGCAGCGGGCCCTGCTGGAGGGCCTGCTGCCGCTGCTGCGTCCGGGCGGCCTGCTGGTGTACGCCACCTGCACGGTGCACCCGGCGGAAAACGGCGAGCTGATCGCGGCCCTGCAGGCCGAGCAGCCCCAGCTGCATCTCCGCAGTGCCCGCCAGTGGTGGCCCGGGGGGGCGAGCGCGAGCGAGGCGGGCGATGGCTTTTTTGCAGCCGTGCTGGAGCGCGCCGCCAGCGGCGAAGAGCTCGCTGCAGGCCTCGATCAGGGGCCCGGCGGCGAGGGGGGCTCGGGCGGTGAGGGGGGCTCGGGCGGTGGCGGTGGCGGCGGTGCCACCGGTTCGGGGGCCGGGGCCGGGGCCGGCGCGGCCGGCTGAGGCCGGGGCTCGGGGGCCGCCGGTGCCGGGGCGCTGGGCTGGGGTTCCGGGGTCCAGTTGGGATCAGGACGCCACTGGGGCTCCTCGGCCGGCTCGCGGCGTTCCTCCGCGTTCGGCTGCCAGCGGCTGCTCGGGGCCGGCGGCCGTTTCTTGCCGGCTTTCCAGGTGTCAGCCAGGGCTGGTTTGGGGGGGAAGGCCTGCACCGGCAGGCCCTTGGTGATCGCCCGCATGAAGGTGCTCCAGGCGTAGGTGGCCACCACGCTGGTGTTGTTGGTCTTGCGGTCGTCGTCGTAGCCCAGCCAGATGCCCGTGGTGAGCTGGGGGATCGAACCGATGAACCAGAGGTCACGGCCGCCTTCGGAGGTGCCGGTCTTGCCGGCCACGGGGCGATCGGGCAGTCCTGCCCCCGCGCCGGTACCCGCCCGCACGGCCTGCTCCAGCATCCAGGTGAGCGCGTCGGCCACATCGCTGTCGAGCGCCCGCTTGCCGGGAGCCCCATCCACCCGCCGGCTCCAGAGCAGCTCGCCATCGGGCCCGAGGATCTCCTCGAAGGGCGTCGGCGGCACGTACACACCGCGGTTGATCACGCCGGCATAGGCCGCCGTCATGTCGAGCACCGTCTGCTCCTCGGCACCGAGGGCCAGGGGGTAGAACTTGCCCAGCTCGCCGCCGATGCCCAGGCTGCGGGCCGTGGCGATCACCTTGTCGAAGCCCAGCTCCTGCAGCAGGGCCACGGCCACCACGTTCGACGACTTCTGCAGGGCCCGCACCATGGTGATGCTGCCGGCGTAGCTGTTGCCGAAGTTGCGCGGGCAGTAGCCGGCGAAGCAGCGGGCCGAATCGCGCACGGTGCGCTCGGGCACCATGCCCTCGCTCAGGGCGCTCGCATACACGAACATCTTGAAGGTGGAGCCCGGCGAGCGCAGGGCCTGGGTGGCCCGGTTGAACTGGCTGGTGTTGAAGTCGGTGCCGCCCACCAGCGCCCGCACCAGGCCCGTGCCCGGCTCCATCGCCACCAGGGCCCCCTCCATCGCCCCGCTGGCGTAACTGTTGATCGTGCGCTGCGCTTCCTCCTGCCAGGCCAGATTCACGCTGCTGCGCACCGTGAGGCCGCCCACCTCCAGCTGCTCCTTGCTCAGCACCCGGGCCAGCTCCTGCTGCACCCAGCTGCCGAAGTAGGGAGCCCGGCTCACCCAATACTTGGGTTCGGCTGGTTTGAGGGCCAGCGGTGCGCTCTCAGCCGCCTCCAGTTCCGCAGCCGTGATGAAGCCCGCTTCCTGCATCCGCCGCAGCACCACCGAGCGCCGCTGCAGGGCCAGCTCCGGATTCACCAGCGGTGAATACACCGAGGGGGCCGGAGGCAGGCCGGCGATCAGGGCCGCTTCCTCCAGGTTCAGCTGGGCCGGGGTCTTGGAGAAGTAGATCCAGGCGGCATCGGCGACGCCGTAGGCACTCGAGCCCAGATACACCAGGTTGAGATACTCGGTGAGGATCTGGCGCTTGCTCAGCTGGCGCTCGAGCTTCCCGGCCAGGGCCGCCTCCTTCAGCTTGCGGATCAGGGTGCGGTCCTGGCTGAGGAAGACGGTGCGGGCCAGCTGCTGGGTGATCGTGCTGGCCCCTTCCTCCACCGCTCCGCGCGAGAGGTTGCGCACCAAGGCCCGGCTGATGCCGTAGAGGTCAACGCCGTCGTGCTGGTAGAAGCGCCGGTCCTCGGCGGCGATGAAGGCCTGTTCCACCAGGGGCGGGATGGCGCCACTGCTGAGCTTCTCCCGGCTCACGGGCCCCAGCTTCTGCACCACCTGGCCATCCGCCGCCAGGATCGTGAGGGTGCCGGGGCGGTTGTAGTAGCTGATGCCACGGGCATCGGGTAGGAGGCCATCGAAGCCCCGCACCACGGTCGACTGGAGCACGGCGGCGCCGCCGCCGACCACGGCCGCCAGCAGGCCGATGAGCAGAAGCCGCCGCTTGCCGCCCTGGCTCACATCACGCCACCAGAGCGCTGTGGCCGATGGCCAGCGCAGTCACCAACATGCCGAGCACGAGAAAGGGCTGGGCACTGGCCTGATACTTCACGTCGAAGGCCACCGGATCGCGCAGCAGCCAGATGTCCTGGAAGGTGACCTGGGGCACGATCAACAGCACCAGGAGCACGGCAGCGAAATGTTGGCCGATGGCGATCAGCACGGCAACCATGGCCAGCTGAAAGAGATCGATCATCCCGGCGCTGATCCAGCTGGCCTTCTCGATGCCGAACACCACCGGCAGGCTCTGCAGCCCCAGGGCCCGATCGCCCTCCACGCTCTTGAAGTCGTTCACCACGGCGATGCCCAGGCCCGCCAGGGAATAGGCGAGGGTGAGGATGGCGGTGGCCCAGGTGAGCTGGCCGAACAGGGCCTGGCCGGCCCACCAGGGCAGAGCGATGTAGCTGGCGCCGAGGGCGTAGTTGCCCAGCCAGCCGTTCTGCTTGAGCTTGAGCGGCGGTGCCGAATAGATGAAGCTCACGAACGAACCGCCCAGAGCCAGAAGCAGCAGCACCGGGGTGGTGTGCCCGGCCCAGAGGTCCAGCCCGTAGGCCACCCCCAGACCCGCCAGCAGCAGGATCCAGATCTGGGCCTTCACCTGGCCCAGGGGGATCGCTCCAGAGGGAATCGGCCGGTAGGGCTCGTTGATCGCGTCGATCTCGCGGTCGTA
>Ga0194130_10001683_pt1 | contig 34557 bp, 42 predicted proteins | sample TA2KigsurfametaG_FD_160084 | JGI IMG/M metagenome (GOLD analysis project Ga0194130, IMG submission 160084) | Freshwater microbial communities from Lake Tanganyika, Tanzania - TA2015050 Kigoma 12 surface | ecosystem: Environmental > Aquatic > Freshwater > Lake | place: Tanzania: Lake Tanganyika...
AGCGATTAAATAGATAGACAATGCGAGCCTTGCCTTGTAGTCTCGTTGAACGAATGCTTCCCTGCTCGGCCAGGTCGGTATGCACCACTTGTAAAAGCGAGCGAAATTTTTTCCATTTTCCGAATCGGTTGAGTTGCTGTAAGAAAAAAGTATGCTCTACGACCAGCTGATCGATATCGGCATCGGATTTTCGTAACTGCTCGAACGCTACCCGCTCATCGGGATTCATTTCTCCTTTTATATATCGCTCTACGGCTTCTAGTCTGTTCTCCTCACTCATGATCCGTTCCATTTTTATAATGCGCAAAGAATATTTTCTTGAGCCTGACCAGACATTTGTATTTCTGGTTCTTGGCATTGTCGGCGTTCGTGTAGCCAAAGGCCGCAGCTATTACCTGCATATTTTGTTTGTTCAGGTAATAAGCCTCCAGCAAGCTTTTGCAGGGCTCTCCCAGGCTGGCGATCGCCTTCTCCATCATGTCAAATTCGGCGTCTCTTCTTTCGTGGGCCTCTACCTCTTCTTCGACAGGAAAGGATTGTTCCAGCTCGACACCGGTGGAAACAAAATGGTTGTTAGTGCTTAATTTCTTGAGCCACAAACGTTTGCTTACAGAATAGAGATAGGTCTTCAACTGGCAATTCAACTCGAATCTACCCGAGCGGACCTTTTCGTACAACACGATCATGGCCTCTTGAAAGATATCCTTGGCGTCGTCTGCCGAACCATTGTTATTGAGAATCAGGGATTGGATCAGGTTATAATGATCCTTGTAGATGATCTCGATGGTTTGCTTATCGCCTAGGGCCAACCCTTTCAAAAGGTCTTGTTCGTTTTGGTAGGGTTTCACTATCCTGCTGGTCTTTAATACGGGTTTTTAAAAATAGTAACCCGAGGCCGGCAAAAAAAAATTCTGCCCGAAGGGTTACCTTTTGCCAAAATCGGTATAAATTCGCGAAATATTTCACAAAACACAAAAACAAATTCAAATGAAAAAGTTTTTTGCGATCGCTTTCATCGCTGCTACTCTGGTAGCTTGTGGTGGTGGAGAGACTACTCCTCCTTCTGATGCTGGTACTTCTACAGAAACAACAACTGGTGGTGAAGCTACTCCTGCTGGTACTTCTACAGAAACAACTGGTGGTGAAGCTACTCCTGCTGGTACTGCCACTCCAACTACTCCTCAGCCTTAATTAGCTGTGCAAGTAATTGCCGAAGGCCGTTCCCCCGGGAACGGCTTTCTTTTTATCCCTCCCTTTTATTAAATCTTTACGTGAATACATTTCAATCTTTAGGGCTGCGCAACGATTTGCTCGAAGCCGTTCAATCGCTCGGATTTACCGAGCCAACCCCCATTCAGCAAAAAGCGATCCCGGTTTTGCTGGAGGGCACCCGCGATTTTGTAGGGCTGGCCCAGACCGGAACCGGTAAAACAGCGGCCTTTGGCTTGCCCTTGCTACAATTGATCCGTCCTGCGGATCGATACCCCCAAGCCCTGATCATTTGCCCTACTCGGGAGCTTTGCCTGCAGATAACCGGCGATTTGGAAAAATTCAAGGGAGTTAAATCTCCCCTGGGCGTAACGGCCGTCTATGGCGGAGCCTCCATCGTTATGCAGATCAAGGATCTTAAGCGGGGTACCCACATTGTGGTCGCCACCCCCGGACGGCTGATCGATCTAATAGAGCGAAAGGCCATTCGTCTCGAAGAGATCCAGTATGTGGTATTGGACGAGGCCGATGAAATGCTAAACATGGGCTTTAAAGATGATATCGAGTTTATTTTAAAAAATACGCCCAAGCGCGAAAGTACCTGGCTCTTTAGCGCCACCATGCCCCCCGAGATCAGGCAGGTAAGCAAGCGCTACATGGAGCAACCATTTGAGGTGACCATCGGAAAGGTCAATGCAGGAAATTCCAGCATCGATCATCAATTTTATATGACGCAGCACCACAATCGCTACGAGGTGCTAAAGCGGATCATTGATTTTAATCCGGGTCTTTATGGGATCATCTTTGCCCGTACCAAGGCCGATACTCAGGCCATTGCCGAGAAGTTGATCCGTGAGGGCTACGACATTGATTCTATTCACGGAGACCTTTCGCAGCCCCAACGCGATAAAGTAATGGGCTTATTTCGCGACAAGAGTATTCGATTGTTGGTAGCGACCGATGTGGCAGCCCGGGGTATCGATGTGCAAGGAATTACGCACGTTATCAATTACGAATTGCCTGATGATACCGAGGTCTATACGCACCGAAGCGGTCGTACGGGACGGGCCGGTCGCAGTGGTCTTTGTGTATCAATTGTGACTCCCAAAGAACAATACCGTCTTCGTCAGATCGAGAAGTTGATGAACAGTCGTTTCCATAAAATGGATATTCCGACCGGTAAAGATGTTTGTCGAAAACAATTCTTTCATTTTATAGACCGAATGCTTCAGGCCGATATCAGTCACGGTGAGTACGAAACGTACCTGCCTTCGCTACGCGAGAAATTTGCGGGTATTGAAAAAGAAGAGATCCTGCAGCGGGTAGCCGCCCTCGAGTTCGATCGGTTTTTAAAGTATTACGAAAATGCGGCCGACCTTAACCTGCGCGAAGAAGGGAAGAAAGGTAAAGGGCAAGCCCTAACCGGTTCGGCTTCAGAGGGTCGATCTCGTCGGGGAGCTGCCAACAGCGGAGGAAGCTATCAGCGACTCTTTGTGAATCTGGGCACCAAGGACGGCTTTTACAAAGCGAGCTTTCTACAGTTCATATTAGATATGAGCGACCTTACTAAAGACGTTTTGGGACGAATCGATATGCGAGAAATGAATAGCTGGGTAGAAATTGAACCTGGTGCCGCTAAACAAATGATCCGTTCGCTAGATGGTAAGAATTTCAAAGGTCGTCGTATCCGAATGAACGATGCAGAGTCGGGAGGAGGTCGCCGCAAATAATGATATCTTTGTCCTAACTATGTGCGCTGCGCAAGTCCCATCCCTTTCTACTTTGGAGACGCTGCTGTCGAAACGGCCGCTATTGATCAGTGGTCCTTGTAGTGCAGAAACGCCCGATCAAGTTCTTCAGACTGCTCTTCGGTTAAAAGCAACGGGCAAGGTCGATATGCTCAGAGCAGGAATCTGGAAGCCCCGCACCAAGCCCGGCTTATTCGAAGGGGTTGGAAAAAAAGGCCTTCCCTGGCTACAAGAGGCCCGCTCACAAACGGGTCTTCCGGTAATGGTAGAGGTAGCGACAGCCAAACAGGTAGAAGAGGCACTGGCTCACCAGATCGATGCCTTATGGATCGGAGCCCGCACCACTGTAAATCCCTTTAGTGTACAGGAAATTGCCGATGCCCTTAGCGGAGTGACTATTCCCATATTCATAAAAAACCCCATCAATCCCGATTTGGAACTTTGGGCCGGAGCCGTGGAGCGAGTGGAGCGTGCCGGTATCAAGCAAATCGGCCTGATCCATCGGGGGTTTAGCACATTTGGGCAAACTCCCTATCGCAATGCCCCTCTTTGGCATTTAGCCATTGAGATGAAGCTGCGTTTCCCAAAACTTTTATTTATCAATGACCCCTCTCATATTTGTGGGCGTCGTGATCTGCTGGCCGAAGTGATGCAGCGGGCCATTGATCTGGATATGGATGGGCTGATGGTAGAAAGTCATAGTCAACCCGACCAGGCCTGGAGCGATGCGGCCCAACAAGTGAGCCCCGAAGCGTTATCGGTTTTATTGGAGAAGCTGGTTTGGCGAAACGACGATAGCCAGTCGATCGATTATCATAGCGCGCTGGATCAGTTGCGTCAGCAGATCAATCAACTGGACGAGGAAGTGCTGCAGCTACTTGGCAGAAGAATGCAAGTGGCAGAGCAGATCGCCCACTACAAGAAAGAAAATAACATTACCATTTTACAAGCCGGTCGCTGGCAAGAGATCATGCAGCGTACTTTGGCTCGCGCCGAAGAACTCAAACTGGGTCGAGAATTTATTACGCAGTACCTCGATGCCTTACACATGGAAAGTATTAACCACCAACAAAAAATACTGGATCGTAAGTCATCTGATACCGACTTCGCTGCAGCCCGTTAATTTTTGGAAAGTAGAAGGGTATGAAAAAAAATCGTTTTCAATTTTCTTCAGGGATTACCGATTGCTACTTCAACGGATCTTTTGGCCAATTAGCCAGGTTGGCTCCTCCGGCCAGTACGGTGATCGTTACCGATCAGTACGTTTATAAGTTTCATCGAAAGTTATTTGCCGGTTGGAATACCATTGTATTAAAAGCAGGAGAGCAATACAAGGTACAAGCCACGGTAGATGCCCTTATTGATCAGTTGATCTCTCTTAAGGCCGATCGTACCACTACCTTGGTGGGAGTGGGTGGGGGTGTGATCACCGACTTGGTGGGATACACCGCGTCTGTCTATATGCGGGGTATTCGATTTGGTTTTGTGCCCACTACGCTGTTAGCCATGGTCGATGCATCGATCGGTGGTAAAAATGGGGTGGATGTCGGTGTCATCAAGAATTTGGTGGGCACAATTCGGCAACCTTCATTTCTGCTCTATGATACTTCGCTATTGTCGACCCTGCCGTTGGCCGAGTGGCAAAACGGGTTTGCCGAGATCATAAAGCATGCGGCTATTTTAGATGCCCCTCTTTTTGCCACTCTCGAGAAAAAAGAACTTTCTTATTTCCAGCAAAACCCCTCTGCCTTGCGAGCGCTGATCAAGCGAAATGCGTTACTAAAAATTCGAGTCGTTCAGCAAGACGAAACTGAGCAAGGCAATCGAAAGTGGCTCAATTTCGGTCATACCCTGGGCCATGCACTCGAGAATCAATACCAGCTTTCTCACGGGCAAGCCATCTCACTGGGAATGATGTCTGCCGCCGCGTTATCGAATTATTATTTGAAATTCTCAGCATTGGATCGGCTCGAGACCTTGCTGGCGCGCTATGGGTTGCCTACCCGGGCTCTTTATGATTTGAAAAAGACGATCAAGGTATTGACAATGGATAAAAAAAAGGCGGCCGGAAAGATCAGCTATGTGCTATTGCAAAAGATCGGAAAGCCTGTGCTCTATCCCCTTCGTCTCGATCAAATCGAAAAAAAATTAGCTAAGCAATAGTGAAGGTTATTGTACATCCGTCTCGACTCGAGGGCACCCTTCTTGTTCCTGCCTCTAAAAGTGTGATGCAGCGTGCATGCGCCGCCGCATTGATCAGAAAGGGTGAAACTCGACTCTATCACCCGGGTCATTCGGCCGATGACAAAGCGGCCATTGAAGTGATCGAAGCAATGGGAGCCACCGTGCAAAAGCAAGATGATCATTATCTGATCAAGAGCAATGGCTTAGTTGCTAAGAAGCCCCTGCTGGTACATTGCGGAGAATCGGGATTGGGTATGCGCATGTTTACACCGATTGCCGCTTGTTTATCGGAGCCAGTTACCTTGGACGGTCATGGCAGTTTACACGATCGTCCCATGGGTTTTTTTGATCAGGTCTTACCTCCATTGGGGGTAAAGGTCCGTACGACCGGTGGAAGATTGCCGATACAGGTACAAGGCCCTCTTGTGCCCAGCAATATTCAAATCGATGGTAAGCTCAGTTCTCAGTTTTTGACAGGATTGCTCTTTGCCTATTCAGCGGCTGCGGCCAAGCAGGTGGTTATTGAGGTAGAGGGGTTGGTCAGTAAACCCTATATTGATCTTACACTCTCGATCATCCGTGCATTCGGTTTGCCTTGTCCTGAGAACAAGGCCTATCAACAATTTTATTTTTCGGGTCAGACTAGTTCTGATCAACAAGCATTGACCAGGAGGGACCCGTTCTCGTTTTGGGTCGAGTCCGATTGGAGTAGCGCATCGTTTTTCTTAGTTGCCGGTGCATTGGTGGGGCCTATTCGTCTGCAAGGATTAGATATGAATTCCGTTCAAGCGGATCGTGCCATCCTACAGGCGCTCGATGCTGCAGGCGTGGGGTATGCTATGGATACGAAAGGTATTGTCGTGCATCCTGCTGCCATAAAACCTTTTCAGTTCGATGCTACCGATTGTCCCGATCTGTTCCCGCCCCTGGTGGCCTTGGCGGCTTTCGCCCAAGGTGATACGATCCTATCGGGTGCTCATCGGTTGACGCATAAAGAAAGTGATCGGGCCCATACATTGAAAAATGAATTTGCCAAGATGGGCGTGCTGATCGAGCAAGATAAAGATCAATTGATCGTTCATGGAAAAGGTGTCTTGACAGGAGCCCTTGTTTCTGCTTGCGGTGATCACCGCATTGCCATGGCACTGGCCGTAGCAGGCCTTCGCGCAACGGGTGCCACTGAAATTACTGGAGCGGAGGCCATAAAAAAATCGTATCCCGATTTCTTTGCCGATCTGTCGATGCTGGGAGCCTCCTTATCTTTACCGGACTTAAATTGATCGTACATTGAATTCTTTCGGAACTCTTTTTAGTGTTAAGATCTTTGGCGAGTCGCATGGCGAATCGGTGGGTATATTGATCGATGGTTGTCCGGCGGGACTGACCCTGGGTCCCCAAGATCTGTTAGAGGATATTGAGCGTCGAAAAGGAGGGCAACGAACCGGTACCACTCCACGCGCAGAAGAAGATCTGCCTTTTTTCAAGAGTGGGTTATTTAAGGGAAAAACGACAGGGGCGCCCTTGCTGATCTGTTTTGAAAATAACAATACGCGTAGCAGCGATTACGAAAAGCAAAGAACGATTCCCCGCCCAGGGCATGCCGATTTTGTAGCCACTCAAAAATTTGGCGGGTTCGAAGATTATCGCGGCAGCGGACATTTTAGTGGAAGACTCACCTTGCCATTGGTGGCGGCCGGTGTGGTGGCTAAGAAATTGCTGGGCTCCATTACTATCCAAGCAACGCTTACCGAGGTGGGTGGCGAAACCGATATTGAAAGAGGGATCGAGCGGGCCCTTGCTCAGCACGACAGTGTGGGGGGGATCGTGGAATGTCGTGTAAACGGATTGCCCATTGGGCTGGGAGAGCCTTTTTTTGACGCCACCGAATCGTTATTGGCCCATGCGGTCTTTGCCGTCCCGGCTATTCGAGGTATAGAATTTGGAACTGGTTTTGCCGCGGCAAAACTATTTGGTAGTCAGCATAACGATGCCATTGAAGATAGTCAGGGTGCCACTCGCACCAACCATGCGGGTGGAGTGGTCGGCGGACTCACCAACGGAAATGAACTGGTTTTCAGGGTGGCCGTAAAGCCCACCTCATCTACTCCTAAGGAGCAGCGCAGTCTCAATACCGAAAGCGGCCAGCAAGAATCCTTTACCATTCAGGGGCGACATGATCTTTGTATCGCCCTTCGTGTACCAGTGGTGATCGAAGCGGTAACAGCGATCGTTTTGGCCGATCTGATGTTGCGTGAACAAAAACTCGGCCGGGTTCTTCGATAGGGGGACTTATTTCAATTTTTTAAAGGAGATGTTTAGTAGCGGATAACCAGCCCCATTGGGTAGGGCATAGTGCCACCATTCCGTTTCGAGTGGCACAAAGCCTGCTTGGATCATCTCGTTACGCAGGAGATCTCTATTTTTTAGTATGGGTTTATCAAGCTTGGTAAACGTATGATGAGCGCTGTCGGTAAAATTATCGAAGTCCGTACCCATGTCTATTTCTTTACCCGTTCGCAGGTCAATAAGGGTCAGGTCTACTGCAATTCCTCTGTTATGTCCGCTTCCTTTTGCCGGATGGGCCACATATCGATCATCGCCGATCAATTGCCAGAATCGTTCGGTAATATGGTAGGGACGATAGGCGTCGAAGATCTTTAGACCCAGCCCTCGTGGCTGCAATGCTGCAGCCACTCTTGCCAGTGCTAGCGCGGCCGGTCTTCTTAAATAGCAAGCCGAGAGCGAGACAGGGTAGAGGGCTTGTCCGGTAAAATTATGGGTAGACGCATAGCGCAAATCATACACTATGGCGGGTATCAGTAAACGGAGTTCTATCAACTGTTGATCGGGATCGGTACGAATAAGGTCTCTGTAGGCCTGCATTTTTTCAATAACCGGCGGTTTGGTATAGGCAGGTTGCCCTGGCAGGCCATTGGGTAACATACACCCTGCAAGTAGGAGTCCTCCCCAACAAAATCTTGTCCGCAACCTGTCGAAAACGACTTCTAAGAGGATGCTTAAACGATAAACGGAACGATCCTTGTATATCTTCTTATCCATAGTTTGAAAGATAAGGCCTTCTTTTCTTTTGCTAAAGGCCGGGTGGCCCGGATACCCCCTTGGATTTTTTATTTTACGATATTGAACTTACCCGTTATTTTTGCTTGGAATAAACCCAAACTATCTCTCTATGAAGAAGTTCCTTCTCCTGATCGTAGCTGGATGTCTGCTGGTATCGGCCGTACAGGCTCAGAGCAGCAATTCATTGGCTAAATCCATTGGTTTTAGCTTTTTTATGAATGATTTTACCTCTGCCCAACGCATTCGCTCCACTTCGCTCAACCAGGTAATAAACGATAAGACCTTTGCCCGTATGGCAGAGATGAATGCTGGCTTTGCGGTAAATTATTCTAAGCAGATGCGTGACCGCATGTCGTTCTCCGCAGCGTTAGGTGTATCGGGTCTTCGCTATCCTATGCCCGGTCGTAACATCACCAAGAACGGTACCCTGCTGGAGTTTAGCGCCACGATCAATGCCATGATGACTACCTCCGATTACTATGTACAGCCCTACTTGGTGCTGGGGGTGGGCGCACATAAATTTGACGTTCACTATGGTGCCTTTATTCCCGCCGGATTGGGGCTTAAGCTGAATGTTTTGGGAGACGCCAGTGTGGTGGTAAGTTCTACTTATCGCGTGCCGGTAACGACTGAAACCGCCAATTATCATTTTCAGCACTCCATCGGTATCGCCGCTCCGTTGGGTAAGAAAAACTAATACGTTGGGTCAGATTTGACCTTCCTCTTAGCAACCCCGCCAAGGCGGGGTTTTTTTATGCATTTTCCCCTACCTTTGCGGCCTTAAAATCATATTCTACGACCATGGCAGACTTAAAGTATCAACGTAATTTCGGGATTGCCGCTCATATTGATGCCGGTAAGACCACCACAACGGAGCGTATCCTCCGTTATACCGGTATGATCCATCGTATCGGAGAGGTTCATGAAGGAGCCGCTACGACCGACTGGATGGAACAGGAAAAGGAAAGAGGTATTACCATTACCTCTGCTGCCGTGAGTTGTAAGTGGAATTTTCCTACCGACAAGGGACAGAATACGGCCGATACCAAGCCATACTTTTTCAATATTATCGATACGCCCGGTCACGTGGACTTTACCGTAGAGGTAGAGCGTTCTATGCGTGTTCTTGACGGACTGATCGCCCTTTTCTCTGCTGTGGATGGGGTAGAGCCACAGTCCGAGACGGTATGGCGTCAGGCGAATCGCTACGGAGTACCCCGTATCGGATTTGTCAATAAAATGGACAGAGCCGGTGCCGACTTTTTGAATGTGGTCAAGCAGGTTAAAGAGATGCTCGGCTCAAAGGCCGTGCCTTTGCAACTACCTATAGGAGCCGAAGATAATTTCAAAGGGGTAGTGGACCTGATCAAGATGAAAGGGATCATCTGGCACGCTGAGACTGAGGGTATGACCTTTGATGAGATCGATGTGCCTGCTGATATGATCGAAGAAGCGCAGCAATGGAGAGCTTCATTGGTAGAGGCCGTAGCAGAATATGATGATACCCTGATGGAAAAATTCTTCGAAGATCCTAATAGCATTTCTGAGGGCGAGATTCACGAAGCCATTCGCAAGGCCACAATCGATCTTTCGATCGTGCCCATGATGTGTGGTTCTTCTTTTAAAAATAAAGGAGTACAAACGGCACTCGATGCAGTTTGCCGCTACTTGCCTTCTCCTATTGATATTCCGGATACAAAGGGTACAGATCCTGATACTGGAGAAGAGCTGACGCGTAAGGCCGATCCAAAGGAACCCTTTGCAGCACTGGCCTTTAAGATCATGACCGATCCGTTCGTAGGTCGTCTGGCCTTTTTCCGGACCTATTCTGGACGTCTCGATGCCGGTTCGTATGTACTCAACGTTCGCAGCGGTAAAAAAGAGCGTATTAGCCGTATCATGAAGATGTTCGCTAACAAGCAAAATCCAATTGATTTTATCGAAGCGGGAGATATTGGTGCCGCCGTCGGATTCAAAGAGATCAAGACCGGAGATACACTCTGCGACGAGAATCATCCTATTACCTTAGAGAACATGTTTATCCCCGAGCCGGTGATCGCCGTGGCTGTAGAGCCCAAGACACAGGCCGACGTAGATAAGATGGGTATGGCCATCGCTAAATTGGTCGAAGAAGATCCCACCTTGCGTGTGAACACCGATGAGGAGACCGGTCAGACCATTTTGAGAGGAATGGGAGAGCTTCACCTCGAAATCATCGTAGACCGTATGCGTCGCGAGTTCAAAGTAGAAGTTAATCAAGGCGCACCCCAGGTGGCCTACAAAGAGGCATTCGTGCAAACTGTCGAGCATCGTGAAACGCTCAAGAAGCAGACCGGTGGTCGCGGTAAATTCGCCGATATCGTATTTAATTTAGGTCCTGTTGATGACGAGTGGCAAAAGGAAAATCCAGATAAGCGTTATCAGTTCGTCAACGATCTGTTCGGAGGATCCATTCCCCGTGAATTCGTTCCTGCCATCCAAAAAGGTTTCGAGCAGGCCATGACTACCGGGGTATTGGCTAACTATCCAGTCGCCAACTTGAAGATCCGTGTGTTTGACGGAAGTTTCCACGCAGTTGACTCGGATTCTATGTCCTTTGAACTTTGTGCTAAGCAAGGCTTCCGCGAGGCAGCCCGCAAAGCCAAGCCCGTATTATTGGAGCCGATCATGAAAGTCGAGGTAGTTACACCCGATCAATACATGGGAGATGTAACCGGAGACTTGAACCGCCGTCGCGGTATGATGGAGGGAATGGACAGCCGTGGTGGTGCCCAAGTAATCAAAGCCAAAGTGCCATTGAGCGAAATGTTCGGGTATGTTACACAACTTCGCTCGTTGAGCTCTGGTCGTGCATCCTCTACTATGGAATTTTCTCATTACGCTCCTGCCCCTAACAACATTGCAGAAGAGGTGATCGCTAAGGTCAAGGGCAAAGTGAATGCATAGACTTTCGTTGTGCAAAATAGTGAGACCGCTCTTTTGGGCGGTCTTTTTTTGTGCTCGCTACACTGAACAACAGGGCGGGCTCATGGGTGCCCTTGTTCAAGGTCTTCGCTTACCCATGAGCCCGTCATTGTAGACGTGGGGTAGATCAACGGTGGAAACGTACGTTAGATCTACTATGCAATTCTTAGGGAAGACCACCCGCGCCTTTGACCATAGAGAATTGGGGGAGGGGTAGCATACGATAAATTTATATTTATATGAATATCAGCACTTTGCAAAAAATTGGTTTTTGTTTGGGCGATCGTTTAAAGTTCTCTGGCGGGGCCCCGAAAAATAGCCACTAACTATTTGGTAGATACGGACTTCTCCCTTACCTTTGCATCCCCTAAAGAAAATGGGAATTATTTCATGTCGCAGCGAATCAGAATAAAATTGCAGTCTTACGATCACAATTTGGTAGATAAATCTGCCGATAAGATCGTAAAAACGGTGCGTGGCACCGGAGCCGTGGTAACAGGACCTATTCCGTTGCCTACCCGTCGCAAGATCTTTACCGTACTGCGTTCGCCGCACGTCAATAAAAAGAGTCGTGAGCAGTTTCAACTGGCTACTCATAAGCGTCTGTTAGATATTTACACCTCTACCAGTCGTACTGTGGATGCACTGAGCAAACTCGATTTGCCCAGTGGTGTGGAAGTAGAGATCAAAGCCTAGGGCTTGATCAAGCTGGTGTAATTGATCTTCGGAGCAGTTTCATCGGTCGCGTAACGGGAGGTCGCATCTTCTCAGCTCTTATAAAAAACTTGAAATAGAAAATTGGCCATCTCTCAATTGGTGTCGCATTGCATCATCAAAAAAAGAGCGCTGGCTTTTTAACATAAAACAAGCCATTCAGGGTTTGTTTACTGCCGGTACTTCCCCAGAAAGGAAAAGGTCGGTGGCAAACGGGGATTGAAGTTCGGACCTCACCGGGTTCGAATTGTCCCAATAACCTTGCAGGCACTAAACCTACGATCATGAAAGGTATTATTGGGAAAAAGGTCGGAATGACCAGCATCTTCGATCCCACCGGAAAACAAACCGCCTGCACTATTATTGAAGCAGGTCCCTGTGTCGTTACTCAGGTCAAAACCCAAGAGACTGACGGATACAGTGCCTTACAACTTTCTTTCGGCGACAAAAAAGAAAAGAATTCTTCCAGCGCCGCCATCAATCACTTTTCCAAAGCGCAAACTTCTCCCAAACGTTTCTCTAAGGAGTTTCGCGATTTTTCCCTTGCCAAGAATATCGGCGAGACCGTTACCGTAGACATTTTCTCCGAGGGGGAGACCATTGAAGTGGTCGGAACCACCAAGGGAAAGGGTTTTCAGGGTGTGGTCAAGCGTCATGGATTTAGCGGGGTGGGTCAGCAATCGCATGGTCAACACGATCGTCAGCGTGCTCCCGGATCGTTGGGTAACTCCTCCGATGCCAGCCGCGTTATGAAGGGAATGCGCATGGCCGGTCGCATGGGTAATGATCGCGTAAAGATGAAAGGGCTGAAGGTGGTCAAGATCTTCGCTGATAAAAACTACATCCTGGTGAGCGGATCGGTTCCCGGCCACAACGGTTCAATCGTCCTCATCCAAAAATAAGTTCGGGTCTTTGCACTCCATAAACTGATACGAAAATGAAAATCGAAGTTTTAAATACAAAAGGAAGCGCTACCGGTCGCTCGGTGGAATTGCCAGAGGAGATCTTTGGTGCTGCTCCTAATAACCACGTCATTTATCTGGCCGTTAAGCAATATCTCGCTGCACAGCGCCAGGGAACACACAAGGTAAAGACCCGTGCGGAAGTAAAGGGAGCCAGCCGTAAGCTGCACAAGCAAAAAGGAACCGGTGGAAGCCGTAAGGGTAATATCCGCAACCCTTTATACAAAGGGGGTGGTACCATATTTGGCCCTAAGCCTCACAGCTACGATATTAAGTTGAATCGTAAAGTAAAAGATCTTGCAAAGATCTCTGCCCTCAGCTACAAAGCCCAGGAAAAAGCCATTCTGATCGTAGAGGATATCACCATGGAAGCGCCCAAGACAAAGCAGTTCATGGAAATCTTAGGGAACCTGAAAGTAGCCGATAAAAAGACGCTTTTCGTTTCTCCTGAGTATAACGACAATGTGGAGCGTTCACTTCGTAATGTACCCTCCGTACTGGGGGCCTTATTGAGTGATATCAACACCTACGATATCGTCAATTCTGAAGTATTGGTCATGACCGAGAGTGCAGCCAAGATCTTTGCAGAGGACGAAGCGGCCGAAGCGTAATTAACAGCATAAATTATCATCCATGAAACTTTCTGAAATACTGATCAAACCCATCCTGACCGAAAAGGCCAACGCCCAGCAAGAAAAATTGCGTCGTTATGCTTTTAAGGTGGCTCGCAAGGCTAATAAGCTCGAGATCAAAAAAGCGGTCGAGAGTTTTTACGGGGTAACGGTAACCAATGTCAATACATCGGTAGTGCCCGGTAAGCACAAGAGCCGTTTCACTAAAAGCGGAGTCGTATCTGGTCGCAAGCCTGCTTATAAAAAAGCTTTTGTAACCGTTGCAGAAGGGGAGAACATCGATCTGTACGCAACCATCTAATTAAAAAACGAATGGCTTCAACAGCCGCAAATGTTGAAAAAATAAAAGAAGTATGGCACTAAGAAAATTCAAACCGATCACGGCAGGAACGCGCTGGAGAATCGGTAATTCGTACGCTGAGGTGACTACCAATGTACCTGAGAGGAGTCTGATCGAAGCCAAGCCCCGTACCGGTGGTCGTAACTCATCTGGACATCTTTCTATGCGTTATCGTGGCGGTGGACATAAGAAGAAGTACCGTATCATCGATTTCAAGCGCAACAAGACGGGTATCGCCACAGTAGAATCTATTCAGTACGATCCCAACCGTACGGCTTTTATTGCACTGTTGGTCTATGCCGATGGTGAAAAGCGTTACATTATTGCTCCCCAGGGTTTGGAAGTGGGTGCCAAGGTAGAAAGTGGTCCTGATGTAGCCCCTGAAGTGGGTAATGCCCTTCCGATGCGTAACATGCCCCTTGGTACCAACGTGCACAATATCGAAATGCAGCCTGGTCAAGGAGGTAAGTTGGCTCGTAGCGCCGGTTCTTCTGCTCAGCTCTCTAACAAAGAAGATCGTTATGCGGTGTTGAAAATGCCCAGTGGTGAGTTGCGTAAGGTGCTTATCGATTGTTACGCTACCGTTGGCGTTGTGAGCAATAGCGACCACAGTTTGCAAAGTATGGGTAAGGCCGGTCGTAACCGCTGGGAAGGAATTCGCCCTCGCAACCGTGGGGTAGCGATGAACCCAGTCGATCACCCCATGGGTGGTGGTGAGGGTAAGGCCTCCGGAGGTCAGCCTCGTTCTAGAAATGGCCAATACTCACGTGGTCTGAAGACGCGTACCGTTGGAAAGTCCAGCGACAAGCTCATCATTCAACGTAAGAACGGTAAGAAATTGTCAAAATAATTTTTCTAAAACACAACGACAAACTATATGGCTCGTTCGATCAAAAAAGGACCCTATATCGCTACCCACCTCGAAAATAAAGTGGTAGCCATGAATGATGGCAAGACCAAGAAAGGTGTTATCAAGACCTGGAGTCGTCGCTCTACCATCAGTCCTGATTTTGTGGGACACACTTTTGCCGTACACAATGGCAACAAGTTTATCCCGGTTTATGTTACTGAATTTATGGTGGGTCACAAGTTGGGCGAGTTCGCTCCCACCCGTCAGTTCAAAGGCCACTCTAAAAAAGAATCGTAATACCTGAAACTTATTATCATGGAAGCAGTAGCTAAATTGAGAAACTATCCCACATCGCCGCGCAAGATGCGTCTCTTGGCCGATATGATCCGTGGTCAGAAGGTGGAGAAAGTGTTGGCGCAGCTGGAGTTCAATCCCAAGCATCCCGCCGTTCCCTTGCGTAAATTGGTCTTGAGTGCTATTAGCAACTGGAAGCAAAAGAACGAAGGGGGTGATGAAAGTGCCTTGATCATCAAGACCATTTTTGTGGATGGAGCCCGCAGTCTCAAGCGTATGCGTCCTGCCCCGCAAGGGCGTGGATACCGCGTTCGCAAACGCAGTAATCACGTGACCGTGATCGTCGATACTAAAGAATCTAAATCATCAAACGAATAACCTACACCAAACATGGGTCAGAAAGCAAATCCGATTGGTAATCGTTTAGGCATCATCCGCGGATGGGAGTCTAACTGGTACGGCAACAGAAAAGATTTTGCCGGAAAGCTGATCGAAGATCACAAGATCAGAGGCTACCTTAATGCCCGTATCAACAAGGGCGGTATCTCTAAGATCGTCATTGAGCGTACACTGGGTAAACTCATTGTTACCATCCATACCTCAAAACCCGGTATCATCATTGGTAAGGGGGGTGGAGAAGTGGATCATATCAAAGAAGAGCTGAAGAAGCTTACCGGAAAGGAAGATGTGCAGATCAATATTCTGGAGATCCGTCGTCCTGAGTTGGATGCGATGATCGTCGGAGACAATATTGCCCGCCAAATCGAAAACCGTATCAATTTTAAGCGCGCTACCAAGCTGGCCATCGCCTCGGCCCTTCGCATGGGTGCAGAGGGGATCAAGATCAAACTCAGCGGTCGTTTGGCTGGTGCAGAGATCGCTCGTAGCGAAGAGTTCAAACAAGGCCGTGTGCCGCTGCATACGTTCCGCATGGACATCGATTATGCAAATGTATTTGCGCAAACCGTATACGGAAAGATCGGTATCAAGGTATGGATCTGTAAGGGTGAGGTACTGGCCAAGCGCGATCTGAATCCCAACTTTATCGGAGGTAAATCTGAGGTAGGTGAAAGAAGAGGTGGTCGCGAAGAAATCCGTGGTGATCGTCGCGATGACAGAAGGGGAGGCGGAGATCGTGGTCGTGGTGGCAGAGAACGTCGTGGTTAATAAGAAATTGATTAAAGAAACTTGAAATAGAATAGCATGTTACAGCCAAAAAGAACCAAGCACAGAAAGATGCAAAAAGGGCGTATGAAGGGCGATGCCAAGCGTGGTGCTACCATTGCCTTTGGATCGTATGCTCTTAAGGCCCTCGATCAGCACTGGATCACCGATCGTCAGATCGAGGCCGCTCGTCAGGCATTGACCCGCGAAATGAAGCGTGAGGGAAATGTGTGGATCAGAATTTTCCCCGACAAGCCAATTACGCGCAAGCCTGCCGAGGTGAGAATGGGAAAGGGTAAGGGTAACCTGGAGTTCTGGGCGGCGGTGGTCAAACCCGGACGTATCCTTTTTGAAGTGGATGGGGTAAGTGAACAAGTAGCCCGCGCTTCTTTATCGCTGGCGGCCGGTAAACTGCCTATCAAAACCAAATTCATTGTACGCCGTGACTTGGTCACAGCCTAACCGATAAACGCTTATTACGATGACTAAGAAAGCAGAATTTGTAAAGAGTATTCACGGCATGAACGAGCAAGATCTCCGTGCCCGCTTGGCAGAGGACAAGCAGCGACTCAAGAAGTTGGAGTTCGCTCACGCGATCTCTCCGCTCGAGAACCCGATGACCATTCGCGGTCTGCGTCGCGATATCGCTCGTTTGAAGACCGAAATCAAGTTAAAGCAACAGCAAGCCTGATAAAAAACCCAACATGGAAGCCAGAAATTTAAGAAAAACCAGGATCGGTGTCGTTACCAGCAATAAAATGGCCAAGACCATTACCGTTGCCGTGGAGCGAAAAGTAAAGCATCCCATCTACGGAAAATTCGTAAAGAAAACGACGAAGTTCCATGCGCATGACGATAAGAACGAATGCAGCATTGGCGATGTGGTCAAGATCATGGAGACCCGCCCGTTAAGCAAGACAAAGCGCTGGCGCCTCATTGAAGTAGTAGAGAAAGTGAAATAAACTCATTGAACGTAATTATAAAATTTAGGTAGCATGATACAGCAAGAAAGCCGTTTGAACGTAGCCGATAACAGTGGTGCCAAAGAGGTGCTCTGCATTCGCGTTCTCGGTAACAGCGGACAGCGTTATGCCAGAATAGGAGACAAGATCGTAGTGACCGTAAAGGATGCATTACCTGCCGGTGGTATCAAGAAGGGTACCGTGGCAAAGGCCGTCATCGTTCGGACCACTAACAAACTGCGTCGCAAGGATGGCTCTTATATCCGTTTCGATGATAACGCGGTGGTGATCTTGAATCAATCTGATGAGCCTCGTGGTACGCGGATCTTTGGGCCCGTAGCCCGTGAGTTGCGCGATAAAGGATATATGAAGATCATTTCACTGGCCCCAGAGGTACTTTAATAATTAATAACGGGATCGAATCCATAACGTCTATAGTATGAAAACAAGATTCAAAGCCAAATTCAGTATCCGTAAAGGTGATACGGTGGTGGTTATTGCCGGCGACGACAAAGACCTGACCAAGCCCCGTCTCGTTCGGGAGGTGTTGGTTGAAAAGGGTAAGGTGATCGTTGAAGGTGTTAACATCATCACGAAGCACGCTAAGCCCACGGCACAAAACACCAAGGGTGGCATTGTCAAGAAAGAGGCGCCTATCAGCATCAGTAATGTGATGTTGTGGGATGCCAAGGCCAAAGCGCCCACTCGTGTTAAGCGCGAAAGAGAAAATGGCAAGACCTTACGAGTTTCTAAAAAATCAGGAGAAAAGATATGAGTACTACAACCTATACCCCCAGATTGGCTTCCAAGTACAAGCAGGAGGTGGTACCTGCCTTGGTAAAAAAATTCAGCTATGAGACCGTTATGCAGGCGCCTCGTTTGGAGAAGATCTGCATCAACCGTGGCGTAAACGGTGCCGTCTCTGACAAGAAAACCATTGATATCGCTATCGATGAGTTGACTACCATTACAGGACAAAAGGCCGTCCCTACGATGTCGAAGAAGGACATTTCTAACTTCAAGCTTCGTAAGAATATGCCCATCGGTGCCAAGGTAACGTTGCGTGGTAACAGAATGTATGAATTTCTGGATCGTCTGATCGCCATTGCTCTTCCTCGTGTGCGCGATTTCAAGGGTATTAACGATAAGTCTTTCGATGGGCGCGGAAACTACACCTTGGGTGTAACCGAGCAGATCATTTTCCCCGAGATCGACATCGATAAGGTGAGCAAGATCACTGGTATGGATATCACCTTCGTAACTACGGCCAATACCGATGAGGAAGCCTATGCGTTGCTGAAGGAATTGGGTATGCCTTTTAAAAATGCTAAATCATCTAATTAAATAGTACAACAACATGGCAAAAACATCCGTAAAAGCCAGACAGCGCAAACGCGAAGAAATGGTAGATCATTATGCTGCCAAGCGCGAGGCGTTGAAAAAGGCCGGCAATTGGAAGGAACTCGACGAATTGCCACGCAATGGTTCTAAGGTGCGTTTGAAGAACCGTTGTCAGCTCACCGGTCGTCCCAAGGGGTATGTCCGTTTCTTTGGCATTTCTCGTGTGGCCCTGCGTGATATGGCGCTCAATGGAAAGATCCCCGGGCTCAAAAAAGCAAGCTGGTAATCCTAAAAAAAACGAATTATGGTAACAGATCCTATAGCAGATTTTCTGACAAGAATCCGAAACGCTCAAATGGCAGGACACCGTGTGGTGGATATTCCGGCGTCGAACCTCAAAAAGCGCATGACGGAGATCCTCTATAATCAGGGGTACATTCTCAAATACAAATTTGAGGATGATAACAAGCAAGGCATTATAAAGATTGCCTTAAAATATGATCCTGCCACCAAGCAGCCGGCCATTCAGCGCATGGAGCGGATCAGTCGTCCCGGTCTTCGTCAGTACGCTAAGCCTGCCGATTTTCGTCGGGTAAAATCCGGACTGGGTGTCGCTATCGTCTCTACCTCCAAGGGAGTGATGACCGATAAAGATGCCAAGGCGCAAAATGTTGGAGGAGAAATTCTCTGTCACATCTATTAAAAAAATAATTGACTATGTCTCGTATTGGTAAAAAAGCGGTCCCCGTTCCTTCAGGTGTCACCATCACCGTTGGTAAAGACAACGTGATCGCCGTAAAGGGTCCCAAAGGTGAACTTAAGCAGACCATCGATCGTGATATTACGGTAGAGGTAAAGGATGGACAGGTGTCTTTCTTACGCCCCACCAATCAGATCCGTCATCGTGCATTGCACGGTCTTTATCGTGCCATTGTGGCCAACCTGGTAAAGGGAGTAACACAGGGATACGAAAGAAAACTCGAGTTGATCGGGGTAGGTTTCAAAGCCTCCAATGCCGGTAATGTACTGGACCTGGCACTGGGCTACTCCCACAATATCATTTTTGAGGTACCCAAAGAGATCAAGGTGGCCACGGCACAAGAAAAAGGACAAAATCCGATCATTACCCTCGAGGGTATCGATAAGCAGCTGATCGGACAAGTTGCTGCCAAACTCCGCAGCTTGCGTAAGCCTGAGCCTTACAAAGGAAAGGGTGTACGTTATGTCGGCGAGGTAGTTCGCAAGAAGGCCGGTAAAGCAGCAGGTAAATAATCAAATAACAAGCAGATCTAAATTCTTATATCGATGACACCACAATTCAAAACCCAGCGCAGACAGAACATACGTTACCGTATTCGTCGCAAGATCAGCGGCTCGGCTACCAAGCCCCGTTTGTCTATCTTTCGCAGCAATGCTGATATCTATGCACAGCTGATCGACGATCTTAGCGGTCAAACGCTGGCTTCGGCTTCTTCTCGCGATAAGGACATTGCCGCGCAAAAGGGTACCAAGATCGAAAAGAGCAAGTTGGTCGGTGCAGCTATCGCCCGCAAGGCCGGGGAGCTGAACATTACCAATGTCACATTCGACCGTGGGGGATACCTCTATCACGGAAGAGTGAAATCGGTAGCCGATGGCGCCCGTGAGGGAGGCTTGCAGTTCTGATCAACCTAATTAACAACGACAAAAAAAATATACATGTCAAAGCTCAATGTAAACAGAGTAAAGCCCGGTGATCTGGAGTTGAAGGATAAGTTGGTGGCCGTTAACCGCGTGGTGAAAACAACCAAAGGCGGACGCTCTTTCAGTTTCTCTGCCCTGGTGGTAGTAGGTAACGGAAATGGAGTGGTTGGTCATGGCTTGGGTAAGGCCAAAGAGGTGCAAGAGGCTATCACAAAAGGAATTGAGGATGCCAAGAAGAATCTTATCAAAGTTCCTGTCATGAAGGGAACCATCCCCCATGATCAGTGGGCAAAGGAAGGAGCCGCCAAGGTATTGATCAAGCCTGCCGCTCATGGTACCGGTGTAATTGCCGGAGGTTCCATGCGTGCCGTATTGGAGAGTGCCGGGGTAACGGACGTGTTGGCCAAGTCATTGGGTTCTGCCAATCCTCACAATGTGGTGAAAGCAACAGTCAAGGCCTTAGCCTTGTTGCGCGAGCCCATCCAGGTAGCTAAAACGCGTACCATTGGTCTTAAGAAAGTATTCAACGGATAAAATAAGAAACATGAAGAAGATAAAGGTAACATTGGTGAAAAGCCCGATCGATCGTCCGGAGCGTCAAAAGTTGACGTTGCAGGCCTTGGGTCTTAACAAAACCAATTCTTCACGCGAATTGGAGGCCACCCCGCAAATACTGGGAATGGTTCGTAAGGTAACGCACTTGGTTAAAGTAGAAGAATCTAAGTAAACGGAAAGACCCGGAATCGGGTCCTTCTTATTTTTTAAGCGAGCCCCGTATCAAATCGCTTTCGGGGCGATAAGTAAATAATAAAAGCTATGAAACTGCATCAATTAAAGCCTGCAAAGGGGGCTACACACAAAACAAAACGTATCGGTCGCGGAGATGGTTCCGGACACGGTGGAACTGCCACCAAAGGAACCAAGGGTGCACAAAGCCGTACTGGTTTCAAAAGTAAAATGGCTCACGAAGGTGGACAGATGCCCATTCAGCGTCGTGTTCCCAAGCGTGGTTTCAAAAATCCCCATCGTGTATCATACAAAGTGTTCAATCTGGGACAGATCGAGCAATTGGCTTCTAAGTACAATTTGACAGAATTTACCCTGGAGAACCTGTACATCAACGGACTGATTGCGCAGACCGATCTGGTCAAGTTGCTCGGGAATGGAGAGCTCAAGGGTAAATACAGTTTCCGTATTCATGCCGTTAGCGAAAAGGCAAAGGCCGCGGTTGAAGCCGCTGGCGGTACGGTCGAAATCGTAAAATAAATTAGCGGACTAAAATAGTTATAGCCCCGTGAAGAATTTTTTTAAAACACTCAAGAACATCTTTAGCATCGAGGACTTGCGCAACAAGATTCTCTTTACGGTGCTAATGATATTGATCTATCGGATCGGAGTACATATTGCCTTGCCTGGTATCGATCCAGTCAAGTTATCCTCGACCGAACAAAATAACAGCGGTATCCTGGGTCTGATCGACGCCTTCTCCGGGGGCGCCTTTAACCAGGCCTCTATCTTTGCATTGGGGATCATGCCCTATATCTCTGCCTCCATTTTTGTGCAGTTGCTGACGGTACTCGTACCTCATTTTCAAAAGATGCAAAAAGAAGGCGAGAGCGGAAGAAAGAAGATCAATCAGTATACCCGTTATCTGACCGTTATTGTGGCCCTCTTACAAGCCTCTGCGTATGTTACTTTCTTGGAAGGGCTTACCCAGCAGTCTGGTGCCATCATCACCGAATTCTCTTCTTATTTCTACCTTTCTACGGTAGTGGTCCTGACCGCCGGCACATTGTTCGTGATGTGGATGGGCGAGAAGATCACAGACAAAGGTCTTGGAAACGGTACCTCCCTTATCATCATGGTCGGTATTTTAGGACGTCTGCCCCAATCCTTCTTACAGGAGCTTAGTAATAAGTCGGTCACCAATGGTCAGATCCTGATTTTTATTGTTGAAATGGCCATATTGATCGCCATCATCATGGGTTGTATCTTATTGGTACAAGGGGTTCGTAAAGTGCCTGTCAATTATGCCAAACAAATTGTAGGGAATCGTCAATTTGGAGGTGCGCGTCAGTTCTTGCCCTTGAAAGTGAATGGCTCCGGGGTAATGCCTATCATCTTTGCGCAAGCGATCATCTTTATCCCCACTATTTTTACCAGTTATAGTTCTCAAGAGCCCGGTAGTTTCTTATATGAGATTACCCAGCCCAAAAGTATTTTATACATGGCCGTTTACTCTGTGGTCGTGATTGCCTTTACCTTTTTGTATACGGCACTTATTTTTAATCCCAAGCAAATCGCCGATAATCTCAAGCAAAACAATGGCTTTATTCCCGGCGTTAAGCCCGGTCAGCCTACGGCTGATTATATTGGTGCCATTATGGATCGAATCACTTTTCCCGGCGCTATCTTGTTAGCCCTTGTGGGGATCTTACCTGGTATTGCAGAGCGTTTGGGAGTAACAGGTCAGTTTGCCAATTTCTTCGGAGGTACCTCCTTGCTGATCATGGTGGGCGTCATCTTAGACACTTTGCAGCAGATCGAGACCCAGCTGTTGATGCGTCAGTACGACGGATTGATGAAGAGCGGTCGCATACAAGGCCGCCAAAGTGCTGCTCCCGTTGATATGTAACGTATTGTTTTGTGAATAGACAGACCCGGCCGCTTAAAAGGTCGGGTTTTGTTTTTTTAGATGATATTTGCGCCATGATCGTAAAATCTGCTCCGGAAATTGAGTTGATGCGTCAGTCGGCCCTCTTGGTCAGCCGGGCCCTTACGGCTGTAGCCACTGAGCTTCGTCCTGGTCTTACCACGATCTGGCTAGATCAGTTTATAGGTACATTTATTCGCGACTGCGGTGCCGTTCCTTCTTTCCTGAACTATCATGGGTATCCCTACAATTCTTGTTTATCGGTCAATGACGTTGTTGTGCATGGATTTCCTACCAAGACCGAACTGAAAGAAGGTGATATCATCTCGGTTGATATTGGCGTACTGTATCAGGGCTGGCATGGTGATCATGCGTATTGCTTTGCGATCGGTGATCCGGGAAAGGAGGTTATGCAACTTATTAAGGTGACAAAGGAATCATTGTACTTGGGAATCGAGAAAGCCGTTGCGGGAAATCGGGTGGGTGATATTTCATTTGCTATACAATCGCACACCGAAAAGCAACATGGTTATGGGGTGGTCAGAGAATTGGTAGGACACGGTCTGGGAAGAGACTTGCACGAAGACCCCCAGGTGCCAAACTATGGGAAAAGGGGCACGGGGCCAAAGCTAAAAGAGGGATTGGTATTGGCCATTGAGCCTATGATCAACCTTGGAAAAAAAGAAGTATACACGGCCTCCGATGGGTGGACCGTTCGGACGAAAGACGGAAAGCCTTCCGTTCATTTTGAGCATGATGTTTGCGTAAGAAAAGATAAGGCCGATATTTTATCGGATTATACCGCTATTGAGGCTGCAGAAAAGGCCAATAGTTATTTGTTTACGATCTAGTCTTCTTTTTACTAATTTTCCCTTTATGTCTACCCCTCCAAAACAGACACTGGTTGTGATCGGTGGGGGAGCAGCAGGTCTATTTTGTGCTGTCAATGCGGCTCGCTTGGCACCATCGCTTCAGGTGATTTTACTTGAACGATCCAATAAATTATTGGCGAAGGTCAAGGTAAGTGGTGGTGGGCGTTGCAATGTGACGCATGCTTGTTTCGATCGCGCTCAATTTCCAAGTTATTATCCACGGGGAAGCGCTTTTGTAAAACGCTATCAACATCATTTTTTTACCCAGGATACGATCGATTGGTTCGCCGCTCGCCAGGTGATCTTAAAAACAGAGAACGATGGAAGGATGTTTCCTGTAACGGATAATTCTCAGACGATCATCGATGCGCTTTTACAAGAAGCGGCCACACATCGGGTGCAGATCAGGATGCAAGCAGGAGTAATTCAGCTGGTGCCAGGGGTTGGGCAATTCGAGATCTTGCTACAAAAGGAAGAAAAAGTGATTGCGCAGTATTGTTGTATCGCCTGTGGTGGTTCGTCGCAGCGTACCGCTTTCGATTGGCTTAGCGCATTGGGACATACACTCGTCGATCCCCTGCCTTCGCTTTTTACGTTCAACGCACCCGCCGATCCCATTGTCTCGTTGCAGGGCGTATCGGTGCAGACGGTTTCGGTCAAGATCAGTGGCACAAAATTTATGCAGACCGGTCCTTGTTTGATTACCCATTGGGGGTTGAGTGGTCCTGCTGTTTTGAAGTTGAGCGCCTATGCTGCTCGCGAGTTGGCACAACGCAATTATTGTTTTGGGATTCAGATAAATTGGTTAGCAGGAGAAGGGCATACTGCTTCGACGCTTGCCACCTTATTTGCCGATCAACGATTGTCTCATCCAGCGCAAAAGGTCAGTAATGGCAAGTTGCCGTCCATTCCGCAGCGGCTCTGGGATTTTTTCTTGGGGCAAGCCGGTATCGCTGCAGAGCGACGTTGGGCAGATCTTTCCCGTCGCGAGGAGAACCAACTGATCCGCTTGCTCACTGATATGCCCATGCGTATAGAGGGCAAGACCACTTTTAAAGAAGAGTTTGTTACCGCCGGTGGGGTAGCGCTTGCCGAGATCGATCCGGCTACCATGATGAGCAAGAAAATACCCCGGCTTTACTTTGCCGGAGAGATCATGGATGTTGATGGCATTACGGGGGGCTTTAATTTTCAGCATGCCTGGAGTAGCGGAATGTTAGCCGCCAGGTCCATTGCCCTTTTGCAATAAGCAGCATTTACGATTGATCGAACTGTGGTTTGATCCTTACTTGGCACCAGGCACAAATCGGGGCCGCCAACAGGCAGCCGAATGTTATCCACCAAGAATGGGTATACCAGCCCAGCAGGATACTGGTCGTTAGTAAGTAAATAGGGTAGAGTATCAACAATAGGCTAGTAACTACGGAATCGTAATGTCCGGTCTTCCCAAAATAGTGGATGGCTATACTTCGTATGGGTTTATACAAGGGCCAGTGAATGAGCTTACTGATCAGCGCCGGGAAGAAGAAAATGATCTTCTCTGCCGGGGAGATCTGTACACCCAATTTTTTTCTTTTGTTGCCGGTATCGTTTTTTTCTATTTCGTAAACCAGGGGTTGCAGTCGCTCTTGCAATAATTGATTAAAAGAGTTGAGTCGTTGTCCGTTGGAGTTATGATGGGGAACGTCCGCAGCAGCAATCGGCTCTCCGATATTGATGTCAACATTTTTTCCGAAAAGACGAAAAGAGCTGTAGTTGATGCCCACCGGAACAACTTGTAAGGGAATACCGGCTTCCCATGTTTGAATAGCCAGGCGCGCGGTACCTTTTTTTAGTGGACGTAAATGCCACTCATTAACGCATAGCGCTTCGCTATAGATGGTCACGATCTGTTGCTCTCGAAACAAAGCCACGCAAGCATCAAAGGTCTGGTAGTTTATGGTCAGGTTCTCTACGCCCTCGCTACTTCTGTAAACGGGCAAGATCTTTAGCCTACGTAATAAACGGGCATGTGTTTTGTTGCGAAAAGCATCTCCTCTTGCCAAGGCCCAAACCGGTTTGTCGAACAAGAGATCCAGTAGGATGGAATCCAAAAAAGAGTTAGGATGATTTGCTGCTAACAGCAGGGGGCCGTTCATCGCCAGGACCTCAGGACGATTGATCCGGATCTTTCTGCATAATATCTTGATTGCCAGTCTCCCAGCGAGCTTTAGCAGGGTGTATAACAAGGCCCGATTTTTAGTGAAAATAGCAATTATAAGCGTATCTTTGCCACCCCGAAATAAAACCCTCGGGAAAGCAATCATGTTTGAAAACAACATTCCCAAACAACTAAACGCTGATGCACAGGAGCAGGCTGCCGGAGATACCGCTGCCGCTACAGCGACAACAACATCACCTGTGATGAGCGCGCCGACAGCTCACGACGATTTTGATTGGAGTGTCGACAAGCGCAACCTGACCACGTATTCCGAAGCGGAAAGAGAAAAGTATCACAAAGTGTATGAAAACACTTTTGTGCAACTCAACGACGGAGAACTTATCAAAGGAACCGTAGTAGGTCTTACCAAGACCGACGTGGTCTTGAACATCGGATTTAAAAGCGATGGATTGATCTCACTCAATGAGTTCCGCGATCTCCCTGAATTATCAGTAGGGGATGAGGTCGAAGTGATGATCGTTGAAAAAGAAGACCGTGACGGACATCTGAACCTGAGCCGTCGTCAAGCGCGTATTACAAGAGCCTGGGAGCGTATCGTAGAAGTGCATAAGACTGGCGAGGTGATCACCGGTACTGTTACCTCTAAAACTAAGGGTGGATTGATCGTAGACGTATTCGGTATGGAAACCTTCCTTCCCGGATCTCAGATCGATGTGAAGCCCGTTACTGATTATGACCAGTTCGTGGGTAAGACCATGGAATTTAAGGTGGTCAAGATCAATGAAGCTATCAAGAATGCAGTAGTGTCTCATAAGGCACTTATTGAAAGCGATATTGAGGCTCAGCGTGCACAGATCATGAGTAAACTTGAGAAAGGTCAGGTACTCGAAGGAACCGTTAAGAACATCACTGACTTTGGAGCCTTTATGGATCTGGGTGGACTCGATGGTTTACTTTACATTACCGATATTTCTTGGGGACGTATCGCACATCCTTCCGAAGTGCTTAAGCTCGACCAAAAGATCAACGTGGTGGTACTCGACTTCGATGATGAGAAGCGTCGTATCAGCCTGGGCTTAAAGCAGCTGACACCACATCCATGGGATGTATTGGGTAGCAATATCGCAGAAGGAAATGTGGTTAAAGGTCGTGTTGTCAATATCGAAGACTATGGCGCCTTCCTCGAGATCCAACCCGGTGTAGAGGGACTGGTGCACGTATCGGAGATCACGTGGGCGAACACACCCGTTAATGCCAAGGAATTCTTTAAGTTCAATGATGAGCATGAGGCCAAGATCGTTACGCTCGATAAAGACAGCCGTAAAATGAGTCTGTCTATCAAGCAGCTTACGGCCGATCCTTGGAATGAGATCGAGACCAAGTTTCCTGAGGGAAGCCGTCATGACGGTCTGGTCAAGAATATTACCAACTATGGCGTATTCGTAGAGCTGGCCCCTGGCATTGGAGGCATGATCCATATCAGTGACCTCAGCTGGCTCAAGCGTTTCAATCACCCTACAGAGTATACCAAAGTAGGACAGCACATCGATGTGATGATCCTTGGTATCGATAAGGATAATCGCAAATTACAATTAGGCCATAAGCAGCTCGAAGAAGATCCTTGGAATCAATTGCAAGAGACCTTCGCGATCGGCACCCTGCACGAAGGAGTGGTAACACGTCGCGACGATAAAGGGGCTACTGTACAGTTGCCTTATGGACTCGAAGGGTTTGCTCCTAATCGTCATCTGGCCAAGCAAGATGGCAAGAGCATCGCCGCTGACGAGACAGCATCCTTCATGGTCATTGAGTTCGATCGCAACGAAAAGCGTATCGTACTCTCCCATACCCGCATCTGGGAACAAGGAATAATCGAAGAGGCCGAGCAGACGAAGAAAGAGGCTCGTGCCGATGCGGACAAAACCAAGAAGGCTGTCAAGAACATTCAAGGCAAGGTAGAAAAGGCAACCTTGGGTGATCTCGGTGTGTTGGCCGATCTAAAGAAAAAAATGCAAGAAGGTGGCGAAGAAAAAGCGCCTGAATAACCTATCTTGTTAAACACTATGCAAAGGCTGTCTCCAAGGAGGCAGCCTTTTCTTTTACCAGATCGCTGCCCCCATGGTATATTTGTTGTCTAGTATGTCCGATATGCCCTCTGTTCTACAAAGAGTCGTTCAATTTAATCCGATCCGAAAGCTGGTCTTTTTGCTGGTGGGCTTAGCTAGCTATCCCGGGTTGGCTTGGATCAATAAATTGACCATCAGTGGTACGGAACATATTAAGAACTTGCCCAAGCAAAAGGTGTTATTCGTAAGCAACCATCAAACCTATTTCGCCGATGTGATCACGTTCTTTCATATTTTCTGTGCGGTCAAATGGGGTAAGCAAGACCGCCTGGGTTTGCCCTATTATCTTTTGAATCCGTTTACCCGTGTCAATTATGTGGCAGCTGTAGAAACCATGAAGAACAGCTTTTTGTCTCGATTGTTCTTATTGGCAGGCGCCATTACCATCAAAAGAAGCTGGAGGGAAAAGGGAAAGGATGTGCAAAGAGGGGTGGATCCAGCCGATACCCGAAAAATTACCAAAGCCCTTTCGAAAAATTGGGTGATCACCTTTCCGCAAGGTACCACCAAGCCCTTTGCTCCCGGTAGGAAGGGAACGGCCCTTATTATTAAAGAAGTGCGCCCGGTCGTAGTTCCGGTATTGATCAATGGTTTTTGGCGTGCCTTCAATAAAAAGGGATTACGCTTTAAAAAGAAGGGGACGATCTTGAGCGTTCAATTTAAGGCGCCGTTACAGATCGATTATGAGGCGTCCGCCGAGCAGATATTGGAACAGATCATGGATGCTATTGAGCAAAGCAAGCAATTTATGTTGCAAGGGCGCCATCATCGATCACTGTTGCCGGTTGTCAGTTAATCCTTAAAAAATAGGGCCTTCAATTCTGCTGCATCGTTAGGCTTCATTTTGCCGCCCAAGATCAGTCGCAATTGTCTGCGACGCAAGGCTCCGTCAAAGAGTTTTTTCTCCTCTTCGGTTTCCGCTATTACCGCGGGTACCGGACGAGGTTTTCTGTTCGGGTCCAGGGCAACGAATGTATAGTACGCCTCATTGCTCTTATAGCGATATTGCTGTATCAGATCTTCGCCCCACACGCGCAGATGAATTTCCATAGAGCTATTAAAGGCGCGGGTGATCTTAGCCTCTATGTGTACCGTGTTTCCCAACTTGATGGGATTTTCAAAAGAGATATTATCTACCGAGGCTGTAACGCAAGGTACATTACAATGCTTTTGGGCAGCAAGGGCAGCGGCAATGTCCATCCAATACATCAGGCGTCCTCCCATCAGATTTCCAAAAAGGTTGGTGTCGTTGGGAAGTACTAATTCGGTCATCAAGGTCAGACTGTCTACCGCGCGTTTTGCTTCCATTTCATTTCTTTTCGCAAAGATAACGATGCCCCAACGATTGTGACATTCTAAACCGATGCCGGTTGCAGCGGAGATTCCGATAAGCTATGAAGGGAGGCGCTTGCTTTTTTCCAAAAGCTAAAGAAAGAAGGGTAGTATCGGGTTACGGACGGAAACATCCAGTCGCGTGGATCTTTCTGGCCTGGAATATGCATAAAGGCGGGATGCTCGCGGGTATAAACTGCCGGAACCTGATAGGCGTTAGGGATATCGCTGAACTCTCCACAAAAGACTTGAACACCCTCTATGTTACCGGCCAGTGAAATGATAAAGTCGATGACCTTTTTGCTAACAGGGAATTCTTTGTAGTGGGAGGGCTCTAATAATAAGACCCGATTGGAGGGCACTTCGGATCGCCAGGTAGGATCGAGGTGGTAGGGATGATAGATATGCAGCGGGAGAGAGGGGTCGATCGCTGGCTTATTGGTTTCAGGCAAGATCGTTTCCAATAAGGGTCTTTCCGAAGGGATCAAGGCTTCGGGGCAATCCATGGAAGATAGCGTGCTATAGTCATGATCTAGCAAAGTATGTTGCTGTTGCGTGTTGCAATATTTATTGATGTTCTCTTGGTTGCAATAGTATTTCTTGGAGGCAAAGCTGCCGGCAACCCATTGCCAACTACAGGTATTGCTGGCCAGATCTCCGTCGAGTAAGTGATAGTACATCCATTGCGAGGGAAGTTTCCAGTAGGCTTTGGCAATGTTACAGATCAGACTGGCGGTGTACATGCGAAGGTGATTATGCATGTAGCCGATTTGATAGAGACTTTCAATACCTTGGTCGATGGCTTCAATGCCGGTGCGGGCTTGCGCAATGGCCGAGGGAAGTGCAGCGGAGTGTAAGGAGGTCCTATTGACGCGAATGTCATCGAACATATCATCGCCTAAATGCTGCCAGACGCGTTGAAAATATTCTCTCCAGGCTAATTCTTGTAAGAAGCGTTGGATCTGCGCGGGTTTGTATCCTTTTGAAAGCACAGCAGCAGCTACCTGACGGGTAGAGATTACTCCGCGAGAGATGTATGGGGATAAGTAAGTGACATCGCCATGCAAGTAGTTTCGGGTTTGCCCATAGGCAATGGGGTCGATCTGGTCGATCCGACTCCAAATGGAAGATATGTCAGTGGGGAATGTCATTGTAATGTAGTTAAACAATCCATCGTCAAATTAGTTGAGTCAACGTGCTAGTTTGCTTACGTAAGAAGGGTTATTTCCCCGCGTCTAGCAAGGCTAGGAAGTTGGTAGCCAGCCGAAGATGAGTCGATCTCTTTTCCGGATCCATTTTGTCCCAGGTCTTTAGTAGCATGCCCAGTCTGGGGTTTTTGGAGAAGAAGGAGCGATGGGTGTGCATAAATCGCCAAAAGAGTCCGTCCCAGACGGCGGTCCAGCTAACGGTTTCTTTATTGGGAAGCGTGAGGGTTGTTTTTTTATCCCAATCCCCCATTTTGAGTAGGTAATTACTTCCGCTGATATAGGGCTTGGTCGTCATAATGCCGCCGTCTGCAAATTGGGTCATTCCATATACATTGGGCACCATCACCCAGTCGTAACTGTCAATAAAAAAGATCATAAACCATTCATAGACCTGGTCGGGATCAAACTCACAAAGAAGCATAAAGTTTCCCAGCACCATCAATCTCTCAATATGATGCGAGTAAGCATATTTATTCAATCGCTCTATTACGATGTCTATGGGTCTGATTCCGGTGTTTCCCTCCCAAAAGGAACGAGGGATCTTACGCGTGAATTTCCAGTAGTTCTTGGTGCGCTGTCGTACACCCTCTCGCTCGTAGACGATGCGAATAAATTCTCTCCAGCCCATGATCTGTCTGCCAAAGCCCTCCAGCGAGGCCAGCGGTATTTTGTGCGTCAGCGCGTACTGGGTGGCCTTGTCCATCACTTCTTGTGGGGTGAGCAATCCGATATTGAGGGCCGGAGAAAGCACCGAATGATGTAGCCACACTTCTTTTTCCTGCATAGCATCTTCGTAGGGGCCAAACTCAGCAAAACGCTGTGTAAGGAAGAGGTCGAGTTGATGCAGGGCCTCTTGGCGCGTTACCGGATATGCAAATGCTGTAGTTGATCCGGGATGGGCCGAGAAGTGTTTCTCAACATAGACAAGAGCCTCTTTGACAAATACACTTGATTTGAAAGCAAAGGGAGCCGGAGTTTTTTTATTCTTGGGGTAGGGTTTACGATTGTCTGCGTCGAAGGTCCATTGATCACCTACCGGGTCCTTATCATTTTGCAACAGCCATTTTCTATTCTTTCGCTGCTGTATGTAAAAGTCGGTCTGAAAATATGTTTTTCGCTTATCAAAGTATTCCTTTACATCCTTTAGCTGATTTAAAAAATATGGGGTCGGATAGCAGATCAATTCGAGTCCGAGCGAAGAGGTCGTCTGCTGAAGGCGACGCTCTATAAAATGATCGGTGCTGTCCGCGTAGTGAATAGCACTGGTCTTCTTTGTTTTAAGCCACCTGATCAATTCGCGCAGATCTGCTTTTTTCTCCCTTGTCTCTACGTAGTGGACTTGGTATCCTTTTTGGGTGAGTCCTTCTGCATACGCTTTCATAGAAGCCCGGTGCATAACGAGCTTTTGGCGATGAAAGGGTACTTGTGTAAAAAAAAGGGGCTCCTCTAGTAGCCAGACCGGGCGGTCTTTTTGCAGGGCAGGGTGCAGCTCAAAAAGTTGATGCGGAAAGATCAGGGTAATAGCAGACATAGTCAGGAACTTGGTAAACAATTGAGCGATGTAATTGTTTTATTACAAATCTTTCTATGGAATCCATTAAAGGGAAGCAGATCTTGGTGACCGGTGCTACCGGTGGTATCGGTGCGCAAACAGCCAGATTGTTAGCCGCTGGCGGTGCCCGTCTTTTCATAACGGGGCGTAATCCCGAAAAATTAAATGCGTTAGCGGCCGAGCTACATCTTTCGTCTGCTCAGGTATTCAGTACCGATCTTTCCGATCCAGCCCAAGTGAGTGCCCTGGGGCAGCGTTATTTTGCTGCCTTCTCCGGAATCGATATCCTGGTCAATGCTTCTGGTGTAGGCATCATCAGACCCATTGAGCAACTTTCGGAAACGGATCTCATGCAAAGCCTTCAGTCGAACCTGATGGCTCCTTTTTTATTGGTCAAAACTTTTTTACCAGCCATGAAGGAAGTAAAAAAGGGTCTCATTATTAATATACCCGGCGTACTCGGAAAAGTTCCCATGGCCGGGGCCGCTGCATATTCTGCCAGCAAATATGGGTTAGTTGGAATGATGCAAAGCATACGCGAGGAACTAAAGCGTACTGAGATCCGGATCACAAATATTTTTATGGGCGGAGTGGACTCTCCCTTTTGGGATACGATCGACCTGAGGGTCCAGCGCGATAAGATGATACAGGCAGAAGAAGCCGCTCGTGCCATTTGGTTCCTCTGTCAGCAGCCTGTCAGCGGGGTCGTCAGCGAAATGGTGTTGCAGCCCTTCAATCACCAGGCGATCTGATTTTTTGGTGATAATCCACTTTACGGGGCTATTTTTGCGCGGTCTTAAGGGGCTTTCCCCAGGAACAAATTGCTTGCCATGGCTTTACAAGACGAACCGATCTCTTTTGATAATTCGCAATATGCATTCGAGTATAAATCGGATGCCGCTCTTCGCAAGGCGCGTTTTCTTTTCTCCATCATGTCCTCTTCTTGGTTGGTAGCCTTGGGCACCAGACTTACTCCTTTGGCCATTCGCTTGCGGCTTCCCATTAAAGGACTTTTGCGCAGTACATTGTTTTCTCAATTTGTGGGTGGAGAGACGCTAGAAAGTACCCAAGTGGTTGCCTCCACCTTGGAGCGCTATGGTGTAAAAGTGATACTTGATTATGGAGTAGAGGGTAAAGAGGGGGAGGAGAATTTTGATAGAGCCGCTCAGGAGTTTAACCGGGTCATTGATTATGCGGCCACGGCTTCCAATGTTCCGTACATCAGCATTAAGGTAACTGGCTTTGCGCGATTTGGATTGTTGGAGCATCTGCAGCAGCTAATGCTTTCGCAAACCGGGCCGCTAATGGATCGTTATCAGGCCATGCTGGCTCAATTAGACGAGCACCATCGTACAGAATGGCAACGGGTACTCGATAGAGCGCAGCGAATTTGTGTCAATGCAAGAGATCGTCAGGTCGCGGTGGCCATCGATGCAGAAGAGAGTTGGATTCAAGCCCCTGTGGATGCCTTGGCGACCTTGATGATGCAGCAGTATAATCGGGAGCGACCTTTCGTATATAATACGGTTCAGCTTTATCGGCATGACCGCTTTCGGTTTTTACAGGATGCTTGCACGGAGTCCATGTCTCAACAGTACATTTTGGCCTTGAAACTAGTACGGGGTGCTTACATGGAAAAAGAGCGAAAGAGAGCCCTTGAAAAGGGATATGCATCTCCCATTCACGCCAACAAAGAAGCAGTCGACCTTGATTATAACCAGGCTCTTGGCTATTGTATCGATCGAATCGATCGTGTGGCCATGATCGTGGCTTCTCATAATGAATACAGCAATATGCTTGCGACAAAGCTACTGCGAGAGAAAGGCTTATCGATAGGACACCCACATGTTCATTTCAGTCAGCTCTATGGCATGAGTGACAATATTACATTCAATCTATCCAAGGCAGGTGCCAGTGTCAGCAAGTACCTTCCCTTTGGGCCTATCGAAGACGTAGTGCCCTATCTGATGCGCAGGGCACAGGAAAACACCTCGGTAAAGGGCCAAACTGGGCGTGAACTAAGTCTGATCCAAAAAGAATTGGACCGAAGAAAGCAATCATCTTAAATTGCGGTATGCAACAGTATCACCAGCTGCTTCGGCATATCTTAGAAAACGGCATACAAAAGACCGATCGGACAGGTACCGGCACACAAAGTGTTTTTGGTTATCAATTTCGATTCAATCTCGAGGAAGGATTTCCGCTGGTCACGACCAAGAAACTGCATCTAAAGAGTATTATCTATGAGCTGTTATGGTTTTTACGCGGAGAAACCAATATCGCCTATTTGAAAGAGAACGGGGTCAGCATTTGGGACGAATGGGCCAATGAGCAAGGAGAATTAGGTCCCGTTTACGGAAAGCAATGGCGCAGTTGGGAGGGTAAGGATGGAAAACTGTTCGACCAGATCAAGGAGTTGATCGCGCAGATCAAAGCCAACCCGGATAGTCGTCGCCTGATCGTTAGTGCCTGGAATGTGGCGGACTTACCGTCAATGGCGTTAATGCCTTGTCATGCATTATTTC
>Ga0194130_10001689_pt1 | contig 34488 bp, 31 predicted proteins | sample TA2KigsurfametaG_FD_160084 | JGI IMG/M metagenome (GOLD analysis project Ga0194130, IMG submission 160084) | Freshwater microbial communities from Lake Tanganyika, Tanzania - TA2015050 Kigoma 12 surface | ecosystem: Environmental > Aquatic > Freshwater > Lake | place: Tanzania: Lake Tanganyika...
GGATCGTGTCGCCCGCGAAGCCCGCGTCGCGCATGCGCGCGGCGACCTCGGCGCAGAACTGCGTCGGCACGGCGAGGACCGCGGCGTGGCGGCCGGCCAGCGTCGCGGCGAGGTCGGTGGAGGCGCGCAGCGACGGCGCCAGGCGCACGCCGGGAAGGCAGGGCGTGTTCTCGGCCGCCCGCATGATCGCGTCCACGACGTCGGCGCGCCGCGCCCAGAGCGCGACGTCGCGCCCCGCGGCGGCGAGGACCTGCGCGATCGCAGTGCCCCAGGCACCGGCGCCGATCACGGCGACTCCGTTCGTTCCCGTCATTGCGCGGCGGAGTCTTCGGGCGTCGGCGGGGGCGATGCAAGCCGCCGCTTCTCGCCTGGCCTCCAGCACCATTGCCCTCCCCGTCGCCGCGCTGCCGCGCGGCGCCACCCCTCCTATCCGCGCTCGCGCGCGGACGGGAGGGGAGCGGGGAAGGACCACCTGGCTCCACCCCCGGCCGCGCGGCAGCGCGGGTGGGGGAGGTGGCGCGCGCCGCGAGGCGCGCGACGGAGGGGGCATGCGTCTGTCGCGCCACGCGCGCGCGACGGAGGGGGGCATGTATCTTCCCGGCGTGTGCGCATGGTGGGGCGCGCGGCCGCGGCGGCTGGCACGGGGCGGCGCGGCGTGGTCAAGTGCGGGCATGGGGGCACGGATACTGGTCATCGGCGCGGGCGGGGGCTTCGGCGGCGCCGTCGCGCGCGAATTCGCGGCGCGCGGGGAGGCGGTGCGCTGCCTGCTGCGCAATCCCTCGCGCCTGCCCGCGCTGGACGGGCTCGAGCCCTTCGCCGCCGACGCCCAGGACCGCTCCGCGCTCTCGCGCGCCGCCGAAGGCGTCGAGGTCGTGGTCCACGCCACCTCGTATCCCTACCCGCAATGGGACCCGTGGATGCGCGAGGCGACGGCCAAGATCGTCGCGACCTGCCGCGAGGCCGGCGCCCTGCTCGTCTTCCCGGGCAATGTCTACGGCTTCGGCCCGCAGACCGATCGCGCGCTCGCCGAGGACGCGCCGCAGGAGCCGACCACGCGCAAGGGCAGGCTGCGCGCCGAACTCGAGTTCATGGTCCAGCGCGCCTGCGACGATGGCCGGATGCGCGCGCTGGTTGTGCGCTCCGGCGATTTCTTCGGGCCCGGCCTGCGCAATAGCTCCGTCGAGCGCGTGTTCGGCCGCGCTGCCGCGGGCAGGACGATGCGCCTGCCGGGGCGGCTCTCCGCGCCGCATCAATGGGCCTACCTTCCCGACCTCGCGCGGCTGGTCGCCGACCTCGTCGCCTTGGGCGGGGCGCTCGCGCCGCACCAGGTCGTGCATTTCGCCGGCCATGTCTTCATCCGTCAGTCGGATTTCCTGGCGCAGGTCGCGGAGGCGGCGGGCCATCCCGGGCTTGCCGCGCGGACGATCCCGTGGTGGGCGCTGCGGCTCGCGGCGCTCGCCGACCCGATGGCGCGCGAACTGCTCGAGCTCGACTACCTCTTCGACGAGGCGGTGATCCTCGACGACGCGGAGCGAAGGCGCCTGCTGCCCGGGTTCCGCCAGGCGCCGCTGGCAGAGGCGATCGCCGCGACGCTCGCGAGCTGGCGCGGAGGGTCCTAGGCCGCGCGCGGATCGAGCGGCCAGCGCGGGCGCGCGGGCGCGTCGAGCGGGTCGCGCTCGCCGCGTGCCAGTCGCTCGACGCCTGCCCAGGCGATCATCGCCGCGTTGTCCGTGCAGAGCCGCAGCGGCGGCGCGCGCAGCTCGAGGCCGTGCCCGGCGCCGACCGCGGCCAGGCGCGCGCGGATCTCCGCGTTCGCCGCGACCCCGCCGGCCACGACGAGCGCGGTCGGCGCGACGCCGCGCTCCTCGGCCATGCGCAGGGCGTTGCGCGCCCGGTCGGCGACGACATCCGCCGCCGCGCGCTGGAAGGACGCGGCGAGGTCGGCGACGTCGCGCGCGCCCGGCTCGCCATCGAGTGCCTCGACCGCATGTCGCATCGCGGTCTTCAGGCCGGAGAACGAGAAGTCGCAGCCCGGCCGCCCGGCCATCGGCCGCGGCAGGGCGAAGCGCGCGGGGTCGCCGGAGGCGGCGGCGCGCTCCAGCGCCGGGCCACCGGGATAGCCGAGGCCGAGCAGCTTGGCGGTCTTGTCGAAGGCCTCGCCGGCGGCGTCGTCGATCGTGCCGCCGAGGCGCGAATAGCGACCGCGATCCTCGACGACCAGGAACTGGCAATGCCCGCCCGAGGCGAGGAGCAGGAGGTAGGGGAACGCCACGCCCGGATCGAGGCGCGGCGAGAGCGCATGGCCCTCGAGGTGGTTGATCGCGAGGAAGGGCACGCCGAGCGCGAGCGCGATGGCCTTGCCCGTCATCGCGCCGACGACGAGCCCGCCGATGAGGCCGGGGCCGACCGTGGCGGCGACGGCGCCGATCCCGGTCCATCCGACGCCGCTCTCCGCCACAGCGCGGCGCACGACCTCGTCGCAATGGTCGAGATGGGCGCGCGCGGCGATCTCCGGCACGACGCCGCCATGGACCTCGTGCAGCGCGACCTGGGACAGCACGACGCTCGACAGGATGCGCCGGTCGCCACGCAGCACGGCGGCGGCGGTCTCGTCGCAGGAGGTCTCGATGCCGAGGACGGCGGGCGGGGCGATGGTCATGCGGTGGAAACTGGCATGGGCGGGAGGGCCGTACACGATTTCGTGATCGAACTGCTGATTGAGGTCCCCGGACGCGCCCTCTAAGCTCTGCAGATCGCAGGAGATGATTTTATCTTCACAAAGATAAACCACAGAGTGTGCGAATGAGCGAGCGCAAGAGGCCCGGACGCACCGCCGCCTCGCCGCCGTCCCTGCGTATCGCGGACCAGGTCGACCAGGTCAACAGGATCGTCTACGGGCTTGGCTTCAGCGCCGGGCTTAACCCTGCGCAGTGGGCCGCGCTGCGCTATCTCGCGCGCGCCGAGGGCGCCGGTTGCACCGTCTCCGCGCTTGCGCACCACCAGGGCGTCACCGCGCCCACGGCCTCGGAGACGGTCTCGGCGCTGGTGCGCAAGGATCTCCTGGTGCGCAGCCCGTCGAGCTCCGATCGCCGCAGCCACAGGCTGTCGCTGACCCAGGCCGGCATCGACCTGCTCGACGACGATCCGTTGCACCAGGTCGCAACGGCCATCGAGACGCTGAGCACAGACCAGCGCTCGCATCTCGGCGCTGCGCTCGACCTGCTGGCGGGGCAGCTGGGCGAACGCCGCCGCACGGGGCGCCGCCGCGGCTGAGCCCGGCGCTCAATCCACGATGAAGAGCCTGGCGCCGCGCTCGGTCGAGGAGCGATGTGGCTCCGCGCCATCCGCGACCTGGTAGCTCTGGCCCGGCGAGAGCACGAAACGGCGCCCGTCCTGGAGCTCGGTCGAGAGCTCGCCCTCGAGCACAAGCAGCACATGCCCCTTGCTGCACCAGTGGTCCGCCTTGTAGCCGGGGCTGTACTCGACCATGCGCACGCGGATGCCGGCGAAGTTGCGGGTGCGCCATGTCGCGAAGCCGGCCTCGCCGGGATGCGTCGTCGGCAGGATCGTCGCCCAGTCGGTCGTGCCGAAGGGGATGCCGCGCATCTCCATGGCCGTCACTCCCCGCGCATGAGCCTGCGCAGCGCGCGCGCGAAGTCGGCGCGCGCTTGTTCCTCGTGCGCGTGGTGTCCCTCGCGCACGACCCATTGCCCGCCGACGACCACGTCGCGCACGACGCGGTCGTTGCCGGAGAAGATCCACGCATCGACCAGCGCGTCGCCTGCGCGCTCGGCGAGGATGGGGTGGTCGTGGTCGAGCACGACGAGGTCGGCGCGGAAGCCCGGCGCGATCGCGCCGACGGGCCTGCCCATCGCCTGCGCGCCGCCGTCGAGCGCCGCGCGCAGAAGCGCCATGCCGGTCGACGCGTCGGAGCCCGGTGCGGAGAGGTTGCGCTGCCCGCTTGCCAGGCGCTGCCCGTACTCGTACCAGCGCAGTTCCTCGACCGGGCTCGTGGAGACGTTCGAGTCGGAGCCGAAACCGATGCGGCCACCGGCCGCTGCGAAGGCGCCGGCCGGAAAGAAGCCGTCGCCGAGATTGGCCTCGGTCGTCGGGCAGATGCCGGCGACGGCGCCGCTCGCCGCGAGGCGCCGCGTCTCGTCGGCGTCCATGTGCGTGGCATGCACGAGGCACCAGCGCTCGCCCACCGGCGCGTTGTCGAGCAGCCAGGCGACGGGGCGCGCGCCGGACCAGGCGACGCAGTCCTCGACCTCGCGCCGCGTCTCCGCCACGTGGATGTGCACGGGAGCCTTCGCGTCGACGGCGTCGATGGCCGCGAGCGTCGCGGCGAGGTCGGCGGGATCGACCGCGCGCAGCGAATGCGGCGCGACGCCGATGCGGAGCTGGGCGTCGGCGCAATGGCGCCGCGACAGCGTCTCCACCAGGCGCGCGTAGCGATCGGCGTCGAGCACGAAGCGCGCCTGCGCGCCGGAGGTCGGCTTGCCGCCGAAGCCGCCGCGCCGATAGGCCACGGGAAGCAGCGTGAGGCCGATGCCGCTGGCGCCGGCCGCCGCGCAGATCGCGTCGCAGAGCGTCGTCTCCTCCTCGTAGGAGGCGCCGCCGCGGTCGTTGTGGACGTAGTGGAACTCGGCCACGCTCGTGTAGCCGTGGCGCAGCAGCTCGACATGGAGCTGCGCGGCGATGGCCTCCACCTCGCGCGGGCCAAGCCGGTCGACGAAGCGGTACATCAGGTCGCGCCAGGACCAGAAGCTGTCTCCCGCCGAGCCGCCGCGCTCGGCGAGCCCCGCCATGGCGCGCTGGAAGGCGTGGCTGTGCAGGTCGGGGATGCCGGGCAGCACGGGGCCGTGGAGGCGCTCGGCCGCGCCGGCCGCCGCGTCCCTCGCGACCGAGAGGATCGAGCCGCCCGCATCGACCTCGACGAGTACATCGCTCGCCCAGCCATCGGGAAGCAGCGCGGCGGGCGCGTGGAAGCGGGGCATCGACGGCCCTCCATGGCCGGTCTAGAACAGCGGGACGACTCTTGCCCGCCGCGACCGTGGCCGCGCAAGGCGTTTTGGGGGCGACGCGATGGCCGGACGCTGGGATGATCTGTGGACCAATCTTCGCGTCGCGACGATGGTCGCTGGCGGCGCGCCCTATGGCGCGATCGAGGACGGCGCGATCGCGGTGCGCGGCGGGCGCATCGCCTGGGTCGGGCCGCGCGCCGAGCTGCCGGCGCACGAGGCGCGCACGACGCATGACTGCGCCGGGCGCTGGGCCACGCCGGGCCTCGTCGACTGCCACACCCACCTGGTCTTCGGCGGCGACCGTGCGCGCGAGTTCGAGATGCGGCTCGGCGGCGCGACCTACGAGGAGATCGCGCGCGCCGGCGGCGGGATCCGCTCGACCGTCGCGGCGACGCGCGCGGCGAGCCTCCGGGACCTCGTCGACGCGGCGCGGCCGCGCCTCGCGGCGCTGGCGCGCGAGGGCGCGACGACGGTGGAGATCAAGTCCGGCTACGGCCTCGACATCGAGGCCGAGGCGCGCCAGCTGCGCGCCGCGCGCGCGCTCGGCGCGGCGGGCGGGCCGCGCGTCGCGACGACCTTCCTCGGCGCGCATGCGCTGCCGCCGGAATTCGCGGGCCGCCAGGGCGCGTATGTCGACCTCGTCGCCGGGCCGATGCTCGACGCGATCGCCGCCGAGGGACTCGCCGACGCCGTCGACTGCTTCGCGGAGCGCATCGCCTTCACCCCCGAGGAGACGGCGCGCGTCTTTTCCGCCGCGCGCGCGAAGGGCCTCGCGGTGAAGCTCCACGCCGACCAGCTCAGCGACCAGGGCGGCGCGGCGCTGGCGGCGCGTTTCGGCGCGCTGTCGGCCGACCATGTCGAGTTCTCCTCCGAGGAGGGCGTCGCGGCGATGGCCGCGGCGGGCACGGTCGCGGTGCTGCTGCCCGGCGCGTTCTACTTCCTGCGCGAGAGGCAGCTGCCGCCGCTCGAGGCGCTGCGCCGGCACGGCGTGCCGATCGCGCTCGCGACCGACGCCAATCCCGGCTCCTCGCCGCTGCTCTCGCCGCTGCTGGCGATGAACATGGCCGCGACCCTGTTCCGCATGACGCCGGAGGAGGCGCTCGCGGGCTTCACCCGCAACGGCGCGCGCGCGCTCGGCCTCGCGGCGGAGACCGGCACGCTGGAGGCCGGCAAGGCCGCCGACATCGCGATCTGGGACATCGAGCGACCGGCGGAGCTCGCCTACTGGATCGCCCGCAACCCGCTGCATCTCGCGCTGCGCGGCGGCATCCCGATGGAGCTGCGCGCATGACGACGACCTTCACCTTCGCGCGCGGCGACTCCCCGCTGGTGGTCAGCGCCCCGCATGTCGGCACCTACGTGCCGGCCTCGATCCTCGGGCGGCTCGTGCCCGAGGCGGCGGAGCTGGCTGACACGGACTGGCACGTCGAGCGCCTCTACGACTTCGCGCGCGGCCTCGGCGCCTCGATGGTCGCGGCGACGCATTCGCGCCTCGTCGTCGACCTCAACCGCGATCCCGCGGGCAAGCCGCTCTATCCCGGGGCGAGCAACACGGAGCTCTGCCCGCTCGGCACCTTCGCCGATGGCCCGGTCTACCGTCCCGGCGCGGGGCCCGACGAGGCGGAGGTCGCCCAGCGCGTCGAGGCGTACTGGCGCCCCTACCACGAGGCGCTCGCGGCCGAGCTGGCGCGGGTGCGCGCGCGCTTCGGCGTCGCGGTGCTGTGGGACGCGCATTCCATCGTCTCGCGCGCGCCGCGCTTCTTCGAGGGCGTGCTGCCGGACTTCAACCTCGGCACGGCGGACGGCGCGAGCTGCGACGCGGGCCTGGCCGCGCGCGTGGAAGGGATCCTCGCGTCGACGCCGGGCTTCACCACCGTGCACAACGGCCGCTTCAAGGGCGGCTACATCACGCGCCGCTACGGGCGGCCGGGCGAGGGCGTGCACGCGCTGCAGCTGGAGATGGCGCAGAGCGCCTACATGGTCGAGGGGCCGCCCTTCGCGTGGGACCACGCGCGCGCCGCGCGCGTGCGCCCGGCGATCCGCGCCTGCCTGGAGGCCTGCCTCGACTGGGCGCGCGGCCGCGCCACGCGTCAATAGGCGACCAGCGCGCCGAAGGGCACGTCGAGGCGCGCGCGGCCGCCGAGGAAGCCGAGCTCCATGATGCAGGCGGCGCCGCGCACGTCCGCGCCCGCCTTGCGCAGCAGGGTGATCGCGGCCGCGAGCGTGCCGCCGGTTGCGAGCACGTCGTCAAGCACGACGACGCGCTGTCCGGGCCGCACGGCGTCGTCGAGGATCTCGATCGTGTCCGTGCCGTATTCGAGGTCGTAGGTATGGGGCAGGGTGCGGCCCGGCAGCTTGCCGCGCTTGCGCACCATGACGAAGCCGCAGCCCAGCGCCAGCGCGAGCGGCGCTGCGACGAGGAAGCCGCGGGATTCGATCCCGGCGAGGAGGTCGGGCCGGTGCGGGCGCACGAGGTCGCCGAGGCCGTCGATGCAGGCCTTCCAGGCGCGGGCATCCGCGAGCAGCGGGGAGATGTCGCGGAACAGGATGCCGGGCTTCGGGAAGTCGGGGACGTCCCGGATATAGGCCTTGAGGTCCATGGCGCGCTGCCTCGCGAGGAGCTGGATTGGGGCGCGGATCCTAGTCGCAACGATGCCGGCGGTTCCAGCCCGCGTCCTTTTCCCCTCGCGTGGTCGCGCGCAGGGGCTCGTTTACCCTCGGTTAGGATTGCGGGGCTAGCGTCCGATGCGTTCGGTTAAGGAGATCCCAATGACGCAGGCGCTCAGGCTCGGGGACGTGGAGAGGTTACTGGCGGATGGCTCGCCCGGCTCGCGCTCCGTGGTCGCGAGCGCGGTGGCGCGCATGGGCGAGGTGCCGGCGCTTTCCGCCTCGCAGCGCGAGGCCTGGGAGCACGTGGTGCGGGTCTTCGCGCGCGACGCCGAGCTCGTCGTGCGCGCCGCGCTGGCCGAGGAGGTCAAGTCGAGCACGGGCCTGCCGCGCGACGTCGCGGAGAAGTTGGCGCGCGACGTGATCGACGTGGCGCGGCCGATCCTCGGCTTCTCCGAGGCGCTATCCGAGGAATTGCTGGTCGAGCTCGCCGCTGCGGGAGGACCCCAGCGCCAGGAGGCCATCGCCGGGCGGCGCAGCGTGTCCCCGCCGGTCAGCAGCGCGCTGATCGCGAACGCCGAGGCGCCGGCCGTCGCGCGCCTCGCCGCCAACGAAGGCGCGCAGATCGACGTCGGCGATTTCGAGCGCATGCTTGAGCGCTTCGCCGAATCCTGGCAGGTCGTCCAGAGCATCGCGCGCCGCCGCCAGCTGCCGCCGCAGATCGCCGAGAAGGTGATCGGCCTCGTCGCGCGCAAGCTCAACGTCGACCTCATCAAGCGCCATGCGCTGCCCCCGGCGATCGCCGCGAAGCTGATCGAGCATGCCCGCGACAAGACCACCGCCGGCTACGCGGCGATTATCGGCCGCGCGGAATCCTCCCGTGCGCTGGCGCGGCAGATGAACCAGACCGGCAAGCTCACGCCCACCACCGCGATACGCTCCCTGTGCATGGGCGACCAGGCCTTCTTCGAGGCCGCGATCGCGATGCGCAGCGGCCTCGCCGCCGACGCGGTGCAGGAGGCATTCGCGGACCCGGCGGGGACGGGGCTCGCCTCGGCCTGCCAGAAGGCCGGCATCCCCGGGAACCAGATGCCAGTGGTGCGCGCGGCGCTGAAGGCCGTCGCGGACACGCCGTTCGAGGGCGATCCCGCCGCGCACATGCAGCGCGTCATCTCGCGCGTGCTGACGCAGGTGGAGGACATCGGCGCCGAGACGCTCGACTTCCTGCTCGCGAAGCTGGGGACGCTGCAAACGGAGAACCGCGCCTGAGGCGCGAAGGCGCGCCCACGGGGCGGGGCGCGAACTGGTCGGAGTGAGAGGATTCGAACCTCCGGCCCCTTGGTCCCGAACCAAGTGCTCTACCAGGCTGAGCTACACTCCGACCGGATCCCCCGGGACCCGGAGGTCCCGTGCGGCGGCGGTTTATAGCCCCGCCCCGCAGGCGCTGCAAGCGATGGCGCCGTCCTCAGTGCGCGCGATGGATGGCGAACTCGACAAGCTCCGCGAGCGCGCGCTTCACCGGATGCTCAGGGAAGATGCCGAGCGCGTCGCGCGCGACCGCGCCGTAGTGGCGCGCGCGCTCCACGGTGTCGCGCAGCGAGCCGTGCCGGTTCATGAGCTCGACCGCGCGCTCGAGGTCGCCGGGCCGCTGGTCGAGGGCCTCGAGCGTGCGTCGCCAGAACTGGCGCTCCTCCTCGTCGCCGCGCAGGAAGGCGAGCACCACGGGAAGGGTGATCTTGCCGTCGCGGAAATCGTCGCCGACCGACTTGCCCATCTTCTCCGCGGTCGAGGCGTAGTCGATGACGTCGTCGACGAGCTGGAAGGCGATGCCGAGGTTTAGGCCGTAGCTCTCCAACGCCTCCTCCTCCGCGCGCGGCCGGCCGGCGACGATCGCGCCGACCCGCGCCGCGGCCGCGAAGAGCGTCGCGGTCTTCGCGCGGATCACCTCGAGATAGGCGTTCTCCGTCGTCTCGGTGTCGTTGGCGGTCGTCAGCTGCAGCACCTCGCCCTCGGCGATCACGGCCGAGGCGTTGGACAGGATGCGCAGCACGTCGAGCGAGCCGTCCTCGACCATCACCTGGAAGGCGCGGCTGAACAGGAAGTCGCCCACGAGGACCGAGGACTTGTTGCCCCAGACCGCGTTGGCCGTCGCGCGGCCGCGCCGCAGGTCGGATGCGTCGACCACGTCGTCGTGGAGCAGGGTCGCGGTGTGGATGAACTCGACGCAGGCCGCGAGGTTCACGTGGCGCTCGCCAGAGGCCACGCCGCAGAGCCGCGCGGCGGCGAGGGTGAGCATCGGGCGCATGCGCTTGCCGCCCGCGGCGACGATGTGGCCGGCCAGCTGCGGGATCAGCGCGACCGGGCTGTGCATGCGCCGGACGATCACCTCGTTGACCCGCTTCAGGTCCTCGCCGACCAGCGCGACGAGCGGCGCCAGCGACGGGCCGCGTGCCCGCTCGCGGCCTTCCTCGAGATTGACGACGATTGCCACCTGATTGTCCCCGATTGCCCGCGCGCCGCAAAAACCGCAGCATAGTCGGCGCGGGGGCGCGATCAATCAAGGCTCGCGGCCGCGCATCGCGGGACAGGACGGACGGCCGGGCCGATGGAAGAGGATGGCGCGACGACCCACGGCACGCTGCTGGGGGGCAGGGTCGCCTTCGAGCAACCCGCCGCGGGCTATCGCGCGGCGATCGACCCCGTGCTGCTGGCGGCCGCGGTCGTGCCCGAGCAGGGCGCCGCGCTCGAGCTCGGCGCCGGCACGGGCGCGGCGAGCCTCTGCCTCGCCTGGCGATGCCCGGCGCTCTCCATCGTCGCGCTGGAGCTCGCCGCGTCGCCCGCTGCGCTGGCGCGTCGCAACGTCGCTGCCAACGGCTTCGGCGGCCGCGTCGAGGTCGTCGAGGCGGATGTCGCGCGGCTGCCGCCCGGGCTCGCGGCGCGTTTCGACGCGGTGTTCATGAACCCGCCCTTCGCGCCGGCCGGCTCGTCCTCGCCCTCGCCGCTCGTCGCCAGGCGCCGCGCCCATGTCGAGGGCGAGGATGCCGGGCTCGAGGCCTGGGTCGAGGCCGCGCGTCGCGCGCTGCGCCCGCGCGCCCGGCTCGCGATGGTCCACCGCGCCGAGCGCCTGCCCGCGATCCTCGCGCTGCTCGCGCCGGCCTTCGGCGACATCGAGGTCGTGCCGCTCTGGCCGGCGGTCGGGCAGCCGGCACGTCGCGTGGTCGTGCGCGCGCGGCGCGGCGCGCGCGGCGGCGCCGCGCTGTCGCCCGGCCTCGCCCTGCACGAGGCCGGGGGCGCGTTCACCGCCGCGGCGCAGGCCGTGCTGCGCGACGGGACCTCGCTCGACGACGCCATCGCCGGAGCGCGGGCTTGCGGCCCGGCCGCGCCCGACGCATGAATGGCGGCGGGATGCCAGCCCGCACCGACGCCGAACTCCTCTCCGCTTTGCGCGCCTCGCTCCGCGCGGGCCGGGTCGAGCTGCGGCTCGATGCCCGGCGCCTCGACAGCCAGGACAGCCCGGTCTCCGTGCAGGCCGAATCGACGCGCTGGCTTTACGCCCTCGTCGTCGCGAGCGGCGCCGCCTGGTCTTGGGGCGGGCATGCGGCGGGCCTGGCGGCGGGCGCGGCCTCGGTCGCGTGCTGGTACCTCTGGGTCCGCCCCGACGTGGCACGGCGGATCAGTCGCCGCGTCGAGGACGTCGCCCTCGACGACGCAGCGACCTGGCGCCGCCTCTGGCGCCACGGCGGCGTGGCTCTGCGCATCGCCGGGGCCGTGGCCTGCGTGGCGCCGGACGGCAACTGGATGCAGTTCGTGCGCGACCTCGACATGGCCGCCGGCGAAGGACGGGAATGATGGGCAGCTTCTGGAAAATCGTCGTCGTCGTCGCCGTGGTCGCGATCGCGTGGTTCGGCTGGCGCTGGTTCCAGCGCTGGGAGAAGGAGCGGCGCGAGATCGCCGACCGGCGCGGTGCCGAGGATACGGTGCGCCGCCAGCGCGGCAGGGCCGACGAGGTCCAGGTCGAGGAACTGACGAAGTGCCGTGCCTGCGGCGCCTTCGTGGCCAAGGGGGCGCGTGCCTGCGGCAAGCCGGGCTGCCCGCTTACCGGGTGACCTCCCGCGCCGGGGACGAGGTGGCGCCCGCGTCCTTCGGTCGCGCGATCGCCACGGGCGCTCGGCGGTTGACACCCCGACCTTCGCGGATATGGTGCGCCGCAAAATCGACTCGACGCAGGAGCCCGTGGAAACACCCCGATCCTTTCAGGGCCTCATCCTGACGCTCCAGCAATACTGGGCGGCTCAGGGCTGCGTGGTCCTCCAGCCCTACGACATGGAGGTCGGCGCCGGGACCTTCCATCCCGCCACGACGCTGCGCGCGCTCGGGCCCGCCTCCTGGAACGCCGCCTACGTGCAGCCGTCGCGACGCCCCGCCGACGGGCGCTACGGCGAGAACCCGAACCGGCTCCAGCACTACTACCAGTTCCAGGTCATCATGAAGCCGTCGCCGGCCGACGCGCAGGAGCTCTACCTGGGCTCGCTGCGCGCCATCGGCATCGATCCCGCGCGCCACGACATCCGCTTCGTCGAGGACGACTGGGAAAGCCCCACGCTCGGCGCCTGGGGCCTCGGCTGGGAGGTCTGGTGCGACGGCATGGAGGTGACGCAGTTCACCTATTTCCAGCAGGTCGGCGGCATCGAGTGCGATCCCGTGCCGGTCGAGCTGACCTACGGCCTCGAGCGCCTGGCGATGTACCTGTTCGATCGCCGCAGCGTCTACGACCTGCCCTTCAACGATCCCGGCAGCCGCGCGCCGGTCCTGTACCGCGACGTCTTCCACCAGGCCGAGGTCGAGTACTCGCGCCACAACTTCGAGCATGCCGACGTCGCGATGCTGCTGCGGCACTTCCGCGACGCGGAACTGGAATGCGAGGCGCTGCTCGCGCGCGGCCTCGCGCTGCCCGCCTACGACCAGTGCATCAAGGCGAGCCACCGCTTCAACCTTCTCGACGCGCGCGGCGCGATCTCGGTCGCCGAGCGCCAGGCCTATATCGGCCGGGTGCGCGCGCTGGCGAAGTCCTGCTGCGAGCGCTGGCTCGCGAACCAGGCCGCCAATGGCTGAGCTTCTCGTCGAGCTCTTCTCCGAGGAGATCCCCGCGCGCATGCAGGCGCGCGCCGCGGACGACCTGCAGCGCCTTGCCTGCGACGGGCTGAAGGCCGCGGGCCTGTCCTGGACCTCCGCGCGCGCCTTCGCCACGCCGCGGCGCTTGGCGCTGGTCGTCGATGGCCTGCCGCTGGCGACCCCCGACCGCGTCGAGGAGGTCAAGGGCCCGCGCGTCGGCGCGCCCGAGCAGGCGGTGCAGGGCTTCCTGCGCAAGCTCGGCGAGGGCCGCACGCTCGACGACTGCGAGACGCGCGCGGACGGCAAGGGCGAGTCCTGGGTCTTCGTGCGCCGGGTGGCGGGCACCGACACGGCGAGCGCCGCGGTCGCCGCGATCCGCGCGGCCGTGGCGCAGTTCCCCTGGCCGAAATCGATGCGGTGGGGCGCGAACCGCGCCTCCTGGGTGCGGCCGCTGCACGGCGTCGTCGCGCTGCTCGACGGCCGCGCGCTCGAGGGCGCGATCGAGCTCGGCGCCGGTCGCGTCGCCTTCGGCGACCATACCCGCGGCCATCGCTTCCTCGCGCCCGGTGCCTTCGCCGTGGCGGGCTTCGCCGACTACCGAGACCGCCTGCGCCAGGCCTTCGTGGTCCTCGACCCGGCCGAGCGCCGCGCCGAGGTGGAGCGCCAGGCCAGGGCCGTCGCCGCCGCGCAGGGCCTCGTGCTCAAGGACGATCCCGGCCTGCTCGACGAGGTCGCGGGGCTCGTCGAGTGGCCCGTGGCCCATGCCGGCACGATCGACGCGGAGTTCATGGCGCTGCCGCCGGAGGTGCTCGCCACCTCGATGCGCGCGCACCAGCGCTACTTCACGCTGCTCGACCAGGCGGGGTCCACCGCGCCGCGCTTCGTTGTCGTCGCGAACATGGCGACCGACGAAGCGGGGGCCGCGAACATCGTCGCAGGCAACGAGCGCGTGCTGCGCGCGCGGCTCTCCGACGCGAAGTTCTTCTGGGACCAGGACCGCAAGGCGCGGCTCGACTCGCGGGTGCCCGCGCTGCGCGAGCGGACCTTCTACGCGCGCCTCGGCACGCTCGAGGAAAAGGTCGTGCGCCTGCAGGCGCTGGCGGCGGAGCTCGCGGCGAGCATCCCGGGCTGCTCGCGCGAGCAGGCCCAGCGCGCCGCTCTCCTCGCCAAGGCCGACCTGCCGACCGGCATGGTCGGCGAGTTCCCCGAGCTCCAGGGCGTAATGGGCCGCTACTACGCGCTGGCCGACGGCGAGGCGCCCGCCGTCGCCGAGGCGGTGCGCGAGCACTACTCGCCGCTCGGGCCCGGCGACCGCTGCCCCTCGGCGCCGGTCTCCGTCGCCGTGGCGCTCGCGGACAAGCTCGACACGCTGGTCGGATTCTTCGCCATCGGCGAGAAGCCGACCGGCTCGAAGGACCCCTTCGCGCTGCGCCGCGCCGCGCTCGGCGTCATCCGCCTAGTCGTCGAGAACCGGCTGCGGCTCGGCCTGTCGGCCGCCTTCGACGCGGCGCATCGGCTCTACGCGGGCCAGCTCGGCGACGCGGCGGGCGCATCCCCCGCAGCCGAGCTCGGTGCCTTCTTCGCCGACCGGCTCAAGGTCGCGCTCAAGGAGCAGGGCGTCCGCCACGACCTGGTCGACGCGGTCTTCGCGCCCGGCGGCGAGGACGACCTCGTGCGGCTGCTGGCGCGGGTCGAGGCGCTCAGGGCGTTCCTCGGCGGCGAGGACGGCGCGAACCTGCTGGTCGCCTTCCGCCGCGGCGCCAACATCGTCGCGATCGAGGAGAAGAAGGACGGCCGCCGCCACGACGGCGAGGTCGTGCCGGCCGACCTCGTGCTCGACGAGGAGAATGCGCTCGACGCGGCCCTGCGCACCGCCACGCCGGTCGTCGAAGCGGCGCTGGCGCGCGAGGACTTCGCCGCCGCCATGGCGGCGCTGGCGGGACTAAGGGCGCCGGTCGACGCGTTCTTCGCGCAGGTGACCGTCAACGACGCGAACCCGGCGCTGCGCGCCAACCGCCTGCGGCTCCTGTCTCGCATCCGCGCGACGCTGGGCCGGGTGGCGGACTTCACGCGGATCGAAGGCTGACGAGGCGAAGATGGCGAAGTGGGTCTACTCGTTCGGCGAGGGGCGCAGCGAGGGCGGCGCCCAGATGCGCGACCTGCTCGGCGGCAAGGGCGCAAACCTCGCGGAGATGAGCAATCTCGGGCTCCCCGTGCCGCCCGGCTTCACCATTACCACGGAGGTCTGCACGCATTTCTACGCCCACGGGCGGAAGTATCCCGGCGAGCTCGAGGTGCAGGTAAAGGCCGCGCTGGCGCAGGTGGAGCGCGTCGTGGGACGCCGCTTCGGCGACGCGCGCGACCCACTGCTCGTCTCCGTGCGCTCGGGCGCGCGCGCCTCGATGCCCGGCATGATGGACACGGTCCTGAACCTCGGGCTCAACGATTCCACCGTGGCCGCGCTCGCCGCCTCGGCGCGCAACGAGCGCTTCGCGTGGGACAGCTATCGCCGCTTCATCCAGATGTACGGCAACGTCGTGCTGGACATCGACCACCATCATTTCGAGGAACTGCTCGAGCAGGTGAAGGACGAGAAGGGCGTCTCGCTCGACACCGAGCTTGCCGCCGAGGACTGGCGAGAGCTCGTGGGGCGCTACAAGGCGATGGTCGAGTCCGAGCTTGGCCGGCCCTTCCCGCAGGACCCGCGCGAGCAGCTCTGGGGCGCGATCGGCGCGGTCTTCTCGAGCTGGATGAACCAGCGCGCGATCACCTATCGCCGCCTCAACGCCATCCCCGAGGACTGGGGCACGGCGGTGAACGTGCAGGCGATGGTGTTCGGCAACATGGGCGAGGACTGCGCGACCGGCGTGGCCTTCACCCGCGATCCCTCCACCGGCGAGAACGTCTTCTACGGCGAGTACCTCGTCAACGCGCAGGGCGAGGACGTCGTCGCCGGCATCCGCACGCCGCAGCAGCTCACCATCCACGGGCGCGAGCGCCAGAAGTCGCGCATGCCCTCCATGGAGGAGGTGATGCCGGAGGTGTTCCGCCAGCTCGCCGAGGTGCGCGAGCGCCTGGAGCGGCACTACCGCGACATGCAGGACATCGAGTTCACGGTCGAGCGCGGCAGGCTCTTCATGCTGCAGACGCGCGGCGGGAAGCGCACCGCCGCGGCCGCGCTGCGGATCGCGGTCGACATGGTGCGCGAAGGGCTGATCGACACGGCCACCGCCGTGCGCCGCATCGACCCGGCCTCGCTCGACCAGCTGCTCCATCCGACGCTCGACCCCAAGGCGCCGCGCACCCAGTTCACGCGCGGCCTGCCGGCCTCGCCGGGCGCCGCGTCGGGCGCCGTCGTCTTCTCCGCCGACGAGGCGGAGCGCCGCGCCAAGGCCGGCGAGGCGGTGGTGCTGGTGCGCGTCGAGACCAGCCCCGAGGACATCCACGGCATGCACGCCGCCACCGGCATCCTGACGACGCGCGGCGGCATGACCAGCCACGCCGCCGTCGTGGCGCGCGGCATGGGCCGGCCCTGCGTCGCGGGCGCCGGCGAGATCCGCATCGACTACGCGGCCGGCCACATGACCGTGCGCGACCGCCGCGTGAAGGCCGGCGAGCGCATCACGCTCGACGGCGGCACGGGCGAGGTCTTCGTCGGCGAGGTGCCGACGGTCCAGCCGAGCCTGTCCGGCGACTTCGCGACGCTCATGGGCTGGGCCGACGGGTTCCGCGTCCTCAAGGTGCGGACCAACGCGGAGACGCCGCTCGACGCGCGCACCGCGCGCGAGTTCGGCGCCGAGGGCATCGGGCTCTGCCGCACCGAGCACATGTTCTTCGATCCCGAGCGCATCCTCGCGGTGCGCGAGATGATCATGGCCGAGGACGGGGCCGGCCGCGCCCGCGCGCTGGCGCGCATCGAGCCGATGCAGCGCCGCGACTTCGCCGAGCTCTTCGCGATCATGGCCGGGCTGCCGGTCACGATCCGCCTGCTCGACCCGCCGCTGCACGAGTTCCTGCCGCAGCGCGAGGAGGACTACGCGGAGCTGGCGCGCATGACCGGCCGCGACGTCGCCTCGGTCAAGGCGCGTGCCCAGCGCCTGCACGAGTTCAACCCCATGCTCGGCCATCGCGGCGTGCGCCTGGCGATCACCTATCCGGAGATCTACGCGATGCAGGCGCGCGCCATCTTCGGCGCCGCGGTGGACGCGATCGGGTCGGGCGCTGCCGCGCCGCTCGTCGAGGTCATGATCCCGCTGGTGGCGACGCGCCGCGAGCTCGACCTCATGCGCGACCTTGTCGCGAAGGAGCACGCCGCGACGCGCGAGGCCACGGGCATCGACGTCGCCTACCAGCTCGGCACCATGATAGAGCTGCCGCGCGCCGCGCTGCGCGCGGGTGAGATCGCGGAGGCGGCGCAGTTCTTCTCATTCGGCACGAACGACCTGACGCAGACCACTTTCGGCCTGAGCCGCGACGATTCCTCGTCCTTCCTCGACGCCTACGAGGCCGCGAAGATCCTGTCGGTCGACCCGTTCGTCAGCCTCGACCGCGACGGCGTGGGCGAGCTCGTGCGCATCGCCGCCGAGCGCGGCCGCGCCACGCGCGGCGACCTCAAGCTCGGCATCTGCGGCGAGCATGGCGGCGACCCGGCCTCGATCCGCTTCTGCGCCGAGACCGGCCTCGACTATGTCTCGTGCTCGCCCTATCGCGTGCCGATCGCGCGGCTGGCCGCGGCGCAGGCGGCGCTGGCCTCCGGCGCGACGCGCGTGCCCGCGGCGAAGCCTGCCGCGCCCCGCGGCAGCGCGGCCGCGGGCGCGGCGCGCAACCGCAGCGTCCTGCTCGCCTCGGGTCGCCGCCCGGCGGCGGGCCGCGTCTCGGTCGGCAAGGCGAGCGTGCGCCCCGTGGCGGTCAAGGTCCCGGGGCGCGGCGCCGCCAAGCCCGCGCCGGCCAAGCCGGCGTCCCCCAAGGCACCGGCCCCCAAGGCACCGCCGTCCAAGCGCCCCGCGTCGCGGAAGCCGGCGCCCGCCAAGGGCAAGCCGGCGGCCAGGGGCGGCGCGCGCAAGCCCGCGCCGCAGCGCCCACGCGGCGGCGGGAAGCCCCGCCGCGGTCGCTGAGCGTCTTCAGCCTTCCGGCGCCAGCCAGGCCGGCCGGCCAGGCACGAGCCGCGCCTCCCCGCAGGAGAGCGCCGCGCCATCGCGCGCGCAGGCCTCGATCGCCTCGAGCCGCAGCAGGGCGAGGCCGCGGTCGCCGGCGGCGCTGCGCATCTCGCCGGCTTCCTCGCCGCCGATCGTCACCACGCTGCCCGGCGCGGGTGGAGTGCCCTCGATGCGCACCGGCACGAGCCGCTTCTTCGCGAGGCCGCGATAGCGCATCCGTGCCGTGACCTCTTGGCCGACATAGCAGCCCTTCTTCCAGTCGATCGCGCGCAGCTCGTCGTAGCCGTTCTCGAGCAGCAGCCCGTCCGCCATGTCGCGCGCGCCGTCGGGGACGCCCAGCGACAGGCGCAGCGCCTCGTAGGCGGAGGGCGGGCTGGCGGGCCAGCCATGGCGGGAGAGCGCGGCAAGCCCCTCGGGCGGGAGGACGAGGCGCACGCCAAGCGCGGGGAGGCGCGGGTCGACCAGCGCGACGCCGCCCTCGAAGGGTGCGCAGGCGCCGGGATCCGCGCCGAGCCCGGCGGCCGCCGCCGCGTCCTTGCCGAGGAGCAGCGCGACGCCCCAGCCGGGCAGGACCTCGATCGTCGCCTTCGATCGCAGCCTGTAGGCGGACAGGCGCTTGCGCAACGCCTCGGCGCCCGCGGCATCGGTGTCGACCAGCAGGCGCTCGCCATCGGGGATGATCGCGAAGTCGTGCAGGAAGCGCCCCTGCGGCGTGAGCAGGGCCGCGTGGATCGCGGTCCCCTGCATCGCGCGGGCGACGTCGTTCGATACGAGCCCCTGCAGGAACGTGGCGCGGTCGGGGCCGGCGATCGCGAGCACGGCGCGGTCGCCAGGGAGGACGAGGATCGGCGCGGTCATGCGGGTACGGCGGGCGAGGGGCGTGTCATGGGACGAGTCAGCTAGGCGGACCCGCTCGGCTTGGCAAGCACCGGCGCGGACCCTATAACCGCGCCTGCCCATGCGCTTCGTTCTCGCAGACGACTCCTTCGCCTTCGACGGCTACAGCCCCTCGAGCCAGCCGATGGGCGGGCCCGAGAAGTCCCTCGCCGCGGTCGCGGGCGCGCTCGCCCAGCGCGGCCACGAGGTGCTCGTCTTCAACCGCACCTCCTACGGCCTCGAGGCCGAGGGCGCGAAATGGGAGCCGCTGGACAAGGAGAAGCCGGCGGAATGCGACGTGCTGGTGGCCCTGCGGCTGCCATCCCTGCTCGACACGATGGCGACGGCACGGCGCCGGATCCTCTGGTGCACGGGCGACCTGTCGTATCTCTCCGGCGCCGCGAACGAGGAGATCCTGGCGCGCCACCGGCCGCTGGTGCTGTTCTTCTCCGACGCGCACATGAAGCGCTGGGGCAACCCGCTCGGCCTCGAGGCGCGCGTGTTCGCGCCCGGCCTCGCCTCGAACTACCTCGGCGACGAGGCGATGCGCTGCTACGAGCCGGCGCGCGCCGTCACGACCGCGCATCCGCAATCCGGGCTCGGCTGGATCCTGACCCTGTGGATCGATCGCATCCGCCCGGCCGTGCCGACGGCGGAACTGCATGTCTATTCCGCCCATCTCAACCGCGGGATCTTCGGCAGCGACGTGCCGCCGCAGGTGAAGCCGCTGGTCGACCTCGTCCAGGCGGCGCGCGATCGCGGCATCGTCGTCATGCGGCCGCAGGGCGATTCCGGCATGGCGGATGCCTATCGCTCGGCGCGCGCCTTCCTGCACACGGGCGGGCCCAACGACGTGTACGGCTTCACGATCGCGGAGAGCCAGGCCGTGGGACTGCCGGCCGTGATCCGCCCCGCGGCGCCGGTGCTGTTCGAGCGCGTCACGGGCGGGCTGACGGCGCATGTCGCGACCAGCGAGTCGCAGTTCGCGCAGGCCACGATCGAGCTGCTCACCGACCGCGCCGCCTTCGACCGCATGAGCGAGGCATGCCGCGCCGCGCGCAGCGGCCGGACCTGGCAGGTCGCCGCTGCCGAGTTCGAGGGACTCGCGGGGTGAGCGCCCCCGGGCCGCGCGTGCCCGCTTGAACCTCCTCTTCGTCACGGCGACGCGCATCGGCGACGCGGTGCTGTCGACCGCCCTGCTCGCGCACCTGCTCGAGTTCCATCCCGGAGCGCGCGTCACCGTCGCCTGCGGGCCGGCGGCTCGCCAGCTCTTCGCGGCCGTTCCCGGCCTCGAGCGCGTCGTCGCGATGGAGAAGCGCCGCTTCTCCGCGCACTGGTTCGCGCTGTGGGCCGGCGTGGTCGGCACGCGCTGGGACGTCGCTGTCGACCTGCGCGGATCGCTGACCACGAGCTTCCTGCTGCGCGGGCGCGCGATAGTCGACCGCAAGCCCTTCCCGCGGATCCATCGCGTGCGCGAGCTCGCGGCGCTGGCGGGCGTCGACGCGCTGCCGCCGCCCCGGATCTGGCTGTCGCCGGCGCATCGCGCCCGCGCCGCGGCGCTCCTGGCCGGCGACGCGCCCGTGCTCGCTGTCGGCCCGGCCGCGAACTGGGGGGCGAAGACTTGGCCGATCGCGCGCTTCGTGGATCTCGTCGGGCGGCTCGCGGGACCCGGCGCGCCGCTCGCCGGCGCGCGCGTGCTCGTGGCCGCCGCGCCATCGGAGCGCGAGCGGGTCGCGCCGCTGCTCGCCGCCATCCCGCCCGGGCGGCTCGTCGACATGACGGCCGGCGCCGACCTCCTCGACGTCGCGGCCTGCCTCGAGCGCGCGCGGCTCTTCGTTGGCAATGATTCCGGGCTGATGCACATGGCCGCCGCCGCGGGAGCGCCGACGCTCGGCCTGTTCGGCCCGAGCTCGGAGCAGCGCTACGGCCCATGGGGACGCCTGGCGCGGGCCGTGCGCGGCCCCGAGGGTTTCGAGGACCTCGTCGGGCGCGCCGTGCGCGGCGAGCGCGGCCACGGAGTACTGATGGAGAGCCTGCCCGTCGACAAGGTCGAGGCGGCGGCGCTCGAGCTCCTTGCCGCGGGAAGCGCGGGATGAGCGAGAGCCCGCGCCTACTGCAGGCGATGGCGGGCGCGCCGGTCGGCGGCGCCGAGGCGTTCTTCGAGCGGCTCGCCGTTGCCTTCGCGCGGCGCGGCGTCGCCCAGCGCGTCGCCATCCGCCGCGACACGCGGCGCGCGGGCGCGTTGCGCGCCGCCGGCGTCGACGTTGTCGAACTCGGCTTCCGCGGCCCGCTCGACCTCGCGACGCGATGGGCGCTGGCGCGCGAGATCGGCCGCTTCGCGCCCGGCGTCGTGCTGGGCTGGATGAACCGCGCCTGCGCCGCGCTGCCGCCGCGCGCGATGCTGCCTGGCGCGCGCCACGCGACGGTGGGCAGGCTGGGCGGCTACTACGCGCTGAAATACTACCGGCGCTGCGACTGGCTGGTCGCCAACACGCCGGACATCCGCGACTGGCTGGTCGGCCGGGGCTGGCCCGCGGCGCGGGTGGTGCATCTCCCGAACTTCGTCGATGCCGAGGCTGCGCCGGCCGTCGATCGCGCGGCGCTCGGGACGCCGGCCGGCGCGACGCTGGCGCTCGCGCTCGGCAGGCTCCATCCCAACAAGGGCTTCGACGTGCTGCTCGAGGCGCTGGCGCGCGCGCCGGGCGTCCATCTCTGGATCGCCGGCGAAGGGCCGGAGGAGCAGGCACTGCGCGCGCGCGCCGCGACGCTCGGGGTCGAGCGGCGCGTGCGCTTCCTCGGCTGGCGGCGCGACGTGGCGGCGCTGCTCGCGGCCTGCGACATGCTCGCCTGCCCGTCGCGCCACGAGCCCCTCGGCAACGTCGTGATCGAGGCCTGGGCGCATCGTCGCCCGGTGGTCGCTGCCGCGAGCCAGGGGCCGCGCCAGCTGCTGCGCGACGGCGAGACGGGCCTGCTCGTGCCAGTGGACGACGCCGACGCGCTCGCGCGCGCCATGTTGGCGCTCGCCGCCGACCCGGCCCGGGCGGCGGCGCTTGCCGCGGCGGGGCGCGACGCCTATGAAGCGGGCTTCGCGGAGGCGGCCGTGGTGCAGCGCTATCTCGACTTCCTCGCCGACATCTCGGGCCGGTCCTGATGTGCGGCATCTCCGGCATGATGGCGACCGGGCGGGAGGGACCTGCGCAGGGCCCGGTCGAAGCGATGGGCTCGGCGCTCGCCCATCGCGGCCCGGACGGCAGGCGCTCCTATCGCGCCGGCGACGTCGCGATGACGCATAACCGCCTCGCCATCGTCGACCTCGAGACGGGCGACCAGCCGCTGTTCGAGCCCGACGGCGCGGCGCTCGTCGCCAACGGCGAGATCTACAACGATCCCGAGCTGCGGGCGGCGCTGCCGGGCGCGCGCTTCGCGACGCGCTCGGATTGCGAGCCGCCGCTCTTCCTCTACCGGCGCGACGGCGCCGCCTTCGCGGACGCGCTGCGCGGCATGTGGGCGATCGCGCTGCACGACCCGCGCGCGGGCAGGCTGCTGCTGTCGCGCGATCCCTTCGGGATCAAGCCGCTTTACTACGTCGAGCGTCCCGACGGCGTCGCCTTCGCCTCCGAGCCGCAGGCGCTGCTCGCCGCCGGCCTCGCGGCGCGCGAACTCGACCCCGTCGCGCTCGGGGAACTGCTCGAGCTGCAGTTCACGACCCGCCGCGAGACCATCTTCGGCGACATAAGGCGCGTGCTGCCCGGCGAGACGGTGACGATATCCGGCGGGCGCATCGTCGATCGCAGGCGGCGCGCGGCGCTGCCCGCGGGCGGGCCCGCGGAGAGCGGCGAGGCGGCGGCGCTCGCGGCGCTCGACGCCGCGCTTGAAGACTCCGTGCGCGTGCATCGCCGCTCCGACGTCCCCTACGGGATGTTCCTGTCCGGCGGGATCGATTCCTCGGCCGTGCTGGCGCTGATGGCGCGGCAGGACGAGCGGCCCGTGCGCGCCTTCACCGCCTTCTTCCCGGAGGCGCCGGCGCGCGACGAGCGGCCGGAGGCCGGCGTCGTCGCCGCCGCCTGCGGCGCCGTGCTCGAGGAGGTTCCGGTCACCCGCGCGGATTTCCTCGCCGAGCTGCCCGCGATCGCGGCCGCTATGGACGATCCGGCGGCCGACTACGCGGTCGTGCCGACCTGGCTGCTGGCGCGCGCCGCGCACCGCGCAGGCACCAAGGTCGTGCTGTCGGGCGAGGGCGGCGACGAGATCCTGGGCGGCTATGGGCGCTACCGCGCGGTGATGCGTCCCTGGTGGCTGGGCGGCCGGGCGATGCGCCGGCGCGGCACGATGGACGGCCTCGACGTGCTGCGCGAACCGAGCCGTGGCTGGCGCGACGGCATCGAGGCGGCAGAGGTCGCCGCGCGCGGCGAGGGGCGCTCGCGGCTGCAGGCGGCGCAGGCGGTCGACTGCGCGGACTGGCTGCCCAACGACCTTCTGGCCAAGCTCGATCGCTGCCTGATGGCGCATGGCGTCGAGGGGCGCACGCCCTTCCTCGACCCCGTCGTGGCGCAGGCCGCCTTCCGGCTGCCGGACGCGCTCAAGATCCGGTCGGGCCTCGGCAAGTGGATACTGCGCCGCTGGCTCGCCGACGCGCTGCCGAGCGCGAAGCCCTTCGCGCGCAAGCGGGGCTTCACCGTGCCGGTCGGCGAATGGATCCTCGCCGAGGGCCAGCGCCTCGGCGAGCTCGTCGCGCGCCAGCCCGCCATCGCGCGGCTCGCGCGCCCGGGCGCGGTGGAAAGGCTCTTCGCGCGCGGCGGCAAGCGCGAGGGCTTCGCCGCCTGGACGCTGCTCTTCCTCGCGCTCTGGCACCGCAGACATGTCCTCGACCTGCCGCCCGCAGGCGGTATCCTCGACACGCTCGCCGACACGCCCGAGGGGTGAAGCATGACCGACCGCCTGACGATCCGCCGCCCCGACGACTGGCATGTCCACCTGCGCGACGGCGACATGCTCGCGGCCGTCGTGCCGCTCACGGCGCGACGCTTCGCGCGCGCCATCGTCATGCCGAACCTCGTGCCGCCGGTGACAACCGCCGCCGCCGCGCGCGCCTACCGCGACCGGATCCGCGCCGCGCTGCCCGCCGACGCGCGCTTCACGCCGCTGATGACGGCCTACCTGACGGACGCGACCGATCCCGCCGACATCGAGGCGGGGTTCCTCGATGGCAGCTTCAACGCGGCCAAGCTCTACCCCGCCCACGCGACGACCAACTCCGCGCATGGTGTGACCGACCTCTCGAGGCTCGCGCCGGTCTTCTCCGCCATGGCTCGCATCGGCATGCCGCTGCTGCTGCATGGCGAGGTGACGCTGCCGGGCGTCGACATCTTCGACCGCGAGGCGGTGTTCATCGACGACGTGCTCGACGGGCTGGTGGCCGCCAACCCGCGGCTCAGGATCGTGCTCGAGCACATCACGACGCGCCGCGCGGTCGACTACGTGCGCGCGGCGCCGGCGAACGTCGCGGCGACGATCACGCCGCACCACCTCGTCATCAACCGCACCGACATCTTTCGCGGCGGCGTACGGCCGCATCTCTACTGCCTGCCGGTGGCCAAGCGCGAGGAGGACCGGCTAGCGCTGCGCGCCGCGGCCTGCTCGGGCGAGGCGAAGTTCTTCCTCGGCACGGATTCCGCGCCGCATTCCGTCGAGGCGAAGGAATGCGCCTGCGGCGCGGCCGGCGTGTTCAATGCCGGCACCGCGATCGAGACCTACGCGCAGGTCTTCGACGAGGAGGGCGCGCTCGACCGGCTCGAGGCCTTCGCCAGCCTCAACGGCCCGCGCTTCTACGGCATGCCGCCCAACGAGGAGCGGATCACGCTCGAGCGGGCGCGCACCGAGCCACCTGCGCCGCTTCGGGCCGGGCGCACGCGCGTGGTGGGCTTCCCCGACGCGCCACTTGCCTGGCGCGTCGTGGACCAGGCCTGACCGGACAGGGAGGACTTCGCAATGACTGCATGCATCGTCGGCTGGTCGCACGGCAGGTTCGGGAAGCGCGAGGGCGCCGACCTCGAGGCGCTAATCGCCGAGGTCGCCGTCGGCGCGATCGAGGACGCGGGCCTCGGGCCCGCGGACGTCGACGCGATCATGGTCGGGCATTTCGGCGGCGGCTTCGTCAAGCAGGACTTCCCGGCGTCGCTGGTCCTGCAGTCCAGCGCCGCCTTCCGCTTCAAGCCCGCGACGCGCGTGGAGAACGCCTGCGCCACGGGCAGCGCCGCGGTCCACCAGGGCATCACCGAGATCGAGGCCCGGCGCGCGCGCATCGTGCTCGTGGTCGGCGTGGAGAAGATGACGGAGACGCCGGGCGACCAGATCGGCGGCATCCTCATGAAGGCCAGCTACGTGAAGGAGGAGGACCGCGAGGGCATGAGCTTCGCCGGCGTCTTCGGCCAAATCGCGCGGCTCTACTTCCAGCGCCACGGCGACCAGTCGGACGCGATGGCGCGCATCGCCGCGAAGAACCACCGCAACGGCGTCGACAATCCCTGGGCGCAGCTGCGCAAGGACCTCGGCTTCGAGTTCTGCCGGACGATCTCGGATCGCAACCCGCTGGTCGCCGGGCCGCTGCGGCGCACCGATTGCAGCCTCGTCTCCGACGGCGCGGCGGCGCTCGTGCTGGCCGACGTCGAGACCTCGCTCCGCCTGCGCAAGGCGGTCGCCTTCCGCGCGCGCGCCCACGTGAACGACTACCTGCCGATGAGCCGCCGCGACATCGTCGCCTTCGAGGGTTGCGCGCATGCCTGGCGGATGGCGCATCGCGACGCCGGCACGCGCGTCGACGACCTTCGCGCGGTGGAGACGCATGACTGCTTCACCATCGCCGAGCTGCTCCAGTACGAGGCGATGGGGCTCGCGGCCCCGGGGCAGGGCGGACGCGTCGCGCTCGACGGCGTCACGGAGAAGGACGGCAGGCTGCCGGTCAATCCCTCGGGCGGCCTCAAGTCTAAGGGCCATCCGATCGGGGCCACCGGCGTGTCGATGCACGTCATGGCTGCGATGCAGGCGACGGGGAGCGCCGGCGCCATGCAGGTGCGCGACCCTGGCCTCACCGGCGTGTTCAACATGGGAGGGGCGGCGGTGGCGAACTACGTGTCCATCCTCGAGCCGCTGCGCGCCTGATGCGCAAGCGCAAGCTCGTCGAGAGCCTGGAGCTCGAGGAGGACCAGCTGGAGTGGTTGCGCGACATGGCCGCGCAGCACGGCCTGCCCGATGCCTCGAAGGCCCTGCGCGTGGTCATCGACCACGCGATGTACGACGCCGACGAGGACCGCATCTTCATGGAGCGGCGCTGCCGGCGCTGCGGCTGAGCGCCCGGGGCGCCACGCCTGTCGATTTCCGGCGGGCGCGGGGCTATAAGGCCCGCGCGACCCGCTCCCGCCCGGTTTGCGCAACAGGAAAACGGCCGACATGCCAGTCCTCGTCACCGGCGCCGCCGGCTTCATCGGCTACCACGTCACCGAGGCGCTTATCGCGCGCGGCGAGAGCGTCACGGGATTCGATTCGGTCAACGCCTACTACGACCCCGCGCTGAAGCAGGCGCGCCTCGCGCGCCTCGCGCGGCACGGCGAGCGCTTCCGGCTCGTGCGCGCAGACCTCGCGGACGACGGCGCCTTCGCGGCTGCGCTCGGCGCGTCGGGCGCCGACCGCGTGGTCCACCTCGCCGCGCAGGCGGGGGTGCGCCACTCGATCGAGCATCCGGGCGACTACATCCGCGCCAACCTCGTCGGGCACTTCAACGTGGTCGAGGCGTGCCGGCGCCATGGCGGGATCGCGCATCTGGTCTACGCGTCCTCGTCGTCGGTCTACGGGGGCAACGACAGGCTGCCCTTCTCCGTGGACGACAAGGTCGACCAGCCGATCTCGCTCTACGCCGCCACCAAGGCCGCGGACGAGCTCGTCAGCCATTCCTACGCGCATATCCACGGCCTGCCGCAGACGGGCCTGCGCTTCTTCACGGTCTACGGGCCGTGGGGTCGCCCGGACATGTCCGCCTACATCTTCACGCGCGCCATCTTCGAGGGGCGGCCGATCACGGTCTTCAACCGCGGCCAGATGAAGCGCGACTTCACCTATGTCGACGACATCGTCGCCGGGGTCCTCGCGGCGCTCGACCGCCCGCCGCCCGCCGGCGCGGGCACGCGGCACCGGCGCTACAACCTCGGCAACCATCGCTCCGAGGACCTGATGCGCTTCATCGCGCTGATCGAGCGCGCGGTCGGCCGCAAGGCGCGCATCGAGTTCGCGCCGATGCAGCCCGGCGACGTCCGCGAGACCTATGCCGACATCGAGGCTAGCCGGCGCGACCTCGGCTTCGCGCCGCGGACGCCGATCGACGACGGCATCCCGCGCTTCGTCGACTGGTTCCACTCCTACCATGGCGCCGGCGAGGGCGCCTCCCAATGACCGATCGCAGCAAGCGGGGTTGAAGGTGGACGCCGACGCGGCCCTTGCCGAACTCATCGAACGCCTGCCCGGTGCGCGCGTACTCTGCGTCGGCGACGTCATGCTCGATCGCTTCGTCTATGGACGCGTCGAGCGCATCAGCCCCGAGGCACCGATCCCGATCTTCCGCGTCGAGCGCGAGCAGTCGATGCTCGGCGGCGCCGGAAACGTGGTGCGCAACCTCGTGAGCCTCGGCGTGCAGGCGCAGTTCGTCTCGGTCGTCGGCGGGGACCAGGCGGGCAACGACGTGATGCGCCTCGTCGGCGGCTCGGACCGGCTCGAGCCGCATCTCCTCGTCGACCGCCAGCGCCCGACGACGATCAAGACGCGCTTCGTCGCCGACGGCCACCAGATGCTGCGCGCGGACCAGGAATCGAGCGCGCCGCTCTCCGAGACGACGGCGCGCGACCTCGAGCGGCTGATCGTCGGCGCGGTCGGCGAATGCGACGTCGTCGTGCTCTCCGACTACGCGAAGGGCGTGCTGGGCGAGGCCACGACGCGCGCCGCGATCGCGGCGGCGCGCAAGGCGCGCAAGCCCGTGCTGGTCGACCCGAAGGGCACCAACTGGGCGCGCTACAGGGGCGCCAGCGTGCTGACGCCGAACCGGCTCGAACTCGCGCAGGCGACCGGCCTGCGCGCCGAGGACCTGCCCGAGGTGGAGAAGGCGGCGCGCCGCCAGATCCGCGCGCTCGGCCTCGAGGCGATGCTCTGCACGCGCGGCAAGGACGGCATGGCGCTGGTGCGCCCGCGCGGGCGCAGCGTCGCCATGGCCGCGATGGCGCGCGAGGTCTTCGACGTCTCGGGCGCCGGCGACACGGTGATCGCCGCCTTCGCCGCGGCCCTCGCCACCGGCGCGTCCATGGAGCGCGCGGCAATGCTCGCGAACGTCGCGGCCGGCATCGTGGTCGGAAAGGTCGGCACGGCCGTCGTCCATCCCGACGAGGTCCGGCGCGAGCTCGTCCACGAGGCGAACGTCGCGTCGGAGGCGAAGATCATGTCGTTGGCGCAGGCCCAGGAGCAGGTGCAGCGCTGGCGCCGCCTCGGCCTCAAGGTGGGCTTCACCAACGGCGTCTTCGACCTCCTGCATCCCGGCCACGTGACGCTGCTGCGCAAGGCGCGTGCCGCCTGCGACCGCCTCGTGGTGGGCACGAACTCCGATGCCTCGGTGAAGCGCCTCAAGGGCAAGGACCGGCCGCTGCAGGACGAGGCGTCGCGCGCCACGGTGCTCGCCTCTCTCGCCAGCGTCGACGGCGTGGTGATCTTCGGCGAGGACACGCCGCTCGCGGCCATCAACCAGCTGCGCCCGGACCTGCTCGTGAAGGGCGCCGACTACACGATCGACAAGGTCGTGGGCGCCAGGGAGGTCCAGGGCTGGGGCGGCCAGGTCGTCCTGGTCGACCTCGAGCAGGGGCATTCCACCACGCGGCTCGTGGGCAAGGCCTCCGGGAGGACGTGAGGCGGCGCTGGCGCTCGCCGCGCCCGCCGTCCTATCGTGCCGCTACACAAGAGGGGGAGAAACGCCCATGAAGACTTCGATCAAGACGCTCGTCGCCGGCGCCGCGCTCGCCGCGCTGTCCTTCGCGGGGGCCGCTTCCGCGGCGTGGCCCGAGCGTCCGGTGACCATCATCGTCCCGGCGGGCGCCGGCGGTGGCACCGACGGCACGGCGCGACTGCTCGCGAAGCAGCTGCAGGACGAGCTCAAGCAGCCGTTCAACGTCATCAACAACGGCCAGGGCGGCGGCATCGTCGGCCACACGCAGATCGCGACCGCGCGCCCCGACGGCTACACGCTCGGCATCGTCTACAACTACTTCCAGTGGAAGATGATGGGGCAGGCGGACATCAACCACACGCTGTTCACGCCGATCGCCATCTACAACGTCGATCCCGCGGCGCTGTTGGTGAACGTCAACTCGCCCTTCAAGACCGGCAAGGAGGCGCTCGACGCGCTCAAGGCTGATCCCGGAAAGTACAAGATCGGCTGCGGCGGTTCCTGCGGCGGCTCCTGGCACATCCCGAACGCCGAGATCTTCATCAAGTACGGCATCGACCCGGCCAAGCCGGTGATGGTGCCGTCGGCCGGTGGCGCCCTGTCCAACCAGGACCTCGCCTCCGGCGGCCTCGACATGGCGGTGGGCTCGCTGCCCGAGGGCCGGCCGCTGATCGAGGCCGGCCGCCTCCGTCCGCTCTACGTGATCTCACCGACCCGCCAGGGCGCGCCCTTCCAGGACGTGCCGACGGCCAAGGAGGCGCTCGGCATCGACATGGAAGGCGGCGCATTCCGCCTCGTCGCCGGCCCGAAGGGCCTGCCGGCCGACATCGTGCGCACCCTCGAGACGACGCTCGAGAAGATCTGGAAGTCCGAGGAGTTCCAGAACGGGATGCGCCAGCGCAATTTCGGCACCAAGTGGATGAACGGCAGGGACACGCTGGCGTTCATGCAGCAACACGAGAAGTCGCTGTCCGAGACCATGAAGGCGCTCGGCCTCGCCAAGTGAACGGGAGCGGGGGCGGGTCCGCGCGATCCGCCCCCGGCATCCGGCGATGCGCTTCAACGATGCCGTGCTCGGCGCGGCCTTCCTCGCCCTCGCGGCCTTCATCATCTCCTCGGCCAGCGGCTTCCACGTGCCGCCCGGGCAGAAGTTCGGCCCTGGCTTCTTCCCCACGATCGTCGCCAGCGTGATGGCGGCGGCGGCCCTCGGCCTGGTGGCGAAGGGGCTGCTCTCGCGCCACCGCGCGCGCCTCGTCGAGCTGGATGCCTGGCTGTCGCGGCCGCGCCTCGTGCTCCAGGGCGCCGCGGTCTTCGGCTTCCTCGTGGCCTACGCGCTGCTCTCCGAGGTCCTGGGCTTCCTGGTGCTCGCGCCGCTCCTCCTTTGGGGCTTCATCTGGCTGCTCTGGGGGCGGCCGCTCGTGGCGCTGCTGATCGCCGCCGCGTCGAGCTTCGCCATCCACCAGTTCTTCGTGCAGGTGCTGCTCGTGCCGCTGCCCTGGGGCATCGTGCCCTACTTCAAGCTCTTCTGAGGCCCGCCATGCTCGAAGGCCTCGTCGACACCGCCAACCTCGCCAAGGCCTTTGGCCTCGTCTTCGCGCCGAAGACGCTCGCGATCATATGCCTCGCCTCGTTCTATGGCCTGTTCTTTGGCGCCATCCCGGGCCTGACCGCGACCATGGCGACGGCGCTGCTCGTGCCGGTGACGTTCTTCATGGATCCCGTGCCGGCGATCGGCGCGATCATCGCCGCGACCGCGATGGCGATCTTCTCCGGCGACGTCCCGGGCGTGCTGCTGCGCATCCCCGGCACGCCGGCCTCCGCGGCCTACACCGACGAGGCCTATGCGATGACGCGCAAGGGCCAGTCCGAACTGGCGCTGGGCGCGTGTCTCGTCTTTTCGGTGATCGGCGGTCTGTTCGGGTCGCTCGCGCTGGCGCTCGTCGCGCCCGCGCTCGCGGAGTTCGCGCTCAAATTCTCCACCTTCGAGTATTTCTGGCTCGCCTGCCTCGGGCTGACCTGCGCAGTCTTCGTGTCGCGCGGCGACCCGCTCAAGGGCGTGATCTCGCTGTGCTTCGGCCTCGCGGTCGCGCAGGTGGGGATCGACGTGGTGCACGGCACGCCGCGCTTCACCTTCGGCAACATCAACCTCATGGGCGGCATCGACCTGGTGCCGGCACTGGTCGGCTTCTTCGCCGTGCCCGAGCTCATCCGCAACGTCACCGCCAACCATGGTCGCGTCGAGATCGTGACGCAGAAGATCGGCTCGGTCTTCCGCGGCCAATGGGAGCTGTTCAAGCGCTACCCGCTCAATGCTTTTCGCGGCAACGTCATCGGCGTGCTGATCGGCGCGCTGCCCGGCGCGGGCGCCGACATCGCGGCCTGGATCAGCTACGCGGTCTCGAAGCGCTTCTCGAGGGAACGCGAGAAGTTCGGCACTGGGCATCCCGAGGGCCTCGTGGACGCCGGCGCCGCGAACAATTCCGCGCTCGGCGGCGCCTGGGTCCCGGCGCTGGTCTTCGGCATCCCCGGCGATTCGATCACCGCGATCGTGATCGGCGTCCTCTACATGAAGGGCATGCAGCCCGGGCCGACCGTGTTCATCAACAGCCAGGACCTGGTCTACGCGCTCTTCATCGTGTTCTTCCTCGCCAACCTGCTGATGATCCCGTTCGGCTGGGCGATGATCAAGGCGTCGCGCCGCATCCTGTCGGTGCCGCGCGAGGTGCTGATGCCGGTTATCCTCCTGTTCTGCGTCGTTGGGTCCTTCGCGATCGAGAACTCGATCTTCAACGTGTGGGTCATGCTGGCCATGGGCATGATCGGCTACCTGTTCGAGGAGAACGGGATCCCGACGGCGCCGGCCATCCTCGGCCTGGTGCTCGGCAAGATGATCGAGGAGAACTTCCTGCTCTCCATGATCAAGGTGGGCGGAGACGTCACGGGCCTCTTCGCGCGGCCCATCGGCGGCACGCTGGGCGCGCTCACCCTCGCGATCTGGGTCGCGCCGTTGGCTTGGCTCGCATGGCGCAGGATCGCCTCGGGGAGGGCGGCATGATCGTCGACTGCCACGTCAATGTCTGGGAAGACCGCCACTGCACCGAGATGTTCCGCGAGCAGACGAAGTTCGCGCGACCCGGCTCGGTCGGCATCAAGGCCGACGCCGACACTCTGTACGCGGCAATGGAGAAGGTCGACAAGGCGATCATCTTCTCGCTGCGCTACGGCGACAGCGCCGGCATCGACGGCGACGACGAGGTGACGGCCGCGGCGGCCGCGAAGTATCCCGTCAAGTTCGTCGGCTTCGCCTGCCTCGATCCGCGGATGCCGAACTACATGGACCTGCTGGTCCACGCCATCGAGGACCTCAAGCTCAAGGGCGTCAAGTTCGGGCCCATCTACAACGGCGTGTCGCTGAACGACCCGCGGATGGAGCCGATCTACCGCTACCTCGTGAAGCACGACGTGCCGCTGACTATGCACATGGGCACGACCTTCGCGGCGAACTCGGTCGCGGAGTACGGGCGCGCCATCCATGTCGACGACGTCGCGCGCCGCCATCCCGACCTCAAGATGGTGATGGCCCACATGGGGCACCCCTGGTACGAGGAGTGCATCATCGTCGCGCGCAAGCAGCCCAACGTCTATTGCGAGGTCTCGGCGCTGTTCTACCGGCCGTGGCAGTTCTGGAACATCCTCAAGACGGCCGAGGAATACACGATCGCGCATCGCGACAAGATCTTCTGGGGCACGGACTTCCCCTTCGCGGAGGTCGAGGAATCCATCGCCGGGCTGCGCAACGTCAACGCGGTGATCGGGACCTCTGGCCTGCCGCCGGTCTCCGGCGAGACGATCGAGCGCATCCTCCATTCCAATCCCTTCGCGCATTGGTGGCACGACCCGGCCGCCAAGGGGCTCTGAGGCGTCCATGTCCGGCGAGCTCTGCGACCTTCCCGCCGTCGAGCTGCGCCGCCTGATGGGCGCGCGGCAGGCCTCCCCGGTGGAGGTGCTGGAGAGCTGCATCTCGCGCATCGCGCGCGTCAACCCGCGCCTCAACGCGGTCACGGCGACCTGCTACGAGCGCGCGCGCGAGGAAGCGAGGGCCTCGGAGGCGCGCATCCGCCGCGGCGACGCGCTGGGCGTGCTGGAGGGACTGCCGCTGGGCGTGAAGGACCTCAACGAGACGGAGGGCCTGCGCACGACCTGGGGGTCGCCGATCTGGAAGGACCACGTGCCAGCGAGGGACGAGCGCATGGTCGCCGCGTGCCGCGCCGCGGGCGCGATCGTCGTCGGCAAGACCAACGTCCCCGAGTTCGGCGCCGGCGCCAACACGAACAACCCCGTCTACGGCCCGACGCGCAATCCCTTCGACACCGCGCGCATCTGCGGCGGCTCCTCCGGCGGCTCCGCCGTCGCGCTCGCCGCGTCGATGCTGCCGATCTGCACGGGATCGGACACCGGCGGCTCGCTGCGCACGCCGGCGGCGTTCTGCGGCGTCGTCGGCTTCCGCGTCTCGCCGGGCACCGTGCCGACGGAGCGGCGCGCGCTCGGCTGGACGAACATCTCGGTGCAGGGCCCGATGGGCCGCGACGTCTGCGACGCCGCGCTGCTCCTCTCGGCGCAGGTGCGTTCAGATGGCGCCGACCCGCACGCGCATGGCGTCGACCCCGACCTGCTCCGCCCGCCGGTGCCGGCCGACCTGTCGCGCCTGCGCCTGGCGGCCTCCGCCGACCTGGGGTTCGCCATCGTCGACCCGCGCATCCGCGCCGCCTTCCACGACCGCGTGGGCCGGATCGCCGGCTGGTTCAGGGAATGCGCGTGGCGGGACCCGGACATGGAGGGCGCCGACGACGCCTTCGAGGTCATCCGCGCGCAGAACTTCCTCGCCGGGCATCTCGAGAACTACCGCGCGCGCCGCCACCTGCTCGGGCCCAACATCGTCGCCAACGTGGAGCAGGGCCTCGCGCAGTCGGCCGCCGACGTCGCCCGCGCGCATGCGAGGCAGACCAGGATATTCCGCTCGTTCCAGGACTTCTTCCGCGACCACGACGTGCTGGTCTGCCCGGCCGTCACGGTGCCTCCCTTCGAGATCGAGCGCCTCTACCCGGAGGAAGTCGACGGCAAGCCGATGCGCACCTATTTCCACTGGCTCTCGCTGGCCTATGGCGTGACGCTCACCGGCCACCCGGCGATCTCCATCCCCTGCGGACTGGAGCCGACGGGGACGCCGATGCACCTGCAGGTCGTCGGCCCCCATGGTGGCGACGCGAAGGTCCTGTCCGTCGCCCTCGCGCTCGAGAAGGCGATGGCCTCGGACCCGATCCTCGCGCGGCCGCTGCCGGACCTCGCGGCCCTCTCCGCGTGACGCATCGCTCCCCTGCCGGGATGGACGGGCAGGGGATGGCCGGCCGCGCTTTCATGGCGCCGTGAAGCCCATCCGGAGCCTAGAGGACCCCGCGCCTCCGGCACCGGCGCAGCCGGTGGCCCTGGCGGCGCGCGGCCAGGATGCTCGGCCCGCGCCGGGGCTGGCGCGCCGCGGCCGTCGCCTCGGCTTGCGACTGGTCCTGCTCCTCCTCGTGGCGGTTGGCCTCGCCGCCGCCGGCGACGCGGGATGGAGCTAGAGCGAATTCCATCCTGGTTGAATCGCGAGGGATTCCCAATCGGTGCGAAGCGTGATTCAAGCTGGCCACTGGTACGAGGAGGCCAGCAGGGATGGCACGAGCTCTTTCCGGAGATCTCAGGT
>Ga0194130_10001704_pt1 | contig 34295 bp, 26 predicted proteins | sample TA2KigsurfametaG_FD_160084 | JGI IMG/M metagenome (GOLD analysis project Ga0194130, IMG submission 160084) | Freshwater microbial communities from Lake Tanganyika, Tanzania - TA2015050 Kigoma 12 surface | ecosystem: Environmental > Aquatic > Freshwater > Lake | place: Tanzania: Lake Tanganyika...
TAGGCCAATAAATATAACAAGGCACCGGCAATTCCACCAGCTAGATAGGTAAAAATAAACTGGCGTTTATTTAGAAAATCTAAAAAAATGATTCCCATCCAGTATAGCCAAAGAAGGTTGAAAAGAATATGGAAGAACTCGCGCTGAACGAACATATAACTTATGATGGTCCAGGGTTTGTAAGCAAGGGTTTCCAAATTTGCCGGCATGGCTAACTGCCGGTTGAGCCAGTCGGCGACAGTTGTGCCGGAACCGAATAAAAAACCGATAACTGCGAACAGGCCTAAACCAACAAATACCAGAATATTTAGGCCAATGAATAAAAAAAGTGGATTTCCTGAGCGGAATGCCTTGAAAAATAATTCATTCAATAAATTCTTATTCATAAAAATTAGTGTGGCGTTTAAGATGCCACATTTTTACTAAAATAAAACCAAAAAGGGCTCCTCCCAAATGTGCAAAGTGTGCAACTGAATCGCCCGAGAGTTGTTCAACCCCCAGAAATAGTTCCAATAAGACATAAATTGGAATAATATATTTTGCTTTTACAGGCACAGGAATGAACATAATGAATAGTTCTGCGTTTGGGAAAAGCATTCCAAATGCGATTAATAATCCAAAAATTGCACCTGAAGCTCCAACCATTGGTGTAAGGTAAATACCTAAAAGTGTAGAAGCCTCATCTTTTGAAATCAGGTCGGGATTAAAAGAAATCGTTCTATTCAATGAATCTACCATAAAGGTACCATTGTTTACTGCGCTGCCCGAAATGCTGTAAACTTCAAAACTTTGAACAAGTAACTGTAGTGCCAGTGCACCCAAACCGGTAATCAGGTAAAAATTGAGAAATCGTTTTGAACCCATAATATATTCAAGAGAAGACCCAAAAGTATACAGGGCGAACATATTGAACAGTATGTGGAATAAGGAGGAATAATCATGCATAAACATGTAAGTAATCACCTGCCAAATTCTGAAATTAGGACTATCAAAATAATGGACTCCTAATACCTGAGTCATCATCGGGCCACCGAACATCAAGGTAGCAACATAAAAAATGATGTTGATTATTAAAAGGTTCTTGACAACCGGAGGGATATGTGCAAACGGGGACATTCTATCATTCATAGCCTAATATGCTGGAATTATTTTTCAAATCTTAATAAAAGTTCTTCAAGAGTAAAAGTACTGATTACCGGTTTCCCGCTGAGTGAGGTATTAGGCATTTCACAGGCGAATAATTCGTCTATAAGAAGATTCATCTCATCAACAGAAAGACTCAGTCCGGCCTTGATTGAGGTATTCCTCGCGAGCGCACGGGCCAGACTATCCCTTTTGTTTATTTTTAACGTGCTTTGGTTATTTTTGAAGCCTTCAATCAATCGTTCTAGGATTTCAAGCTCACTGATGCTTGTTCCGATGTCAGCAGGAATTCCATCAATAATGAATGTGTTTTTCCCGAATGTTCGAATTTGGAAACCCAGTGCATGAATATCAGGTAACAGTTCTTTTACCAGCTCAAAATCATTAGTTTTTAGCCTAACGGTTTGGGGGAAAAGACTTTGTTGACAGGCGCCCTGTCGGTTTTCTAAGTGAAGTAAAAATCGCTCGTATAAAATTCTCTCGTGGGCAGCCTGCTGATCAATAAGCATAAAACCAGACTTGATTTGAGAAATGATAAATCGGTTGTGTAGCTGAAAAATCTGTTTTCCAATTACTTGTAGCACTTGTTTGTCAATTTCAACTTCCCGATTCACACTGAGCTCCATTCCGCTCTGTCTGGATTTCTCAGGTTCAACTATTTCGTACAAAGAGCCCCAATTCTTACTGACACTTTTTCTTTCTTCCCCGGCATTTCGAAGAAATGGTATTTCCCGTTCAGCTCTTCCCTGACTAAAAGGGTTGAAATCTGGATTAAATGAAATGGAAGGAACAATAATATCTTCATGAGGCTTTGATGTGATCATTTGGCTGAAACCTGTTTCTTGATTAAAATCAAGAGTCGGACTGATATTGTATTTGCCCAGAGAACGTTTTACGGCAGAACGGATAATAGCATATATGGCCTTCTCATCTTGGTATTTAATCTCGGTTTTGGTCGGATGAACATTGATGTCAATTTTTGAAGGGTCGATATCAATAAACAAAACGTAAAGCGGGAAGCTATCTGTACTTAAAACCTCTTCATAGGCATTCATTACTGCATGATGGAGGTAAGGATCTTTAATAAAGCGATTATTAACAAAAAAGAATTGTTCTCCTCTGGTTTTTTTTGCGTATTCAGGTTTACCAATGTATCCTTTCAGCACAATGATGGAAGTATCTTCTTCAACAGGCACTAATTTTTGATTGTAGGCATTCCCGAAAAGATGGATAATTCGTTGCTTTAAGCTCCCTTTTGGTAAATGAAAAATCTCATTACCATCATGATGAAGAGTAAAGAATACTTCCGGATTTGCCAGTGCAACTCGTTGAAATTCATCATTGATATGGCGCATTTCCACGGGATTACCTTTTAAAAAGTTGCGCCTGGCAGGGGTATTATAAAATAAATTTTTAACACTGATACTGGTTCCGGAAGGGCATGAATCAGGCTCCTGACTGATAACCTCTGAGCCTTCTATGCGAATGCAAGTGCCGAGTTCATCTTCATGACGTTGAGTTTTTAATTCAACCTGAGCAATCGCAGCAATGGAGGCCATCGCCTCCCCTCGGAAGCCCATAGTTCGAATTGCAAAAAGATCTTCGGCCTTCCTGATTTTGGAAGTGGCGTGCCGCTCAAAACACATTCGAGCATCGGTAATGCTCATCCCACATCCATTGTCTATTACTTGTATAAGTGATTTTCCGGCATCTCTAACCAAAATCTGAATCTTATCTGCACCTGAATCAATTGAGTTTTCAATCAGTTCTTTCAATGCAGAAGCCGGTCTCTGAACTACTTCTCCCGCTGCAATTTGGTTGGCAACAGAATCAGGTAAAAGCTGTATTATATCAGACAAAGTTGTATAGTTTATGGTAATAATGAGAATTATATGGCAAATTCTCAACTAAATTAATCGAAAACACCCTCCTTAAAATATGAGAAAGCTTTCAGGCTTCGAATATTTCAAATTTTCCTATCTCCAAAGATAAGTTGTTTTGGGCTTAGAGAAAGCATTTTAAACACAAAGGGAGATTATCATGATCTTATATCCTGAATTTATCAATCCAATAATATTATTCAAGTTAATATCAGCGGTCTGCTTATTAGCAAAAAGACCAAATTATAATTTTTGCCTTGTTTGAAATCGGTTTTACCCACTGCATACGGCTAAAGTTGGTTTTAGAATCACCGGTTTTCTTGTTTTCGTAAACGGAGTACAGGGCATCACTTCATTGAATTCATTGTTTTTATTTTTCAATTCCTGTTCTGATTTTAAATAAATGACAAAAATTTCTGGATTTTGTCCATTTAAAGATTTTGACTTAAACCGAGTTCGACATGAGGGGCTAAAAATATCCTTTTAATGGATTTCATGACGCTCCGAACTAGTGTGACTTGATTTTTGAAAGTAATATCCGGGTGCTTTCGTTTCGAGCAGTCCTTTACTACGGAATATTTCCGGAAAGAAATTATACCTTATTTTAGATCATCCATAGCCGGAAGATACCTGCTAAACCAAGCAGGTTCTCGATATTTTGAGAATGAAGTTTCGAGAGGAGATTCGGGTTCAGATTGGAAATAGCGTAGGTTCTCGCTTCGCAATAATGACCACTCATCAGGTCTGGAAAATAGATTGGGGCTCAGATAGAAAACCAAAGAGGTTCTAGCCTGAGCGAGATTCGATTGTTATCGGATGACAAGGCATAAGGTGGGGTAAGGAGATTCCCTTTGGTCTTACAAAGAATCATTTAGCACTTATTGTTATTGTTAAAATGAGGGGGTCGCGGCCGCCTATCTATTGGCCAGTCATGGCATCTTGGCTGACGGTCCATTCCGATGGGAAACAGCACCGGGTTAAGCAAACCCGGGTTGCAGCCCTATCTTTTTTGCCATCCTGATTCTCATGACAAGGATTCAATTTTCAGCAAAAAAATAGTACAGAACACGGGGCCGGAATAAGCGAGGAGCAACAAACCCTGCTTTCCAAATACTGAGCAAAATAAGCAGGCTAGGGCAAGATCTATTATCGATCTCAGGTTAACTTAAAATATGCAAAATATCAATGGCTCATCCTATTGATAAAATTTTGCTTGGAGACCTTTCGAGGTTTTTTAATTCAGTTTTCCAAGGTTATTGATTTAGCATCCTTTATCTTTACCGATTGAAAGAATCTCTCAACTAAATTCTGTATGATTAGAAACTTCTTTTTTCTGGCCATTTGTATTCTATTTATTTCCTGTAACTCTCAGGAACAAGCCGATTTGATTGTTCATAATGCGGTGGTCTACACGGTGGATGAGCAATTTTCAGTTGCTGAGGCATTCTCCATCCGGGATGGGAAAATTCTGGAGACCGGAAGTTTGAAAGCTATTTTGAAGAAGTGTAAAGGGGAATTACTCGATGCCGGTGGCCGGCCCGTATTTCCAGGTTTTATTGACGGGCACTCGCATTTTTATGGCTACGGGCAAGGTCTGCAGCAGGTGGATCTTGTGGGTACCAAAAGTTGGGATGAAATTCTTGAGAGGGTATCAAAATTTGCAAAAGAGAATCCCGATGGTTGGATCATTGGCAGGGGTTGGGATCAGAACGATTGGGCAAAGCGCGAATTTCCTGATAATTCAATGTTGAATAAGTTGTTTTCTGATCGCCCGCTTATACTTACCCGGATTGATGGCCATGCGGCAATCGCAAACAAAGCTGCGCTTGATCTCGCCGGACTTAAACCCGGGCAAAAAGTTAGTGGTGGTGAGGTAGAAACGATTAATGGAAAGCTTTCAGGTATTTTAATCGATAATGCACAGGGAGCGGTTTATTCTAGAATTCCGGATCAAACTCCAGCTCAGATCGCTGAATCACTGATGGATGCTCAAAAGAATTGTTTCGCCGTCGGATTAACTTCGGTCACCGATTGCGGTATCAGCCATAAGCTCATACCAGTCATAACTGAACTTCATAAAAAAGATCAATTAAAAATGCGTATTTACGCTATGCTGAGTGATAATGAAGAGAATTTTGATTTTCTTTTTAAACGGGGTGCGCTAAAAACTGAACGATTGAATGTTCGGTCTTTCAAGGTTTACATGGATGGGGCTCTGGGTTCTAGAGGAGCATGCCTGTTGAAGCCTTATAGCGACAAGCCGGGCTACTCAGGATTTCTGCTCAGGGAAAAATCGTATTTTGCTGAGGTAGCTCAAAAAATTGCCAAGGCAGGTTTCCAGATGAATACCCATGCTATTGGTGATTCGGCAAATCGTGAGATTCTGAACGTTTATGCTAGTGTCTTAAAAGGTAAAAATGATTTACGGTGGAGGATTGAACATGCCCAGGTCGTAGACCAGGGCGATTTTAAATTATTTGCTGAAAACAACATCATTCCCTCGGTTCAAAGTACACATGCTACCTCAGACATGTATTGGGCAGGCGATCGTCTGGGTTCTGAAAGGATTAAGGGGGCTTATGCATTTAAGCAGTTATTGAATCAGAATGGTTGGCTTATTTTAGGTACTGACTTTCCTGTTGAAAATATAAATCCAATCTATACTTTTTATGCCGCTGTAGTCAGAAAAGATATGAAGGGCTATCCGGTAAACGGTTACCAGATGGAGAATGCGATAAGCAGGGAAGAGGCTTTACGGGGGATGACAATATGGGCGGCTAGGGGCCAATTTGAAGATAAGGAAAAAGGTAGTCTTGAAGCAGGCAAGTTCGCAGATTTTGTTATCCTCGATCAAGATATTATGGCCGTTGATGCTAAAGATTTATATAAGGTTCAAGTCTTAAAGACCTATTTAAATGGTCATAATGTTTATGCTAAATAGATTCTTGAGGGTCATCACCCTGCAAATTACGATTTGTTTTTTCAGCGCTTTTATCCGGCTGGCTCAAGCTCAAATGCTCGAAAAAAGCAGTAATACCCCTCTTTTAATGCAATGGAAAGAAGTTGAAAGTTCAACGGTATTATTAAATAATGATAATGAGCTTGTTCCATTGAAGGATTTGAAGACCTTATCCATTGCCAGTGTCAATATTGGTTCGGCTTATGCTTCTCAATTTGATAGTATTTTAAATAAGTATACCAAGGTTCAATGCTTTACTGCAGCATCTTACAATGATGATATGCTTAGTTTCAATGATCTGAACGATGATCTGAAGTTTTTTAATACCATTGTCGTTCAGCTTACCGATCAAGCTTTAAATGACCCTCGGACTATTCCTTTCTTAATTGATATTCAGTTAAATAAGAATTTAATTGTTAGTTTAACAGGTGATTTGGCAAGTCTTAGATTGTTGGATCCCCTAAATTCCTCCATTATCTTCTCTGCGAAGAAAACGGCAATATCAGCAAATTTTACTGCACAATTAATTTTCGGAGGAGTTGCTGCTAATGCCCGTCTAACGGAGGGAGTTTCTTCCAAATATTTTTTAGGTTCCGGTTTTTCAACCCATACTATACGCTTAAAATATACATTTCCGGAAGCCATAGGAATCAAAAGTGCCTCGCTAAACCGGATTGACGAAATCGTTGAGGAAGCTATTCGTCAGAGAGCTACCCCTAGTGCTGTAGTTTTGGTTGTGCACGATGGGAATGTAATTTTTAATAAGGCCTATGGTACGCGAACTTATATTGATCGTACTCCAACCCGAATTTCTGATATTTATGATTTAGCTTCCGTAACCAAAATTTCAGCTACTACCATGGCAGTCATGCGCTTATATGAAGAGCGGAAAATCAAGCTTGACACCAATCTGGGTGCTTATATTCCAAGAGCCCGCAACACCAATAAGAAGGATATTCCGGTGCGGGAGGTGATGTTACATCAAGCGGGATTCATTCCATATATTCCTTTCTACAGAAATTTATCAGCAACCGATTACAGCCCTGATTCTTCCTCGATTTTTCCGGTCAAGGTAGCGGATAATTTTTACCTCCGTAAAGATTATTTCAAGCAAATTATGTGGCCTCTTATGTTGAATTCAACACTTTCGAACCAGGGTAAGTATGTTTACAGTGATCTGAGCATGTATTTCATGAAAGATATTGTTGAACGTCAATCCGGATTGCCCATTGAAAGTTATGTCATGGATCAATTCTATAAGCCGCTCGGCATGATTAGGGCAGGTTTCAATCCGCGTATTCGATTTCCAAAAGAAGAAATTATACCAACAGAGGATGATAAGGAATTCAGAAAGACTTTGCTGGAAGGTTATGTTCATGACCAAGGTGCTGCTATGGTTGGGGGAGTTTCGGGGCATGCCGGACTTTTTTCAAGTGCGAATGATTTGGCAATCCTGTATCAGATGATATTGAACGGGGGGACATATGGTGGAGCGAGATATTTCAAATCTGAAACCGTGAATTTGTTCACCGCAAAACAATCGGCTGTTAGTCGCCGCGGCTTAGGTTTCGATCGTTATGATGAAGAAAGTACCAGAGGCTATCCGTCTAAGTTGGCCTCACCCTCAACATTTGGCCATACCGGTTATACGGGAACTTGTGTTTGGGTAGATCCTAAGTATAAACTGGTTTATATTTTTTTATCCAATAGGGTTAACCCCGGAGTGACCTCCAAACTCATTGATTTAAATATTAGAGGGCGTATTCAGGATGTGATTTATGAAGCAATACAAAAGTAATGAGAAAGTTCATTTAGATGGCTTTTGATTTGTTACATTGAACTAACAATTATCTCCATTTAAAGAATTTACTTTGTAAGTGGCAACAAAAACTATAAATTTCTCAGAAAAATATTATTATCCCAAAAAGAAAAATTAGTTTCAAGAAACCCTCGATAGGTAGTCATGGTGAATATTGTCCTCAATCATCATCTTGAAGTGGAGCATGACCGACGCCGTAATTTTATGTAGTAAATTTAATATAAATGAAACAATCAAGTTGTTGCCTATAACCCTTAAGGGGATGTTAACTAAATCTTGAACCTTCAATTGGCCTTGCCGCCTGAATGGTATTAACCTCATAAAAAATAAAAAAATAGATGAAAATTGGAATTGTTTGTTATCCTACTTTCGGAGGCAGCGGGGTGGTAGCCACCGAATTGGGAAAAGGACTAGCTGATAATGGGCACCAGGTTCATTTTATCACCTACAGGCAACCTGCTCGCCTGGATTTTTTCTCTGAAAACCTGTTCTATCATGAAGTTTCTGTTTCAAACTATCCATTGTTTGATTATCCGCCCTATGAATTAGCCTTGGCCAGTAAACTTGTTGATGTGGTAAGATTTGAGAGACTTGACATATTGCATGTGCACTATGCCATTCCTAATGCCTCGGCAGCCTTTATGGCGAAGCAGATTCTGGCAAGTTTTGGTATTCATATACCTGTGGTCACAACCTTGCATGGGACGGATATTACCTTGGTAGGTAAAGATCCAACGTATAAGCCGGTTGTAACCTTCTCCATTAACCAGTCGGATGGTGTCACTGCCGTTTCAGAAGATTTAAAAGAGGATACTTACAAACATTTTGATGTAGTTAAGGAGATTAAGGTTATTCCAAATTTTATTGATTTGCAGCGTTTTAGTTTAAAGACTAAAGATCATTTCAAGTTAGCAATAGCCCCGAATAACGAACGTATTGTAGTACATACATCCAACTTTCGTAAATTAAAAAGGACTCAGGATGTTGTACACATTTTTGAAAAAATTCAAAAGGAAATTCCTTCAAAATTATTAATGGTTGGTGATGGACCTGAAAGAGTTTATTGTGAGCAATTGTGCCGGGATCTGGAGATTTGTGAAAATGTGAGATTCCTTGGCAAGCAGGATGCAGTTGAGGAAATATTATCGATCTCTGATCTCTTCATTATGCCTTCTGAATCAGAGAGTTTTGGCTTGGCAGCTTTGGAGGCCATGGCCTGTAAAGTGCCTGTGATAACTTCAAATGCTGGGGGTTTACCTGAACTCAATATTGATGGAGTAACTGGATTCATGGATAATGTAGGCGACATAGAGGCAATGGCCAAGCACTCTATCTTTATTTTAAATGATGATAATCGATTGGCTAGCTTCAAGGAAGGAGCATTGAAGCGTGCCAAGCAATTTGATTTGAGTCTCATACTTCCGATTTATGAGCAGTATTATTTGGATGTATTGAATCAGGCTGTTTCTAAATAATTCAGAATCGCATCAGCAAGAAGGCCGGTCATTTCGATGAGCATCTTGATTGGGGAATGGATAACCGTTTTATAGGCGAAGAGAAATCTCATTTTCAAGCTTAAACTCGCAAAAGAGATTGCCCCTAAACTTGGTCAGATTGGTAAGAAGATGGTTCCGCCTGGTTCAAAATAGCGGAATTTATCTCTGAAAACGATTTTTTCCTGTATTTATTAGGGTGCAGCAGATACTAAAATTAAACTTAGCGTCTAGATCGTAAGGATAATGCCTTTTCGAGAATGGAGTGTGGAAGCATCAGATTTATTGACTCGCAGATTCTTATCACGAGCCTTGCCTGTGCTCTATAATCCAATCTGCCTTAAGATAAAAAGGCTTTCCTGATAATTCAGGAAAGCCTTTTTAAATAAAAAAACTTAATTACTGCTTTGGAGCAGCAGCAACCGGTGCTGTACCAGGAATAATATTTACAATATCCAATTCAAATACAAGTGGTGAATATGGGGGAATACCTTGATTACCTTGTTCACCATAGGCCAATTTTGATGGAAGAATGATTGTTGCTTTAGCGCCCTTGTTCAGAAGCATCAAACCTTCTTCAAAGCCTGGAATTGAACCGCCTAATCCAACCGGAAGTTTTAATGGCTCGTATGGCCGCTGTGGGTTGAAAGTTCCGTTTTTCTTGGCTACATCAGGAAGACTACTGTCAAATACTTTACCACTCAAAAACATGCCTGTATAATTGACTACTACCGTATCACCCGGATTAGCTTTTGCACCCGCACCCTCCTTTGAAATGACATAATTCAAACCTGAGGCTGTCACTTTTGGTTTCATATTTTTTGCAGAGACATATGCCTTAACCTTGGCAACTTCCCCTGTTTTTGCCTGCTCCATTTCGGCCTTAAGAAACTCATCTATCTTTCCGCGGAAAAGACTATCGTTCATTGTGCCTTTTGGGATTACCTTGTCAATTTTAATGGTGTAAACCAGATACTTTTTGGTGGTATCCGAAGGTTGGGGGCGACCCATCTTCTGTACCATGGAGTCAATGTTTATTTTAAAAGTTGCACTGTCGCCTTCACTTAAAAGACCCAAAGCTGCAAAAAGATCACCTTTGAATACAGATTTTTCTTTGATTAGAAGCGATGGACGATCATAGTCATAAGAACTATAAAGAACCGAATCACCTTCGGTTTTTTCTATTGCCTTGAAAGCTACGAAATCACCTTCCTTAATTGTTTGGCCAGATTTATCGGTGTGGATCTTATATAACATATCCCCTTCACCTTTGTTAAATTTGTTACAAGCCGTTAATCCCGTAACTGCCAGCCCTAATACGATTGTTAATTTTTTCATTTGTTTTATTTGTTGTGAAATATACATTGTTTTTTGATTGAATCCATCAAGAGCTGTAATATTTTCTATTTTTTTTAAGACACCTGACAGACTTTTTATGTTTATTGTTTTTATAGTTTAATAGTCAATTCAATTTTAGATTATTCGATGAGTTGTGTTTTGTATTCAGGCAATATCAGATCAAATTTTTCTCGGACCGATTCAATACTCTGATCTGAAAATCCTCCGGCAGCATTTTTATGACCACCACCGTTGAAATATTTCTTACAAATTTCATTTGCAGGAAAATTGCCGGTTGAACGCACAGATAGTTTTACAACATCTGTTCTTTCGATAATTAAGATTGCAAGACGGATCCCGGTAATTGAAAGAGCGTAATTAACGATACCCTCGGTATCACCTGTTGAAATTTCATATTCTTCAAGCTCTTGTTTGGTGATGACAATGATTGCAGATTTATAATCGTTTAAAACTTCCAGTTTATTGAGAAGGCAATGCCCAAGAAATCGTAGCCTGTTTTCTGAAAAGTCATCATAAACCAACTGATGGATCAAAGTGTTATCAGCACCAAGATCAATCAGATCAGCCACAATCCGGTGTACATTCGAAGTGGTAGATCTAAAGCGAAAAGAACCGGTATCCGTCATTATTCCGGTGTAAAGACAACTTGCAATTTCTTCGTTTATGAACTGCCTTTCACCCATTTCGTTGACAATAAACTCGTAAATCAGCTGGGCAGTAGCACAAGCACTGGTAGTCCAAAGGCGATAATCCTCAAATCCTTCAGGTTCTAAATGATGATCGATCAACACTTTCTTAGCCTTAGATTCACGAACATAATTGCCCATTTCATCAATTCTAACCAATGAATTGAAGTCAAGGCAAAAAATTAAATCTGCCGTGGCCACCAAATGCTGAGATTCATCAGTTTTTTCTGTATAAACCATGACCTTGTCATTATTTGGTAACCATTGTAAAAAGCTTGGATAGTCTGTTGGAGTAATTACATTTACCCGGTGCCCTTTCAAGATTAGATAATTGTATAAGCCTAAAGAAGATCCCATGGCATCACCGTCCGGTTTCGGATGGGTAGTGATCACAATCTGCTTTGGTTCAGCTAAAAACTCTTTTAGAGAGGTTAATTCCAACATGTACAGTTAAAAGAAAGGCAAAGTTATTAAAATAACCTGAGTTCGATATAAACAATCTAATTAATGTGAGATTGATAAAAGATATTGCCGGGTCTTGATTATTTTTCTCAGATAATGGAAAGCAGGGTCTGTTGCTCCCGACCCCGTGTTCTGCCCTATTTTTTGCAGGAAATGGAATCCTTATCCTAAGATTCAGTAAGGCAAAAAAAGATAGGGCTGCCACCCGGTTTTGCTTAGCAGGATCTGTGCTTCTATTACCGGACTGCCCGTACCGATGAAACACAACAGCGGGTAAACTAAACCTTGCCGAAGGAGGTATCTTCCGGCGATGGAGCATTTGAGATAAGGTACCATTTTTTACCGGAAATACTCCGTAGGAAAGGACTGCACGAAGCGATAGCACGCAGGGATTGCTTTCCAAAATCAAATCAATGGTCTCCGGAGCAATAGGAGATCCATCAAAAGGATAATTTCTAATATCGAACTGAGGTTAAAATAAGTGATTCACTTTGCTCAATTTTTAAAATCCTTTATCCTTTGATTAATTAGCTGTACTTTTGAAGCAATTTTGATAACTTAAAATGGCAACGAACAGAACTTTTACAATGATTAAACCCGATGCTGTAGCCAATGATCACACCGGAGCAATTTTAGATGATATTATTAAGGGAGGATTTAAAGTAATCGCTTTAAAATATACCCGATTAAGCAAAGCTACTGCAGGACAATTTTATGCGATACATAGTGAACGACCTTTTTACAATGATTTGGTTGATTTCATGTCATCCGGACCAATTGTGGCTGCCATATTGGAAAAGGATAATGCTGTTGAAGATTTTCGCAGGCTGATTGGTGCGACCGATCCGAGCAAAGCCGAAGCAGGAACCATCCGCAATAAATATGCAAAATCTATTGATGCAAATGCAATTCATGGATCAGATTCAGATCAAAATGCAGAAATAGAAGGACGTTTCTTCTTTAATTCATTCGAAAGATTCTAAGCAACAGGATAGTGTCGCCCTTTTTTATTCTGATAAATACAAGGGCAGCTCTATAAAATTGTGATTAACGTGAATCGATATTAAACGATCTAAATATTTAGTTTTAACTATATTCATTGGCGTTTTAAATACCTTTTAAAGGGGAATAGCCAGTAGATTGAAGCCAGGCTTCATGTTTATTTGAGCCCAGAAGGTAGCTTGGAAACTATAAAAGGCAATGTTTCCCTGCCGATCTGCAGGTGTGCGGTTTCTTTAAAAAAATTATGTCGAGTTCAGGTTATTATGAAAATTCTGCAGATCCGTTTCTTCATTTTTTTTGGTCATGCTGATTGTGCCTGCCACTATATCCTACCTGGGAGGTTGGGATCGAAATATTGATTATTTGTTTTTTCTCAAGGCAGTATCAATCGCCTTTTTTATAACCGTTTTGTATTATCTGCTGGTAAAGAATTACAACGAAAAAAATAGGTAATCATAAAAAGATTATCTCATCAATGATATTGCTTCCGGCACGTTCATTCATTTTTTCTAAGATACTAGAACGCATCATCAGCAACTCATTCTTGATTACAGCTGATTCCAGGCGGATAAATAACTTTCGATCCCGAACAAAGATATCTTTGGTGCGGTTGGCAATGGCTTTACCCATCATTTCAGGCCAAGCTAACACTAATGAAGTTTCATCAAACTTTCTTCTAAGTTTATAAACTTGAAGCATCTGTTCGATTACATCTTTCAATGGTTTGTCGTTAGCTCGGCTCATAGCATTAGAATCGATTTTAGATCTCGATAGTTAAATTTACGGAATACCGCCTAATTAAAGATTATTCTTCCGAAATTTCCCCGCTCACTATATTAAAAATAGTAATTGGAACATCCAGCTTATTAAAAATATTCTCAATTCTATCTCGACTGGTATCGGTAATAAAAATTTGTCCAAAATCTTTTTCTGATACCATTTTCATGAGTTTGGTGGTTCTGGCATCATCCAGCTTATCAAAAATATCATCCAGTAGTAATAGGGGCTCAAAACCTTTTTGTTGATGCAGGAAGGTGTACTGTGCCAGTTTTAATGCTATGAGAAATGATTTTTGCTGCCCTTGGGATCCAAATTTTTTAAGTGCCATTCCGTGGATACTGAAATTTAGTTCATCCTTGTGGACCCCGCCGGAAGTGCGTTCCAAAATCCGGTCGCGCTCTAAATTCCTGATCAATAGCGTGGAAAAGTCATCCTGAAACAAAGGTGAGTCATAAATCAGCTCTACCCGTTCTGCATCTTCAGTCAAGTATCGATAATGCTTGTTGAAGATTTTGGTAAACTCTTCCATGAATAATTTCCGCTTGTTGAAGATTTTATTACCCGAAATGACAAGTTGCTGGTCATAAATTTCCATGAGTGTTGGATCATACTGCCCCGAAACTGCCATTTGCCTCAATAAAGCATTCCTGTTTATCAAATTTCGATTGTAATTTATCAGTTCATCTAAGTAATGACTATCAGTTTGAGAAATTACATTATCAATGAATTTTCTACGTTCTTCACTGCCTTCAATTATCAGACTGATATCATTCGGGGAAATTATCACTAATGGGAAAAGACCAATATGATCGGCCAGCCTTTGATATTCTTTTTTGTTGCGTTTAAACTTCTTTTTTTGGTTTCGTTTCAAACCGCAGTAAATCACATCATCTGCATCCTCTTTTTTAAAAGTCCCCTGGATCATAAAAAGATCCTGACCTTGTCTAATCTGTTGACTGTCGATGGGGTTAAAATAGCTTTTACAGAGTGATAGGTAATGAATTGCATCCAATAAATTGGTTTTTCCTGCGCCGTTATTACCTGTAAAGGCATTGACAGTATTCGAAAAAACTAACTCAGCTTCAGAATAATTTTTGAAATTGAGGACAGATAATTTTTGAAGCCACATAGTTGATGCCTGTGCTGAGAAGCGCTTTTACAAATTTAGTCTTTTCAGCTTGTTTTAGCATCGAATTAAAAAAAATCAATCTGTCTGATTTAAAAGTTGATACTTCACGCGAAAAATGTATTTTTGCGGAATTGGATTAAGTGTAACGGTTTATATTTTTAATAGACAGATGTCAAAAGATCAAAAAGATAACATAACAGAAACTGACAATCAGCTTGGAAATACAAGCAAATTTGTTCAGGAAAATGCGAGGAGCCTGGCGATAATCGCTGCTGCCATCATCCTTCTGGTTGCATTATATTTCGGTTACCAAAATTTCTATCTGGCACCAAGAGCAGAAAAGGCAGCAAATGAAATGTTCAAGGCTGAGGAATACCTAGCCATCGACTCCTTGAAGGATAGGGCAATTAAGGGAGACGGTTCTTATCCCGGATTTAAAAAAATTGCGGATGAGTATTCAAGCACAAAATCAGCCAACCTAGCCAATGCTTATCTTGGGGGTCTTTACCTTCAAAAAGGTGAATATCAAAAAGCGGTTGATGCCTTAGGTAAGTATAGCAATACCGGTAGTCCGGTGATTGATCCGCTAGTTTTGGGAATGCTTGGAGATGCCTACAGCGAATTAAAGGATTATAACAGGGCAATAACTTTCTACAAAAAGGCAGCAGATAAGAATAAAAACACATTCACAAGTCCCCTATTTTTGAAGAAACTTGGATTGGTTTATGAGGAGCAAAAAGAATTTAAATCTGCCGCTGAAGCCTACAATAAAATTAAGACGGAATATCCTGAAAGTGTGGAGGCAAGTTCAGTTGATGCCTATATTGCCAGAGTGGAAGCAAAATTGTAATTTGAAAGTTTAATAATGGTGGTGTACAAGTTTTGTGCGTAATAACCACTTCCGATTTTGGAACATGGCCAGTTCGCTAAAAAATCTATCAGATTTCTCTCACGTGGAAGTTCCCTCCGGTAAAGATTACCGATTTGGAATTGTGGTTTCTCAATGGAATGCTGAAATCACTGGCTCGCTTTACAGAAGTGCCTACGCCGCGCTTTTAAAACATGGAGTACTTGAAGAGAATATCACGAGTATTCAGGTGCCCGGAAGTTTTGAATTAACCAGCGGTTCCGATATATTGTTGTCTTCAAAGAATCTGGATGCTGTTATTTGTTTAGGATGTGTTATTCAAGGAGAAACACCGCATTTTACTTTTATTTGTAATGCCGTGGCAAACGGGTTAGTCAATGTTTCCTTAAAATACAATAAACCGGTAATTTTTGGGGTCTTAACCACTGATAATCAACAGCAGGCAAAAGAGAGATCGGGTGGAATACATGGTAATAAAGGTGAAGAGGCAGCGCTAACTGCAATTATGATGGCTAAGGTTAATTCGGACGCCACGCAATAAATATTTATTGATTATTGAATTAATTTCGATAATTTTAAAAAACTGTAAGCATGAAAAAAGTATTAATCGGTATAATTGCCTTATTTATCGCCACAACTGTATTGCAAGCATGTTCTTCCAGATTATGCCCGGCATACGGTACTTATCCGAAATCCAGGCGGTAATTCTTCTAATTCTTTCATTTTTCAATTTGTCTTCAGATTGTCTTCTGATTGCCTTTTTCTCATAATTTTGCCGGCTAATTATAAAATTGTTCTCAATTATGAATTGGATTGAACTTAATACTCAAGCACAATTACAGCAAATCGTTGATGCTGAAGGATACAGCGTCATATTTAAACATAGTACCCGATGCTCTGTGAGTAACATGGCGAAAAGAAGATTTGAGAAGGGTTGGGAGGGCATTCCTGAGGGTACTCCGGTTTACTATCTTGATTTAATTAGTTATCGGGACATTTCTAATGCCGTTGCGACTACGTTCAGTATTCATCATGAATCTCCACAACTGCTGCTGATCAGGGACGGAGATTGTATCTATGAAACCTCGCATGGTGAGATTTCAGCGGAAGACTTAGTTGAGCAAATAAAGCTGAGTTAAAATTATAAAGCGAAAAGCCATTCTTGCCTACTCTTTAAAATTAAAGGAGATATTCTGAACCAGATCTGGATGAAGGCTTTTAGCAACAGGACAATTTCTTGCTGATCGTTCTAGAATGTCCCTTTGCTTTTCTGTATAGATTTGATCAGGGAAGTTAAAGTTTATTTGTATTTCACATACTCTTCTCGGAGCTGCTGCCATAATTTTAGTGATTGAACAGGTACTGCCGTCAATGTTGAAACCGTGTTCTCTAGCAGCAATACCCATGATGGTAAACATGCAACTTCCAAGAGAGGCCGACAACAAATCGGTAGGTGAAAATGCCTCCGCTTTTCCCTGATTATCAAGAGGTGCGTCGGTAATCAGCTGATTTCCTGAATAGACATGAGTAGCTATAGTTCTAAGTTCACCTTGGTAAATAGTTTCAATTGTTGCCATTTTTCAGATTATTGACTTCAAAAGTAATTAAATTGTTTAATTCCCGAGTAATGATTGTAAGGTCTTGGCGTTAAATACAATCAATTGTCAAAATATCTGACCAAGTCAATATCTCCTCAATTCTTATTAAAATTCTTTACTTTTGCTTCATGATTGAACTACCGGTTATTCCAGTTAATCAAATACAACGGAAGCCCGATTGGCTGCGGGTCAAACTTCCTGTTGGGAAGGAATATGCACATGTCAGGGGCTTGGTGGATACCCACAAGCTTCATACCATTTGTGAAAGTGGTAATTGCCCCAATATGGGTGAATGTTGGGGTGCCGGTACGGCCACTTTTATGATCCTTGGAAATATTTGTACCCGTTCCTGTTCTTTTTGTGCCGTTGCTACCGGAAGGCCTCTTGCAGTAGATACAGATGAGCCAAATCGGGTGGCCAACTCAGTCCGCCTGATGCAGGTTAAGCATTGTGTGATTACTTCTGTAGATCGTGATGATCTAAAAGACGGAGGTTCAACTATTTGGGCTGAAACCATCAACATGATTCGTTCAGAAAGCCCTGCCACTACTCTTGAAACGCTAATTCCTGATTTTAGAGGTATCTGGGAGAATCTGGAACGAGTACTTGCTACAAAACCCGAAGTAGTTTCTCATAATCTGGAAACTGTTCGTCGTTTGACTAAAGAGGTTAGAATTCAGGCAAAATATGATCGCAGTTTGGAATGCCTTCGCCGGATTAGTGAGGCAGGGTTAAGAACTAAATCAGGTATTATGCTTGGCTTGGGAGAAACCGAGGAAGATGTCTATGAGGCGATGGCTGATCTTCTTCAAGCCGGAGTGCATATACTTACCTTAGGACAATACCTTCAGCCAAGCAGAAATCATCATCCTGTTGTAGATTGGATTACACCAAAGCAATTCGAAAAATATAAAATCAGAGGTTTGGAGATGGGCTTCAAATACGTTGAAAGTGGTCCGCTTGTACGGTCTTCTTATCACGCAGAAAAGCATCTTTTTGAATTCTGATTAATGAGCTGAATGAATCTAGGAATGCTCACAGAAACTATGAATTATTTCAGGTAGTAAAAGAGTAAGCTCTCCTGGCGGAATACTGTACATCCCCATAGTCTGATTTAATACATCACCTGTTTTACCATGAATATAAGTGGCTAGCATGGCTGATTCTTTTGGTTTATGGCCCTGAGCTAAAAACGCAGCAACCATCCCGCTTAATACATCTCCCATTCCACCAACAGCCATGGCAGGGTTGCCTGTAGGATTGATCAGGATATCGCCATCAGGTAGAGCAATGAAGCTATATTTGTTTTTTAGGAGAATAATCAGTTTTAAATCTATTGCTTTTTTTTGCGCTAGGATTACCCGGTCCCACCAAGTTGAGGAAGTGTTGAACAGGCGATCAAACTCCTTCATGTGCGGACTAAGAATAGTCTGTTCCGGTAATTTATGCAGAAGTGAAGGATTTGAAGCTAAAATATTCAAGGCATCTGCATCAATAAGCATGGGGATTTTAAAACTTATAGCCTGCTTGACTAATTCTGCAGCCTTGCGACTGGTTCCCAGTCCGGGGCCTATTACTACGGAATTAAATTTATTGGAATGTACTTCAGCTGCCGATGCTGACCTCGGGAGGGTCATCACCTCGGGTGCATAAGCATTTAATGCTGATACGCCCTTTTCAGGGACACTTGCAGTAGTCAAACCAGCTCCTGAATGTAAACATGCGTCGGCGCATAGGAGTGCTGCTCCCATCGTTCTGGCACTTCCGGCGATAATTAAGGCATGACCATAAGTACCCTTATGACTAAAAGGTTTTCGGGTTTTGATTAAACCCTTCAGGTCTTTTTCCTCGAGGAGTTTCCATGAGCTGGATTGAGATTGAATATATGGTTCATGAAGGCCAATATCAACGACTATGAATCGCTCCGTGGCTTGCTCCGATTCAGGAAAGAAAAAATTAATCTTGGGTCGTTGGAAGCTGATGGTTAAGGTTGCTTTAAAAATGGTGGCAAGGGGATCAATCCGACCTTCCGAAGGGAATCCGGTGGGTATATCAACAGCAATTACTTTTCTGTTTAACTTATTGAGGTTCTTAATAAGTCCCCGATAATCTCCTTCGAGGGCTTTATTTAGGCCGGAACCAATTATCGCATCAATTATTACATGAGCCTTTTCTTTTGGAAAGTTTTTTAGATCATATAGCTCGCAAATTGGAATAGCTGAAAATTTTAGACGTTCAAGATTTGTTTTAAAATCTAAACTTTCCTTAGCACTAAAGCGTAGGATTTTAACAGAAATATTGGTGTAACCCTGCTCTTTAAGCAGTCGTGCAATGGCCAATCCATCACCACCATTATTCCCGGTACCGCAATAAAAACTTATCCCGGAATCCCGCTCTGTCACCTCAGTCATAAATGCCTTAACAAATGCCCTAGAAGCCGCCTCCATCAGATCAATCGAACGGATCTTTCTCTTCTTTATCGTGTATGCATCGGCTTGCCGAATTTGCGGTGATGTGAGTAATTGGAGCATGTTTAAATTTAAGAAATTTGATGGTATTTCATCGCCCTTGTCATTGCGAACATAGCGCGATCTGTCATTGCGAGTGTAACGAAGCAATTGCGAACGCAGCGATTTGTCATTGCGAGCGCAGCGAAGCAATTACGAGTGTAACGATCTGTCATTGCGAGTGCAGCGAAGCAAAAGACTATTAGCACTAAACATCATGAGATTGCTTCGTCGTGCCTTCTCGCAATGACCATAAACAAAAGGCTGGAAGGGATAAAACCCTAGTGACCGCAGTTCATCGAAATGTCAGTATATCAAGAAGCTCCCATCTCTAAGGCAAGAAATTTACCCGTATGGCTATTTTTTACCTTAATCAGTTCTTCTGGAGTCCCTTCAAAAAGAATCTCTCCACCACCGGCCCCCCCTTCAGGGCCCAAATCAATTACCCAGTCGGCAACTTTGATTACATCCAAATTATGTTCAATAACAAGAATAGTATTCCCCTGATCAACCAAACGGTTTAAAACGCCAAGAAGAACACGGATATCCTCAAAATGGAGCCCTGTGGTAGGTTCATCCAGAATGTAAAAAGTATTTCCGGTATCTTTTTTAGATAGTTCAGTGGCTAATTTTACGCGCTGAGCTTCTCCTCCAGATAGGGTAGTAGAAGATTGTCCAAGACGGATATAGCCAAGTCCGACTTCCTGTAAAGTTTTAATTTTACGATGGATAGCTGGTATCGATTGAAAAAAAGAAACAGCATCCTCAATGCTCATGTCCAATACATCGCTGATGGATTTACCTCTGTAGCGAACTTCTAATGTTTCGCGATTATAACGTTTTCCGCTGCATTCCTCACAAGGCACCTGCACGTCGGGGAGAAAGTTCATTTCGATCAGTTTCATGCCTGCACCCTGGCATGTTTCGCATCGCCCACCTTTAACATTGAATGAAAAGCGGCCGGGTTTATATCCCCTGATCTTTGCTTCCGGAAGCATCATAAAAAGATTCCTGATGTCTGAAAATACCCCGGTATAGGTTGATGGATTAGAACGTGGAGTTCGACCGATTGGCGTCTGATCAATCTCAATTACCTTGTCAATATGACTGAGACCCTCAATTTTTTTGAAAGGTTTTGGTTTTTTCTTTGCCCTGAAGAAGTGATGATTCAAAATAGGGTATAGGGTTTCGGCAATTAATGTTGATTTGCCACTTCCCGAAACTCCGCTCACACAAATTAGTTTTCCGAGTGGGAATTCAACGGATACATCCTTCAGGTTATTTCCACTCGCATTTTTTAGGATAAGTGATTTTCCATTACCCATTCTTCTTGCAATAGGTATAGCGATCTCTTTCCTCCCACTGAGGTAATCATTTGTTAAGGTTTTAGCTTTTTCGAATTCCTTTGGACTACCCTCTCCAACAACTTCACCGCCATGTTCTCCGGCAGCAGGCCCCATATCAATGACATGGTCGGCATGCATGATCATATCTTTATCATGTTCAACAACCAATACAGTATTACCAATATCCCTCAGATTTTTTAAAGCTGATATCAAGCGGGCATTATCCCGCTGATGCAAGCCAATGCTAGGCTCATCAAGAATATAAAGTACATTTACCAATTGTGACCCAATTTGTGTCGCTAAACGAATGCGCTGTGCTTCACCTCCTGACAAGGTCTTGGCGGTACGATCTAAGGTCAAGTAGTTTAATCCTACATCCAACAAGAAACCAATTCTTGAGCGAATTTCCTTCAATATTTCCCGGGCAATGGTATTCTGGCGTTCGTTTAATTTTGATTCCAGATTATCAAACCACTCAAATAGCATTGAAATATCCATACAGGCCAGCTCATAAATATTTTTTTGATTCACCTTGAAATGGAGCGACTCTTTTTTTAGCCTTGCGCCAAGGCATTCAGGACAGGTCTTCAGAACCCTGTAATTTTCAAGATCTTCTCCAACCTCATCTCCGCGTCGCTCAGTTTGTTCTTCCAGCATTTTAATGATCCCATCAAAGGAGATCTGGTAATTTTGAACATTCCATTTATTGTATTCAACCGGTACGGTTATGATATCATGCGAGCCGTTCAGAATAATGTTTAGAATTTCTTCAGGAAATTTCTCAAGTGGTGTAGAAAGAGAGAAATTGTACTTTTTTGCAAGCGCTTTTAGAATCTGGAAGACCCAGGTTTCGCGGTATTCGCCAAGTGGTGCGAGTCCGCCCTGAATAATGCTCAACTTTGGATTTGGAATTACCGAGTGCCGGTCGACTTCAAAAATATAACCTAAACCACCACAGCGTTCACATGCTCCATAAGGTGAATTAAAAGAAAATGTATTAGGCTGCGGCTCATCATAGGAAATCCCCGAAACAGGATCCATCAGAAATTTACTGTAAAAGAATTCTTTGTTTTCTTTATTGCTGATTTTTATTATCCCCTTTGATACTTTTAATGCCGATTGGATAGAATCATATAGCCTTTTTTTATCCTCATTAATAACCATTAAACGGTCGATAACCATTTCAATATCATGGATTTTATAGCGATCAACTTGCATTTTAGGACTGATATCCATGATTTCACCATCGACTCTCACTTTTAGGTAACCCTGTTTTCGGATTTGTTCAAAAAGTTCCCGGTAATGCCCTTTACGTCCTTTTACAACCGGAGCCAAAATGCTGACCGCCTGGCCTTCAAATTTTTCAAGTATGCTTTTTAGGATTTGATCCTCAGTCATACGCTCCATTTTCTCACCACTGATGTAGGAATACGCTTCTCCGGTTCGGGCAAAAAGTAAGCGCATGAAATCGTAGATTTCTGTAATGGTTCCAACGGTAGAGCGGGGATTTTTACTCGTTGTTTTTTGTTCTATAGCAATTACCGGGCTTAATCCAGAGATTTTATCAACGTCAGGTCGTTCCATACCTCCAAGAAACTGCCGCGAATAGGCACTGAAAGTTTCCATATAACGGCGCTGACCCTCCGCATAGATGGTATCAAAAGCGAGAGAAGATTTTCCACTACCACTTAATCCGGTTATAACAACCAGTTTATTTCGAGGAAAAGAGACATCAATATTTTTTAAATTATGTACCCTGGCACCGAAAACTTCAACTTCACTTTGCTCTCCAAGGTCAAGATTAGATTTATTCATAAATTCAACACATTCTCCAAGATCTAGACAAAGATGCAATTTTTTCCGAACTGATTCAGGTGTATGGTGACCCGAAAATTTTACCTTTCACCACCATCAAAACCTCAGATTGGATAGTTATGAAAATTCAAACTAGTCAATTTGACCATTAACCCTAAATCTATTGGTATACCTTGATAAGGTATCATTTAAAAATGGAGTCTGTTTTTCAAACTATTTTGAAAATATGCTGGAGATTACTTTCATGTGAGGAGCAGTTAATATGGCAATTGCCATAAAAAAAACCGCTAATAGTCTCTCTAAATTACCTTGAAAAACAAAAAATAAAATCAGGATCATCGCAAAAGAAGCAGTATTTGTTAACCATGATTTTTGATAAATGAACAGATAAGGTTTATTTTCCCAACCTAAAAATTTCTTGATTTCATCCATTGAAAGACCTGCATGCCAAATATTAAAATAAAAACCAAACCCCAGTAAAATAGGCATATTAAAAACAAGAAGAACTAATGCTGAAAGTTGAACCATGGCCAACATTCTCTTAGAGCTTAATTGCTTCGTTATTTGGAGATAAATCAATACTATAGGGATGAATAATAAGGATGTAAGCATGATAGGCTTTTGATAGCCAAATAAAATTTTAAGCAGTTGAACATTTTCTTGCTTAAAACCGGGGAAACTCAAAATAATATTTTCTACCTGTGGAAATTGATACAAAAGGTAGTTTATGAGAAATAGAATGCCGTAGATGAAAGATAATATTCTAGAGCTTGTACCAATCTTTATGGATAGTTCTTTCAAATCCATCTCACCAAAATGATAAGCTGATATTAAGATGAACAATAAAATAGATAATTCTGCGCTTATGACCCAGAGAAAACCGTAAATGATAGCAAAACCCAGGTAAAATAATAAAAATCTGATTATCGATCGGATGCTTATTTCTTCTTTGCGCTCATGATGATAAATAAAATGATCTAATGAGCCATGGGGAATACCGAATAACATAACTCCTAAGCTGAAGAAAATAATTTGAATCGTATAATTGATTGAAAAAATGTATTCAACGGCAAAAAGTAAGGCCGCAAGCAAAAGATAGACTGTCCTTTTATTTTTGAAATTTAAACCAAACATATTTTAAAACCTCTTTAAGGAATAATCTTTTAGGCAATGTATAAAAAAGGCTTATCTCCTGCAAAATACTGGTTCTCTCATCCAAAAAGGATAAAATTTTATAAAATGAGTTTTTGGTGAAAAGCTTGTTCATGATCATAGCTACCTGTTCCGGCTGATCTTTAATTATCTGCAAAAGTAAAGTATCGTAAAAATGAAATCGTGCTAAACCCTGCTTTTTATAGATTGACTTATTATTATCTAAAAAAGATTCAAGCAGATAGGCAGTATGTCGGCTAATTCGGTTAAAGGCATAGCCAGTACTAGGTTTGATCGAGCCTGCCAGTGACCCAATGTGTATGACACCTTCCTTTGAAGTTGCCGGAAATTTAAAATCAGTCATTGGGATTTTTCCCTTTTCTTCCCTTAGAATGGTATAGCTGCAGTTGAATTTCTCATCAATATAATTTTTGATGAAAGAATCATAATTTTCATCAGAATAACCACTAGGTATCGAAAAAGCTGTGAATTCAATCAATGCTTCTGTTTCAGAAAATGGCAATACATACATAAAATGAGAGGCTTTTTCTTGTGGAATATTGAAATCCATCATGGTCGCCTGACTGGGTTTAAAAGTGGCTTGATCGGTTTTGATAAACCACCCCTTAAAATGTTGCCAAAGTAAAATTCTTTCACTGTCAATTGTAGTGAAATCAAGGGCACTATTATAAACATGCTGAGCTTGATACTCATTGTTTCGCGTAAATACTCGTTTAATTCCGTTTACAGATTGGATTTTTTCTACTTCCTCATAAACTAATTTAACTCTTGGAGAGTTTGAGATCAGCTGAAAGTGAAAGTCGAAAAATGCTTCACTGTTGATATAGTTGTAGCGATAGGGGGCAATTTCTTTCGATAAATCGGAGGATACTGAACCAAATTTCAATTCTGTCCAATACTTTGAAATTAAAAAGTCGTATTCAGTTTTATTTTTAGACCAAAAGCACCAAGATTTGTGGGTAATTTCCCGATTACTTTCAATTAGTATGATATTTCCGGTTTGCTCAAGCGGCAATTTCAATAGACTATGAATCAGTTGCATGCCGGCACAACCGCCTCCTACTACAATGATATTGGCATCCAACATGTTGTTAAAGAACAATTAGTAAGGTAGTAAACAACAAAAGGTATCCGTGAAGGATACCTTTTGTTGTTAAGATTAAATCTTGGAACAGTTTACGCATTTTTAGCTTTTGCTGTTTCAGCAACTGCTACAGAATAGATAACTAAGCCAAATCCGATTTTGTTAATTGCATCGGCAAGGTTATAGAATAAATCAATTGAACTAACTTCAAATGCTCCTGATAGTAAATTTCCAGGTAACACCATGTAACCGATTGGATAGATAGACCAGCCTAATGTGATGAAGATTTTTAACAAGAACATTGCTCTTGATAATGCTGCACTGTTTGATTCTTTAGTTAGTTTGGCAACATCACCTGCAAATACTTCATATACGATGTACAAATAACCTACTGTAGAAAGTACTCCCCATAAAATGTTATTGTCTCTTCCTGAAGTTTCACCAATGAAACCAAAAATCAGCATCGCTAATGAACCAAGAATCAACTTGAATAATGTTGAACCTTTAGCACCAAATGGCTTGGTTAATAAATAAAACTCAACACACATCAATGGAACGGTTAAGGTCCAATCTACATAGCGAAAAGCCGTTGGACTTTGACCTGTGGCAAGATAAAAGTCTCTCATGTAATAGTAGTGTACAGCGGCAATTCCAGTAATTAATCCTGAAACCAAAAGAGAGATTTTCCATTTTGAATCTACAGAGCCTCTTTCAGCAAAAAAGAATACTGCAGAAGCTAACATAGCCATGTAACCTATAAAAAAGGTTATGGCTATTGGGTCACCGTTGGTAATACGTGCTAAAGCATCCGATCCGGACTCCATAGCACTAGTTGCGTTTAGAAATAATGTTGACATGTTATTGATTTGTTGTTAACCCTACTCGTGAGGCTTTTCAGTTACGCCCAGTTTTTTTAAAGTGCGACTGCTAGCACTGTTTAAATATCTTTTAATAAACTTAAACGAAATAATGATTAATCGTCTCTCAAGTTTGCCATATGATAGTCATAAAATTTGAGTTGCCTCAAAGATTAGCTTCAATTTTATATTGAATTTACTAAAATTTTTGAAAAAAAAAAACGAATAATCATTTTTCTTTAAAAAATTGATACTTAAAAACTTACAAAACTTTTAAAGATTTAATTGAATTGTTGTTTAATTTGATTATGGATGAGTATAAGTACTCTTTTTTTTCTTTATCCTAATTTTACTTGTTTTTAATCCAAAAAAATGCTCAACCTGAACGGAGCAGTAAAATCAGGTTTCTAATTCAGGTGATTTTAAGGTGGTAGGCCGTATATTAGTAAGCTAATACTAAAATGTTTCAGGATTCCGGAAGCAACGCGGGTATTCGACTTAAATATTTTGATGAAACTTATTCAATGAATTATTTTGCAGATCTGATTTGATTCCAAGGCCGAAAGTTCAACTTGAAATTCTTGATAATCATATTTTAAAATTTATATCCTAATTCAGTTATTGGAAAACAGTTGATTTTTTGAGTTTGATACTTGATTCCGTACCAGACCTAAACTGAATGTTTCATAAAACGAAAAGGGCCGGATTTATCCGACCCTTTTCGTTTGGTTAAAATTGGTTAGTTCTTTAGAATTTGAATGTAATTAGCCTTGTTTCTTCTGTTGTTAGGATCAAAAATGGGGTTGCTTTCTGCATTAGAATTTGCCAATAATCTGCTGGCTCTGTTATGATAACCGTAGCGGGTTGGGTTTTCAATTATCTCTTTTATTGAGATTAGTTTATAAACATAGGAGGCAGTTTCTTTATTAAGCTTCATTTTAAAATAGTCATCCTGACTTTGCTTTAACATTTGACGTTTTAATCCTCCCTCACCGATATTATATGCTGCAGCTACCAATGTCCAGCTATTAAATTCACGGTATAAAGATTTGATGTATTTGGCAGCAGCGATACTTGATTTGCGAATATTATTCCTTTCATCAAGCTCATTCGTCACCTTAAGACCAAAATCTCGAGCAGTTTGTGGCATGAACTGCCAATACCCGGATGCTCCTTTAATGGAAGTCCCCCACCTAAGTCCACTTTCAACCAAAGGCACATATTTAAAATCTTCCGGAATTCCATATTGTTTCAAGATCGGCTCGATGATAGGAAACCATTTTTCTGCCTGACGATGAAGTTTGGATGTCTGCAGGGCCTCATAAGAGTGAGCAATTAATGTTGAATTCATTTTTTGCTTGATGCGCGGATCCCCCAAAGGCAAAGGTTCATTGGCGAAATTAAGTGAGTTGAAATAGGGTTCAATTGAAAAATTATCCTTTGGGCTCCCTTTTGATTGCCAGAAATAAGTTTCAAATGAAGTAGGAGTACTATAAATAAAAATCTTGACGAGCAGCAACAAACCAAAAATCACAGAACACGTAATCAAGTGTTTCTTAATCATTTTTAACTCTTTATTTAGGTCAAAGGTACAAAATATAGATCTAATTATCAAATAGTTATGAAATTTCTTCAAAAAACGGAATCTAATTGGCCTGATTTCTTTATCGGGAGTACCTTCTGTTTTTCCATTTTTAATAAATTCAGTTATGGTATTTTTGTGTATTTTTGTGGTTCTCATTTAAGGAGATAAAACGCATCATGCCATTTAAAAATAAAGGGAACAGTCGTGACGACAAATCCGAAAAATTCAAGCGTTCCGTAGTAAACGACTCAGGTTTTAGTTCAGAAAGTAAATTCGTTAAACCTGATCCTCAGGGTAAAAAAAGCAATACGAATAAGAAATTATTTTTGAAGGGTTCAAAGAAAACGTTCACCAGCGGTAGCGGAAATTTAAATGATAAGTCAGGATCTGGCTTTTCAACAGACAACAGAAGTCCAAAAAGTTTCGGACGCCCCTTGGTGAATGATAATCGTAATTCTTCTGTCAATGGGCCGGTAAGAAGCACTTATTTTGATCAAAAGCCTTTCGCGAGTCATCCTAAGACGGGAGAGAAAAAATTTTACAATGTTAAAAATTCTTCGGAAAAAAGATCTTTTCCAGATAAAAATGAAGGCAAAATAAAAACATTTGATAAAGCTAAGTTCGGCAGAAACCCCTATTCTGAAGCTAAGGAGCCCGTTAAAAAAACTTTGCAACCTCGCTTTGATAACAAATCAGATAAAAATACGTCTTTTAAAAAGGCTAACGAAAGGCCTTTCAAGCCGTGGATGGCTAATGATCCCTCTAAATTAGACCGGCCAAAATACAGATCTGATGATCAAAAATGGAGTTCAGAGGAGCATTATGGCAATAAACGAAACAAAAAACAAAGTCCGGCAAAAGACAATGGCCTCATTCGCCTGAATCGTTTTATTGCAAACGCGGGTATTTGTTCAAGAAGAAAGGCAGATGAATTGATAGCAGCAGGTGTGGTGTCTGTTAATGGAGTTCCGGTAACTGAGCTTGGTTTTAAAGTTGACCCCGCAAAGGATTTGGTCCGTTATAATGGCGAGAATCTGAAAAGGGAGAAAATGGTATATGTTCTTTTAAATAAGCCTAAGGATTATATTACTACAACTGACGATCCACAGGAGCGTAAAACGGTTATGAGTCTGGTAGAAAAAGCTTCCAGGGAGCGAATTTATCCAGTAGGGCGGCTGGACCGAAACACCACCGGTTTATTACTCATGACCAATGACGGTGATCTGGCAGAAAAACTCTCCCACCCAAGAAACAATATTACCAAACTTTATCAGGTTGAACTGAATAAAAGCCTGTCTCAGGGAGATCTCAACAAGATCCAATTCGGTATAGAGCTTGAAGATGGATTTATCAAGCCTGATCAGGTTAGTTATGTTACCGGTGGAAGTAAGAAAGAAGTAGGGATTCAAATCCATAGTGGTAAGAACAGGATTGTCAGGAGGATTTTTGAGAGCCTGGGTTATGAGGTAGTCAAGCTTGACCGCGTAGTTTATTCCCATCTTACCAAGAAGGATCTTCCAAGGGGGAGGTGGAGATATCTCGAAGAAAAAGAAATCATTCAGCTGAAACACCTGATTAAATAAAATTCGAAGCCTTTGGGAGTACCTGAAGGCTTTTTTTAAATTAGCCATATGATTTTGACGGATACGCATACCCATTTATACTACGAAAAAGACCCCAAAAGCCTGACAGAACTGATGCGAAGAAGTCTGGATAATGAAGTTAGTCGGCTCTTTTTGCCCAATGTTGATTCAAAATCCATGCCTCTGGTTTTTGGCTTGGCAGAGCAATATCCTGAGCATTGTTTTCCTATGCTTGGTTTGCATCCCTGTGATGTGAAAGCAGATTTCGAAGAGGAGTTAGACCATATTTATAAAGAAGTAAACCTTAGAAAGATTTATGCTATTGGCGAGATCGGCATTGATCTTTACTGGGATAAAACGACCTTGAATATCCAGCAGGAGGCTTTTCGTACACAAATTGGGTGGGCAAAACAAATGAGTCTGCCTATTGTGATCCATTGCAGAGAAGCCTTTGATGAGATCTTTCAAATATTGGATGAACTGAAGGATGATAAATTGAGGGGGATATTTCATTGTTTTACCGGAGATGCCGTTCAGGCAGAAAAAGTAATTGGACTCGGATTTTATCTTGGTATCGGGGGAGTCTTAACGTATAAAAATTCAGGTTTGGACAAAGTAATTCAGAATATTTCATTAGATCACCTTGTTCTTGAGACTGATTCGCCATACCTGACACCCGTTCCTTTCCGCGGAAAACAAAATGAAAGCAGTTTCCTGGTTTATGTGGCACAGAGGCTTGCAGATTTGAAACATATTTCTCTTGAAAATGTTGCACAAATCACCACCCGGAATTCAGAGATAGTCTTTGGAATTTAACTTTTGGCGCCCGCTAACTTAAGCTTGAGGATGACATCATTACCCTTCTTTTTATATCTTTAGTAGTCCATAAAACAATAAATAACGATGACCAATGTTCTGATAATATATACAGGTGGTACAATTGGTATGATCAATGATCCTGTCAGTGGAGTATTGGTTCCTTTTAATTTTGAGCAAATTACCGATCATGTTCCTGAGCTAAAACGACTGAACTATCGCTTGACAGTTCATTCCTTTGATCCTTTGATTGATTCCTCGAATATGAGTCCGCAGATTTATAAAGAGCTTGCTTTACGTATTCAAAGAGATTATGATCGATACGATGGCTTTGTTATTCTGCATGGTTCAGATTCCATGGCTTATACAGCTTCGGCTCTAAGTTTCATGATTGAAAATCTGGACAAGCCTATTATTTTTACAGGTTCACAATTGCCCGTCAATGGTATACGTACCGATGCCAAAGAAAACCTGATTACTGCTTTGGAAATTGCTGCAGACAAAAGAAAGGGGAAGGCCATGGTACCAGAGGTTTGTATTTATTTCGACTATAAGCTTTTTAGAGGTAATCGCTCATTCAAATACAATTCTGAGAAGTTTGAAGCATTCCGGTCGCCAAACTATCCCACACTTGCCGAAGCCGGTGTCTATCTTAAATTCAACAGAAATTATATTTTAAAACCAAATTCTGAGCCTGTAAAGTTTTATACCAAGCTGGACAGTGCCATTGGAATCTTGAAATTATATCCGGGGATTAGTCCGCCCGTCGTAAAATCAGCTCTTTCAGCAGAGTGTAAAGCAGTAATCATGGAAACCTTTGGTTCAGGAAATACCTCTACCGAGAAGTGGTTTTTGGATTTATTGAGGGAAGCGATTCAAGAAGGGAAACTCATATTAAACATTTCCCAGTGCAAAGTCGGTACGGTAGAGCTTGGCCGGTATGAAACCAGCAGGGAACTTAAAGAAATGGGGGTGGTTAGTGGTTATGATATGACCTTTGAAGCTGCTGTAACCAAACTGATGTTTCTCCTGGGTAATTTTAAGAGCAATAAGAAAATTGCTGAATATCTTGAAACTGATCTGAGGGGTGAGTTGACAGTATATTAAAATCATTTCTTTACAACTTAAAATTCCATTTTTTTTGATAGGTTTATTTAATCAAACTGCTGCATGTATGCAAACACCAGACTACATAGTATTCTTTATTTATTTTATCATAGTCAGTACCTACGGTTGGTACGTATACAAAAAAAAGAAACATGAAGATTCTAAGGATTATTTCCTTGCCAAGGATTCTCTAACCTGGTGGGCAATTGGAGCATCATTAATCGCCTCAAACATATCTGCTGAGCAATTTATCGGTATGAGTGGTTCCGGATTTACAATGGGACTTGCCATTGCAGCCTATGAATGGCTGGCAGCAGTAACTCTTATTGTGGTCGCGGTTTTTTTCATCCCGATCTATCTCAAAAATAAGATCTATACCATGCCTCAGTTTCTTAAAACCAGATATAATGAGACTGTAGCAATGATCATGGCGGTTTTCTGGCTTTTACTATATGTGGTTGTAAATCTAACTTCCATACTTTTTTTGGGTGCTTTGGCAATCAGCAGTATCTCCGGACTTGATTTTGCGGTTTGTATGGCCGGTTTAGCATTATTTGCCATAGTGATTACCCTTGGAGGGATGAATGTGATTGGCTACACCGATGTGATTCAGGTGGTTTTTTTGGTGTTGGGAGGATTAGTTACAACCTATTTGGCTCTGGATATGGTAGCTCAGCATTTTGGCTCAGCAGGTCCAATAAATGGATTCAATCTCTTGACCCAAAATTCAGGCGATCATTTTGAAATGATATTCGAAAGGGATGATCCCTATTTTATTGATCTTCCCGGACTTACCATACTTGTTGGTGGGATGTGGATTGTGAACTTGAATTATTGGGGTTGCAATCAGTACATTACCCAGCGAGCTTTAGGCGCAGATCTTCAAACTGCGCGCAGTGGAATTCTTTTTGCAGCATTTTTGAAATTATTAATGCCCATAATCGTAGTTCTTCCGGGTATTGCAGCTTACGTTTTGTTTAAGGAAAATGTATTTCGGAAAGAAATGACGTTGAACGGAGAAGTTATGGCCGACCGTGCTTATCCGGTGCTGCTGAATTTATTGCCTGTAGGTTTGAAGGGGCTGGCTTTTGCTGCACTTACTGCTGCGGTAGTGGCTTCTCTTGCCGGAAAGGCTAACAGCATTGCGACTATTTTTACTCTTGATATTTACAAAAAAGTTTTAAATCCTGTAGCCGATGAGAAAAGACAGGTAGAAGTTGGTCGCTGGGTTATTGTGATCTCCATGATTGTGGCTGTGCTTATTGCACCCTATTTAGGAATTGATAAAAAGGGTGGTTTCCAGTACATTCAGGAATATACGGGTTTTGTTTCTCCTGGTATTTTAGCCATGTTCTTACTTGGGTTTTTTTGGAAACGAGCAACTTCCAATGCAGCTTTATTTGCCACTATTGGCGGCTTTTTGCTTTCCATTATTTTTAAATTCATTCCTAACTATGTGGATTTGGAATTTCTGTATTCCAGTGGTTTTGCCGTAGCTAACGCTGATGCTGTTTACGAAATACCCTTCATCGATCGTATGGGTTTCGTTTTCCTTATTTGTGTCCTGGTGATGTATCTGATCAGTAGCTATGAAAATAGAAATGGGATCATTCCAAATGCCTTGAAGGTAGATCAAGGCATGTTCCGGACCACGACTAAATTCGCCGTTGGGGCTTTATTCATCATTGGAATAATCGCAGCCTTGTATGGAATTTATTGGTAAGCCCGGTCAAAAAATCAGTGAATAAGCGGATAATTTAACATGATACTTGATTCAAAGGAAGCTGTAATTGCTTACATTAAACAGGAAGGTTTAATCAAAAAAGAGGATGATGCGCAGGTAGAATACCTTTCAGGTGGGGTATCCTGCCGGGTTTGGAAAATTATCCTGAATAATGATCGCTGGGTTATCAAGCAGGCGCTTGAAAAACTGGATGTCGAAGCAGATTGGTTTTCGGATGTGGAGCGAATCCATCGTGAACATAAAGCGATGAAACAACTGGAACTGGTGATTCCTGATTGTCATATTCCCAAGATATTGCATGTGGATTATGTCCATCACATTTACCTGATGACTTGTGCCGAGGAGGGTGTTCAAACCTGGAAAGATCTGCTGATGAGGGGGACATTTAATTCAATCAGCGCGAAAAGTGCTGCGGATGTCTTAAGTCAAATACATCTCCTGAGTACTAAAATGGGTGAGCAGGTAAAGACAGAATTTAGTGATCAGAAGTATTTCATTGAACTTCGGATTGATCCATTTCATCGTTATCTAATAAAAAAATACCCTGAACTTTCGAGTGAGATTAATGCTTTAATAAGCGAATTAACTGAACAAAAAATTTGTTTGGTTCATGGTGATTTCTCCCCTAAAAACATGCTGGTTGAGCGAAATGGGAGTATTGTTTTGATTGATTATGAGGTGGCGCATTGGGGAAATCCAATATTTGACCTCGCCTTCTGCCTGGGTCACCTGATGTTAAAGGCCTGGCATCTGAAGCGGTCTGGCGAATTAATAAAGCTGATTAGTGTGTTCCTTGACCATTATCAAGGACAGGTTGATAATTTACTTCCACATCTCGGTTTAATGTTACTCGCCCGTATGGATGGAAAATCACCCGTCAACTACATTCAAGATGAAGATTTAAAACAAGTTATTCGTTCAGTGGCTATCAAATGGATCAAAGGAGAAGATTCAGGCCTGAATATTTTAGATGCTGTCAAAAAGCAGTATTGAATGACCTGATTTTATATTTTACATCGAAATTCTCATTTATAACTTCAATTACACTAAAATATGTCAAAAATAAAAGATCTAAAAGCCAGAGAAATTTTCGATTCACGCGGTAACCCAACAGTTGAAGTTGATGTATTTCTTGAATCAGGAGTGATGGGAAGAATGATGGTTCCTTCAGGGGCATCAACCGGGCGTTTTGAGGCATTAGAGCTTCGTGATGGAGGAAGTAGACATCGTGGTAAAGGGGTTAGTAAAGCGGTTTTGAATGCGAACACAGAAATCAGAAGTTTGTTATTAGGAAAAGATATTGAGGTTCAGGAACGCCTGGATAGCCTGATGGTTGAACTGGATGGGACTTCTGAGAAGTCGCGATTAGGTGCGAATGCCATACTTGGTACTTCTTTTGCCTGTATTCATGCAGCGGCGAATGAGGCCCGACAGCCCTTATTCAGGCATCTTGCCAAAAAATATCTGGCAGATCCGGATGAAGTTTCTATGCCTGTGCCA
>Ga0194130_10001709_pt1 | contig 34210 bp, 26 predicted proteins | sample TA2KigsurfametaG_FD_160084 | JGI IMG/M metagenome (GOLD analysis project Ga0194130, IMG submission 160084) | Freshwater microbial communities from Lake Tanganyika, Tanzania - TA2015050 Kigoma 12 surface | ecosystem: Environmental > Aquatic > Freshwater > Lake | place: Tanzania: Lake Tanganyika...
GCTTGGTTTTCAGTGCTGGACCATTGGTGAAGCAAAGGCAGGGACAGGAAAGAGTCGATTCGCCAACTGAGTTAGTCTTATTCGGCGTCGCTGCGTTCGAATTTGATGACTCGCAGACCGATTTCAAAGCAGCGCTGGCCTAATCGACGTGCTCGCGTCACACGTGCTGTCATTTCACCGACAGCGAATTGCATCCTGCATACCTGTTCGGGATACCACTCGGAGCTAGTCAGAATACAAACTCCGGTCTTGGACAGGTCTCTGACAACCACTTGCCGAGTTGGTTGGGGTTGCGGCATCGCTTCCGGAGAGCTGATCCATGACATAATCGCCGATCCGTTGGTACGGAATCGTGGCGCCATTCGCTTGTCCCCGTGCACCGACACAGCGATTCCTTTCCTGAGAAGTTCTTCTCGAATCTTCTGTGGAATTACGAAATCGAGTGGGTAGAGGTCGAGGAGTTCTTCAAATGACTCTTTAGTAGCGTCAGCCATGTTTTTATCATCTCCGGGTCGTAACGTTTCGATCTGTCCTGTTCTAGAATCCGCCCAGTAGCACCTGCGGAATAGGCCATCCTAGGGTTTTCGTTTGATGTCAATTTGTCGAAGCGATTTGCAATTGCACATATCCGTGAGGCAAAATGAATCTCGTCATCGACCAACTGGACGGGGGAACCACTGCCATCGATTGCTTCATGGTGCTGGTAACACATAAGAAGTGATAATGTCGGGAAATTGGTGAGATGGCAGAGTCTCTTGAATCCGATCGACGGATGGGCTGCCAAGCGTCGTTCCTCGGAATCAAAGTGATCATCGGTTTCGTCGCCGATATGGCGTTTGCCGATGTCGTGAAGGAGTCCACCGATACAGATCTCAACCAACGTTTTGCGATCGCAGCCGATTTCATTTCCTAAAATCGTTGCGTATATCGCTGTGCGTAGCGAATGAGTAGTGAGGTCAACTCCTAGATCCATTGTCTGAAGTACATCAGTAATTTTCATTCCAACAACGCTGATAAACTCAGCGATTGGGACACTGATGTCGCGGGCGAGTCCAGCGAGGTATTGCCAGTCGTTCGAAGCAGCACCTTGTCGCCATTTTGCCTGGATGCAATCGAGCAACAGCGACGATTTCAGTGAGTTGGGAAGATCCGGATCGGACATCCATTGATTCGCGTAGCTTCCCAAGTACTCGCGGTAAGAGTTCAGTGAACTGGAGTCGATGAATACTCGCAGCACGGGGTTACCACGCAACATTCCGCAATCGGAATCGTTCACCCATTGGTTGCTCGAGATGAACTTGATAGGTTTCTCTCCCTCTCGGTTAGAGAGGTAGATATTAAACCCCATGTACGATTTCGGAAGAATCGTCGCCGGATGGATAGGATGAAGGGTAGGTGAAATCATGGTGGGCCGATTGGACCAAGCTGCTTTGCAATGCCGGGGTTATAATTGCAAGACGCTGATTGCGCGGGATACCAATCTCCAATCATGGGAATTCGAAATAGAACTTAAACCGTTTGAATCTAGGTCATTCTCAGCAGAAAGCGATTCTCTTAGGTAATTTAAGCAAGCGTCGACCGCTTGAGCATCCCATTGTGTGCCTCGTCCGGATCGTAAGATTTCCATCGCTTGTTCCTTGTCGGCAGCCGCCTTGTAGATACGGTTGCTGGTCATCGCATCGAATGCATCGGATACTGCGATGATTCTAGCCATGAGAGGGATTTGGTCGCCTCGAAGTCGGTATGGATATCCGGTTCCATCCCAACGCTCGTGGTGATGAAGCACCCCTGGCAGTGCAAATCGGAGTTTGCCGAGGCCTTCGATGATCCGATATCCGATCTCGGGATGCTTCTTAATGACTGCGAACTCTTCATCCGTCAACTTTGCGGGCTTTAAAAGGACCGTGTCTGGGATGCCGATCTTTCCAATGTCATGGAGTATGCCAGCCAAGTAAATTTCTTGGCAAGCGACTTCTGATAGCTGTAGTCTCACAGCGATTTCGTAAGCCAGTTGCGCTACACGCTCGCTATGACCGTGTGTGTAGGGATCGCGAGCTTCGATTGCGTTGCTCATAGCACGCAAAGTCCCGAGGACCAATTGTTCCCCTTCTTTGAACAGAAGGTTATTCTGTCCATCGATGACCAAGAATGATGAAAGCTCGTACAGCATTTCTGCGGCATGGCTATCGAAACGCCGATCTTCTTCGTTGGGTTTCGATACGCCGGGTGGACGGCGATTGAAAGCAACGAGGTAACCTGAAGCGTCGATGTCTCCAATAGGAACGATCACGCACGAATAGACGACGCCGCTCGGTAGTTTGATCTGTTGATCGTTGAGTATTTTCGAATCACCGCAATCCGGCTTAGTAATTCGCTGAAGCAATTGCTGGAGATCGGAGACTTGCCAACCTCCTTTGCCCACCACAATGGACTGCATGCCTTGCATTTCGTCGGAGACGTCGGAATAAACGTAGAGACCCATCGCTTCGGCATGAAGCATGGATCGCAGAGACTCCAAAGATTGTCGCGAGTGATTGTTGCGAGCTTTGCGCTTAGCGCGGTCAGAGTTCAACTGACGTAACCAAAGTCTTTCGTCCCACGCTCGGCTTAGATCGTGTTCCAGTTTGGCAACCGTTTCAAGTTGTCGATTGCATTCAAGCCCTCGGCGCAACGATTCGCGAGCGATTTTCAAAATGAGTCGCGTAAAGTCACTCGTAGGTGATGAAATTTTTCCTACCCCAAACCACTTTGCCGATGCATCAAAGAGCGGCAACGCAAAGACGGATTCCTCGGGATGCAACTGGGAAATTTGTTCAGTTCCGCTGCTGTCCGCATTCCGGACCGTTTCCAGTACCAAGTTCGACGCATTTCCAAAGGTTCCTTCAAGCTTCCACAGGTACGCGGAATCCCGCAATCCTTTAGGATCCAACGAAAAAGGAACGCAGAGCACACCCAATGACTGGGCGAGATCTGTGCACTGTTTCGTGATGGAAATCGGGGTACTCATTCGAAGCACACTCGCGAGGTGTTAATCCCCGCACTGAACCAAATGGTTGAAGTGAGTGCGCATGCCTCCCTAGGGAAGATGCGAAACTTCCAAAAGATATGACAGGCTTTCCGCTCGAGACGCGGATTTCAGAAATTGGCTCGCTGAAGGAGCCTTGAAGCCGTCGATTGGCTAGTGGCTGTAACGGTCAATCCGATTATTTGGGCTTGATAGGTTGCAATGGAAGCGTTGAGATGCCGACCGTTTCTACTACTAAATAGCGTGTATCGACTTCTAAGTTTTCAAATTCTTCATGTTTTCCGCTTGGCCAATCGATCGAAATGCGTTTGATTTCGGTCTGCTTTCCTAGTCCCACGTGGAGGAGATGCTCGTTGGAGCCAAAGTATCCTTCCCCATCCGCCATGCTCGTTACCCAAGACTCATCATCGCATTCAATGCGGAGGAGAGCCCCGACGGCGTCTCGTTCACTGATCGTCCCGACCAGATCGAGTTGAACGAAATGATTGCCGGTTGCGGTTCGGTTTTCCAGCAAAGCGGCCGGTCGATCCAAGTGGGTAGCCACCAAATCAGGCTTTCCATCGACATTGAAATCTAGCATCTGCATACCGCGTCCAATCCATCTACCTTCGAAGTACTTGCCCGGCGCTGGATTCTGAAGCCATCGAAACTGGCCTTGGACGTTTCTGAGGACCTGCGGGGGCATTTGCCATGGAATATTGTCGGTGCGAAGGTCATCGATGTGGCCATTGGCTACCGTGAAATCAAGCCATCCATCGTTGTCCAAGTCCACCAACTGGCAACCGAAACCAAGCTGCTCGAGCGACAGTTCGCCCAGCTTTGACCGTCGCGTGCCATCCACAAAAACCCCGGGGAGTGATTGCAGATAGAGCGTGTTCACTTCGTTGTAAAAATTTGTGACGATTAAATCCAAAAGCCCATCGCGATTTTGATCGCCGCACGCAATCCCCATGCATGCTTGAGCGCGTCCTATACTGTCAACAGCAACACCGGCAGCTGCGGCGCACTCGACCAAGATGCGATTCCCTGAGCTTTCGTCTCGTTTGCTCAGCAATAACAAATTCGGAGATACGTCGTTGGCAAAGAAGACGTCGTTTCCTTCTTTACCGTCGAGATTCGTGACCAGCGTACCGAGCGTATAGCCTGTTTGGATCGATTCGAGCAATTCGTTGTTCGCAATGTTCCAGCTCCAATCCCCGTTGCTGTAGAGGAGTCTGTTTTTTCCTGGTGGAAATGTCTTCGGATTGCACGATCCTCGCGCGGAATTTTTGACTTCGCACCACTTTGTAATCGCTTCTGTTCCGTACAGATAAGAACTGTCGAGCAAGTCAGGGAGGTTATCACCGTTGATGTCTGCGGCGTGCAAGGAGCTATTCCATTGCGAAAGTGGGTCCACTTGTGGAATGGGCATGTATTCGAATGTCCCGTCGCCATTGTTTCGATAGATGCGGGACACGCCTAAATTGGCGATCAGAAGATCACCGAAACCGTCCTGGTCGATATCGGCAATACCGATCCCTTGTCCATACCCAACATCTGCGACACCTGCAGAGAAGGAAACATCTTGGAATGCTATACCTCCAACGGATCGGAAGAGGCTTTTTGGTTTGTAGCGAGGGGTTGCAACAGCTGGCGAATCGCCGGCTTGTGCAAATGACAAATCGGGCCAACCGTCTCGATCGTAGTCGAATGCGTTCACTCCGCCACCCACACCTTCGATGGTGTACCAGCCTCGATTTGGCTTAGAGCCGTTCTCATAAGCGCAGTTGATACCTAATTGCTCGGCAACATCGTCCATGCGTATGCCATCGCCCAGTTCTCTCTCGTCATTATTGCTGGCGAGTGCGGAGTTTTTCGCGGTCGGAAGACCATCCGAAAAATGGGTTGGTAGCTCCCATTTTTCGTAGTCCAATCCATCGAGAACAGAAGGTTCGCTTAGCTTTCCTTTGCGAAGGGCTTGTTGTTCGGTTTTCAGTGCCTCTGTCATGGGAAGTTTGCTGATCGTCAAACCGGTTGCCTCCCAGCCGAAAGCTGCAACGTCATCATTGAGCCCTTGGAACAACATGGCAATCTTTGAAAACAGATCTGCGGCACCGTAGTTGTATGAAATTTGTTGTGTTAGATCGTTGATGGTCACTAAGTCATTACCCATCTTTCGAACTCGCTGCGCATCATCGGTACGTTGCAATCCTAGAAGGGCATCGGAAAGACCTTGATACGCCGCAACATGGCGGCGATCCAATCGGATGGCTTCACAGAAACATCTCGCTGCATTTTCGTTTTTCTCAGATCGAAGCATCAAGCCACCGAGGGCGTACCAGTACTCGGGATGGCGTTCAGCGCCATTTGGTTTTTTGTTTAACCATTGTGACAGTTCATCGAGCCGGTCGAGTTCGAGGAGGGAGGTTCCAACCCAAACCCATGGTTCCAGCATGTCTGGATTTTCACGAGACATGGACTGTAACTCTTGGATATACGTACCGTAAGCGTTGCGGAGCAGTTTGGTGCGGATCACAGCGAATTGCACGTATGGGTCATCGGGGAACGCGGTAGCAAATGCGTTCCGTGTCGCTTCCTCGTCGTAATAGTCCCGGCAGTCGATGGTGGCTAGCAATTCTCCCATTGTGAAATCGCCGAGGCGAATCAAACGATCGAGATAACGCTGCGCCTCCCATCGTCGACCTTCGGCATTGTAAAGCTTCGCTAAAAGTCGCAAGCCTGGAATGGCGTTTGGGTACTGCTTGATCAATTTCAGGAGCTTTGCCTCTGCGGCGCGTAAATCTCCTTTGGAAACCAACCACTCTGCTGCTTGGCCATTGGCTGGACCTGCCTGCGGAGCGTCCTCTGGAATCTGTTGGATCATTTTCAACGCCCCAGAAACATCGTTCCTCGCTGCCAGAACTCTTGCTGCGAGAAAAATCAGCTCGGGATCTCTCGGTTTTACCAACATCAATTCTTTGACTTGCTTCCACGCCTCGTCGGCTTGGCCGAGGTCGAAGGTCTCGACCGCTTTGAGAAATCGAGAGTCGTAGGATTTGGTGTCTTTGTCTGCACCAGCGTCGTTGGTCGCCGATACGCCGCTACTCGATGTGTCACCGGATGTTTTTGTGCTTTTATCGGTTGGGTTAGCGCTCGAACCGACGGTGGACTGCGACCCTTTTACCGCGCCAGTGGCTTGATCGTTTGAACTCTTGTTTTGGCATCCAGCGATTGCAATCACGAACCAAAAGCCTGCGAGCAAAAACGCGCTCGGTCCGGAGTACGAAGTGCTCCGGTTCAAGTTGCCTTCGATAACATGAACTGTCGTCTTCATCGAAATTCCAATCCTGACTTTTTCAAACCTGACGAAGTTGCCTCGTCATTTGTTATTCCCGGAGGTGGTCATCCAGTGGCTTCGGCCCTGAGATTGTCCGCGTTGGACACAGAACGGTGAAATATCGATCGATGTCGTTTCCCCTTTCATCCATTGGATCATGAGCGTAGCGGTCGCAGTAGACCAATGAAGTCCATGCCGAAAATGGCCAGAAGCAATATACGCGTTTTCGAAAGGATGCAGTGTTCCCATGTACGGGAAGGAGTCAAACGATCCCGGGCGCAGCCCAGCCCAAGTCCTCTCGACGGGAGTTTGGGCCAGTTTCGGCCAAATGCCTTCAGCCCAAGTTCGGAGTTGGTGGATCATTTCGGGTGTTGTTGTGGCATCAAATCCGACTTCCTCCTCGCAGGAACCCGCTAAAACGAGACCATCATCCCGGGGAACGAGATATCGATTTCCTTCGTGGATCACCATCGGAAATGGCGGTTGCTCGCAGCGATACAAAACCATCTGTCCACGCACAGGCAGCACCCCCGTGGGGATTTGCAAGGATTCCAATAGGCTAGCAGTCCAGGCTCCAGCAGCCACGCAGAACCGATCGCCGTGGATCTCATGGTTGTCGTTGGAGGTAAATTCATCGAAAGCGGTGCTACTGCTCCCTTCGCCTACACGATACTTTGCGGCCGTAATGCGATTATTGATCGTCGTCCAACCTTTTACGTAGCAATGACTTCGCATGTTCACTCCAAGACTTGCACATCCGAGGATTAAAGCTTGCAAGTGGCGAGGATTGCGAAGGCGGCAATCACCCTTCACAAACCAAAAATCGCATTTGGGAGACTTAGCAATCAATTCTTGGAATCCCGGCAAATCCTTCAATACCTGCGTTTGGGGCCAATGCTCAACATCAATCCCATGCTCCTCCCACCACATGCGATTCGCTAACAAGGTTGCTCGTTCGGCGGGGGTCGGAGCGACGTAGAGTCCACCACATACCCGAAACTCGTTATCTATCCCGGAGATTTCGCGTAGCTTTTCCGACCACAGTGGGTGCAAGCGATGGGCCAAGCTTCGGAGTTGCTCCATAGGGTCGTGGGCAGGAATTGAAGCTCCAGCAGGAAGGATGCCCGCACCGGCCCACGAAGATTCCTTGCCAAACTCCTTTGCGTCCAGGATGGCTACCTTCCAACCACGCACAGCGGCTTCGAATGCGATCGATAATCCGATCACACCACCGCCACAGACAACTAGATCGTATTTTTCCATACCCCACATTCTACTAACGATTTGGATTCCGCCCCCCCGAATTAGGACTTGGCCCGAGGATGGAACTTTTTCCTGTCTCGGATTCCCGTAGAATAAGCTCGAAGAATAGGGGTGCTTATTCGAAACCGCCGCAATTCCACCTCATCCGTTTGTGAGATGGGGTGACACTGGAGCGATGGCCGGGAACACCGACGGGCTTGCTTCTGAACATCAACGAAAAAACGGGTTGTCATCGTGCGCAAACGACGGATCGCTATGCCATGGATTTCCTTCTTCGTTGCTTGGTTCTTCTTCGTTGTCGGAGGCCAGCTGTCCCCGGAACTCCTTCGTGGGACTTTGGCATGGAATAGTACGGGCTGGAACTGCGATGACTTGATCGGCAGCGTGGGGGGGAACGCATGCTGGGCCTCGTCTGAAGTTGGGAATCCGGGATGCGAGGGATATAGCTCGGATGAGGATGGTGGCTGGGGCGAAGATGGTAGCTCAACGCGGGGAGTCGAGGAAATTCCAGTCTATCAAGCATTGGTTTGCGACGGCGTCGGGGTTGGCTATGTCCTGATCCCCGCGGGGCAGATCGCTGCCGATGCCACCGTACGAATCCTTGTTCATGAGGCAAACGACCGAATCCTCTATCCTGCGGTCGAAATACTTTCGATCGATCCGGAGCCGGGACCGCAAGAGGATCGCAGGGGAGGTTTTCGACCTGGAAGTGGATCATTATTGAAGCGATTCAAAGATGCTCTGGAACGGGTTCGAGAACATATCAATCCGCCGGAATATGTGCGTGTTCATTTCCTATTTATCGGTGCTGAACCGCTCCAGATTACGCTGGCTGGAGAGATCGAGCGGGTGGTCTCGGTAACACCTGTGGTTGTTGAGCCTAAAGAAGCGGCAATACGTTTTCGTGTACCTCTTCAAGAATGGTGGGCTGGCATGCTTCAGTATTGCCAACGCCAAATCGATCGAAGCGATTATCCAACGTTGATCGAGCGCTATTTGGTGAATATGCTCGGTGCCCGATTGGGATTCGAGGTACCGGAGCTCATCAAAGCAAAATCAAAACCTGCGAGCAAGCAAACAGATCCTCTGCCCACCATGTCCCTAATCGCGGGTGTCGAGTCGCTCAGGGATCAATTGCGGCAGGAGCAATTGTCGCAAGGTATTTCACCCGGCCAGGCCAATGTACCGATTCCCAGTCCACCACGTTGGAAGGATGCCCCACTTCCAGATTCGTTCGATGGAAAATCTATGGATGCAATTCCTGTAGAACCAATCTCGAGCGTGGTACCTCCGGAGTGTTTGTATATCCGTTTTGGATCCTTCGCAAATTATCTTTGGTTCCAGCAGTTGTCACAGTCTCGAGGGGGTGATATCGCGCAGATGGCGCTGCTTCGGGGGTTCAATTATGAAACGAACCAGCGTGCGGAGCGGATGCTCAACACAAAGATGAATTACATCAGCAAGCTCTTCGGCGATGCCGTCATTTTGGATATGGCATTTATCGGTTATGACCTATACCTCCAAGAAGGCCCGACCATGGGAGTGGTCTTCGAAGCTCGGAATTTGGATTTGCTTCGTTCATCGTTTCAGCAAGAGCGCGAGGCCACCAGGCAACGATTGGCTGATCAAGGTTGCAAACTGCAAACCATCGAAATCGAGGGAAGCCCGGTCTCGTTTTTAAGCACGCCTGATAATCAAGTCCGGTCGTTTGTCGTTGAGGCAGCACCGTATCTTTTTGTTACCACCAGCCAAGAATTGGCCAAACGATTTATCGAGGTACAGAAAAGCAAAGAGTCGCTAGCATCTCTGCCCGCATTTCGTTTCGCAAGGTTGATGATGCCGATCGAAAATAAGTACGACGTATTCGCTTATTTCTCGTCCCCCTTTTTCCGGAACCTTATTTCACCGCATTACCAAATTGAACTGCGACGACGACTCCGGGCTACCGCAGCTATTGAGACCATCGAAACAGCAACGATGGTTGCAGCTTCGGAGAAAAAGCACGGATTTAGAATTCCTACCACATGGTCTCAGCCCGATCGCAAGGTGCGTCCCGCAAATGGGTTTGAGTCGGTGGTCGCTCAACGAGACGAAAGTGGGGACCGTTGGCCCTCGGTCGATCAAATGATCGAACAGAATTATTTGCCGGGTTGGTTTCACGTTAGGGCGGACGGTTCGCAAACGATACGGATGGAAGATTCTTGGGTTGATTCCGTCCGTGGGCGTCGAGGTAGTTTTCTACCCATCGCTGATGTACCACTGGTTGATTGCACCGTTTCCGAAGCGGCCGAGTATCGAGCTGCTTCCGAGTTTTACTCCCGGCAATGGGAGCAAACCGATCCCTTGATGTTCGGGTTGCGCCGTTACTCGCATCCCGATATTCCAAAGGCGGAGAGAATCGCCATCGAAGGCTACATCGCTCCGTTTGGGAGCGACAAGTATGGTTGGGTCGGTTTGCTGCTAGCTCCCCCACTGGATACCCAAGTCCAACTGCCGGAGGACGATGTTATCAACTTGCAGTTTCGTCTTCGAGGGATTCAGGATCGAAGGAACTCAGTACCGGACCATTTTGTCTTCGCTGGTCTGAAAGACCTGATGCCGCCACTTCCGGAGGAAACCAAAGGTCTGATCGCGACATTGCGAGTTCTGAAATCTCTTCCGGCCTATGTAGGGGCTTGGCCAAAACCCGCCGTGCTGGATCAGCTTCCGCTAGGGTTGGGAGGAGGGCCGCCCGATTTGATGGGATTCTCCAGGTCGATTTTGGGTTTGTGGCGTTGGCAGATGGGAGGCTTTAGCATTCTCTCATTCGATCGATCGATTTTGGAAACGTGTGCGATGGCCATCAAAATCGCGCCAGCCGATGATTTTGCACAGGCCCGCGCTACCATTCGGGATCTATCTAAGAGCAAACTATCAGGATGGTTCAACACATTTAGCTTCCGACAAGCAGCACAGACGACCCGTGGAAACTTGCTCCTTTTAGATTCTGTCCAGCAGCAACTCGGCATTGAGCCCGAAATAGCAAAGGATCGAGTCGAGCAGTTACTGGACGCAAAAATCCAGTGTGCGTTAGGTGGAGAATATCGGCTTGAAAAGGGGCGTTGGATTTCGACTGCCTGGCCTGAGAAACTGGAACTCGCACCCGGTGCTGAACATTCGATGATCGGGTACGACACACTCCACACGATACCACCCAAAGAGTATGTGGCACCATGGCTGGAGTGGTTTCGAGGCGCGCAAGTTCACTTGACCCAACTCCCAGAGCGACTGGTAGTGATCGGGCATCTCGATATGGAACCGTTACCGGTAAGTACAAAGGGAAACGGAGGTGATCAGACAGAGACGACAGCCTTGCCGAAGTTGAATTTTGATATCTACAATCTCCCGTTTCAAATGTTCAATAGCGATAAGCCAAAAAAGGGCCAGGATTCCAATAACGGTAGCAAGCCTTCCGAGAGCGATTCCAAGTCGAAGCGGGCCCCGAAGAAGCCCGACGCAACGGAGCCAAACCAACGTCGATTCTGATGCCATAGGATGTTATGAAACTGATTATTGGAATCGATGAAGCTGGATACGGTCCGAATTTGGGCCCTTTGGTGATTGGTGCATCGGTTTGGGTTGCGCCTTTCGACTGGAAGATCGAGGGTGCCTTGGAGTTGCTCGCACCAGAAATTCGTGCCGAGCCTTGGAGACCACGCTCCGATTTTGTCCCGCTGGGTGATTCGAAAAAGATTTATAAACCAGGGTTGGGCATAGAGGGTTTGATGGCAGGAGTCACTTTTTTGCTAACTCCTCGCACCGCCACTCCAATCAGCACTTCGAAGTTGTTGCATAGCGTGGCACCCGATGATGCGAGTCGTGTTGAAAAGCAACTTTGGTATGCTCCTGCATCGGATGATGCGATTTTGCCAGAGGTTTTTTTCGAGACCGAGATTGGATCTCGCGCTCAACACAAATTCGAATCGCTGGGGATTCAATGCCTCGGTTTGCGAGCACGAGTCATCGACGAAGAAGAGTTTAATCGTACTGTCGAATCAGCCGGCAATAAATCGACGGCACTCAGCGAATGGTCTATTGGATTAGTCGCTGATTGCCTCCATCAATATTTAAATGGTAGTGATCCTGTCGCTGGCAACATTCAAACGATTGAGGTCTATTGCGATCGGCATGGTGGACGGAAGCGATATGCACCCGTTCTGTCGCATGTTTTCTGGAGGTCTGTTAACTCTGTAGTCGATCTAGATCCAGACAGCCATTCGGTTTGGGTGGATGTTCTCGAAGAGAACGCGCATTGCAGTCGCTACCAAGGTGATTGGTTCGGCCGCGAAATGAGGATTCAATTTCAGGTTCAAGGCGACTCCTTGCTGCCATCAGCCGCTTCGTCCCTTCTTGCCAAATTATTACGCGAACTGATGATGATTCGGCTCAATCGATTTTGGCGCAACGAGGTGGGCGAGCAGCTTCGCCCCACGGCAGGTTATGCGGTCGATGCAGCGAGATTCGCTGAAGACATTCGAAAGGCACAAAACACTCTCGGAATACCGAAGTCACGGTGGTGGCGAGAGCGATGATGGAGAATGGTTCAAGTGCAGCATCCTGATGGGAAGATGGGTAAGCCGGGGGAGTGGTGATACTTGCCTCACCTCCGGATTCCACCGAGTAGCCGAAATCTGCTGCGAATAACGCTAGGACCATCTCATCCATCCATTGGTTAACAAAATCCTAAGGCTTGCTGCTGGGATCAATATTTGTGCCAATTACTTGCTTCACACTCTTACGAGCGATACAACGACGTGACGTGGTGTCGGGAAGCAGAGCAGGTTTCAATACCTCTGCGAGTTGAAGCCGGCAGGAGTGGATCATCAATGAAGCCCAGAGGCTAGGATGCACCATGACGAACTCACAGCAAAATGAAGAGACCGAGGAGTTGGATCTTCGTTTCATCATGCTCGCATCCTATTTTGCGGATGCACTTGAGTGCATCGCCATGCAGTTGCATCTAAAGCTCAATCTGCACACATCTCAGACCAGTTCCTACAACACCTGGAAGCAATGGGTGGAAGCCGAGTTCGCGATCGACAGTGAGTGGGCGCGCAAAACGTTCTGCCTGATGACTGCAAAGATGTCTCCGACACAAGCACTGCTCTATATGATGCGAGGTTTCGGGAGTGTTGCTCCTGAAAGTGCCCTCGCAATAGCGTTCAGTCAAGTGGACGACATCGGTGAAGCGACGCGGAAGTATCGCTGGCCGGAAATTGAAGTTGTTCCGGAGGAGCGGTCCACCGTTCCTCTGGATGGAGGCTTTCGTCGAGACTCTGCCCACAAGGGGCATATTAAGGATGCAAAGCCGAGCTATCTTCCGGCCAATCCCCCTTCTGACTCCGATTCGCCGCGGCAGGATCGAGACCGCCAGTAATTCGGTCGTTTTCGAGTTGGAAACTGGTAATGAGGAAGGATCTCGGGTTTGAATCAATCGAGCCATCTGGATTTTGCTGCGAAGATGGATTCTCATAATTGGGATCCCTTAGAAGGTAAAATCCTCACATGCTTCAGCAACGCTCCCCGACTACGACTCCAGTACTACCATCGGTTGTGCCAAATTCGGCGAAATCATGCTTCGTCGGACTTGCTCTTTTATCGTTCATGTTCATTGGATGCGGGGGAAACACTTCCAGTGTGAAGTCGGAACCCGGTGTTGGAAACGCATCGAATTCGGGGCAATCGGAGAAAGATACGACCAAAACAGCGTCCGAAGCCGATTCAGCGCGTCCGAGTTCCGCGGCAACTTTTGAGGAAAAACTAGCCAGGACTGAGAAGTTGTTGCAAGCCGATCAACCCGATGCGGCTTGGGATTTAGCCAAAGATTTGATCGTCGAACGACCGCAATCGTTTCCCGCTATGTTTCTCGCGGCTCGCATCATGGCAAAGCGGAACAATATTTCTGGCGCCATGCAGATGATGAGCAAAATCGATCCTAATGATCCGGAAGCTGGTCCTGCAGCCACGGGGCAATTGGCGGAGTGGCTTGCACAGTCCGGAAACCTGGCAGAGGCTGAGTTGAAGCTGAAAAGTTTGCTTAAGAAATTTCCTTCTGCCGCACCTGCGATTCGACTACTGGTGGATATATACAACGCGCAAGGTCGAAGGTGGGAAGCATCTCGATGGACGGATCGGATGATCCGCCTGGGAAATTTTAGTACACCTGATTTAATGAACACAATCGATGTGCGTGAGCCAACCGCGACTGACCCGCTACGCAAAGCAGCCAACGATTTTGCTCCGGATGATCCGTACAGCCAACTAGGAGAACTTCGTATCTTGACCAATGCCGATCGCTGGGGTGATGCATTGGAGCCATTGGCAAAGATCGTTGCTAATCGTCCAGACCTATTGGAACCTTGGATTTGGTACGGAGAATCGCTGCTGGAGACTGGCCATTTATCGAAGATGACACAGTGGCTTGCGAGTCCACCTGAAGGCCACGAAAAGCATCCCGAGTATTGGTATATCTACGGACGGTTGTTAATGCAGCAGGAGGATGCTCGCGGTGCGGCAAGGTGCTTTGTTGAATCCCTTCAATTGGATCGTCGGCATCTTGCCTCGATCCAGTCCCTCTCGGAATGCTTAATGGATATGGGGCAAGAGGATCTAGCATTAGAGATTCGATCCGAGGCGGGGCAGTTGATCCGCATCAAGGATCTGTCGCAGCAGATTCAGCGAGGGATAGGTAAACGGGAGGAGTTCATTCAAATCGCTGATTTGTATCGACAGATGCACGATCCTGTAGGCGCATTTGGATGGGATACGATTTTGCTCGTCAATGATAAAAAACCCATTACTGCCGAGTTGATCGAAGTACAAAAGAAGTTGCGGGCGGGTGAAAAATCGGAGATTCCATGGTTAGCGAAACTCCCTGTCGGTGAATGGCCATTGCCTGAAACCAAAGAAATCAAAACGAAGGAACCTCCATCACCCAACCAGGGTATTCAGTTCGATGCGTTACCCATTCGTTTTTCCGACCGAGCCGCCGAGTTGGGGTTCGTGACAAGTTACAACAATGGAGCTGATCAGGGGCGAGGATGGTACACGCTTGAGGGTATCGGAGGTGGCGTTTCTGCGATCGACTATGATCGAGATGGATGGCCCGATTTGTTTCACTCCCAAGCTGGCGATTCCGTGCTCAGGGAGAAACCCTCCTTTGCCCCGAAGGAGTTGTATCGTTCGTTCGCAGGGAAGCGATTTGAGAATTCTGCGTCGGCTGCATTCATTGCCGATCGTGGCTACGGTCAAGGGACCGGAATTGCGGATATCGATCAAGACGGGTTTTCGGATGTGCTGATTGCCGATATAGGCGAGATCAAATGGTACCGTAATCAAGGTGACGGTACCTTTGAGAAGATGCAATTGCCGCAGGCTTCGGCACCTTCGCTGTGGAACAGTTCCATCCAAGCTGCAGACATCAACGGCGATACGATTCCTGATATCATCCAAGGCGCCTACATCGATGGCGGGGATGTATACAGCCGCAAATGCCCTACACCTCAGAATCCAAATGCACTTTTCTGCCATCCGAAGCGTTTCGAGCCAGGCAAGAGTCGGATACTCCTGAATGATGGGGGCGGGCAGTGGTTGCTCGCTGATCCTGTGTTGCTCGAATCATTGGTCGATGGCTATGCGCTTGGAACATTAGTCACCAACATCGATCAGCAGTATGGAAATGATGTGTTCTTTGCAAATGATGTTTCACCAAATCATTTGCTCCTCAGCCAACCAACAGGCGATGGTAAATTCGAATTGGTCGAGTCTGGAATGCGGGCTGGGGTCGCTGTCGATTCGCTGGGCCGGGCGCAAGCCTCTATGGGGGTTGCCTGTGGTGATCAGAATCGAGATGGGTTGTTGGACATTGTCGTGACGAATTTCCGGTACGAAGTGAGCACGCTTTACCTCCAGACCTCCCCTGGTGTATTCGTCGATGGAACTCGTGTGTCGAGGCTTGGAGAGCCGACGTTGGAATGGCTCAGTTTCGGTTGTCAGCTATCCGACTTGGACAACGATGGATGGTTGGATTTCATAACCGTGAATGGTCATATCGACTATTTGACACCGTGGCAGATGCCCCCTCAGGTTCTTCGTAGCAATCATGGAAAGTTCGAATGGTTGCGAAAACCGAGTCCGGGTGCATATTTTGACAACGATAATGTCGGCCGATCGTTGACGCAGGTCGATTTCAATCGGGATGGACGACTCGATTTCGCGATCACTCACCTTGATCGACCATCGGCATTACTTCAAAACGACTCACCAGCGAACAGAAATCATTATGTTCAGTTGGAGGTTATAGGAACAGCATCAGAGAGAGACGCAATCGGTGCTATGCTCCACATTCGAAGTGGTTCCGAGAATTGGGTAGCTCCTGTATCCGTAGGAGATGGTTTTTACGGTACCAATGAACGGACCGTACACGTCGGGTTAGGGAGTGTCGAATCGATTGATTCGATCGAGATCGTTTGGCCTACTGGAAACCGGGAATCGTATTCGCAACTACAAACCGATCGGCGTTATCGTATTATCGAATCGATCGGGTTGCACGAAATTGAGCCTTAGATGTAGAAGACTGTTGGATTCTCTTTCATCGGTCCCATTGGAGTACGGCAAAGAGCACGATCCCTAAATAATGGCTGGCACTCGCGACGATAACTAGGATGTGCCAAATCGGATGGAAGTACCAATTGCGGTGATCGTTTTGAAGGAATACGACACCGACCGTGTAAAGGATCCCGCCCAGTAGCATGGAGGCAAAGCAGATCGAAGATACCGACCAATAAAGGACGATCGCTGGCCCCCAACCTAAAAGGACGTAGGTCAGTGATGTCATGTTGTCGATTCGATGTTTGGCGAGGACCTTGGAATAGAATCCTAACCCTGCTGAGAACCATACGAGAAATAACATGGCGATTCTCGGGACGCCTTGCATCTCGCCCCAGATGAATGGGGTGAAGGTGCCAGCGATGAGAGTGTAGATGATCCCTTGGTCGAGCGACCTCACCAAATGGCGTCTTTTGGGATCTCGAACGGCATGTGAGAGTGTTGAGAAAAGATACATCGCCGACAAGCTAATGCCGTACACAGCGCAGGCGATGATCATGGACTGACGGTATTCTTTCGCAAGATAGGCGAGAGCAAATCCGGCGGGAATGCTTACGAGGAAGCCGATACCGTGAATCCATGCATTGACGAGCTCTTGGGATGCATTTTCGTCGGTCCAGTGTTTTGACATGCGAAACCGGGACGATGGCGGGCGAGGGGAGATGGCTGAAAAAGAGGGAGTCCGATTCTACCCGAAAGTTCCATGTCGGTATTCCCAAAATAGATCATTCCCGAGACCAGTTCTGGCTGCTAGCGGTGGGTGATATAGCGTGATGTTGGCACTCCGAGTAGAATCGTAATGCGGTGAGGCGTAGGTCCGTTGTGTCCTAAAATCTCTTCGGTCGATGCACGCGGGGATTTCCTTGGCCGACCAACGAAATCGTTGGTGATTCCGAAATGGATGGGTGGCAGAGCGGTTTAATGCACCGGTCTTGAAAACCGGAGTAGGGTTTCCCTACCGTGGGTTCGAATCCCTCCCCATCCGCTTTTTTCTTTCCGTCCCTCCTTGGGGCAGTAGAGTTTGTCTGGGGGGGCTTGCTGGTAGTGCTTTGCCGTTGCGAACCATTGAGTGCGTGGTCTGCATTGGGAGTTTTAGGTTGATCGAGCTTGGTACTACTGAAAGCTTGAGCGGATTATGGCACGCATAACACGGGTGAAGAAGGCATGGTGATGGTCGTGGTGCTTCACATTCCTCAACTCAGTTGGTAGCAATTCATTGAAGGACAGCCTGCGATGTCGCGGCTATGGAGATCTTGATTCCATGAAAACCTTCGAGCTCTCCGATGGCGGGATACTAATGATCGAGGAGCACTTTCTGCCACCCGACCTCGCCGATTTGTACTTTACCGAGTTGAGGGATAGCTGCCTTTGGGAGCAGAGGCCTGGAATCTTCGGGCATATGCAGCCGCGATTGATCGCATCCTATGGCGATGAGGGTGTCTCCTACCGTTACTCCGGTGCAGATTATCCAGCGACTCCGTGGAACGATACTTTGCTCAACATCAAAGGGCGAATCGAATCCGTGATGGGTAGGTACAACTACTGCTTACTCAATCGGTACCGGACTGGAGCGGATAGCATGGGATGGCATGCGGACAATGAACCGGAAATGGGGGATATCATCGGTTCGCTGTCGCTCGGTGCGACCCGGAAATTTCGGATCCGTCATAACGAGACGCGCGAAACCAAAACGATTTTGCTAGGCCACGGTACCTTACTCATTATGGCAGGAACCATGCAGCAGTTCTGGCAGCACGAGGTGCCGAAAACGAAACGGTACGTGAACGAACGGATCAATTTAACGTTTCGTGAAATCAAGCGAAAGGATTAGATATGTCGGTATGGATATCCATGGTCGGGTTTTCGGTAGTACTGATGGGGATGGTTATGCTTGAGGATGCTTCCTCCTTTAAAATCACATCGAAGCGGGCTGATGATCGAGTGGACGTAATATCAAAAGATCGAAAGATCTGTTTCGTGATTCGAAGCCCTTCTGGAATTAGCCACACGACCATCGAACGTACTGCGAAACAGTGGCCGGATCAGGTAATGATTCAATTGAAATTGGCGGGACTGGAAAATTTCAAGCTTTCTACGGATCGGATGAAGCTCGAAGCATCAGTGTCGAGTAATCTTGGCGAAGTGCGGTATTGGAAGCAAGGCGAAGAAGACTATCCGTTGGACTCCTCGAGTGCTTATTGGATGGCGGTCAAAGTATTGGACAGTGATGGTGTGCCAACTAAAGTGGTGCCGCTGAAAGACGGTTGTTTTGAAATGCAATTGCCGAGGAAATTGTTTGAAAGAAATCCGAAGTCGTTCAAGTTGGAATGGATCGATTTCTATCGGAGTTGAATTTGAATACGACGGAGTTCTTGAGTCCAGCTTCATTCATCCGTTAAAAACGATGAATGACTGATGCTGACTACGCCAAACCGATGACAGAGCGTGTTGCAGGTATCGAGGTCATCCATTGCAAGTGCGTCGCATTTTTTAGGGTTGTAACCACGTTGATCGCGGAAGGCTCGGATGGTCTGGCTCAAAACCTCGGATTCATGCGTTCGTTGTGTATAATCCGTCGAGCCCGGCTAAACGATCCACCTGTGAAAGGGATTCGAATTGTCTACTTTCATTCACTGTTTATGGCGATTTCCTCGTGCCATGGGTATCGCCTTTTTGATCATCGTGAGCTTTGCCCCACGAACGATAGCGGATGAGCCGATTCGAGTGCTTGTTTGGGACGAGCAGCAACCGGCTCAGAAAGAAGCGTATGAGAATTTTTTAGGGAATGAGATTGCTGAGTCATTGAAGTCCAAGCCTGGGCTGCAAGTTCGATCGTCGTCGATCAATGACGGAGAGCAAGGGTTATCCCCTGCGCTGTTGGATTTTGCCCAAGTCATCGTTTGGTGGGGGCATATTCGCCATCCAGAAATTAAATCGGAGTTGGGGAAAGATATCGTCCGGCGTGTTCAACAAGGTCAATGCAATTTGGTCGCGATCCATTCAGCGCATTGGTCCACACCCTTTATGGAGGCGATGAATGAAGTCACACGTTTTCGATTGAATGCCGAGTTACGAAAGCAGGGGATTGAGGACGCAGATATTCAAGAAATTGCCCCGGATCGATTCAAAGCCCCGTCGCGCGACGCACGGAAGACACCCTATTGGGAAATTGCAACTACGGTTGCAAGTGGATCCCCCAAGCCTCGGTCGGTGAATCTGTTCCTTCCTAATTGCTGCTTCCCCGCCTATCGTAACGATGGCAAGCCAAGTTTTCTGGAAGTTTTGAAAACGGATCACCTACTCGCCAAAAACTTGCCAGCGAGATTTTCGCTTTCGAGAACAGAAATGTACGATGAACCGTTCCACGTCCCGGAACCGGACGAGACGATTCTTCACGAGCGTTGGGAAGGGGGGGAAGAGTTTCGAAGTGTAATGTTGTGGAAGTTGGGGAAAGGGACAGTCATTTACATCCGTCCTGGGCATGAGACGTTTCCAATCTACAAAGATCCTCATATCTTGCAGTTGATCGAGAATGCATCTAGGTATCCAACGGCCCACTGATACATAAGTTGCTTATTCGAATAGAAGCGTGGATGAAGTGGCAGTTGGAAGCTTTTCATTGACTCATGTTGCTCAACTCTACGATTCTATCCAGCAATTGCGAATACGAGCGAATCGCAACCGGCTATTATCAACTCTAGGTCTAGGTTTTTTAAAGTGATTAGAGCAGTATGAACGCATTTCGGATTCCCGAAGACAAGCCGCCCTTGCTTCGAAGTTATTGGGTGGTTGAAAACATGATGTTGGCGGGAGCATACGTAGGTCGTCTCCAACGTGTGGAGCATATTGAGCGGATTTCGAGACTATTCGGTGCAGGTATCCGGACGTTTGTCAATTTGATGGAAGAGGATGAAGTAAATGCCGATGGTGTTCCGTTCACGCCGTATGAAGACGATCTGCGAGAACTCGCAGATCGCAACAGGGAAGAAGTCGATTGCTTACGCTTTCCGATCAAGGATCGAAGTATCACCAATTACGAACGGATGAACGAGATTCTTCAAACGATCGATAGTTCGATGGCTTCAGCACGTCCGGTTTATGTTCATTGTTACGGTGGGATCGGGCGAACGGGGACAGTCGTTTCCTGCTGGCTTCTGCGGCATGGACATGCGACGGCCAACAACGTCTTCGAAATACTACAGGAGTTGAGACTTGCAGATGAAGACGTATCGTGGAGAGATGCGCCTGAAAATAACAAGCAGAAGTCTTTTGTGCTCCAGTGGGGAGCGATTCATGGATAAGGGAAATGATTTGTTGAAAAGTTTGAGGTAGCTCATGGTTCACAAAGATTGGTTCACGAGGCTTACGGGGTTTTCAGAGCGGAGCCCTGAGAATGTTCGTAAATCGATTTCGGTCGATGGTGAAATGTTGACCTCGAGCGTCAATCGGGCAACCTATCGGTACGGACGGTTGGAGGTTCCGTCGCTTGACGAATTGAGGCGGCGTAACGCAACTGGGTGCCGAGGCAAGCGTGGGATGTCGATCAAGGGTGTGGTCGGAGACGCTAGAACGCTGCATGCGGATCCATCGAATTCAGGGGCCGTCTTTCAAGTGGCGTCGCAATTCAATTTACTAGAAATGGTCTCGCCAAATGTAACCCCAGAACGTGGAGTGGGGATCTATGAGCATGACGGGACCCAGGGACCTGCATGTGCGATGGCATGCGGCGCAGGAACAATTTTTCGTAATTACTTTGTGGACCTGGACGGGCAAGTGGGTCAATCCGAGTCCAAGCAAATCGATTGTCTGTTCGAGATTGGTGAGTGGGTAGGTAACGACCATCAGCGACTTTGGAAAATGCGGAATGGTTATGCGCTTCCTTCGGCAAGTGGCCTCGAAGAAGTGGTCCGCAAACTACGCTCCAAATCACCCGAGGACTTGGATTCTTTCCGAGGAAAACTAAGAATTGGAGTCCAGTGGGATACACAAGTAACACTGGAAGGGTGTGATCATACCGTAACGCAGGTTTACTGTTCGGCGTTACCCGTTGCCTACAGCGGTCTTCCAAAACCGTCATGGGAGCTGTTTGCAAAATTGATTTTAGAAGCAACCTACGAGGCAACATTTTTGGTTGCCATTGAGAATGCTGCAAGGACTGGGAATAAAACACTTTACCTAACCAGTGTTGGAGGTGGCGCTTTTGGAAACGATCGACGTTGGATAGATAGCGCCATACTGAGGGCTTGCCGGATTTTTCGTCATTGTGAATTGGATGTTAAGATAGTGAGCTTTCGGTCGTTAGAACCAAGCGTTGAGGAGTTGGTTTGTTCCTTTCGGTCGATTGGAAACTCGGAATCGACTTAAGGCATGAAAGGAATCCAAATCGATTTTGGGATCCAACGCTGGCGTGCCGATGTGTGGGGGCGTTGCTATCGTATTGCGGCTCAGCTACTGAGAAATATCAGGGCTTTCCAAGAATTCTCATCGATTGACGAATCTGAGATGGGAAATCCATCGGATTTTGTATTTGTACTATCGGTCATCGGTAAGACGAGGAGAAACGAAGATCGTGCGAAGAATGAACCAGTCTGAGAACGTGGGGCGTTTATGGATTGGACTTACCGATGGTAGTCCAAACCGTTTTCTAACTGGAGTATTCCTGCTGGTAGGGATCATTTGCGGTTCAAGCGTGTACGGGCAAGAAGCCGCGGAGCCTGCGGCACCCGGGTCGGTGGTCGCTGAATTGCAGCAGGAGATCGATAAAGTGCGACCCGCTGTTCAAGGTCCATGGACAAAGTTATGGATGGACGAAGTTGGGCGATTGGGCAAGGTCGAACCAAGAAAAATCAACATCGGGGATCGGGAGATTCTTGTCGATGAGTCCTTATTCTATTCCGGTCGCTATGGTTCTCCCTTGGCCTACTCTCGCGCGTTTGACCTTGCCGAGAAGCATGGATTTGCGCCATCGAAGGGAGCGAAGATATTTGATTTCGGTTATGGAAGTATTGGGCATTTGCGAATGTTGGCACAGATGGGGTTGAACGCGACTGGGGTTGACGTGGAGCCTTTGTTACCGGTGATGTATGACGGTTGTTCCGGTCCATTGGGGGAAGGAAGTGTACAATTGCTCCATGGACGTTATCCTGCTGACGAAAAGCTAATTGAGGCTGCGGGGGACGGTTATGATTTGTTCCTGTCGAAAAACACGTTGAAACGTGGGTATATCCACCCTTCGCGAGAGCCTGTGAGTCCTCGGCATATCATTCAATTGGGGGTTAAAGACGAAGCATTTTTGGAACGAGTTACCAGCATGCTCAAGCCGGGTGGGCTATTCGTTATTTATAATTTTTGCCCACCGAAAGCAGCTATGGATAAGCCCTATATTCCTTGGGCGGAAGGGGAGTGCCCGTTTCCTGTGGAAGCATTTGAAAGGGCGGGTTTTGAGGTTGTCGAATACGATGTGGTAGACGACAAAGAAGCGAGAGACCTAGGACATCGACTAGGGTGGGATGCGCCGGGCGGAATGAAGCTAGAAACAGACTTGTTCGCGTGGTACACCATCGCGAGAAAAAAGTAGTCTTCTCATAGAAAGACCCGCGGATAATGCATTGGTTCTTTTTGGTAATGGCTATCTTATCTGAAGTTGCTGGCACCGTCTGTATGAAGCTATCGGCTGGCTTCTCCAAGACGTTACCATCCGTGTTGATGTGGGTGTTCTATGGAATCTGTTTTGCTTTTCTCGCATTCACTCTGAAGAAGATCGATGTGGGTGTGGCGTATGCGATCTGGAGTGGAGTGGGCACTGCATTGATCGCCGCAGTCGGGGTCATCTATTTCAGAGAACCGTTAACTTTGATCCGTTGTATTGGCTTGCTCACGATCATTGTCGGAGTCGTTATTTTGAATTTGTCAGGAAGTAGTCATTGACTGATGCTGCAGGTTGAGAATTACTCCCTGTGCTAAGTTCGAGAACCGGTACAATGACGGTGCTTAGACCGTTTCGAGGCTAGATGCAATCTTCGATGGTGTCGACCAAGTGTTGTTTGCAACGTCGTGGATCGAAGGTTCGTCGTACCACGCGTCGGAGCGAAGGCGTCCGTCTTGATCTAAGAATAGATTCATGCAGATAGAATCCCACATCGAACGGCAGGCTGTCCCTTTGAGTTCGATGTATTCAATTCCTCCATTGCGGTCGTAGATCATTCCATCGAGCTGGTATCGCGATTCCTGCGTTGGGATTACCCATACAAAAGAGCCGTCCGGTTCGGCGAACATGCCGGGCCAGGGTTGGATAGATTCCGAGAATGCCTCGAAGGTGACTGCCGCATCAAAGTGTTTTCGAGGGTAGATTCGTACGAACATGAAGCGTGCTGATCAGCTTTCTGGAGGAATCTGCTTGCCGTGTGGATCCATGGAGGGGGAGCCGCTAGTCCGATCGAGTTGCGTGCGAAGTTCGCTCGATGTGTAATGCTCAAGCGATTCCGCTTGGGTATGCAAGCGGTGATCTCCTAAGCCCGTTTCGACACTGAGGAACTGCTCCCAAAGTCGGTGAGACCGTATCAAGTTTTGAGCGTGTCGGTAACCATTCGGAGTTAGTGCCCAACCGCCGTTCGTTGATGTCAAATAACCGCTGCGAACCATCTCGCGGCCTGCATGAGCCAAAGGGGCCATTGATATTTTGAGCCGATCCGCGATCGCTTGCATGGACATCGTAGCCAACGCTGGGGAAGACTGCTCTGACTCGCGGTAGAGCAGAGCGAGGATGTCTTCACCAAGGATTCGTCGTGAGAGTTTTCGTCGGGATAGCCAGCGAACGAGGACACCGCTTTTCGGGCTAAATACGGCAGCCAGTAAAAGTAGTAAACCTGCAACGACAGCAATCATAGCCGCTGAGTTGGCTGACTTGAACCCGATCGTGTGAGGCAGGGTAATGGCCGATAGATGGCCCAGGACCGCAGCGATGCATGCGATCATCGCGCTGATTCCAATCATGGGTGCCAGTCGATTGCAGAGCAAATATGCGGTAGCAGGGGGGACGATCAGCATCGCGACTACGAGGATATTGCCGACCGCTCGAAAGGAGATGATGCAAGTTACTGCAACCATAGCAGCGAGCGCGTAATGAAAAATACCAACCGGGATATCTTGGGCCTGAGCCATAGTTGGGTCAAAGGTGCTCAATGTCCATTGACGGTAAAAAAGAAAGATGACTAAGGCGTTGAAGCAGCAAATGCATGCTAGTTCAACAATTACCAGGGGGGCCTTTCCGAATGGGGTGGAGACCATTTCTAAGATGATGGTTTCTAAATTTCCATACAGCACGCAGGATGGATCCAGATCGACATGTTCCGCTCGGGAAACCATCATGATGCCGAGCGCAAAGAGCGCAGTGAACACAACACCGATCGCTGCGCTTTCCTCAACGCTGCCGAAGCGACGGATCAATTCTGTTAACCACACCGTGATCATGCCGACTGCGACTGCGCCGATGAGAGCGATGAGTTGACTCCGTGATCCGCTCCAAAGAAAGGCGGCCGCAATCCCGGGGAGAACGGCATGGCTGATCGCATCGCCGATCAAGCTGAGTCGCCGGAGAACGAGGAAGTTACCCACGAGTGCGCATGCGACCGCGCATAGAGCGCCAGCGAATGTAATCCAGCCGTCTACCTGCCAATACCAAAACATCGATTCCCTTCCTTGAACAGACCACTAGGGATGCCTCATCCTGCGGCCTATTGTAACCATACCAACGTGTCGGCTACTTATTCTCAATTCCTGCGAGTTCATCTCCGAAGTCGAGGACCGGTTCCTGGGTCTCGACAGCCCCGTCGCCGAGTTCGCCGTCAGCAGGTTTCGCTTTGGGTTGTCGTTTGGGCCGATTCATCAATCCAACGATGGTTGGAACGAGAATAACCGCCAGCATGAAGGCCATCCAAAGGTAGGGCAGCAGGTTAAACATGAGGTGACGGACCGTCTGGTGGACTTGAACGAGATTACTGGGAAATTCTACAGTTGGAATCCCTACAGTTCTCGCTCAAGGGTAATTCGTGAATTGGGCTTCGGCAACCCTTCGAGGTCGTGGAGGGCTTGAGATCGCGACCCAAGGGCCAGCAAAAACGTTCCTTTTGAGCGGGACTATGCGTTTTTTTTAGAAAAAGTGGCGTCCGCCCTGTGTTTGCGGATCCGTCAATTGCCCTTGGGCTGAACTGGTTCTGATGCGTTTTCTGCGTCTTCGATCTGCCGGGCTTTTGCCAGGGCCGATGCGACTAGGCCGGCTGGGACGGAGATAAATCCCAATCCGATCAACAGGATAAAGAACGTAAAAATTTTTCCTCCGACGGTGATTGGAAAAATATCGCCGTATCCGACCGTGCTGAGGGTTGAGATGGCCCACCACAGGCAATGGAATACCGAACCAAACGCTTGGGGTTGAGCTTCATTCTCGAAGTAGTAGATGCCAATGGCGGCCAAATAGATCAGGATCAAGGTAACGCAGAGGAATAGGATGAGTTCTTCGCGAGCGATATCGAGGGCAATGTGGAATCGACGCATCGCGCGACTGTAACGAGCCAGCTTAAGAATTCGAAAGACTCGGAGGACTCGAACGATTCGGATGGATCGAAGATCGACAGCGAGCCCTAGAAAAAAAGGAAGGATCGCCAGAAGATCGATGATTCCGAAAACACTAAAGATGTACTGTCGTTTGGGTTTTGCAAAATAAATTCGAGCTAGGTACTCGCATGAAAAGACGACGACCGAAAATAGTTCAAACCAGCTCAGAGCGTCGATGGTTGTTTGATCGAGGTGGGGGATTGTTTCTACCGAGAAAGCGACCAAGGACAAGATGACCATGGTCTGGATAAAAACATCGAAGCAGAACCCGACTTTTGAATTTCCATCCGAGATGAGGTTTTTGAGCGGCATGACTTGGTGTCGATTGTGGAAGCGGGATTCGATTAGTTTTTGCGACGGTCTTCCGCTTGATAGAGAGCTAGTGTTGACTCGAACAATTCGCTGGAGATTTGGAAACTCGGCGATTCAGACCGAAATCGTTTGCAGTGTTCCGCGATGAGTTGATATAGGAATCGGAATACATTGCGAGGGGTTCGTAGCGATTGAAGGGCGGCGACGAAACGTGCGTCCGAGATCTCGTTGCTGAAGAACTTTTGTGGCGAGGGAGTTGTTCCGGAAATGGCGCATGCCTTCATACGGGCCCCGAGCAAGTCATACAAAGCCTCGCCGGTCCAATCGAAAGAAGCGACCACATTTTGTTTGTCGAGTCGTGCTCGCTCATTGAACTCTCGCGTTTCCCGTTCTGCAAAAGGTTGCAGATCGCTGGGCAAGAGCATTTTTATCCCGAGGTTCTCGTGCTTGAGCAGCTTGTTGTCCATGAGCGGCCAAACGAGTTGCTTCATCCGTTCGGCTTGGCCGTTGACCAAGTCGGGTTCATCGACCCTATCGATGATCACAATTAACCCAGGGTATCCAACGGTTCTTAATAGGAGTTGAAGTTTTTCAAGGAGTGCATACCGGTCGTCGGAGCGTTGGGATTGAGGCGCAGGTTGTTCATCGATTTCCTTGGAGGTGAACTCGAGCAATAAAGGTCGAAGTTGGCCTGAATCCCTGTTGAGTACACGAAGGTTTTTACAGATACGCGAAGCGAGCCAATGGCGACGAAACCAGAGGCTTCCATACCATCCCCAAGCCACCAAGGCCGCGATAGGGGCTGCGATGATTGCGGTTTTCAAGGTGACCGCTTCGTTCTGGACCAAACTGTAGAGAGCCCACGTTGCGAAAATGGAAAGTAAGCAACCCGTGATGGATGGGAACCAAGTGGACCAAGACCAAAATCGCAATTTTCGGCGCAATGCATGAACACGATCCTGCAGGTTGCCAGACTTAGAGCGGTCATACATTGCAGCGAGCAACGTGAGATCTCGCTTTTGGCCACGGTCGAGCCGATCGATTGAGATGGGATCACGTTGGGAGACGGAGGCTTGGCTATTGCTGAGTAGTGGCACCGTAAGTAATCGATCAAGCAGTTGGGTGATTCCTTCACTGAGCATTGCGTCCATGTGGTCCCAGAGCCGCAGGGAGCTGAGGACACGTTCGGGATGATTACGGGAGCGGCGAGGAAGGTGCTCCTCGAATGGTCCCAAGTATGCATTGAAGTCGTCGTAACAGATAAGAAACACTTTTTGGTCCGGATGGGACTGATTATGGGACTCGATGTGATCGATCAACTGTAGTCGCATCGCAGTTTTTCCGGAGCCTTTTGCACCAAAGACGATCGCGGTCGCAGGTTGCTTGGCATCTCCGACGACTTTGCTCCACGACGGGTGAAAGGTACCTGAGATGCAGAAGTCTCGGAACACCGTATCGGTTTGTGCATCTTCATCGACGAAGGGGTTTCGTACTAATTGATGGTGCTGCAGGAATTCTTGTTCGGTCATCGATGAATCTCTCTGGTGAAGTATGGGTTGGATATCATCATGATTTCCGCATGGACATGATGCAATTAGTGGAGGTCATCGGATACTACTTTTTCGCACTGTAGGTAAATGTCGTACCTAACGTGAAACGGTAGGAGGTGTTGTCGTTGGTTCGTTCTGGTGAATGGTACGCCCGATGAGTCGCTCAAAGATGGCGCGGACTTTGTGGCGATAGTGATCGCAGGTTTCCTGCAATTGGGTCGGGTCGGGGATATGGAGTCCGTATGCGAGGCGGGCAAAGTCGAGGGAATCTTTTGGAAGGTCATGACGCGCTTTGGAGTTCATGAGCCGAAGACCTGATTCGACACCCCTCAGGAAGTTGTACGCGTCCTTCAATTGCAATGCATCTTCGGCAGGAATCGCTCCGGCCTTGCGCAGTAGTTCGATAGAATCAATCGTGCCTGGAACAGGGGACAGCGATTTCGAGTTGCATTGTTGCATCGAAAGGATTTGTGCCAAGGTCTCGACGTCCATGGTGCCACCGAACCCGCGCTTGAGATTTTCCGGAGTTGCGGTTTGTTCTAGCAGGCGTCGAGCGATTAGTGCAGTCTCTGTGTCGGATCGGGTCCAGGGAACCTCGCGAAGTATCCGATGGATCGTGTCGCGAATCTCATTTTCAAACGATGAGTCGCCGGCGATAATCCGTGCGGTGCTCAGTAGCATGCGTTGTGTTGCGTCGACGTTCCTTTGCAGGAACTGGTCGAGGAACGCATGAACAGGCCACGCGAGGTTGGATTGCCTTTCGCGAAGGAACTGCCAGTGGTGCAACTCATACAGACGGCCATACCGAGTGACACGATTGACCCCTTGGGCCACCCGCTGGGCCAATTGATGAAAAAAGAAATCATTGCCGATCGCTTGATGATGGCGTGCGGGTCCGAGGGGTTGCGTGGATCCAGATCCTTCATACAAAAAAAGTACGGTAACATCGCTGTGGTAATTCGGTTCGCGACTGCCGAGTTTTCCCAAAGCGATCACACCGAATCTGCAGAGGCCGCCGGAATCCAGGGTGGGGATACCATACCTTTTCGCGAGCGTGTTGAATTGATGTTGAATGACCTGTTGCAAACAAACATCGGCAACATCGGCGAGAGAACGGTGCGTTTCCGATACATTTTCCTTGCCGAGAATATCGCGAACACCGATGCTCAGATGCATCGTATTTTTGAAGGACTGGACGATGGCATCGATGTCTTCCGCGCCACGGCAAAGTTCATCGAGTGTCAGGCTCAATTGGGGTTGAGTCGGAAGCTTGCCTAACATCAGAGAGTCGAGCAGTTCATCGATCATTCCAGGGTGGCTGTTGAGGATGCTCACCAAGTAAGGGCTAGCCCCGCAGAGACGAACATAAAGATCCATCGAAGGTTGATGGAGGCTGAATAATTCCCAGAGCACACCTTTTGCACCGATCGATCTGCATGTGGAAACCAAGTTGTTCAGAGTCAGGTCGGGTGACGGCGTGCGGCCGACACGCTCAAGCAGTTTCGGTGCGATGACTGCCAGGAAGTACCGACAGCGTCGCGTAGAAAGAACGCGGACATCCTCCTCTGCGAGTTCCCTTAGATTTTGGTGGGCCAGTTCGACATCGTGGAAATGGAATCGTTCGAGAACCTTTTGTACCCAATCCGGATCGGGATTCGGATCGAGGATTAGATCAGACTCATCGATGCTTAGTTGGTCATCGGCTGAGAATATTTGGCCCCGCAGATGGTTTGCCATTTGTCGGATTCTGGGAAACGCCTCAAGCAATTTTCCTCGCGCGTTACCGTCGCAATCCGCGTACGAGAGTACCATTTTCTCGGGCGGTAATAGAGCATTTGATGGAGGGGCGACCCCCGATGTCTCTGGGTAGATCGATGTTGCTGGGTAGGTGCGTATTTGGAACTGAAGCCAGCATCGTTTCGCCAAGGTGAAGGTTTGTACGATGAGCGAGTGTTCTTGGCTCGTCAAACATCCATGGCGAAGCAACGCTTCGAGCGCTTCCAAGGTCGATCGGCAACGGACTTCCTCTAGTTCCGAACCGTGGACTAATTGGAGAAACAGAACCAATGACTGGATCTCCGATAGGATTCCATGGATGTCTATTGCGGATAGGAATTCAGGTGTTGCAGTCATCAAATCGGATTTCGAAGTTCGATCGATTTTTCGAAGGTAGGCTGCGAGGGAGGCGATTTCGGAGCGACTCAGATACCTCGGAAAAACAAAGTTTGCGGCTTCGTCAACAAACCGTTGGGCCATAGGAAGATCGCCGGCAATCGGTCTTGCTTTTAGCAATTCGGTGCGATGCAATGCATTTCCATTCGAAGCGGCTATTTCAAGCCACTGGTGCCATTCGCAAAGTGCCGGTGATATTTCGTCCCCAGAACGAGAAGTACCGGTGCTCGTTTGCAACGGGAACCTGAGTTTCAAGCCGCCCGCATCGTGCGCGCTCGGCTCCATCGCCCTGAGGAAACTGAATAGTCGCACGATTTTGCGTTGCCAGTGATCCACTTCCGATTGTTTTTGGTCTCGCGGAAGAGAGGCGGTTGACTCGTCCTCGTAGATGCACAGCAGGTCGCAAGGACTGGAGAAATCGCATTCGGCACCGCCCAATCGCCCGGTTGCTAGCAGCGCTACAGGAAAGGTCGACGAGACTGGATGATCCGCTGAATAGTCGCGAAATACGACCTCCAAGGTGCCTTGGACAAGATCCTCGACGATCTTGCTCAATTGTTCCTCGACCCATTGAGTTGGTTGGTCCTGAAGCGTCATCGCGAACAGCGCGCGAAGAACTTCCCGTCGTCGAAACCGCTGCAATGCAGAAATGATTTGTGTATCGTCCTCAAGGCATTTGAGTTCTGCCAAAAGGTGTTTGCGAGGAAACGATTCCTCCTCGCTGGATGTCTCGACGACGCGGAACCAATCGACCGCATCGGGGTCTGCGATGAGCCACTCCACCATCGGGCTATCGACGTCAAGTTGTCGAAGGAGCGCACCCACCAGGTCCGGTTCACGTTCCCATTGATTGAGTTGGTTTCTCGGGAGTCGGCATGCCTCGACAAACCGGGTGAGGCGTCCCAATGTCTGTATCGGATTGGAGAGGGCGGGGAGTTGCGTACGCAATAAGCGATCCAAGAACTGCTGTAGTTCAGGATCAGGCGTATAGGCCAGGATGGATTCAATGAATGAACTGACCAGCTCGGAATCGTTGTTCAAGGCCATGTCGCAATCTTACTTGGCCTAACTGCGGAGAGAGCAGTGACCTAGATGATGTTCTTCGTTTCTTCGCATCCGAACTTGTGTTACTTGAAAGAGGAATAGGCGGCTACGCGAGGTTTCGATGGCCTCGGAGCACCTTGGTAAGCCCTAACGATCATGCTGACCGAAAACCTGGATTTCGACAACACCCGGCTAGCGTTTTCGAGTCCGTTGAAGGGTAAAAAGAAGTACCCCGCAAGGGAATCGCGACAAATTCACCCAAATCGAGCTTGGTTTAGGGGGGAGGGGCCAACTCCAAGGCTTGAGCGGGGAACGGATAGGTTGAGGAATCAAAAGGGACCGGAAGTTATCGAGGCCTAACCGGCATGTTGGAGTTCGCGATCGCGTCGGCATCCATCGCGTCGACTTCATGTACTTCGAGCACTTCGGGAAAGCCAACTCCTTTTTCAAGCCAGAGAGGGCCATCGCAATTGGGTTGCACAGCGATAAGGCCGTGGTATCGAGTCATCTCGAGCGTAGCCAGAAACATGGCGACCAATGCACTTTTGTGCATCCCTGGCAAAAAAAGATCCTGGAGTTCGACCCGCTCGCATTCTTGAACACGAGCATGGATGCGCTGCATATGAACATGGATCGGCGTGTCGTCGTATCGTATTTCTTGAGTGGGCGGGGTTTGCCGTGCTTTGAGTATCCGACCGAAGGCACTGACCAAATCCCAAATTTCGATCCTTGCGATCGGTTGTTCTTCGGCAGGCACTCGACGTTTGGGTATCTCGATGGATTGCCTCGGATACCGGAGTTGCCACAGTCTGCTCTGTTCGTCGAGGACACTCGCGATGTCTCGAAAACGTTTGTATTGGATTAATCGCTCGATCAGATGGGGGGAGTGGGATTCCACTTCTCGGTCGAGAGAGTCGGATTCCTCTGGCGGAGTCGGTAGTACCCGTTCCGCCTTCCACTCGATGAGCTGGCTGATGATGTCGACGAACTCGCTGATGTTATCGAGATCCAGTTCGCTGAGGACTTCGATGAACTGTCCGTACTGCTTAGTGACTTTGGCGAGGGAAATACTTTCAATTTCCAATTCCTCGCGGCGAATCAAATAAAGTAGTAGATCGAGTGGCCCGTGATAGCCTGGAAGATCCACATCGAAGGCAATCATTATCGGGTTAGACCTGCTGAGAATGAGAATACCTGTCGGGTGTCGGTGTCGGCGTATGCCACTGGAACGGCAAAATCGAATGCAAGTGGTGCTGGGCCAAGCGCTGGAACCGCGATGCGGAAACCGAGACCAGGAGCGACGCGAAACTGATCCCAATTGATTTCAATATTTTGTTCGACGGTACCATAGTCCACGAAGGCAACCATCCGGAGCATGTCGTCGGCGGTAATTGGAAACATGTATTCCATCGTTCCCAGGAATTGGAATGTACCACCGACCTGCACGCCACCTTGTACAGGGCTCGCACCACGGAATTGGAAACCTCGGAACGTCGAGAAGCCCCCAGCAAAAAAGTTCTCAAAGATAGGTTGGTCGTTACCGGCAAAGCCTGTTCTGAACGCGGTTGTAAAGGTGTGACGCCCCGTCCCATCAGCGCGCTCTCGCACGAGGAAGTACTTGCTATAGTTGATTTGTGCACGCGGGAAGTCAAACTCACCAAAGACTTGGTCGTAGATCATTTCGAATAAATGGCCTTCGGTAGGAATGTACGGGCTGTCACGAGTGTTGTGAGCTAGGCGGAAGCGACTCGTATACAAATCGTTGCTACCTAATACCGAGTCCAATTGTTCGACCCCCGTCGTGCTGGGGTTGAAGATCTTGACATCCTCTCCTCGAAGTTCTGTGGAAAGGGACAAGTCGGGAGTGATGTCGTAGCCCAATGCCACGCGGCCCCCTAATCGCTGCTCAGACCAATCTCTGTAGAAGCGGGTGAAGTAGAATCCACCGACAGACAAACTAAACGGTGAGTAGCCAAAGAGGCTCGGTTCGGTCCAGTTGATGGTATAGCGTTGGACTTGATTACCGGGAACCAGCTCCAAACGAAAGTTCTGACCAGCACCGCGAAAAGCGCCGTTGAACATGTCGCTCGGGCGACCCGGGAGCCGAAAGATATCGAAGTTGCGTTCTTCTAGAATGATGTTGCCCGCAAGGCCCAGGTCGCTATTGACGGATCCACCTATGGAAAATCGACCAGTTTGACCTTCCGCAACATCGACGAGGATCGGTACATCGCGGATTCTGGGGTTATAGCCAAAGGGAGGCGGGCTCATGAAGCCAATATTGGGATCAATGGTCCAAGGTTGATTCAGTGGTGGCGCGGGTTGATTCAGCGGACCAGGAACCAACGGAGGGTAGGCCGGTGGTTGGAGAGGTCCTGCCACGGGCTGCGACACAGGATAGCCGGGGGGTTGCACTCCAGGTCCATAAACCGTCGTGGATGGCGCACCGACTGGTTGTCCAAAGTTGGTGGCAGCAGGTGGGGGAGCGGCATTGGGGTAACCGAATTGAGGAGGGGCTGCATACGGATTGGATCCGTAATCGTAGGCCGGAGCGGCAGTGACTGGAGGTGTCGCCGGGGGGGCGAATTGACCGTGCGCATTCTGGATGTTTAACAGGATCGCCAACGAGAAGACCACCAGTGCTGCCAGGCATCGTTTTGTCCCAAGCATCGATGCATGCGTTGCGATTGCGATCGAATTTTTTGGATGAAGTGGCTGCATAGATAAAAGCTCGGATTGGCAGTTTGTCGAGTTCGGCTTACGGGTTCGATAGGCTCGTTTTTTCGGCGGGCAATAGAAGGAGTGGGTTGAGCATCAGAAACTATCGTCTTCGAGTCGTTCAGGGGGTTGCACTGAGACGCTAGGCAATGGACCACGGGATTGATCTGTATTAAAAATCGTGGAGTAACGGAGTCGACGTTCCCCGTTTGCAAGTTCTCTAGAATCGATGATTTGCCCTGGTCGTAGATTCCGTAGTGGTTGCAGGACCACTCGACGCTGGGTGTGATCACCAAAGATGCTGACTCGGACGTCGCTCGCTCGATAAACATCCCCTTCACGCACGTGATAGACGATATCGACTCGATTGTTATTTGGTTGGTAGACGACCTCACCTTCGACGTCACAAAAGATGTGACCTTGCGCGCCCAACAGATCGCGAAGGAACTTTTCATCCTTCATCTTGTTGACTTGCAGAAAAGCAGCATCGGATTTCATGGTCATGTGAGGGATCAGCTCACTCGGTTGATATCGTTTGGATCCAACAATCGA
>Ga0194130_10001712_pt1 | contig 34157 bp, 19 predicted proteins | sample TA2KigsurfametaG_FD_160084 | JGI IMG/M metagenome (GOLD analysis project Ga0194130, IMG submission 160084) | Freshwater microbial communities from Lake Tanganyika, Tanzania - TA2015050 Kigoma 12 surface | ecosystem: Environmental > Aquatic > Freshwater > Lake | place: Tanzania: Lake Tanganyika...
CGCCGGCTGAGGTGACGAGTCCGGCGGCGCCGAGCCGCTCGAGGAGGTCGCGCGCCGCGGTCGGTCGGACGCCGAGCGCTCCCGCGATTGCATCGGCGTGGACGGCCAACCCTTCGGCCTCGCGGTGGTACAGGTATTTGAGCGTGTCTTCGACGCCGATGCGCCGCGCGTCCCGCCGGGCCCGTCGGAAGCGGGCGGCGAGGCCGTGCACGGGCCACGCGATGCCGGCAGCACCGAGCAGGAGGAGCGCGAAGACGAGGAGGGCGGGGCCCGGGGCGATCACGGCGGAGGGGTCAAAGTTAGGACGTCCTAAATCAGCCCCCCGCGACCGGCGCCCGTCAAGTGCTTGCGGCCCGCGGCGCGCGGGCGATTGCTTTCCGCCGTGCCCTCACGCCCCGCTCTCGATCGCGCCCTCGGGCCCGTCGGTCTCGCCGCCACCGGCATCTGTTCGATGGTCGGCGCCTCCATCCACATCATGCCCTTCCTGGTCCAGCTCTCGGTGCCCGGCATCGGCCCCTGGGTGGTCCCCGCCTTCGCCTTCGCGGCGGTGCCGGCGTTCCTCGCGGCCCTCGCCTATGCGGCGCTGGCCTCCGCGATGCCCCGAGCGGGCGGGAGCTACCTCTTCGCGAGCCGTGGGCTGCATCCCTCGCTCGGCTTCGTCGCCTCGTTCTCGCAGTGGGTGGGGCTCTCGATCGTGATCGGCGCGGTGGCCTACGTGATCCCCGTCTTCCTCGGCGGCGTCGCCGACGGGCTGGGCGCCGGCGCCGTGGCGACGGCGCTCCTTGCCGGCCCCGGACGACTCGTCGTCGCGCTGCTGCTCGTCTGGGGGTTCGTGGGCGTCAACCTCCGCGGCCTCGCGGCGTACGAGCGCACGCTCATCCCGCTGATGCTCCTGATGTTCGCGCTCGGGGCGATCGTCATCGTCGTCGGCGCGACGCAGGATCACGGGGCATTCGCCGATGCGCTGCGGCGCGCCGGGGGCACGGTCCCCGCACCGCGCGCGGCGCCCTTCGACAAGGACACCTTCATCGCTGCGGCCGCGGTGCTTTTCTCGAGTTTCATCGGATTCGACGCGATCGCGCAGGCCGGCGGCGAGGCGCGCGATCCCGCCCGTGCGCTCCCACGGGCCATCCTGCTCACCTTCGGCGTGGTCGCGGCGTTCTACTTCAGCTTCACCGCCGCCGTGTACCACGCGGTGCCGTGGGAATATGTCGCGGCCCTGCCAGCCGATCCGACGCCCACCGCCTCGGCGTTGTTGGCGCCGTTCCTCTCGCGGCTCGGACGCGCCGCCATCACCGCGGGCGCCGCCGTCGCGTTGATCAACGATCTCCCGGGGATGCTGCTCAGTGTGTCGCGCCTGATGTTCGCCTGGGCGCGGGACGGCGTCTTCCCCACGTGGGCGGTGGATGTGCACCCGACGCGGCACACGCCGCGCGCGGCGCTCTTCGCCAGCGGTGCGATGGCGACCGTCGGCGTTTTGCTCAGCCACGGCGCGAAGAGTTTCTCGAAGGGCGTCGACATCATGGTCGTCGCGATGCTCGTGAATTTCCTCTTGATGTGCCTCGCGCTGCTCGCGCTGCCCGGACGAAATCCCGAGCTCGCTGCGCGGATGACCATCCTCCGTGCGCCGCGCGCGCGGACCGTCGTCGGCGTCGCGGGGGTCGCGCTCCTGTCGCTCTTCCTCGCCGTGCACGTGCGTCGCGAGCTCGCGGCCGAGGTGGCGGTGTGGTACGAACGCCCCCTCGCGGTCTGGGGCGTGGTGATGGCGCTGGGGACTGCGGTGCACTTGGTGGAGTTCCGGCGGTCGCGCGCGCGGGGGGGCGACCTCGCCGCACGCTTCGCCACCCTCCCCGAGGAGTGACCCCGATGTCCCCGATCAGCCGACACCGACTCGCCCCCGACCTCGAGATCGCCCGGATCCTCACCGGGCTCTGGCAGATGGCCGACCAGGAGCGCGAGGGGCGCCCCTGTGACCTCGAGGGCGCCGCGGACGCGATGGCGCCGTACGTCGCTGCGGGGTTCACGACCTTCGATATGGCCGATCACTACGGCTCGTCGGAGGAGGTCGTCGGGTGCTTCCGCACGCGCCCCGGCGCCCCGGTGACGCAGCTGCTCACCAAGTGGGTCCCCGAGCCTGGTCCCCTCACGCGCGACGACGTGCGCGCCGCGGTGGACCGCGCGCGGCGCCGGATGCGGGTGGACCGGATCGATCTGCTGCAGTTCCACGCTTGGAGTTACGCGCACCCCGCCTGGCTCGACGCGCTCTTCCACCTCGACGAGTGCCGGCGCGAGGGGCTGATCGGGCACCTCGGGCTGACCAACACCGACACCGCGCACTTGCGGCTCGTCGTGGAGAGCGGGATCCCGATCGCGACCAATCAGGTTTGCTACTCGCTGCTCGACCAGCGCGCGGCCAGAGAGATGGCCGCGTACTGCGCGCGGCAGGGGATCGCCCTCCTCGCGTTCGGCACGCTCGCCGGCGGTTTCCTCTCCGATCGGTGGCTCGGGGCGCCCGAGCCGGACTGGGGCGCGCTCGCCACCTGGTCGCAGATGAAGTACGGCCGCTTCATCCGCGTCGTTGGCGGGTGGGAGGCGCTTCAGCGGGTCCTGCGCGCCGCGCGGGCCGTCGCGGACCGGCACGGCTGCTCCGTCGCGAACGTGGCGTCGCGGTACATCCTTGATGCGCCCGCCGTCGGCGGCGTGATCATCGGGGCGCGGCTCGGGGAGCGCGCGCATTTCGAGGACAACGCACGGCTCGACGCGCTCCGCTTGACAGCGGAGGACCGCGCCGAGGTGGCGGCGGCGCTCGCGACGCTCGCCCCCGTGCCGGGTGACTGCGGCGACGAGTATCGGAAGCCCCCCTTCCTGACGGCGAGCGGCGACCTCTCGCATCACGTGGCGAACTTCCCCGCGCCCTACGGCGTCGAGACCGCGCCGGATGGGACGCGCCGCGCGTTCAGCGGTACGCCCTGGGAAGCCTCGGCGGGATACGCGCGCGCCGTGCGCACCGGGGATCGCATCCTCGTCTCGGGTACCACCGCCACGCACGGCGACCGGGCGATGGGCGGGCGTGATGCGTACGCGCAGGCCCACCACGTCTTCGACAAGATCGAGGGGGCGCTCCAGTCCCTCGGCGGCGCGCTCACCGATGTGGTGCGCACGCGCATTTTCGTGAGCCGGATCGAGGACTGGGAGGCGGTCGCGCGGGCGCACGGCGAGCGGTTCGGTGCAATCCGGCCCGCGAACACCTTGGTGCGCGCCGAACTGATCGGCGCGCAGTACCTGGTGGAGATCGAGGCGGAGGCGGTGGTGCGGGGGTGAGCGACGCCCTGTGCTACCGCACCAGCGCCTGATACACCAGCGTCCCGAACCGCGCACGCGCCTCCGGCGTCCCTGGCAGGTTCTGTAACATCAGCACCATCACGAGCCGCTCGGCCGGGTCCACCGCGTAGCTGCTCGCGTACGCACCGCCCCAGTTGTAGCTCCCAACCGAAGCGAAGCCATTCGCACCGAGGCGGTCGACCGTCGAGAAGGCGAGGGAGTACCCGTTCCCGTCGGCGCTGTAGCGCGTGCCCACCTGGTTGGTCGTCATCAGTTCGACCGTGCGCGGGGCGAGGTAGCGTCGCCCATCGATGGCCCCGCCCCGACGGAGCATTTCGAGGAAGCGCGCGTAGTCACGGGCCGTCGAGGTGAGTCCGGCGCCTCCCGCGAAGCTCCGGCGCGGCCCGCTCACGTAGTGCCCCTGACCGCGCGCGCCGGTGTCGGCGCGCACCGCGCGACCGGCGTCGTCGGAGCGATACACCGTCACGAGCCGCGCGGAGTCGGCGGGGGTGACGAAGAAGCGGGTGTCACGCATCCCGAGGGGCGCGAGGAGCCGCGACTCCAGGAACCGATCGAGCGGGAGGCCGCTCGCGCGCTCCACTACGCAGCCGAGGATGTCGGTGTTGTAGCCGTAGACGAAGCGGTCGCCGGGCTGCGCGACGAAGGGCAGCGTGCCGAGCCGGTCCATCGTGGTGCAGATCGGCTCGTCCTTGTCGGCCGTGTACCACCCGAAGCCCGCGGCGGGGCCGAGGCCCGCGGCGCGGTACCGCATCGCGACGAGTCCCTCGGTGCCGTAGGAGATCCCCGCCGTGTGCGTGAGGAGATCGAAGATGGTGATCGCCCGGCGCGCCGGGAGCGTGGTGCGGCCCGTATCGGCGGGATTCGCCACACTCGTGCGCGCAAAGCTTGGGATCCATCGGGAGACGGGGTCGCCGAGCGCGATGCGGCCCTCTTCTACGAGCATCAGGATCGCGCTGCTCGTGATCGCCTTCGATTGCGAGGCGATGCGGAAGATGTGGTCGGGGCGCATCGGGCGGTTCGCCTCGCGGTCGGCCCAGCCGACGGCGCGCTCATAGACGACCTCACCGTCGCGGAGCACGATCGCCACCGCGCCGGCGATCCGCGTCGAGTCCACCTGCTCCTGCAGGTAGCGATCGATGCGGGCGAGGCGGTCGCCGTCGAAGGCGCTCCGCGCGTCGAGCTCTTCGAGTCGGAAGCGCGCGCTGAGGATGTACGGCGGCTGTCCGGCGTCCCAGTGCCCGTAGGTGGTGGCCACGAACGAGCCGTCGCCGAGTCGCTCAAGGCCGGGGTAGGTGGAATCCCACTGATTGGTGTTGTCCTTGATGCGGACGCGGTACTGGCCCGGCGTGCTGGCGATCAGGTCCTCCCACCGTCCCACCCAGGCGACCCAGTCCCCCTTGGTCGGGCTCCCCTCCGCCATATCGCGGAAGGTCACGACGAGCCGACCGTCCCGGGCGTACTGCGCGGTGTGTCGATCCCCGGTGAGCGCACGGTCCATCGGGCGCGGCGTGCTCCAGGTGCGTCCCTCATCGGTGGTGACCATCAGATGCGACTCGCTGCGCCGACGGTTCTCGCGCAGCATCAGGGCGAGCGTGCGGCCATCAGGCGACCGGACGGCGCCGGGCTCGCAGAGGTGAATGTCGGTGCCGCGCCAGATCTCACGCGGCGCCTCCCACGTCCGGCCCCCGTCACGCGACCGCACCTGGAAGAGTCGGAACGTCCCTTCGGCTTTCCCCCCCGCGCGGAAGAACCGGCCGTCATCGTGGAAGAAGGCGAGGATCGATCCATCGGCCATCGGCACGACCGACCCCATCACGACGATTCCGCCCCAGTCTCCGATGGCCGCGAGCGGGGTCCAGGTGCGGCCCTCGTCGTCGCTGGAGGCGATGCGTGCTGGGTGCAGCCCCGAGAAGAGGAGGATGCGATGGCCGCCGGTGACCGGGTCGGGGACGCGGAAGAGGGTCGGCGTCTCCTTCGACGTCACCCAGTTGGCCTGGGTCGGGAGGCGCTCGCTCCAGGTGCGCCCGCCATCCTCGCTCTTCTTGAGGATGATGGCCCCCTCGCCGTGGCCCTTCGGATACGCGGCGAGGATGGTGCGGCCGTCGCCGAGGAGGATGGTGGAGACGTGCCCGAGGTACTGGCCCGCCTCGCGGTCGACGACGACGTGGCGGCCGGCATCGCGATCGAGATCGACGAAGCGGGGCGCCTGGGCGTGCGCGCCTCGCGGGGCGGCGGCGAGCCCGATCAGCGTGACGAGCAGCGTCGCCGTGCGGAGGGGGTGACGGCCCGAGTGGCCGTGGCGGATCGCGAGGGGGTGAGACGGCGTCGGTGTGTGCATCCCGAGAACATCGGCGCTCTGGCGGCCCGCGTCCACCAGGCGCGGTTTGGCTCGACCGCCCCGACGCTCTTACCAGTCCGGCGCGGCCGTGGTAGCGTCTGGTCGACTCCACCGCCCACGAGGCCTGCTATGCGATCCGTGCGTCCCCCCGTGCTCGCCCTCCTCCTGCTCGCCACTGCCTCAGGGCTGGCCGCGCAACCGACCCCCACCGGCCCCGTCCGCCCCGCCGCCGATCAATGGCGCGGCCTCCACTGGCGCAACATCGGCCCCGAGGGGAACCGCTTCTCCGCCGCGGCGGGCGTCGTCGGCGACCCGCTCACGTACTTCGTCGGCTCCGCCTCGGGCGGCGTCTGGAAGACCACCGACGGCGGCGTGAACTGGCGCCCGACCTTCGACGCGCATCCGGTGCAGTCAATCGGGTCGCTCGCGGTGGCGCGCTCGGACCGCAACGTCGTCTGGGCCGGGACGGGGGAGGCGCACATCCGCAGCCACATCTCAGTCGGGCAGGGCATTTACAAGTCGACCGATGGCGGCGAGAGCTGGCAGCTGATGGGGCTCGAGAAGACGGCGCGCATCGCGCGCATCGTCATCCATCCCACCAATCCCGACGTGGTCCTCGCCTGTGCCCTCGGCCACGCGTACGGGCCGCAGCAGGAGCGCGGCGTCTATCGCACCACCGACGGCGGCGTAACCTGGACCCGCGTCCTCTTCGTCGACGAGAACACCGGCTGCTCCGACCTCGCGATGGACGCGACGAACCCGCGCGTCCTCTTCGCCGGGATGTGGCAGATCGAGATCCACACCTGGGGGCGCACGAGCGGCGGCCCTGGGAGCGGCCTCTTCGTCTCGCGCGACGGTGGCGTGACGTGGACACGCCTCCGCGGCAATGGCCTCCCCATCAAGCCGCACGGCAAAGTGGCGCTCGGCCTCTCCCCCTCCGATGCGAACCGTGTCTATGTGATGATCGAGACCGGCGATGGGATCCCGTGGGAGGGGCAGGAGACGGAGAGCGGGCAGCTCTGGCGCTCCGAGGACGGCGGGCGCCGCTGGGCGCTCGTGAGCCGCGACCGCAACGTGATGGGCCGCGCGCACTACTACTCGCGGATGGCCGTCGCGCCCGATGATCCGGACGAGGCGTACTTCCTGACCGCGTCGTATGCGAAGACGATCGATGGTGGGCGCACCGTCGAGATCATCGGTCGGGGCCAGGCCCCCGGCGGTGACCATCACGACATCTGGATCGATCCCACGAACGCCGACCGACAGATCGTCGCGCACGACCAGGGGCTCTCGATCACGCAGAACCGCGGGCGCAGTTGGTACCGGCAGCGCCTCAGCAACGCGCAGATCTACCACGTCACCTTGGACAACAACATCCCGTACAACGTCCTCGGGAACAAACAGGACGAGCCCACCTATCGCGGCCCGAGCAACTCGCGGCTCGCCGGCGGGCGGATCCTGCGTGGGATGTGGCACGCGGTGGGCGGCGGCGAGAGTGGGTGGGCCACCCCCGATCCCGTCGATCCCAACATCATCTGGTCCACCGCCTCAGGCTCGGGGATGGTCGGCGGTATCGTCGTCCGCTTCGAAGAGGATCGCCGGCAGTTCCGAACCGTCGAGGTGTGGCCGCAGCAGTCGAACGGCCCCGCCGATGGCGTGAAGTACCGCTTCGTCTGGGACGCCCCGCTCACCATCTCCCCGTACGATCACAACACGATCTACACGGGGAGTCAGCACGTGCACCGCACGCGGAACGGCGGGCAGAGCTGGGAGGTCATCTCGCCGGACCTGACGCTCAACGACCGCTCGCGGATGGGGAGCTCCGGTGGCCTCACCCCGGACAACATCGGCGTCGAATACGCCGGCGTCGTCTACGCGATCGCCGAGTCCCCCATCGACAAGGGGACCATCTGGGTCGGGACCAACGACGGCCTCGTGCAGCTCACGCGCGATGACGGGAAGACGTGGACCAACCTGACGAAGAACCTGCCAAACCTCCCGGTCTGGGGGTCGGTGCGGAGCATTCATCCCTCCAAGTACGACGCGGCGACGGCGTATCTGACGGTCGACTTCCATCAAGTGAACAACCGCGACCCCTTCGTCTATCGCACCACGGACTACGGGCGCACTTGGAAGGGCATCACCAACGGGCTCCCGCGGAACAACCTGAGCTATGCGAAGGTCATCCTCGAGGATCCGGTCCGTCGCGGCCTGCTCTACCTCGGCCTCGAGAACGGCATCTATGTGTCGTTCGACGCGGGGGAGAACTGGCTCCCGCTGCAGAACGACCTCCCGGCGGCCCCGGTCTCCGGGATCCAAGTGCAGACGCACTTCAACGACCTGGTGATCTCCACCTACGGGCGCGGGTTCTACATCCTCGATGACGTGACGCCGCTGCAGCAGCTCACCCCCGAGGTGATGGCGGCCACGGCCCATCTCTTCCAGCCGCGGGCGGCCTACCGGTTCCGGAACATCACCGCGCCGTCGAGCACGTACGACGACCCGACGACCGGGGAAGACCCGCAGTACGGCGCCTCGATCAACTACTGGCTCAAGGCGCCGGCGGCGGAGGCGCCGAAGGTCGAGATCGTCGATGCGGCGGGCCGGGTCGTCCGGACGCTGCGTGGCCCGAACACGGCCGGGATCAACCGACTCCATTGGGATCTGCGTGACGAGCCCGGCAAGGCGGTCCGGCTCCTCACCCCGCCGATGTACGTTCCCGACGTCGTCGTGCCGCCCGCTGGGCGCGAGGCCCCCGGGACGGCGCGCGTCTCCCTGCTGATGGCACCTGGGACCTACACCGTCCGCCTCACCGTCGGCGGTGCCACGCAGACCAGGAGCCTCGAGGTCCGGAAGGACCCGAATTCGTCGGGGACGGTCGCCGAGATCGAGCAGCAGCTCCGGATGACGGCGGCGATCCGCACGGAGATGGATCGTGCGGCCGACGCGGTGGCGCGCATCGAGTCGGTGCGGGTGCAGCTCGACGCCCTCGGCCGCGCGGTGACGGACGCCGAGGTCCGGCGGGCCGCGCAGGCGCTCGGCGGCAAGCTCGTCGAGATCGAGATGGCGCTGGTCGACCTTCGGCTCACCGGTAACGGTCAGGACGGGGTTCGCTTCGGCAGCAAGCTCATCGGCAAGCTTGGGTATCTGGCGAATGGGCTCGGGAATGCCGATTTCCGGCCGACCGACCAGCAGGTAGAGGTGCAGGGGATCCTCGGGCAGCAGTTGCGGGAGCAGCTGACCGCGCTCGATGCCGTGCTCGGGTCGGATCTGAGTGCGCTCAATGCGCTACTGCGGCAGAAGGGGATCTCACACGTGGGCGGTGCGCCGGCGATCGTGCCCTGAGCTGGCCGGTGTGGTGACGCGGCCCCCGTCCCGAATCCGGGGCGGGGCCGCTGTCTTGACAGCCATTGCTGGGGGCGGCATTGTTTGTTCGGCCGTCGAACAAAGCGGGGCGCCGAGCGCCTCGCTCTCGGGTGCTTTCCAGATCCCCTCTCCTGGAGTTCTTCATGCGTGCCCCCCGCTTCTCCGCCGCCATTCTCGCGACCGTCCTCTCGCTCTCCGCCTGCGACCGGGACGGTGGCACCGGCCCTGCGCCGCTGCCGAACGACCCGAAGGTCTTCACCGACGGATTCGCGGAGGGGGTGAGCTGGCAGGCGTTCGAAGGCTCCCTGCTGACCGCGATGTCCATCGACAATGCGGTCAAGAACCGGGGCACCAGCTCCTTGAAGATTGTCATCCCGAACGCGGGAGACCCGAATGGTGGATATTCGGGTGGCGCCTTCGTCGCCGACGTCGGCCGTGATCTCTCCGCCTACGACGTGGTCTCGTTCTGGGCCAAGGCAAGCGTGGCCGCGACGCTCGACGTCGCCGGGCTCGGGAACGACAACACCGGCACGTCCGAGTACACCGCGGAGCGGACGGCGCTCGCGCTCACGACAGCGTGGCAGAAGTACACCATCGCCATCCCTCTTCCGGCTAAGCTGACTGAGGAGAAGGGGCTCTTCTTCTTCGCCGAGGGACCGGAGAATGGGCAGGGATACACCGTCTGGCTCGATGACATCCAGTTCGAGACGCTCGGGACGCTGACGAACCCGCGGCCGGCCATCACCGGCGGTACGTATGAGCAGGAGGTCGGGGACTCGCGCACCATCTCCGGCACCACCTTCACCGTGGCGGTCGGCGGGGCCGACCAAACGGTGGCGGCCTCCTCCGGCTACTTCACCTTCGCGTCGTCGAACACCGCCGTCGCGACGGTCACGAACGGCATCATCAGCGTTGCGGCCCCCGGGTCGGCGACAATCACCGGCAGCCTCGGCGCCGTCGCCGCCGCGGGGAGCATCGCATTGACCGCGGCGGCTCCGCCAACGATCGCGGCGCCGACCCCGACGCGCCTCGCCGCCGACGTCATCTCGCTCTTCAGCGGCGCGTACACCAACCGGACCGTGGACACCTGGTCCGCCGTCTGGGATGTGGCCGATGTCACGGACGTCAACGTCGCCGGCAACGCGGCGAAGAAGTACAGCAATCTCTCCTATGCCGGGATCGAGTTCACGACTGCGCCGATCGACGCCTCCCAGATGACGGGGCTCCACCTCGACCTCTGGGTGACACAGGCGGCGGGGTTCAAGGTCAAGCTCGTCGATTTCGGCGCCAATGGTGTGTTCGGCGGTGGCGATGATAAGGAGCACGAGGTGACGCTGAACACCACCTCGTCGCCGTCAATTGCCACCGGGAGGTGGAACTCGATCGACATCCCCTTCTCGTCCTTCACCGGACTGACGACGCGGGGCAAGCTCGCGCAGATGATCATCTCCGGGAGTCCGACGGCGTACCTCGACAACGTCTACTTCTTCAAAATCCCGCCGCCGCCGGGTCCGACGGTCTCCGCCGCGACTCCGACGAACCCGGCTGGCTCGGTGATCTCACTCTTCAGTAATGCCTTCACCGATCGGCCCAACACCAATTGGTCGACGGATTGGGACCAGGCGGACGTCACCGATGTCTCGATTGGGAGCGACAATGTCAAGAAGTACTCGAACCTCGTCTTCGCGGGAATCGAGCCGGCGGCGCCGGTCAATGCCGCCGCGATGACGCACTTCAACTTCGACCTCTGGACGCCGACCGCCGTGACGGGAACGTCGACCTTCAAGGTCAAGCTCGTCGATTGGGGGAGCGGCGGCACCTTCGGTGGCGGGGATGATACCGAACACGAGTTGACGTTCACGTCGTCGTCGACGCCGGCGCTTGCGACGGGCGCCTGGGTCCGGTTCAAGATCCCGCTCTCCAGCTTCACGGGGATGACCGGTCGCAACAGTGTCGCGCAGCTGATCATTTCCGGCTCACTCGGGACCGTCTTCCTCGACAACATCTTCTTCTCGACGGACGCTCCGGCGATTGCTGCACCGACACCGACCTACGCGGCGGCGGACGTAATCTCGCTCTTCAGCAACGCCTACACCAATCGCACGGTGAACACCTGGTCCGCGGACTGGGACTCGGCGGACTTGGCCGACGTGCAGGTGGCCGGGAACGATGTGAAGAAGTACTCAAACCTGGTCTTCTCAGGGATCGAGTTCACATCGTCCACGGTCAACGCCTCCGCGATGACGCACTTCTCGTTTGACCTCTGGACTCCCGACGCCGTGTCGGTCGGGTCGGAATTCAAGGTGAAGCTCGTCGACTTCGGGGCGAACAACGCCTACGGCGGTGGGGACGACAAGGAGCACGAGCTCGTCTTTTCGAGCTCGACGACGCCGGCACTTGCAGCAGGAAGCTGGATCACCTTTAACATCCCGCTCACCCAGTTCACCGGGCTCACGACGCGCGGCAACCTCGCGCAGCTGATCTTCGTGAGTGCCCCGAGCGCCCGGACCGCCTTCATCGACAACGTCCTGTTCCATCGGTAGCCTTCAGGGCATGGCACCAGCCGTGCAGCAGGTGAGCGGATGACCCGGATCCCGGGTCCACGGGTGGGCGCGTCGGACTTCGGTCCGGCGCGCCCACCGTCGTTGGCAGATGCCGTCCTGCGGCTGATCTGGGACGAGGAACGCATCTCGCGCGCCGAGATCGCCCGGCGCGCCTCGCTGTCGCGCTCCACCGTCTCGGAGATCGTGGAGATCCTCCTCGGCACGGGACTCGTCGTCGAGGCCGGGGTCGGAGACTCCCGCGGCGGGCGACGCCCCATCGTCCTCCAGTTCCAGGACGGCGCGGGGGCGATCATCGGCATCGATATGGGGGCGTCGCACGTGGCGGTGATCGTCACCGACCTCCGGGGACGGATCCTCGCGTCAGCCCGGACGGCGCACGCGGTGCAGACCGATCCGACGGGGGCGCGTGCGCTGATTCGCCGGCTCGTCGACGAGTGCCTCGCCGCAGCGTGGACAGCGGCCCGTACGCGGCTTGTCGGGGTCGGCGTCGCCGTCCCGAGCCCGGTCGATATCCGGCACCCGGATCGCCTCTCGCCGATCGCGATGCCGGCCTGGGAGGGGCGGCACGGTCTCGACGCCCTCCTCGCCGACCTCGGCGTGCCCGTCCTGATCGACAACGATGCGAACCTCGGCGCCCTCGCCGAACGGTGGTGGGGCGCCGCGCAGGGGCTCGATCACTTCGCGTTCATCAAGATCGCCACCGGGATCGGGGCGGGGCACGTCATCGACGGGCGGATCCACCGCGGGGCGAGCGGCGTGGGTGGGGAGATCGGACACGTCGCGATTGATCCGCGCGGCGAGACCTGCAACTGTGGCAACCGGGGCTGCCTCACCACCTTCGTCGGCGCTCCCGCGCTCGCCGCGCGAATCCTCGCGCTCCGGCCAGTCTACCCGCAGAGCCTGCTGGCCGAGGGTCCCCCGACGGTCGCGCGCCTCGAGGAGGCCGCCCGGGCCGACGACCCGCTCGCGCTGCAGGTGGTGCACGAGGTCGCGGAGCACCTCGGCGTCGCGATCGCGGGGATGCTCAATCTCCTGAACCCGGCGGCGGTCATCCTCGGCGGCCGGATCGCGGGGCTCGGGGAGAAGCTCATCGCGCCGCTCCGCGCCACGGCCCTGCGACGCACCTTCGTGCCCGCGGCCGCAGCCACGGAGATTCGCGCGAGCACACTGGGCTCCCCAGGGATCGCGCTCGGCGCGGCGACGCTCGTGCTCGATGCGGCGCTGCAGGACCCCCGACTCTTCCGGCCCGTCGCGCGTGCGCGCACGGGCGGCTGAGCCTATTCGCCGTCCCTAGGCCGAGGCGCGCCGGCGCTCCAGTTCGGCGCGGACCTCGTACGCCCGGGCCTCGGTGAGCGGGTAGCCGGCCATCACCCAGACGGCGATGCCGGAGGCGAGGAAGGGGATCCAGACGTCGGCGACTCGCAGGAGGTAGAGCGTCCGGGCGGATTGCGCGCCGCCGAGCGCCACGTCGAATCCTGTCGCGTTGAGGACGATCCCGCCCAGGGAGAGCGCGACAGCCATCCCGACCTTCACCACCCACCAGAAGATCGACCCGAACATCCCCTCGCGACGTTGGCGCGTCGCGAGTTCATCGGTGTCGACCACGTCAGCCATCATCGCCCCCATCAGGGTGAAGAGGCCGCCGAGCCCGAAGGCGAGGAACGGGGCGGGGACGAGGAGGAGCCAGGGGCGCGCAGGGTCGTAGCAGACCCACTTGAGCGCGTATCCAATCATCGAGAGCCCGGTGGAGACGAAGAAGGCGCGCTGCTTGCCGATCCGCGTCGCGAGCCAGGTGATCAGCGCGATGACGCCGAACGTCGAGATCGCGCCAAGTGTTCCGGCGTATCCCGTGTAGCGTGCCCCGAGCTCCTGATTCCCGCCGAAGACGTAGTAGATCACCACGTACGACTGGAACGACGAGATCATGATGAAGCCATTGAAGACGAGGAAGGTCGCGAGGCAGAGCCGCAGGTAGGGACCGGTCCGCAACGTCGCGGCGAAGCCGCGGAAGAACTCCCCGGTGCTCCGCCGGACGGCGGCCCACGCCCCTCCCGGTGCATCAGGGGCCGGCGCTTCAGTGGTCGTCGCGGCGGCCGAGGCCGGGTGTGCCGTGGCAGTCGCGGCCGTCACGACCCGACGCTCCCGCAGGACGATCGCGGGGATGATCCCCACCACGCAGGCGATGATGCCGACGCCGATCGCGAGGCCGCGCGCCCCCTCGGCCGGCGTCGGGAACCACGCCGTGTTGGTCATGATCCAGAGGAACCAAGGCGACACGATGTAGGCGAGCTGGGCGATAAAGTTCTGCACGCCCATCAGCCGCGTCCGCTCGTGGTAGTCCGGCGTGAGCTCGTAGCCGAGGGCGACCCACGGTGTCGCGAAGATCGTGTAGCCGACGTAGAAGATCGTCGACCCGATGGTGAAGTACCAGAAATACCAGAGCTCGCTCTTCCCCACGGGGAGGAACCAGAGCGCGATGAAGGAGAGCCCCGAGAAGAGCGCGCCGATGAAGATGTACGGCCGGCGCCGGCCCCAGCGGGATCGCGTCCCGTCGGAGATGAACCCCATGATGGGGTCGGTGAGCGCGTCGGTGACGCGCGGGAGTGCGCTCGCGAGGCCGACGAGGGCGGGGTTCATCCCGAAGCCGAGGTTCAGGATGATGAGCATCCCGCCGATCGCCGCGGCGAGGGTGTTGTTGACGAAGCCGCCGAGCCCGTAGGCGACCTTGTGCCAGAATGGGATACGGTCGGCCTCGGGGGTCACGTGCCGCGGAGCCTCGGGCCCGCTGGACGGTCCGAGCCGCCGGTGCCAGGCGGAGAGGGCGACGCGGAAGAGTCCCGTGCGCCGGTGGGCCGCGTCGCTCATCGGATCTCCTGGTAGACGCGGACCCAGTCGACGAGCAGGGTCTGCGGGAAGACGGTCGAAGCGTCCGGCGCGCCGATGAAGTTGCCGCCGACCGCGAGGTTCAGGATGATGAAGAACTCGTGATCGAAGACCCAGTCGCCGGGCTGGTCCCCCTTCGCCACGACGTGGTAGAGGGTGTCGTCAAGGTAGAATCGGATGTCCCGCGGGCTCCAGTCGACGCGATAGACGTGGAAGTCGGTGTCGAGCCGCCCATCCGGGAGCGTGTACTTCCGCGTGATCGCCGCGCCCCCGGAGTACCCCGGGCCGTGGATCGAGCCGTGGACGATGCTCGGCTCCTGCCCGCGGTATTCCATGATGTCGATCTCGCCGGAGCGCGGCCATCCGACGGAGGGGAAGTTTGCTCCCAGGAGCCAGAAGGCGGGCCAGAGCCCCTTGCCCGTCGGCATCTGCATCCGCGCCTCGAACCGCCCGTACCGGAACTGCTTCCGGCCCAGCGTCTTCAGTCGGGCGGAGGTGTAACCGCGATTGAGGTACGACTCCTGTCGCGCCGTGATAGCGAGCCGACCTTCGCCGTCGAGCGCGACGTTGCTGCGACGGTCGGTATCGAACTCGAGCTGGGCATTCCCCCAGTCAGTGCCGATGTCTGCGACCCACACCTGTGGGTTCGGCGCCGTCCCGGCCGGCCCCTCGAACTCATCCGACCAGACGAGCGAATACTCGGGCTCGGTCGCACCCGAACAGGCGGCGAGGAGGAGGCTGAGGCTCAGGAGCGTGGGGCACAGGCGCACGGGAGGGCGGGTGAGGGGAGAGGCGGCGCGCAGCGCCGCCGTCAGCGCAGCGTGAGGCCGAAGCCGCGGGGGAACCGGATGGGTGCGCGTCCATCCGGTGCGGGCGCCGTGGCGGGCCAGTCGAGCGGGAGCACCCCGGTGACGTCGTGCGCACCGAAGAGCACGTCGGCGACGCCAGCCCCCTCAGAGCCCGGCAACCACGCGGCGATGAACGCCTGTGAGGCCGCCAGCTCGCGATCGATCAACACCGGGCGACCGGAGAGGAGGATCGCCACGACGGGGATCCCCTTGGCGCGGATCGCTTCGATCGTCGCGAGGTCCTCCGGATGCCGCGACGCGAGCTGCAGCGTGGTGCCGTACGGCTCGAGGTTCACGGTGAAGAGCCCACCGGGGAGCGGGGGAGTGATCCAACCCCCCGGACGAATGTCCCCCATCCCCTCGGCGTACGGCATCTCTCCGATCACCACCACCGCCACATCGTGCCGCTGCGGGTCGGCCGCCGACCCATCCACGCTGAGCGTCGCGTCGGGCGATACGGTACGGATCCCCTGCCAGATCGACGTCCCGCCCACGATCGCGTCGTTCCCGTGGGTGCCCTGCCACGCCGCGCTGAAGCCGCCGCATTGATGGCTCACGTCGTCAGCGTGCTTGCCGGCGACGAGGATCCGCTGGCCGGGGCGGAGCGGGAGCACGTCGTCGTTGTGCTGGAGCAGGACGAGGGAGCGTCGCACCGCCTCGCGCGCCACGGCGCGATGGGCGGCGCTGCCGAAGGTCTCGCTGTCGGCCCACGGCCGCTCCGCCGGTCGGACGCGGTCGAGGAGGCCGGCCCGCACCTTCACGCGGAGGATCCGTCGCACCGCGTCGTCGATGCGCGCCATCGGGATCGCACCCGAGGCGACGCCGGCGGCGAGGCCGATGAGCCGGCGACGCCAGTCGGCGGCGCACATAATCATGTCGACCCCCGCGTTGACCGCGCGCACGATCGCCTCGTCGAGATCGTCCGCGACCTGGTCGACGCCGTCCCAGTCGGAGACGACGAGGCCGCTGAAGCCGAGACGCTCCTTGAGGAGTCCCGTCAGCAGCGCCCCGTGCGCGTGACACTTGATGCCGTTCACGCTGTTGAACGAGACCATCACGGTCAGTACCCCGGCACGCAGCGCGGCGAGGTACGGCGGGAGATGGGTCTGTTCGAGCGCCTCGGGGGAGAGCACCGCGTCACCCTGGTCGATCCCCTCGTTGGTCGCGCCGTCGCCGATCCAATGCTTGGCGCAGGCGACGACGCCGTCGTCATCGAGGGTCCCCTGCATCCCGCGCACGAACGCCTCCGCGTACGCGGCGACGAGGGCCGGATCGTCGGAGAAGCTCTCGTAGGTTCGGCCCCACTGTACGTTCTGCACGACGGCGAGCGTCGGGGCGAAGTTCCAGTCGAGCCCCGTCGCGAGGACCTCGCGCGCGCAGACGCGGGCGAGCCGCTCAATGAGGGCGGGATCCCGCGCCGCCCCGAGCCCGATGTGGTGCGGGAAGATCGTCGCCCCTCGGACGTTCGCGTGCCCGTGCACCGCGTCCACGGCGTAGAGCAGTGGGATCGCGGCGCGCCCGTCGGTGGCGTCGGTCGAGGCCGCCCAGAGGGCGTCGTTGAGCGCGACCCAATCGGCCGGCGCATTGGCCCCGGGCACCGAACCGGATCCGCTCAGGACGGCACCGATGTGATGCGACCGCACGTCGTCCGGGGTGGTCGACGCGCGCTCGCCCATCATCATCTGCCCGAGCTTCTCCTCGAGCCGCAAGCGCGCGAGGATCGCCTCGACACGCTCCTCGACCGCCGCGGGGGCGGTCGGGCGGGGGAGGGTCGGCGCGCTCACCAGGCCACCGTCAGATAGCTGCGGAGCTCCCACTCACGCCCGAGCGGGAAGCCAGGGGCGCCCGCGTCGCAGACGGTGTCGCCGGCGGCATTGGTCGTGGTCGCGGGGCAGTAGCGCGGCGAGTAGCGGTCGAGGGTCCGCCAGGTGCCGCGAATCCCGAACTTCGTCTCGGGGAGGTCGAACCACTGCGGCTTCCCGAAGACGTACGCGATGTCGGCCATCAGCTGCGTCGGAAAGGTCAGGTTGAAGTCACGATGATAATCGTACGGCCCGAAGTCGTTGAACTTCGCCGCCCCGATGAGCTTCAGCGGGCCCGAGACGAGCCGCAGGTCGCCGCCGGCGCGTGTGACGAGGCGCTGGCTGTCACCGTTCGGCTCGGCCTTCCCGCCGTAGGCGTTCACGATGAACCGGAGGTCGCGACCGATGCGCGCGATGGTCCGGGCACGGATCTCCCAGAGGTCACGCCCCGGCGTCGAGGCGGGGAAGGCGAACGGGGTGCGGCCGTCGGCGAGGATGCCGATCGCCGCGTCCATCCCCGTCGGCATGTGCTTGTAGGTGTAGGCGAGGCTCGCCGCGAAGCGCGCGTCCTCGCGCACGTCGTTGTCCCACTGGTACATCCAGGTCGCCGGGGTCGGGTCCCAGGTCAGCAGGAGTTCGCCCGCCGCCATCTCCCGATTCGCGCGCACGACGAACGGGTCACGCAGCACGTTACGCAGACGCGCCGGGGCGGGAGCGCCGCGCGGGATCGGTCCCACCAGCGGCGCCTGCACGAGCACGTTCGGTGCGATCTGCAGATGCCCAATCGAGTAGGTCATCCCCGTCATCGCGTTCCACTGATTGCTCATCCCGGTGTCGCGCAGCCACCATCCGGTGAAGGTCTGCACCGCGGTCGGCCCGCCGTCGGCGACGAGCCCCATCAGCGCGCCCTGCGCGTACCAGTTCACGCGGCCGCGTGAGAACGAGAGCTTCGCCTTGGCGCCGAACGTATCGCTTGCTCGGATCGCATCGCCGAGCACCTGGTAGCTTCCGGGGGTACCCTCGACGCGCTGGAAGGTCTCGCCGACGCGCGTGGAGCCCGCCCAGATGCCGCCGAGGTCGACGCCGACGCCGAGGAGCGTCGTCGCGAGATGCAGCGAGAGCCGCCGCGTGGGCGGGAGCGGGATCGCGAGTGAGCTCGTCGTCGCACCGGCGGGGATCCGCGCGAGGTCCTCGTGGTAGAGCCCCGTCACGTCGATGCCCGCGATGCGACGCCGATACTTGAAGAGCGCCGCTGGGTTGGCGCCCCACCAGAGCTCGGGGCCGATTGCGACCTTCAGGCCGTCGAGCGCACGCTTGCCGGCGATCTCGATGCCGAGCGGCGCGACGGCGTTGTAGGTGTCGATGTTGCGACCGTAGTTCGCTTCGCGGTACACGCCGAAGAAGTCGCCCTCGTATCCCCAGTGATAATGGCCGGAGCGGTTGAACGCCTCGAGGCGGAAGTTGCGGGCATCCCAGGTGACGTGCGCGCGGTACACCTTCAGCCGCTCAAGGCCGTCCGTCGCGAGGCCGTCACCCGAGCTGAGCGCGAGCGTCCGCGCGCGACCGCGGTTCTCGTAGAAGATCTCGTCGATCGGATTCTCGGGGACGTGGCCGAGGACGTTCACCGCGAGCGTCGCCTGCAGGCGCTCCGAGGGCTTCGCCTCGAGCTCGACGAAGTACGACTCCATCCGGTCGAAACCGCGGAACGCCGGTCGGTCGGTGAGACTCGGCGCATCGGCGCTCGGCGTGCGGATCGACGTGCCACCCGTGGCGAAGTTCGTGAGCTCGAGTCGCATCCCCTTCACGCGGAGCGGCGCTGTCTCCGCTCCGGCGCCGGCGCGCTCGGCGCGTGCCTGGGCGGTCAGCGCGCCCGGATCGATCGCGGCGAACTGCGTGCGCAGCGCGGCGCGCGTCGTCCCTGGCGCATAGGGATCGAGCGCGTGGATTCGCTGCAGTGCGTAGTACGCGGCGCGGGGGTAGAGGTCGAAGAGGCCGCGCGTGTCCGGCGGGCCCTTGGCCATGATCCCCCACCACTCCTCGTTCATGTTGTTCTCACCCCGCACGAAGTCGTGCGGGTAGGCGTCGGCGGGCCACGAGGCGTTGACATCGTGGATGTCGAGGCGGGATTCCTGGCCGAACTTCCACCAGCCGTCGCTCCACTGGAAGGTGAAGCCGCCGATCGCGTTCCCGGGGCGTCCCAGGCCCGCGGCGTGCCCGTAGATCTCCTCCCACTGCGAGACAAGGTAGCGCGCCTGCGCTTCCTGGTCCTCACGGCCCTCCCGCTCGTTCCACGCGTCGGCGCCGAACTCGGTGAAGAGGACCGGGATGCCGAGCTTCGCCTCGACCACATCGAAGAAGTCGCGGAACGATGCCCCCCGATAGACGTTCGCGCCGAGGATGTCGATCCCCTTCGCCTCCTGCGCGATGAGATCGACGTACTGGAGGTCGCCATTGGCGTACGCGACGGGGTGAGCCGGGTCCGCCGCCTTCACGGCGCGGGCGACCTCTCCCACGAGCGAATACAGGTACCGCGCCCGCGCCGCGTCGCGCTCGCCGACCGGAAGGGCCTCGGTCTCCGCCGAACGCCAGCTCAGGCCGTAGTTGTTCTCGTTCCCGAGCAACCAGAGGAGGAGCCCCGGGGTGCCACGGAACTCTTGGACGAGCGCCATCACCTCGGCGGTGATCGCCGCGCGGACGCGCGGATTGGAGTAGTCGGTCTGCGGCTGGTAGGCACCGTCGATCGTGACGCCGTAGCGGCCGAGGGCGTGGTTCAGGACCGTGTGGATCCCGTAGGTCTCGTAGATGTATCGGACCCACCGCGGCGGAATGCCGGCATAGACGCGGATGGCGTTGGCTCCCATCCGTCGCACCAGCGACATCTCCCGCTCGAGCGCCTCTATGATGAAGGCGTCGGGCTGGGTCCAGAGGGCGTAGGCATAGTTCTCGCCGATCGGGATGTAGTCCCAGTTGACGCCGTTGATCATCAGGGGGCGTCCGCCCACGGTGAGCCGGAGTCCGGTCGAGTCACGGACGACGCGCACCGGCGCGTCCGGGGACTGCGCCGACGACGGCCGGGGGATGGCCCCCACCGCCAGACTGCCGACCAACAGGAACCGCCGCGCCAGATGCGACCACATGGGGGGACCTCCGCGCGCACGCGGGGGAGGGGGATGGCAGGCTTTGTTCGGTAAGGGAACAAAGTGCAACCGGGCTGCGGAGCCCGTCAAGATGACGCGGGGACCATCCTCCCGTTCCGCGTCGCCGTGCCATCGGATAGAATCTACGGCGTATGATGCGCTTTCTTACGTCCTGCTGATCTGATGCGGCGCACTGCGTACCGCGTCGCGGTCGTCACCCTCCTCGTCGGCTCGATGGCGTGCCGGGCGTCCGGCGTCGCCACGGGACCACGTCCGCTGCCCGCCCCGGGTGCCCCGGCCGCCCCCGCACGCGGTGTCGGATCCGTCGACGCGACCGTGCCAACCGGGGTTGCCGCCAGCGACACCCTCACCGGCTTCCCCGACACCCCGGTGGTCCTGACGGTCGGCCCCTCGTCAGCCGCCGCGATCGCGGATGCCGTCGCCGACTCCATCCGGCATCCCTACACGACCGCCGACGTCGAGTTCATGTCGGGGATGATCGGGCATCACGCGCAGGCGATCGCGATGGCCCGGCTCGCCCCCGACCGCGCGGGGAGCGAGGCCATCCGCACCCTCGCGGCGCGGATCATCAATGCGCAGGTCGACGAGATCCGCACGATGCAGAGTTGGCTCGCCGACCGTCGGCAGCCGGTGCCCCCCGCGAACCCGAATGGGATGACGCACGAGATGGGGGGGATGACGCATACGATGCTGATGCCCGGGATGCTCACCCCCGAGCAGGTGGCGGCGCTCGCCCGGAGCCGCGGCACCGACTTCGACGAGCGGTTCCTCCGCTTCATGATCCAACATCACCGCGGCGCCACCGCGATGGTGCGGCAACTCTTCTCGGCCCCCGGGGCCGGCGAAGATGAGCTGGTCTTCAAGTTCGCCTCCGACGTCAACGTGGATCAGTCCACGGAGATCGCGCGGATGGAGCAGATGCTGGTCGCCGTCGTCCTGCAGCGCGGCCTCCCGTGAGCCGCAGCCGGATGGCGCTTCACCGTTTCACCCGTTCCCCTCGTCCAGGAGTGTCGGAAATGTCGTATTCGCTCTCCCACCGCGCCCGCGGTGGCCTTCTCGTCGGGCTCGTTGCCTTCCTCGGGGCCTGCGTCTCGGGCGGCGCGCCGACCCCGGCTGCGGCCCCGAAGCCCGACCCCCGCGTCGGCCTGCGTGCCGGCCTGTTCGATGCCGCCGAGGCGGCGTGGAACCTTCGCGTGGTCTCGAAGACGCCGTCGCCGGAGCCCTTCGCCGGTCAGACGAACTCCGATCTCGCCTTCGCCGGCAAGTACGCCATTCAGGGCAACTACGCCGGCTATCAGGTGTGGGACCTCTCGAACCCCGCGCAGCCCGTCCTCGCGGCCTCCCTGCACTGCCCGGCGTCGCAGAGCGACGTCTCGGTGTACGGCAACCTCCTCTTCGTCTCGGGTGAGGGCCTTTCGGGCCGCCTCGACTGCGGCACGCAGGGCGTCCGGGACACGGTGAGCTCCATCCGGCTCCGTGGCCTCCGCATCTTTGACATCACGGACATCAAGAATCCGAAGAACGTGGCGAACGTGCAGACCTGCCGCGGGTCGCACACGCACACGGTGCTCGAGGACCCGAAGGACAAGGAGAACGTCTACGTTTACATCTCGGGCTCCGCGGGCATCCGCTCGCCGAACGAGCTCCCCGGCTGCGTCCGTGAGACGCCGGATGTGAACCCGAACTCTGCGCTCTTCCGTATCGAGGTCATCAAGATCCCGCTCGCGAACCCGGAGCGCGCCGCGATCGTCAGCTCGCCGCGCATCTTCAACGACCTCGTCGCGCCGCCGCAGCACGGCGAGGCGCCGGAGGACCGCGCCAACGCCGAGCGGATGATGGCGGCGGCGAAGGCCTCGGGGGCGTTCATGATCGAGATCGAGGGCACGACGATGGTCGCCCCGCCGCAGTTCACGCGCCCGCTGCTCGACAGCATCGTGCGCGCCCGCGGGGGCTCCGGTGCCGCGACGAGAGAGGACAGCGCCGCGCTCCGCGCCAACATCAATGACATCGTCGGTCGGATGGTCGGGATCACCCCGGCGCGCCGGAACGGCCCGCGCCCCGGCCCCACGCAGTGCCACGACATCACCGTCTACCCGGCGATCGGCCTCGCGGGGGGCGCCTGCGAGGGCTACGGCCTCCTCCTCGACATCACCGACCCGGTGAACCCGCGCCGCATCGGCGCCGTCGCCGACTCGAACTTCTCGTACTGGCACTCGGCGACCTTCAACAACGACGGGACGAAGATCCTCTTCACCGACGAGTGGGGCGGCGGCGGTGGCCCGAAGTGCCGCGCCAGCGACCCGACGGCCTGGGGCGCCAACGCGATCTTCACGCTCGCGAACCGCACGATGACGTTCCAGAGCTATTACAAGCTGCCCGCGCCGCAGACGTCGCTGGAGAACTGCGTGGCGCACAACGGGAAGCTGATCCCGATCCCCGGGCGCGACGTGATGGTGCAGTCGTGGTACCAGGGGGGCATCTCGGTCTTCGACTGGACCGACGCGGCCCGTCCGGTCGAGATCGCCTTCCACGACCGCGGCCCGGTGGACTCGACGCGGATGGGGAACGGCGGCTCCTGGTCGGTCTATTGGTACAACGGCCTGATCGTCAGCTCCGAGATCGCCCGCGGCCTCGACATCTTCGAGCTCACGCCGAGCGCGTATCTCACGAAGAATGAGATCGACGCGGCCAACACCGTGCGGTTCGCGCAGCTGAACCCGCAGGGGCAGCCGAAGATCGTCTGGCCGGCGAGCTTCGCGCTCAGCCGGGCCTACGTCGATCAGCTCGAGCGGTCGAGCGGGCTCCCGGCGCGTCGCCTCGCCGACGTCCGGGCGAAGCTCAGCGCCGCGGAAGGGATGAGCGGTGCGGCCCGCAGCGAGGCGCTGCACGCCCTCGGGCGGTCGCTCGACGCCGAGACCGGGTCGAGTGACGCGGCGAAGGTGAAGCTCCTCGCCGGCTCGGTCCACGCCCTCGCCTCGGCGAACTGACGATGGACAAGCGCGAGTTCCTCCGCACCCTCGGGGGGGGGGCTCGCTCGGGCTCCTGATGGCGCCCGACCTATGGGACCGGGTGGCGGGCATCCCGCCCGCCACCCTCGCCGCGGATGACCCGTTCTGGGACGGCATCCGCGCGAGCTACCGGCTCACGCCTGAGTACATCAACCTCGAGAGTGGGTACTTCTCGATGCAGGCGGAGCCGGTGCTCGAGGCGTTCGTCGGCCGGGTCCGGCGACTCAACCTCGAGCACTCGCGGTATATGCGCACGGTGATGCGCGCCGACAAGGCGCGCGTCGCCGCCAAGCTCGCGGCGATGGCCGGCTGCGGCCCCGACGAGCTGATCATCACACGCAACACGACGGAAGGGCTCGACACCGTCATCGCCGGTTACGACTGGAAGCCCGGAGACGAGGCGGTGATGGCCTCGCACGACTACGGGGCGATGCTCGATCAGTTCACGCTGATGGCGCGTCGTCACGGGATCGTGAACCGGGTGGTACAGATCCCGCTGCACCCGCGCTCCGACGACGAGGTGGTGCAGGCCTACGCGGCGGCGATCACCCCGCGCACGCGTCTCCTGATGCTCTGCCATATCGTGAACCTGACGGGGCAGGTACTCCCCGTGCGGAAGGTGGCCGAGATGGCGCACGCCCGGGGGGTGGCGGTGCTGGTGGACGGGGCGCACGCCTTCGCCCAGCTCGACTATCGGATCCCTGACCTCGGGGCGGACTACTACGCCGCCTCGTTGCATAAGTGGCTCGGCGCGCCACTCGGGGCGGGGCTGCTCTACGTGCGGAAGGACCGCGTGAAGGCCCTCTGGCCGATGTTCGGGGATGAGGGGTTCGCGGACGACGACATCCGCAAGCTGAACCACACGGGGACCCACCCGTGCCACACCGATCTCGGGATTGAGGACGCGATCGCCTTCCACGAGGCCGTCGGGCTCGCGCGGAAGGAGGCGCGGCTCCGGTACCTGCAGGCATACTGGACGGCAAAGGTGCGGGGGCGACCGCGGATCGTGCTGAACACCCCGTCCGATCCGGAGCGCACCTGTGCCATCGCGAATGTTGGGGTCGAGGGGGTGACGCCGGGGGAGCTCGCGCGGCGCCTACTCGAGGGGCATCGGATCTGGACTGTGGCGATCGACCGGCCGGAGGCGGGAATCCGGGGGGTGCGCATCACGCCGCATCTCTTCACGACGAGCGGGGAGCTGGATACGCTGGTTGGTGCGCTGGGAGCGATCGCGGGGGGGTAGACCTCGCTCCCAGCATCGAACCGCCCTTACGGCACCAACAGGAACCTGAGCGGGATCTCCACCCGCTGCCGCCACGCCCGCTCCGTGTGGTCCGCGCCCTCGAAGAGGCGCGTCTGCAACCGCGGTGCGGCGTACCCTTTCGCCCGGAACGCCGCCTCGGCCCTCGTCTGGTACTCGCCGTAGGTAGCATCTAGCGTCAGCGTCCCGCGATCGAGATAGACGCGATGCGTCGCCGCATCGGGGAGCTCCCGGCCGAGGTAGTCGATCAGAGCGCCGTCGCCGGCGGGCCAGTGGGTTGAGAGCGAGGCCGCCGCGCCGAAGACCTCGGGATACTCGGCCAGCGCATACAACGAGATGATTCCGCCCATGCTGGATCCCATCAGCATCGTGTCGTCCCGCCCGGTCCGCGTCCGGAAGGTGCGGTCGATGAACGGCTTCAGTTCCATCACGAGGAAGCGGAGATAGGCGTCACCGAGGGGGCGACCCACGATCGGCGGCAATTCGGAGCCCAAGGTGAAGGCGCTGTCGGTCGCCGGGATGGCCTTCGTGGCCATGTACTCCTGCGGGCGGCGCGACGAATTCCAGATGGCGACGACGATCGCGGGCCGGACCTGTCGCTCGGCGATCAGGCGTCCCATCGTCTCATCGACGGCCCAGTCGACCCCGCTGAAGGCGGTGGTGGGGTCGAAGACATTCTGCCCGTCCTGGAGATAGACGACGGGGTAGCGCGCGGCGGTGTCGCGCCCGTAGCCGGGCGGGAGCCAGACCTCCACGTGGCGCGACGAGACGTTCCGTGACGGGAAGGCGCGGATCACCCGGCGCTCGCCGCTCACGCCGAGCGCCGGCCCCGGCACCTCGCGGGCGGTGATGGGGAAGACGCAGCCGGTCCGCCGCGGCAGCGCGAGGACGACGACATCCCCCTGCGGCTCCGGTGTCGCGCAGGCACCGAGGAGGTCGGCGCCGGCGAGGCCCAGCGAGACGCGTAGCGTCGCGACGGCGGTGTCGTTGTTGATGGCCACAAGGGTGTTCCCGCGCCGGTAGACCCAGGCCTGCTCGGTGAGGAGGAGCGTCTCCGTCGTCTCGCCGCGGAGGTCCGCGCGCTCGGCACGGAGCTTGGTGAGCGCCTGCAGGTGCGAGAAGAGCTGGTCCTCATCCGGGGTGCGCCCAGTCGGCTCGAACGCGTTCCGCGAATCGTCCACCCACCCACCGGGGAAGTCGCGCCGGTTGTCGGGATCACCGCCCCCGGGCATCCCGATCTCGTCTCCGTAGTAAATCAGCGGCGTGCCGCGGGTCGTCATCAGGACCGTCCAGGCGAGCTTCAGGCCGTCCAGTGTGGCCCGGGCATCCCCCATGAAGCGCGGGACGTTGTGGAGTCCGAGGAAGGTCACGAATGACGACGGGTCCTTGTACAGGCGGTCGCGCGCGAGCATCTGCGCAACACCACGGACCGAGCCCCCTTCCTGGAAGGCCGAGCGGAGCGGATAGAAGAGCGGGAAATCGAAGAGGGCATCCACCCCTGTGTCGATTCCATCAAACTGCGGCACGCCCCCCTGGAAGAACGCGGTCATCGTCGCGTCCCCATCGAAGACCTCGCCGACGACTTTGAGCGTCGGGAATTCTCGCTTGATCGCCTTCATCCAATCGCGCCAGAAGGTGCGCGGCACGTACGGCCACGTATCCTGCCGGATCCCGTCGAGCCCCGTCACCCCGATCCACCAAAGGGTGTTCTGGATCAGGTACTGCCGGACCTCCGGGTCGTCCTGATTGAGATCGGGGAGGATGTCGATGAACCAGCCGTCGAGTGTCCCCTCGCGCATCCGTGCGGAGGCGTTTGGGTCGGCGAGGGTCCAGGTCTGCCAGGTGTTGGCGAGATGGCGCTCGGCGGTGCCGTGGAACCAGGTCGGCGTCGGTGGGTCGGCGACCCACGGGTGATACGGCCCCGTGTGGTTCGCGACCATATCCATTACGACCTTGAGCCCCTTCGCGTGGGCGGAGTCGACGAGCGCGCGATACCCCTCAACCGTCCCGAGATGTTCATCGACGTCGTAGAAGTCGACGGCACCGTACCCGTGATAGTCAGTGATCGGCTGGCCGTCGTACGTCTCCTTCCGGTTGAGCCCGTCGTGGTTGTCGTAGACCGGGTTCATCCAGAGGGTCGTCGCGCCCAGCTCCTTCAGGTAGCCGAGGCGCTGCTGCACGCCGGCGAGGTCGCCGCCGTGGTAGTAGCGCCCTTTCGTGCGGTCGAGGAGGCCCGCGCCTCCGGGATCGTCGTTCGCCGGGTCCCCGTTGGCGAACCGGTCGGGCATCAGCAGGTACATCACATCATTGCGATCGAAGCCGCGGAAGCGGCCCTGCCGGGTCAGTGGCGGGAGGACGTCGAACACCGCGGTGTCACGGCCCGCCGTCGTCACGACGGCGAGCGCATACCGACCGGGTTTCACCGTTGGGCCGCCGGGGATGGTGACGTCGGCGAAGACGGTGGTTCCGGTCTCGCTCACCTTCACGTTCGCGCACCGCAGCGTGCCACACTCGAGCCGGGCGCCGCCGAGGTTCTTCCCGCGCATCATCACGCGCACGGGATTGATCGTTGAGCCCTGCCACCAGCTCGGCGGGTCGGTCTTGAGCACTTCGGGTGCCTGCGCTGCGAGCGGCGCCCCCGCGAGGCTTAGGAGCGCGGCGAGGGCGAGCAGGCGGGGAGGTGGAGAGGACGGAGCGATCATCAGACGGCGGAGCGGTCCGCGAGCGACGCGGAGGCGAAGAAGATCTCCTGTCGGAGTCGCAGCTCGTGGCCCGCCGGTGTGTCGTCGGCGGGATAGAGCACGCGCGAGATTGCCTCGAGGCGCACGCGGTCCGCGAGGGCGCCGACGTGGTCACCGCGGTTGAAGTCCACGAGCGAGAGCGGGTCCGTCGCGCGCGCCGACCAGAGGCGGACCGTGTTCACGTGCGCGCCGCGCCACCCGGTGATCGGTGTATCGTACGCGACGGCCTTCACGTACTCCATCTGCCACCCGTCGCGCCGCACCTGTCGGAAGATCCCGTGGTCGTAGCGGATGCCGTAGCCGTAGGCGGGGACCTCGAGCGAGGCCATACTCTCCATGAAGCACGCCGCGAGCCGGCCGAGTCCCCCGTTGCCGAGCCCGGGGTCCGGCTCCACCGCGCGCACCGCGTCGATGTCGAGTCCGAGGCCGGCGAGCGCCTCGCGCGCCGTCTCGGTGAGCCCGAGGTTGTTGAGCGCGTCGAGGAGCTGCCGCCCAATCAGAAACTCGAGCGAGAAGTAGTAGACGCGCTTCGCGCCAGAGTCGTAGGTGCGTCGCGTCGCCTCCATCCAGCGCTCCACCACGTGGTCGCGCGTGGCGAGCGCGGTGGCGACGCACCAATCGCGGGGACGCGCGTGCGGGCTGTCCTTGCCGACGGCGAGCTGGAGCTTGCGGACCACGTTCGCGCGGAACGTCTCGACGGTCGTCGGGGCGGGGGGGACCTCGGGCATCGGGATGGGCATCGCGCGGAATCTACCGACGACACCGGACCCCTTCGAGAGGGCAACGCCGTCAGCCCATCAGGTCGTCGAGGGCGGTCCGAATCACGTCGAGACAGGGGTGGAGTGTCGCCACCGAATGCTCCCCGAGATGCCCGACGCGGAAGGTCGCGGTGCGCAGGGGGCCGTACCCGTCACCGAGCGTCCATCCCGCCCCCGCGACGCGGCGCACCAGCGCCTCGGCGGCGATGCCGTCGGGGACGACGCAGGCGGTGACCCCGGCGCCGCGTGCCCCTTCGGGGGCTACGATCCGCAGGTCGATCCCGTCGGCGCGGACCGCGTCGACCCACGCCGAAATCGCCGCGCGCATCTCGGCGTGCCGCGTCCAGCGGGCCTCGAGCCCCTCGGCGGCGACGCGCGCCACCTGCACCTCCGCGGCAAAGAGGAGCGGGAGGGCAGGGGTCGTCGGGGCTTGGGAGGCGAGGGCGTACCGGTGCGCGCGGAGAGGGTCGAGATAGAGTCCTCGTCGCGGGTTCGCCCGCGCCGTGGCGAGATACCGTTCGCTCGCCACGGCGAAGGCCAGACCCGGCGGGAGCGCGAGCGCCTTCTGGCTCCCCGTGAAGACGAAGTCGAGATCCCAGGCGTCGGCGAGGACCGGCTGCGCGCCCACCGAGGTGACGGCGTCCACCAGGGTGAGCGCGCCGTAGTGCCGCGCGAGGGCCGCCACCGCCGCGAGATCGCTCGCGGCGCCGGTACTCGTCTCCACGTGTACGACCGTCACCGCACGGACATCACCGGTGACGAGCGCCGCTTCGAGCTCGGCGAGCGGTACCACGCCGCCGAACGGCGCGAAGCACCGCTGCACCGTATGCCCGCACCCCTCGGCCACCTGCGCGAATCGATCGGCGAACTCCCCGTTCACGAGCGAGACGATGCGCCCCGGGGCGAGCCCGCGGAGCGCCATCTCCATCGCCCCCGTCGCCGACATCGTGAGGAGCCAGACCGGGCGGGAGGTCCCGAACGCCCCCTGCAGCCCCGTGGACACCGTGGCGTGCAGGGCCTCGTACGCCGGGGTGCGGTGTGCGATCATCGGCCGCGTCATCGCCGCCAGCACCTCGGGGCGGACGCCCACGGGCCCTGGCACGAACCACCGGTCGAGCGAGGCGCCGCTCAGGCGCCCTCGCCTGACGGGAGCTGCGGCACCGCACTCTCCGCCGCCTGCCGCAGGAGCCCGGCCTGCGTGTACACCTCGAGCTTCTCGCGCGTATCGGCGATGTCGAGGTTGCGCATCGTGAGCTGCCCGATGCGGTCGAGTGGCGTGAAGAACGCCTCGCCCTTCTCCATTGTGAGGCGCTCGGGCTTGTACGTGAGGTTCGGGCTCGACGTGTCGAGGATCGAGTAGTCGTTCCCGCGGCGGAGCTCCACCGTCACCTCGCCCGTGACCGCGCGCGCCACCCACCGCTGCGCCGACTCGCGGAGCATCAACGCCTGCGGGTCGAGCCAGCGTCCCTGGTAGAGGAGCCGGCCGAGCTTGCGTCCGTTGATGCGGTACTGCTCGATCGTGTCCTCGTTGTGGATGCCCGTCACGAGGCGCTCGTACGCGAGGAAGAGGAGCGCCATCCCCGGTGCCTCGTAGATGCCGCGGCTCTTGGCCTCGATGATCCGGTTCTCGATCTGGTCGGTCATCCCGAGGCCGTGCCGCCCGCCGATCACGTTCGCCTCGAGGAAGAGCGCGAGTGTTGAGTCGAAGCGCTGGCCGTTGATCGCCACCGGGACCCCCTCCTCGAAGCGCACCGAGACGGTCTCGCGCGCCACGGCGACTTCGTCCTTCCAGAACGCGACGCCCATGATGGGCTGTACGATGTGCATCCCCTTGTCGAGGAACTCGAGGTCCTTCGCCTCGTGCGTCGCGCCGAGAAGGTTGGAGTCGGTCGAGTACGCCTTCTCGACGCTCATCTTGTACTGGAAGCCGCGGGCGATGAGGTACTCCGACATCTCCGTGCGGCCGCCGAGCTCGTCGATGAACGTCTGGTCGAGCCAGGGCTTGTAGACCTTCAGCCCCGGGTTGGTCAACAAGCCGTAGCGGTAGAACCGCTCGATGTCATTGCCCTTGAAGGTGCTCCCGTCGCCCCAGATGTTGACGCCGTCCTCGCGCATCGCGGCGACGAGCATCGTGCCCGTGACCGCCCGGCCGAGTGGCGTGGTGTTGAAGTAGGTCTGCCCGCCCGTGGAGATGTGGAACGCGCCGGACTGGATTGCGGCGATCCCCTCGGCGACGAGCTGCGCGCGGCAATCGACGAGCCGCGCCTGCTCGGCGCCGTATTCCATCCCCTTGCGGGGGATCGCGTCGTAGTCGGTCTCGTCGGGCTGGCCGAGGTTCGCAGTGTACGCGTACGGGACGGCGCCCTTCTCGCGCATCCAGTGGAGGGCGGCGCTCGTGTCGAGGCCGCCGGAGAAGGCGATGCCGACGCGCTCGCCGACGGGGAGGGACTGGAGGATCGTGGCCACGGGGTCTCCGGAACGGTGAAACGTTGCGGAAAACTACCCGAGGCCGGTCCCCTGACGTAGGGTGCGCCCCGCGATCGACGCCGCGCGGCTCAGGGAGCCGTCGGCGCCGGCCGCGTCAGGAGCGCCCGGACGAGGGCGGCCGCACTCGCCGCGAGGAGCGCCGCGAACGCGAGGGTCACCCAGACGATCCGGTCCGGCGCCATCCGCAGGACGGGGCCGATGGTCGCGAGCAGCGCGCCGGCCGCGCGCGAGAGCGTGAAGCCGAGCAGGCCCCCCCAACCGAGTGCGGCGCCGACGCCGGCGATCATCGAGGCGAACCGATCGGTGCGGAGGGCGAGCCCTGTCAGCGCACCCACCACGGGGACGATCCACCAGTCGAGCGCCCAGGTGCCGACCGCCGTCAGCGCGGCCACGAGCAGGGTCCAGGCGAAGCGTTTCATCGGGCCGCCTCCGGTCGCAGGGTCAGGGTGCTGCGCGCCGCACCGAGCGCATCCGGCGTGCGCGGGGTCTGCAACGGCGCCAACGCGCCGCGACGCCAGTCGGCGAGCCGATCGTCGTAGCGCGAGGAGAACGGATTCCCGGACTGCCCCCCGGGGTAGGTGCCCCAGGCGCGGAGCGAGTCGCCGAGCTCGACGACGAACCGCCACGAGGCGCCGTGCACGCCACGCCCATCGTTCGGGCTCAGCGTGCCAGGGCCCGACTGCATCGGGATCGACTCGCGGCCGAAGCCTGGGAGCTCGAGCAGATGGCGGATGTTCGCCTGGCGCACCGTGCCCCATCGCCAGTTCGCCGGCGAGTCGCCGTACGCGGATCCCGTGCGCAACCAGGCCCGCTCGAGCGCGGCGACGAGGATGTCGTCCCGCGTCTCCACGCGATCGGCGGTGCGGCGGTCGTCCCACCAGGCCGCGGTCGGATCGCCGAAGAGCCGCACGAGCATCATCGAGTTCGGTGTCGCCATGCGACGGCTCGTCGTGTCGTCGGGGGCGAGGAACTCATCCCAGGTGAGGTCGGTGAGCGCGGTAACGAGGGCGTCGTACAGGACCGCGCCGCTGCTCTCGACGGTGAAGCGACCATCCCATCCCTCCTGCAGGACGCGCATCGCGTCCTGCGCGGCCGCCGGCGCGCCGGGCCGGGCGCCGAGCGAGGCGCGCGCCTGGTTGAGGATCGCCGCCGTCAGCGGGCTGCGGGGATCGGTATGCGTCGCGCTCATCTTCTCCGGCGTCATCGCGGCGTCGGCCCGAAGGACCTCGTTGATCCGCATCGCACGCCACGGCGTCGGCCAGTCCCAGCCGAGATACGTCGGGTCCGTCGCCGGATCGATCGGTTGCTGGTTGGCGCTCGCGAGATATCCCTGCGCGGGATCGAGGACCTGCGGGATCCGATCGAAGGGGACGTCGCCGAGCCAGTCGCTGGCGCTCCGGGAGCCGTCGAAGACGCGGTCCCCTCGCCCGTCACCCGGCCGGATTGGGAAGCGCCCGACGCTGCGGATGGCGATGTGTCCCGCGCGGTCGGCGACGAGGAAGTTCTGCGCCGGCACCCGGAAGGGACGCATCGCCTCGTACCAGCCGTCGGTCGAGGTGGCGCGGAGCGCGCCCCAGACGCCGGCGAACTCGTTCGACGGCTCGAGCGCCGTCCAGCGCATCGAGACCCACCCCATCGGGCTCCGCAGGAGCGGGCCCCGGTGCGTGCGATAGAGCGTGTCGATGGCGAGGGTGTCGCCGCCGCGGTCGAGGAACGCGACGACCTCCGACGAGATCGCCCGGTCGACGCCATCCACGCGATAGCGCGTCGGCGCGACGGAGTCATCGACCGTCTCGCGATAGAAATCCACGACATCGGCGCCGGTGTTGGTCGCGGTCCACGCGACATCGCGGTTGAATCCGATCGACGGGAAGGGGGAGAGCGGGAGCGTCACGCCGTACACGTCGAGTGAGTCGGTGACGAGATGGAGCTCGTACCAGATGCTTGGCAGGGTGAGCTGGAGATGGGGGTCGCCGGCGAGCAGGGCGTGCCCCGCCTCCGTGCGCGTCGGACCCACCGCCCAGTTGTTGCTCCCCACCACGGCCTCGTCACTCAGGAGCGACGGTGCGCCAATCCAGTCGCGGGTGGCGCCGATGCGTCGGGCCGCGGCGACCCGCGCCGCCGTCGGCACCACCGGGGCGGGGAAGCCGACCTCGAGGAACCGGGGGGTGAGCCGCCCGGGCACCGGGATGATCGGCTCTTGGATCGGCGCATCGACCGGGAAGAGCGCTGCGGTCGCTGCCGCGCCGACGAGCGCTTCCACCGCTTCGCGGCGCAGCTCGTCGTCGCGATACGAGAGCGTCTGCGCCATCACCGAGAGCATATAGAACGTGTCCTGTGGCCGGAACGTCCGGGGGCGGGCGCCAAGCAGTCGGTACTCGATCGGGAGCGCCGTCGCCGGCATCTGCGCGATCCAGGCGTTGACGCCGTCACTGTACGCCTCGAGGAGGCGCCGGAGCTCGCTCGTGTCCGAAAGCGCCGCCCACCGTGCCTCCGCGGCCGCCGCCATCCCGCGTCGCCGCGCGCTCCGGTCCGCGGGGAGGGCGCGCGCCCCGACGAGCTCGGTGAGTGTCCCCGCCGCGGCCCGCGCCGTCATCTCCATCTGAAAGAGGCGGTCCCGCGCTTGCACGAATCCGACCGCGCGGACGGCGTCGAGGGTGCGGCGCGCGAAGATGTGCGGCACCCCCCGGTCGTCGTACCGCACCACGACCGAATCGGTGAGGCCGCCGAGCGCGAGGGACTCGGTCGGCGCCAGCTCGGCGGTCGCGGCGGAGGCGAGGATCCCGTGCACTGGATCGAGGAGCGGCCCGAGGGCAGGCACCCCGCCGATGGATCGGCCGCCGACGACGAGCCCGCCGACGAGCCCCGTCGCCGCGACGGCGAGCCGCAGGCCCCACGGCAGTTGGCCGCGACGTCCGAGGCGCTCGGTCATCAGCCCTGCTCCCCGAAGATCCCACCAAGGAGCCCGCCGGCGGTCCCCTGCCGCTGCATCGCCGGCGCGTGCGCGATCACCTGCTCGGCGAGTCGCGAGAACGGCATCGTCTGCAGGATGACCTTGCCGGGTCCGGTCAGCTTGAGATAGAACAGGCCCTCGCCACCGAAGAGCATCGTCTTCACGCCACGCACCATCTCGATGTCGTAATCCACCGATGGCTGCATCGCGACGAGGCAGCCGGTATCGACGCGCAGCACCTCACCCGGCTTCAGCTCGCGCTCCACGAGCGTCCCCGAGGCGGCGAGGAAGGCGAGGCCATCCCCGCGCAGGCGCTGCAGGATGAACCCTTCGCCACCGAAGAAGCCCGCGCCGATCCGCCGCGTGAACGCGATGTCCATGTCGATGCCGCGGGCTGCGCAGAGGAAGGCATCCTTCTGCGCGATGAGCTCGCGCCCCCACTGCGTGAGGTCGGCGACGTAGATCTTGCCTGGGGTCGGTGCCGCGAAGGCGACGTCGCGCCGCTGGGCGGCCGCGTTGCCGAAGAGCGTGATGAAGAACGACTCGCCGGTGAGCATCCGCTTCCCCGCGCCGACCAGCTTGCCGAAGAGCCCGCCCCCCGCACCACTCGGGTCGAGGGTCGTCGCCATCTGGATCCCGTCCTCCATA